>JACCDQ011612660.1_pt1 | contig 109599 bp, 169 predicted proteins | sample 7446031 | NCBI WGS metagenome assembly JACCDQ01 (sample SAMN15323442, study PRJNA562643) | freshwater metagenome | isolation source: river surface water | place: USA:Blue River Watershed | collected 2017-08-17
ACTTACAGTCTCATACTCAAATGGTTCACGGTCATTATCCCAACCACCTTTGCGAACTTTTTTGGTTTCAGTAATATGGGCTTGTTTATAAAGTTCATTAATTTTCTCGTTCATTTTGGCAACCTTTTACATCACCGCCTTTGCGATAGATACGAACCTCTCCCCAAGCCCAAAGAATTAGCCAAAAGACAGGAAAAATAACTAATGGCATATACTTCATTATTATTCAATTCCGAAATGTTTTTGAATATCATCATCTGACAGTTCACATGCTTCCATTTCAAGAAACATAGAAACATCATTTCCAGTAAAACGATCATCTTTCACTTCTTCGTACTTTTTGGAGGCATACATTAAACCAGCACGAAAGGCTTCTGAAACAATCACCATCATTGCCTCACGAGCAATTTCTTTAATTCGTTCGTTCATCATTTTACTCCGAAATGTTCAACAATTACATCATAAACACAACGATGATCATTATCGTTATTTTCTGCCTTAGAAGCAATTATAGCACACTCTTTAATGAGTAGTTCAGAAAATCGTTCCAAATATTTGTTATTTTGAGCCACATACTGTGTCATTCCACACTCTTCAGCCATTTGTTGGATTTTTTGATGCATTTTGTTCTTTCTCTTATGACTTCTTTTGGAATGACTCAAAAATAATCGCCACCCCCATTAGAATAATTGGCAACATAATAATAGTGAAATTAATAAGTGTTTGTTTCATTATTTTGCTTCCTTTAAAATCTACCTTTTGCATCACGATTTCTAATGATGGTCAAATGTTCAAAATCTTGTTTGGTGAAAAAGGTTGTGTCATGAACAATCCAGTTTTCTTTTTCATCCCAAATATACCACCAACCTGCCATCTTTTTAACAATAACACCTTCATCATTTGAAAGTTCTGGAAAGTTTTTGCGAAAACAATCTGCTCCAAAAACTGCCCCATCAAAATTGGCAGCTTCATTGATTTTAACTCTCATTGCCTAATTCCAAAGTGTTCTTTAATGTCTTTGATAGCACTAAGACGTGACTTATCCCACTCATCTCCACTGTTGAAGCAACCTTCTTCAACCTGACCAATGCACTCTTGAATAATCAACTCAGCAAAGTAAGCAACATCTTTTGGATCACACCCAGACTTCTCAGCAAGTTCTTTAATTCGGTTGTTCATTTTATAAAATAATTTGAAGTTGCAATGGAGCAATTATACCCCTCTTACAACTTCTTTGCAAAGAATTTTTTCTTAGAAACTTATTTTTTTAGCCACTTTTCTTCAAACATACTTGCTTGAACATCCTCATATATTTGCACAGTATACATGGGATCTCCACCATTAAACCTATGTTGAAATTCAGCGGTTGGACAATTTTCCGTCATCCATTTCTCAAAGGCTTCATCATTATTGGGATATACCCAACAATACCAACCCCGAGGTGTTGGCGGCATTTCCCAACGGCTACCAGGATTGGGAGGGGTTTTCCCATCCTCAAATCGCCAATGATGAACAGATACTTTGAGTGGAGTTGTCATAATTTAAAACTTTAAAGATTATTTCTTTTTCCAATAAACGGTGCATTCACATTCATCCAAATCTTCACAGTCACACTCATAATCGTTTTCCCATTGCCAAACAATATTCTTTTGGTCTTTGAACTCATGGGGACCAGAATGACCCACAGGAAGATAACAACCATTTGAATCTACTGGACCAAATGGAGGATCTGAAAAGAGAATATCACACTTACTGCACATTTTAACACCTTTAAACAGTGGACATGTTAATGATTATATCCCATTTTCCACAGAATTATCAATCATTTTCACAAGTTCTTCTTCAGTAAGACCTTCTTCATAATTTTCTTTGTAATCTGTGCAACCATAGGGGGCAATATGAACCAATGTTTCACCATCCATCACATATTCTCCACCCTTATAGCCATTAAAAGTCACTCCAACAGCTTTTTTGGCTTCGGTAAGCATCTGACCTACCGTGACAAAACTTTTAGGCTCAAAAGCAATTCTCTCATAGAATCCACGATAACTATCAGCTTCTCCAAAACCATACTTACAAACTTTGTCTTGAGGATATTTCTCAAGAATAGCGATTACTTCTTTAAGTCTCATTTTATTACTCTTTCATCAAAGCGGAATAAAGTTGTTTGCGAATAGGCCAAATCGCAAAAACAAACAAACACATAGCACTCATAAAAATAACCATATACCAAGGAGCACCACTAAACTTCAGATGCAGAAAAGCCAAAGCAAACATGGAACCAAAACCAATCAAGGCCAATGGTGCCACGAAGAAAAAAACTGAAGCAGGATACTTCTTCCAATTGAACAAATAATCCAAAGACTTTTTCATTTTAATTTCCTTTTAAAATCTACTCTTTTTGAAACTCTTTTGGTGTTTTGAAACCACAACTTGGCCACTTACTTTTCGCAAATTCCTTAGCTTCTTTTAGCGTCTTGAAATGTCCCAAACTATGACGATTATCGGATACTTCCCACATATTTCTCATCCATGGCCATCTTTGTTCCATCATTGGAGTCATATGTTTCACATGGGTGATTTGACCAAACATTGATGGACTTTGACCACCAAAAATATTATCAAAATGATCCCCAGTGATATAGGTATGCACCAGATTATATGGCATTACTTTACTCCAAAATGTTGTTTCAAAACTGCACTTGCTTCATAGTCCACATATTCACCATCTGCCACTTCTTGCATTAGCTCAAATCCATCAACAAGCATCGTACATTCTTGAATAATTAAACTAGCAAACTTTGCTTGCTTTTCTTCAATCACTTGAAATATTCGTTTACGAACTTCTTCAGGTTGAGCATTCCACAACTCTGCAATTTTGATATTGACTTCAATATCGTTGCAAAGCATTTCGGAAAATAATTGCCCAACACTTACCCCAGCTTCTAGAGAAATTTCTTGAATTCGTTCATGCATTTTGAATCTTTCTTATGATAAGGACTTTATTATAGCACAATAACTAAATTAGTGGTGCGAGGAGAGGGGTTCGAACCCTCGACCTAAGGATTATGAGTCCTTTGCTCTAACCAACTGAGCTATCCTCGCAAACCATATTGAAGCACACTAAATTATCGAAAATATTGCTGGTCCAACATTTTCATACAGTCAAAATCACCAGCAAAAACCGTATCTGAGAAACATAATCTAGTGTACTTTAATATGGTGCTCCGAGCCGGAATCGAACCGGCATGCCTTGCGGCGAGAGATTTTAAGTCTCTTGTGTCTACCTATTTCACCATCGGAGCATACTGATAGATGAGTACGAAACCACTATTTTCATACACATCTATGTTCATGTTATTCGTAATACTTTTGATTCTTTTCCCGTTTTTGGTTGCCCGTATTAAACTTACGATTGTCTTGACGCTTACCAGTTCCATCATCCCAACGCTTTTGTTGCTTGGAAGACTTTTGGAAGAATTCAGACTTAGAACCTTGCATTTCGTTTACCTCTTTGGTTTGTTGTTGCGATGTGTTTATTATACCGTTTTTTAGAAAATTGTACAGCTTTTTTTGATTAATTCACTCGTTTGTTACCCGCCAAAACCTTTTGTTTTAGCCCTTCCAGGTATTCTGCATGACCTCTATACCAATCAAGATTAGCTTGACCCGTAGTGGTCATAGGATTAGTGATGAACTCTTGCCCCTTAGCAATCGCTTGAACTTTTGCATCGTGCAGAATGCTGATCAAATTGCTTGCATCAATGTCATTCAGTGTAAATTCAAACTTGACCATCATCTTCCCCTAGTTACGATGTGTTTATTATACCGCTTTTTTGAAGCTTTTCTCTAGAAAATATTAACCATATTGAGAAAATCCTTGGGAAATCAAATATTGGACACTGAGCTTTTCTTGCTCAAGAATGAGCATAAATTTATACTCAGCATCACCACCCGTAAAAGACAACTCCCAATCATCATCGGTAGCCACCCAACAGCAAGGCTCCAATTGGTCATTTTGACTAATCCCAACGCGAACATACTTGTTAGCAATCAAGCCAGGAATGTAATCGTCCTTAACTTCCTTTAGGCAGGTTTTTTCAATAATCATTTTATGCTCAATTCTTAAATTTGATCTTATATGGATAATAAAGATTATACACTCTTAAACAAATTTTTGTTGACCGAAGCTTGAGCTTGAAACTTCTTAATCGCTTCTTGAACCTTTTCGTTCCATTGCTCATAAGGCATTGGGTCTTCTACCTTGGTAGAGGTCTTATCAATGTGTTCGTCTGCCAAACGTCCATAAAACAAAGAAATTCGCTCATTGGCATCAAGCCTATTGAGGGCATGGAATTTTTGTTCGGTATAATTAAAAACAATACCCAAAATCATTACATCTTCATTGCGAACAATGTCATGAACAATCAAAACAGGATCTTGAGCTTGGGTAATATATTGAATTTCTTTTCCATACCCCACAGTCAAATTTTCAATTTCATTTGAAAGACAAATGACCAATTTCCCAAGATGTTCTTCCAATTCAAATTCTCTTGCTCGCTTACTACTGAGAGCACGTTCTTCTCGTTCTTGATGCCATTTTTGATAAATGTCACCTTGAGCTTGTTGAATAACTTTTTGCTTATTGAAAAAGAGAGAGAACATTTTTAACCTAGAAGTATAAAGTAATTGGTGGGACCAGAGAGATTCGAACTCTCGACCAACGGATTAAAAGTCCGCTGCTCTACCGACTGAGCTATAGTCCCGTTTGTTTAATTATTCGCCGTGCTTCTTGCTGTTATGGCGAGCTTGCTTGTTTGAATTAAACTTGCGATTGTCTTGTTTCTTGCCAGTGCCGTCATCCCAACGCTTTTGGTTTTTGGCAGACTTTTGGAAGAACTCAGACTTGGAACCTTGCATGATTTAACCTCTTTGGTTTGTTGTTGCGATGTGTTTATTATACAGATTTTTCGTTAAATGTACAGCTTTTTTTATTTATTTATTCAAAAAAGCCGAACTTGAACCTTAACACTTAAAAGTTTTCAATGAGCTTAACTTTAAATCCTTGCATTTCATAGACCATAGCAACACCAGTAGCATCACTATGGGTGACATCACCTAGCTCAATCGTTTCTTTGAGCTTCTTACCATCATAGACTTTGATAGTATATCCATATGCGATTTTAGTTTCCACCTTTAAGAGCCCTCAGAATTTTTGCAACACCATTCAATGCAATAACTAGAACAATGACAAAGCCCCAAAAATGATTAGGACTTTGTGACACAAAACGAGCAAATTCCATTATATGCCTCTTTTACTTGGTTTTCACACAACGATATTTTTCTTTTTTGAGTGCCAGTTCTTTAGCAACTCGCTCACATTCACTTTGGGAAGTGGTTTCCGCCATAGGACGCCAATCCATTTCTGTTTTCCAATCCCTAGAATATTGGGTGCCAGCACCCGCAAAACCTACTACTGTCCAAAGAAAGAGCGTGTAAATCATAGTGTACCTCAGTTATTTGGTGGGACCAGAGGGATTCGAACCCTCGACCAATAGATTAAAAGTCTACTGCTCTACCAACTGAGCTATAGTCCCGTTATTCGTTGCTGTCTATGGGTTTATTATACCACAGAAATCTTCAGTTATTCACTTAAAAAGTTAATATTTACAATCTGGCATGCCACAAGTTGTGCCACCGTCTTCACCACAAAGAGGACAACTTGAATCTAAATTCCCTTCTTCATCCTCAATGCCAAAATGTTCTTCAATATATGCTGCTGCTTTGAGTTGACCTTCATACAATGAATCATTCATCCCACTATTATAACACTGATCTAGACATTCTTGAATAATCATCTCAGCAAATCGCCCCATATGTTCAACAGAGGGAACTGACCCATTTTGGTCAAGATAACACTCCACTTCACGGTTTGAGTCATCCAACATGACTTCAATCTTCAAACCCGCTTTTTCGGCAACTTGCTTAATTTTTTTGTTCATATATGTCCTAATTTACTGCTTTTTTACTTGAGACGAATACACTTAAAGCGCTCTTTAAGTTCCATTTCTTTAGCAGCTTGCTCACACTTATCTTTAGCCAAAGCAATATTTTCTTTTGAACCCGTCACCATATCTTGAAATTCTGCAACTTGGCGCCAATCACGCTCTACTCGTGGGATACCCGAACCGTGAGGGGTTGCCATAGCGACTACTGTATAAACCATCAGAGCATAAATCATTTTTTTATCCTTAAAATTTAAATATTTGGTGCCCGGAGCCGGAATCGAACCGGCACGCCGTTTAAAGCGAGAGATTTTAAGTCTCTTGTGTCTACCTATTTCACCATCCGGGCTTTAATCTTTAGACAGTCAGCTTATGAACCCCATCGGTTGCATAATATTCGTAGCAAACCTTCACATACAAGGGAAGTTTCTTGAAGTCATTGTGGGCAACAACTTCTGGGAGTTTGAACCCCTTGGGAAAAGCATCACCCCACTTGTAATTCTTTTGGGGGAAGAAACCTTTTTCTTTAAGGTCATTAGGGCTAAACAACAGTTGCATTTTGCTACTCCTAAAATCTTTACTTAAATAGCCTTTTGCTTGCTACCACGAAATTGTTTAGCAGAACTAAACTTGCGATTATCTTGCTTCTTACCAGTGCCATCATCCCAACGCTTTTGTTGCTTAGAAGACTTTTGGAAGAACTCAGACTTGGAACCTTGCATTTCATTTACCTCTTTATTTGTTTGCGATGGGGTTATTATACTGCGATTTTTCTTGCTTGTACAGATTTTTTTGATTTTTTAGAATATTTTTAAACTTCTTCAAGAAACTCTGTATGGCACTTTGCAACTTCTTCAACACAGCCACTATCGAGAAGAAAACCATAACGATCTTCGGAATATTTAATCAGCTTCTTGATGACAAAAACATCCATAGCTTCACCATAGACATTACATTCGTTACCAATTTTCAGACCAGGAAGTTCTTCTTTGCGAATTTTCAGTTCACCATACTTCTTTTGCAGTTTTGGGAACTCTTTTTGAATCCACTCTTGAGACTTTTTTTCGTTTTCGAAAACATAGGAAGATTGCAATCCGCCCGAAACCTTGATGCAAACCTTGAAAACTTTCTCAATCATTTTTAACCTCTATGGTTAGTTGCTGTGATGGGGTTATTATACATGAACCTTCAACTTTGTACAGCTTTAAAAATTAAAACACACTAAAAACATAGCCTGAAAGCAGTGCGAAACAGGTGCAATTAATGTGTTTTCATTTAAAACTTTAAGCAGCTTTTGCTTGAATTCCACACTTTTCTTGAAAGATGTAATTCAACATACTTTTAAATTGAACCATACGGTTTCCATTAGGAAGCTTAACAACTACACAATGAGTAGATACAGAGTAGGGACCAAGAACTTCCACCTTTTCACCTGTGACCTTATCAATTGCAAACATTTTATTCACCTCTTTAATTTGTTGCTGTGATGGATTTATTATACCAAATATTGTTTAGATTTACAGCCTAAACTCCAAATTTTTTAAGTCGCAGATAAGTTCTCCAACGCCGACTTTGAGGGGTTCTATGCAAACTTGCATGACCTATTGAAAAACGACCTTCGGTAAAATAACCAATCTTTTTGGGCTTGGGTTGCCCCTTTAAAATTTTTTCAGTCACTCTCTCATAAGAGAGCATTCTCATCTTTTCTCGTATTGATTGCATTTTTAGTTCAACTTGCTCAAAAATGAATTCACAACTTCTTCGTCACCCAGTTCATAAGTGGTATATTCTTTTCCGTTATACCCAGTGACCACACGAAGACCTTCTGCTTGAACCACTGTAGTATAGCCTTCATCCATTACTTTCACCTGGACACCATCTCGCATCCAGGTATCTACAGTCCACATCCCACCAATGGTTTGATAACCACGAGGCATATAAAATTCAGTCTTTTTAACCTTACCGATCAAATCATTAACGATGTTGCTCATGATTTTTCCTTAACAGTTTTGAATGACTATATTATAACCTATTTACAAGCTTTTTTTCATTTTTTTTCATTAAAAGAAAAATTTAGCTGCTTAAACCAAGACTTGAAACCAGCTTTGCAGGATTTAAACTTTCCTTAATTTTTCTGATTGAATCCATGACTGTATCTTTTGACCTTACCTTCACTTCAAGATCATCTTTTGGTTTAGGAGTAAATATTTTTCCAAAAGAAGCCTTTTCCTTCAATTCCATATAGTAATTATAAGTTTTATGGAAAGCTAATTGATAACCAATACTGCTAGTTGTGATACGAGGGGCATCTTTGCTTAAATCTACCTTGTTTTCATTTTCATTTTGAAAGAGGGCTTTACCAGCTTGAGGAATATTGTCGTGAATATGGTTAATCGTAACGGCTCTGTCATCTGCTTTTTTATATTCAAGAAATGGTGAGCTTATTGTGTTGAATAAATCACCAAATGTTGCTATCAGCGAAAACATTCCCGCACTGAGCATTTTTGCAGAATTAAAAGTGGAATATTTTACTACCTTATCAATCATATTAGGATTTTCATTGAGTGGCTTAAAGCCCATATTGATAGAACCTTTGGCATAATTTGCACTGATCACACCAAGGAATAATCCCATTTTTACAAATATTACTCCAGCCGTTAAAACATCTTTTCCTAATTTGATACTGCTCTTTATTGCATCACAACCTAAAACTTTAAATTTACCTTCCTTACAAGGCATCTTGTCTATCTTTTTCTCTAAAGCATCTAACCCATTAATTGCCTTTTGCAAATAATGGAAAGACCCAGGATTGGCAATTAAAAATCCTTTATAAGCAATATCCTCATTATCTTTATGCTTATCTAAAGCTTTTTCTGCTAAAGCTGCTCCCAAACTATGACCCGAGAAAACAACTTTCATCTTTGAATTGGGATTATTCTTTTTATGGATTTCTAATTCTTGGGTAATAATATCTTCTAAAATAGGGGCTATTCTTTGATATTGTCTTTCCATATTGGGGTAGTGTTGAAGAAAATAATCGCTAGTAGGCATCGCCTTACCTTCTGTTCCTCTAAATACCACATGCAAGACTTTTTCATTATTTTCATTTCTCACATACCCAACCATAAAACTGGCATCTTTAAACCCATTCACTCTTCCAACATCAATAAATCCATTATTGAATTCAGCAACAATATTTAAAGAAGTTGGAGTTTCATAAGGAGTGGAATATTTTTTAACAATAGCCTCATTAGGAACCACTTTTTCAAACTTTCCCCATAACGCATCTGTATCCTCTTTGGTTTCTAATAAATTTGAATTTTTTTCATATTCAATATCTATGGAGGTTTTTTGTTTATCTAATACATTTTGATAAGCCTCTATCATATTAGGATTATTTCTAAATATGCTTAGCTTAAAAAGTTGTTGAAGAAGATTTTTTTTGATTTCTTTAGCAGTATCTTCTATTTCGTATCTTGGGCTTTCAACAAACTCGTAACCACTTTTCTGATCGCCTCTCTCCCAATGAAAATAATGACGCTTTTTTATAACTTCTTGGTAACTATGAGATTCTTGTAGTTTGGGTAAGATTTCTTCATAAGCAAAATCCAATACTCTTTCCAAATCTTCTTCTGTTTCTAACTCTTTTCTATCAATATTGTATTTCACCAAAAAATCATCACCTAAAGAGTGAATGATAGGCAATATTCTCTCTTCTTCTTGTTTGATTTCATGCAATCTTCTGTTTTCCAAATAAACCATATCGGAAAGCATAACTGAAGTTAAAATCTCATTATTTTCAAAATTCACAGTGTTCATTTTTATTTTCTTTACTGTTATTTTAACAAATCAAAATTAACAATCAAATTAAGGATATTTTTTTAAGAATTCTTCAATCAAATTCTTTTTTTCTTCTTCAGTTGGAGGGTTGTACCCACTTGTTTCTTTTAGCTTATAAGCAACTGTAAATTCTCCTTTAGGTTCCCACTTTCTAATAAAAGAATCCCAAGTTTCTTTTTGTTCTTTTCTTTCCTTTAACTCTCTTATTTGCCAAAGTTGTATTGTTGAAAAAGTAGAAGCACCATATTGAATTGCATCAACAAACAATTTATCTAATTCTTTATCACCGAAAAACCCCTCATCACTCATTGCTCTTATTTTAGCTGCGACATACCAGTGCAGTGCATCTTTTCTGTTAACAAAACTACTGAAATATTCAAATGGAAATTTTTCTAACCACTCTCTCCCAGACATTACAACACCATTTTTTATACCATTTCGGATAATCATTTCAGAGAAAAACATATAATCCCCGAAATGATTAGAAAATAATTGATTGACTGTGGTAACAGCAATGAAGTTTCCTAACGGTGTTTTTTCTATCAAATAAGAATCAAAAATTGGTTGTGTTTTTGTATAAGCCTCAATAAACAAATCAGTGGCTTTATCACATTTTTCTTGATCCCATTTATCACCAGGTATAGATAATCCAAGTTCTGGATATTGATTTTTATTGGGAATAAAATTTTTAAAAACAACCCCAGAATCATTATATTCTGACAAAACTTTGCATATTTCAACCAAACCATCAAACATTTCATTATTATCAAATTTACGTTTCATCTTTTCGTAAGGTTGAATAGGGTCAAAATATTTTGTCATAAATTCCTCATTGCAATTTTTAGATAATTTAACATCAAATCAGAATATTGCAAGTTAAAAAGCAAAAAGCCAAGCTAAACTTGGCTTTTGAAAATGATGGGTTCTATTATTGCTCTTTTTTGATTTGTTCTTTCTGGGCACGACGCTCAGATTTCCAAAACACACGCTTCCAATCTTTGAGGTGCTTCCACCATTGAGGAGATTTTGTCAGTTGTCCTTTTTTCACATGTGCCATCTTTAATCCTTTCAGTGTTTCTCATTTGCGGATGAGTGAATTATAACATAGATTAAAAAATTAAAAAGCCAAGCATAACAACCAATGAAAACAACATCAGTAGCATGATCATTAAGGGATAAGCAAATGGATTGCTATCCCTACTACCCCATAATGTTTTGAAAAAATACAACATTTCTTATTTAAAGGTTAATGCAGTTTGGTTTTTCTTTTCCACACCAAATTTGTTCGACCACACCCTTGATGCCATGCTGGTCAATCGCCCCAACTGAATTGAAGGCAAATACCCCAACGACAATCCAGAAACCAACAGTCGCTACAAAAACGAATGCAATCAAGATTGAGATGATACGAAAGATCATATTAAATCGCTTTTGGCTTCGTTCAAAACGCATATCAAAATCATTGGTAATCATTATATTTTCCTTTGTAAGAAAAGTTAAAAAACGAGGTTATTATATTACAAAATCTAGTATTTAGACCACTTTTTAATCAGCGGGTGAGCATCCTTGAGTGCAAGGCTTTCCAGTATTATTTCTCCACTTGCCTGGGAGCATAAAACCAGTATCACCACAAAACACACAATTTTTAGTTTTTTCTAGGTTTGGTTCAATGCGAACATAATCATTTTTTTGCTTTGTTTTTGCATATTTTGCAAAGAACCCAAAAAGAGAATTCAGCATTTTCATATTTCCTAAACCATTCAAGGTTTGTTTGAATGAGTGAATTATAACACAAAAATCCACTCATTTGCTTAAACAATTAAAAAATTAACGAATTACATCTTTCACGACTTGACACATACGACGCAATCTTTTCCCAAAAATCGTATCGTTTTCCAAGATGTATTCAATGGAAACCCACTTTACATTGTGAGACTCTTCACTCACACAAATTGGAACCTCTTTAGAAACTTGACTCAGAAAGCAAACATCATAGTGAGTATGGTCTCCTGCAATATGAATATCCAAATCCAAAGGCACCCCATTGAGCAATACCTTTTGCGGAACTCTTGTGTCGCCGTAACCCTCTTCCTCAACTTCTTTAATGGCGGCATCCAAAACCGTATGAGAAGGGAAATCTTCAAAATCACACCAGTGACCGCCTAGCTGAAGCCACTTCTTTAATTTTTTGTGATCCGTGAGCAACACTTCGGTCAAATCATCATTCACAACCAAAGAAGATGCAGTCATATGAGCCGTTTCAGACTTCTTGCCCCAAAAATCATTGGGTTGGTTATCAATCAATTGATGAAAACGATCAATCATGTCTTGATCTTTATTGAAAGTAGCCGACAACAGCAATTTCAATTCATTTTTAAAAACTTCTTGATGGCTCACATTTACTCCTTAAATTCATGCACTTCACATGCACCGTGTTGCTTCTCCATAAAAATCACATAATTTTGAGTGACTTCTGGACTACCACAACCCCAACCTGCAATATTAGAAACTGGACCCTTCAACCTTCCACCCGTCATCGTATTCCAAGGATGGCTGCGAATTTCCACTTGATGTTTACAGTTACAGCAACAACGCCCCTTAGAGTTGCCTTCTTCCTTCTTCCATCCTTCAAAACATTCTGTCATATGATTTGCCTTTAATTAAGGGGTTATTAACTTACGTTATTCTACCACAAATTCTTCGTAAGAACGCCACTCTGTTTCTGTAGACTTAAATTCTTCTTTCCAAACAAAAGCTTTGGTTTCATCGTCAAAAACTTTTACTGCGGTGTGGAATTCATCGCAATAATTGTAATAGCACTCGTAACCAATCCAAACTTTCATAATTTTACCAATCAATGTGAAATTGAACTCTTGTTATGGTGATTATAGCACAAAAAAAGCACCTAGTTTGACTTAGATACTTTCTTTTTAAATAAAACTAAAGCGATTAACCTTTACTTACGATGTAGTCAACGGCACTTTGCACTGTTGTAATGTTTTTTGCATCGTCTTCTGAGATTTCGATACCAAAAGCATCTTCAAAACCCATAATGAGTTCTACTGAATCTAGGGAATCTGCTCCCAAGTCGTTTTGTAATGAATGCTCAAGAGCAATCTTACTAATTTCAACACCCAAATGCTCTGAAACAATTGTCTTTACTTGCTTCTCTACTTCAATTTTATCCATTTACTTCTTTCCTCTCTTGGTTAAAAAGAGCGATTAAAACAGAAAAATTTCATTTTGTAAACTACCTAAACTACAAAAATCATTAAATCCATTGACTACTTTGGTATTAAGCCCTATAATTTTTCTTTTTTTGGCAAGGCATTTAGGGAATGAAAAGAAAGATTTTAATCATCACATTAGGGGCAATTATACCCATATCTACCATTTTCATTGAAGATGTTGCCAACTATATTTTTAATCAAAATAAAAAAATAATAGAAACTCATCTATCTGATAAATTAAATGGTCAAGTTAATCTTGGTGATATTCAATTTTCTTTTTCTTCCGTTCAAGTTTCAACTTTTGACTTAAAACAAAAAGACTTTGCCATAAATATTAAAGAAGTTGAGCTTCTACCTAATAAAAATATTTTTTCTTTATTAAAAACAAACAATTTTGTAGATACTATTAATCTAAACAAGGTTAAAATTGATAGAAAAACCACTTCGTCAAAAATTAACCCCAATATTTTAAAGAATAATTTGGCTTTTGCATTGCCTTACTACCAGGGTGTTAACCAGGTTAAAATAAAAGAGATTATTGATCCTATTTTTTCTTTAACCGACACTCAACTCTCTAAAAAAGCAAATAAACAATTAGAAATTAGCACAAAATTATTATTTAAGGATAATCAATTTTCTTTTAAAGGCACTGCTGATATTGAAAAGTTTTTAAGTTCAAACAAATTAGATGCGACTATTATTGGCGAATCTAATAAGCTAGATTTAAAACTTGCTAATTATTTTATTAATGATCCAGATATTAAAGTCGTGGATGGTTATGTTAATTTAAAAACAGAAATTAATATTAAAGACAATAAGATTTCTATTCAAGGCGAAAATAATGTGAGTGATTTTCAAATTGATTTTTTCGGACATCCTCTAAGGTTTGATAATCATTTTGTTAAGACATCATTTACTAAACAAAAAGCAGAACTCCATTTCCCTAATAAAATCAAGGTGAATAATACTGATTTAGATGTTGAACATATTGTTTTTGAAGCTGACGAAAAATATGCCAATCTTAAAAACATTTTAATTGAATCTAAAAACTTAAAATACTACGGTAAGTTTTCTGAAAAATTTAATCAGATTAAATCCGATAAAGAAATCAGTATTGATTTTAATTTAGTTGATTTAAATTATTTAAATTATTTAGGCATTTTAGATATTCCTAAACCATTTAATAACACCATCTTGAAAAATGGCAATTTTAAATTTGTTTTTCAACCAGTGAATGGTAAGGGCTATCAAATGACCTATAAGGCTCATGCCAATGCTTCCCTTAAGGTAGATACAACTCAATTTAAAGCTGATGCAAAAATGGAGGGGCATCAACTTTCTTTTGAGAATTTTAATATTGATAATATTAATCAAAAAGGATTTGTGCAATATAACTTAACAAATGATGATTTAATCTTAAATACCAATTTAAATGTTAACCAACCATTACTTACATTTATGAACAAGCATTTTGGAATTCCAAATAATATTCATTTAAATAAAAACAATGCTGATTTAAATTTAGAACTGCAAAGAATTAATCATCAATATCAATATATAGGTTCTATTCAACTAAATAATAATGACCTATCTGTTGATTATGGAAACAAAACCTATCAGGTAGAGAATTCATTAGGAAAAATAACATTTTCTGATAAGAAAATTGATGATGTTAGTTTAACCATGGATTCTATTTATCAAGGAGAAAATCGCATTAATGCAATTACCTTGAATACTCAAAACAAACAAGATGTTTTTGAAGCACAATTTAAGAGTGATTTTTTGAATGGCCAATTAACCTATAATAAAAATCAAGATAATCTTGCGATTAATTTAGGGAAAATTGATTATGACCTTAAATACAATAATAAGGCAAAAGAGATTATTGCAGAAAATGCTGAACATATTGAGCAATTAAAAAAACTTGAATTGCCCAAAGAAATTAAATTAACCGTTGAAGATTCTAGCCTCAATGATTTCCATATTGGTAAAATCAATATGGAAGCACTTGTTAATAAGGATTCCACTCACCTTTTAAAAACCACAGTTAAAAACGAACTTGCCAATTTGGATATTGAAAGCAACCTGGATTTAAGGCAATTAAAAATTTCCAATAAGGCAAATTTAAAAATACAAGATTTAGGTAAGTTCAATCAAAACTATCAACTCAAAGATACTATTACCAATGGTGATCTATTAGCCAAAGGAACATTTGAAACACAATTAACCAACCTTGAGCCTCAAGCACTTATTCATAACACTCAAGGGGAAATTAAATTTGAAAGTCATGATGGTGAATTTGTGAAGATTGATACTGGTGCTGGCGCATTAATTAATCTTCTTAGTTTTCAAAACATTCCCAACCTTATGGCCCTTAATTTTAAAAAGGTCTTTAACGATAAACTCACCTATGACAATATTTATGGCGATTTAAAAGTTCAAGGATACAATGTCACTGTTAACAATTTAAATATGGATTCAAAAATTGCTACTTCAAAAATGAATGGGGACATCCAACTTGATTCTCAAGAAATTAATCTCAATTTAAATGTTGAGCCTAAAATTTCTAACTCTATTTTCTTTACCACTATGGGGGCTACTGCTCTGTTAAGCCCATATACACTGATTGGTGCAACCTTGATTGATAAGTTTATCAAGCTACCCGAAATTATTGATTACGACTATAAAATCACAGGCACACTTTCAGAACCACAATATACAGAACAATAATCTGCAATAGAAAAAGCCCCAAACTTTTCAGTAAGGGGCTTTAATCAACTTTGAATATCAAGAAAAAAACAAATAAACAGCAAAAGCTATCAACAGAAATACCAAAATAAATTTTGGCATGTCTTCGGCTTTGCCTTGTTCAATTCTCTTGTAATCTTCATCAGTCATTTTAATACTTTCTTTTTCCGAGGTCATTTTTGTTTTTCCAAATAGAACGGTCAGTTTTAACTTCTGACTTTTTGTTAATTAAGTGCTGCATAATTGATATGCCAATATTAATTCCAAAAATCAAGCCTATGATTGTTCCCAAAAGTTGCCCAGATTGAAAATCAGTCATTTTAAAACCTTTAAAAAGAAAGAAAACTTATTGAACTTACCATATTAAACCATACTACACACAAGCCTGGGCACTCTAGAATGCGTCTTTGATGGGTGACTCCAATGCAGTATGCTTTAATATGGCGTTCGGTCAGAACTTCAAGCGATTCCATCACGACATTGATTGTGACTAGCAATCTTACTTCGATCCGATCTACTCTACTCTACTTACCATATAAAAACACACTACATTAGCAGATTAGTAATCTATTTTTATATGGTGCTCCGAGCCGGAATCGAACCGGCATGCCTTGCGGCGAGAGATTTTAAGTCTCTTGTGTCTACCTATTTCACCATCGGAGCTTTTTGGTGGGACCAGAGGGATTCGAACCCTCGACCATCGGATTAAAAGTCCGGTGCTCTACCAACTGAGCTATAGTCCCGCTATTCTTAAAGAGCTTGGTTTCTTTCCTTCTCAACCAATGAAAGAATTATACCCTATCTTTCATTATAAGTACAGACTTTTTTCTTAAATCAATAAAGTTTTTTTATTGATTAAATTAGGGCATATGCAAAGAAACCGTAGGAAATCATCCAACTAAATTTGCGGATAATTGTGTTGTGTTCAGAAAAAACAGCATATTTCTTATCGTTCATTTCAAAAGTGGTAAAGAGCAAGATATAAATACCAACCAGCAACATCCCTGAATGATAGAGATATTCATTGCCAAACTGATACATACCAACAAGTGAACCTATAAGAATCAACAATGCCCACAGCATTTTCGCACCCATCCCAATAAGAAGGGTTTTCAAAGTAACTTGAAACTTGTGACCAAAAAAGGTGAAAGGATAGCGATTTGTCATTTTTTATCCAATTTTTTAATTGTTACGATGTGTTTATTATAACACAATTTAACTTTGAAAAATAACCTTCTTTTGGTTATCGATCAGATTAAAAGCCATTTCTTCTTCCACCTTAGAGAAAAATTCTTCAGCTTTAACCCAGCCTTCATCGGTATCATCAAACCCAAGGCTGAAAGAACAGACACCAAAGCCTTCTGGTTCAAAATAGAACCGAACTTCTGGACCATCTTCAGCACCTTCAATCTTCACCAGAACTTGCTCCCGGTTTCGCTCATACAATTTAGCAAACATTGAATTTTCCTTATTAGTAGGACTTTTGATTATTGCGACGTGCTTGTTTAGAAGAACTAAACTTACGGTTGTCTTGATGCTTACCAGTGCCATCATCCCAACGCTTTTGCTGTTTGGAAGACTTTTGGAAGAACTCAGACTTAGAACCTTGCATTTTTATTTACCTCTTTGTTTGTTTACGATGGAGTTATTATACTGCTATTGGGATTGCCAGTACATTCTTTAAGAAAAAATAACTGATTATTTTTCAAGAACTTTCGCTCTCAAACTTTGCTTTGCACTTTATGTAGGCATCTATCTCATCTTTGAAATACTTCACTGCTGTTTCTCTAGAAATTCCATAAAAATACATAACATATGAAATAGCTTCTTCCATATTTATACTCCTAAAATCATTTAATTTTTCCAAGTTTTTGCTTTTTCAGTGGCTAGATGAATATAGTCCAAAACTTCTTTTTGAAAATTATCTTTGGGAGGAATAAATTTTTCTTTAACCCCCCACAATGTGTTCAAGAGTTCATCTCGTTGTTTGGTGAGGGTATCTATCCTTTGAAAAAGAATTTCAAGACTACCGCTACAAACTTCTAGCTTTTGCTGATAAGAGTTCCGATCTGAAATTAGTTTATCAATCATCGCACTAATTTCTTTAGACTCTTGATCCAAATCATTTTCCAAAATTTCATTATAATTAGACAATTACAACTCCTTTTATTTGGTGAATGTTAGAATACTAACACAATAAGAAATTTAAAACAATGATTAAAATAAAAAGCCTCCGAAGAGGCTAAGCATTTCCACTTTAATGAAGAGTTTTTGGATTCCAACCCGGAACATTTAATCTAACCAAAGTTCTTTTAGTATCTTGGCTTAAAGGCAATGACTCATGCAGCATAGTGACATTACCACGATAAGATATATTAGGTAAGAGAATGACTTCTTCTAAAGAACTTAAATTAATGTGACTGCAATCACCACCTTTATTTGGTTCCCCTTGATAAATTCCATTCCAAGCACGACTTGCACTTACATTGGAAGCGAGGATTAATCCTTCGGCTGGCCAATCTAGATATTCTTCATTAGATGACATTCTTTTTCTTCTTACTGGGGTAATATGTCCCCCATTATCAACAATCGGAGTGTTGTGAGTGCTTGGCACATTATGACCCCCATTATCAACAATTGGCGTATGGTGAGTTCTCGTAGGTTGTCTATGTGAATTTGATGGTGTGTAATGACTGCTTGAAGTTGTTCCATGGGCTTGTAGTGATGGAATCCAATATCCGTCTACATGAACCCCAGGTCTACGATGATATTCGTTTGCCTTTACAATTCCTTGGTCAATCATTAAGTAAACAACATCATCGGTATCTACATCATCTAGCATCATATCAATAGTTTTTTGCCAATGCTTCAAATGCGAAGGCAATCCTGTTTTTTTATAAAATGGTAACATATACACTCTTTCCCCTCTAAACTCAGGGAAAATGATAGGGGTGCCACTTTCTACATAACTTAAATTTTGAACGGTCATAATTTTTCCTTATTAATTATATTTAATTTATACCATTATTAAGTATACAAAAAAAATAAGAAAAAAAAATATTGGTTAAACTATCATTTAAACTGAATTAAAAACATCGCTTTTTCAACTTCGTCCATGTGATTTAAATGACTTTCCATTGTTTTGTATTTTCGGTATTCAAAGAGGGCATTAATCTTCTCCGCAACTTCTTGTGCTGTCTCTTCATTATTCTTTTTTAAATACCAAAACAGTTTAGCGACATTCCAACAAACTGCTGGGGTAATTTTAATGGTAATCCAAACATGTGTTATTTTTGCATACGTCTTGGCTTTCATTTACTACTCCTTTTTTAAGGAAAATTATGATAGCACTAACATACATCATTTTTACAAAAACATCAAACGAATGTGTCAATAATTATACCTTTATTAAAATAATCTATCTCATCTAAAGACTCATATTTTTTGCATCTTTTTTGATAAAGCTTATTTACCCCACTCTTCTTTTCCTTGCTCTTATTCTCTTTTTTCGGAGCAGGCTTCATCTTTAAAATTTCATCGTACGCTTTATTTATTTCCATCATTTTATCTACTGCTGATGGATCTGAATTTTTATCAGGATGATATTTTTGGGCAAGCACACGATAAGCCGCTTTTACGACTTCCTTACTTGCCCCAGGCATTACTTCTAAAACCTCATAACAATTCATTTTTGCTTTCGTGTTATTTTTATTTACGAAGAAAAATTAAAACTTGTTAAATAAAGAAGCACGATCTGTTCAACTGTGGTAAAATATTTTCAATGTTTAATGTGAGAACTTATTATGGAACAAATGATTAAAATTGCTCAACAAGACCCAAACATCTTGAATGCATTTATGTATGGTTCACGGGTTTATGGAACAAATCATAAAGATTCAGATTACGATTTCATCTGTATCGTTGAAGATAAAGAAAAAACCAACCCACTTGCCCAATTTGGAGATGTGACCAATTATTCTGTTGATGAATTCCAAGAATTGGTCAATCAACACGAAATCAGTGTTTTGGAATGCTTGTTTCTTCACAATGAATTTGTTTTAAAGCAAACCAAAACCTTTCCTTTCTTTTTGAACAAATCAAAACTTCGGGAATCGATCAGTGCTAAATCTTCTAATTCTTGGGTTAAATGTAAAAAGAAATTTCTAGTAGAGGAAGATTACAACCCCTATGTTGGGAAGAAAAGTGCTTGGCATTCTTTGCGAATTTTGGATTTTGGCAAGCAGATTGCTGATCATCAAAAAATCATTGATTTTTCTACAAGCAATCACTTTCTCTCAGATATTATGCAAATGAATTCTTGGGAAGAACTCAATGAGAAATACAAGCCCATTTATAATAGTGTTGCGAGTTCTTTTAAGCAATCAGCACCCAAAGAAACATCTATTGGCTTGAAAAATTAATTAAATTGATTATGAAAATCATATCTACATTTTTTAAGCAGGAAGCACTATTATGACTTATACCATTGTTAAAAAACTAAATTATAAAGATGAAGTAATTGAGAAAAAGAATTTAGTTGATAGAATTTCTCTTCAAATTGAGAAAAAAATGGAAGAACTGTCTCTGGTGCGAGATGACATTTCTCCCAAATATGTTTTCTCATTGGGTGGTGATGGCACAATGATGCACAGTATGCACGAATACTTCTATAAAGAATCTATCATTGTCGGCATTAACAGTGGAAACATTGGCTTCTTAACCCCTTTTGAAAGCACTGAACTTGATAAAGTTTTTGCACTAATAAATAACCCCAATGCTCGTATTGAACAGCGCAGTATTTTGAAATATGTCTCTGCAAACAAGAATGATTTAAGCATTAATGAATGTGCCATTACGGGAAAAGGTCCCAATGATATGTTGGACTTTTCTATTGCTATTGAACACAAAAATCTATTGAGCCGGGCAGGCAACTATAAGGCGAATGCAGTATTAGTTTCTGGACCTTGTGGTTCCACCGCTTATAATATGAATGTAGGCGGAGCCATTGTTGACCCCGCAGTGAAGTGTATTCAAATTATGATGGTTGCCCCAACTACACTAGGCGCCAGACCTCTGATTATCAGCAAAAATTCTACCATCCATCTTTCAGTTCGTAAGCCAGCTAAAATTTATTCTGACGGCATCTTGGTTGAAGAATTGTCTCCAGGTGATGAAATTGCAATCAACCTACTTACAGTAGAATCTAATCTGTTAGTTCCTCAAGATTGGAATTTCTATAGTGTATTGAGTAAGAAACTGATGTGGAATAATGGTAAAGATGTTTGATTTACCCCATCTTCATTGAAGAAGTTTTTTCAATACTAGGTGAAGTGCCAGTTCTCATTTTTTCTAAATTGGTAAAATTACCAGCAAATTTATTGGATTGACTTAATTCAGCAATTGTTTTTTGAGTGAAATCTTTTGTTAATTGGCTAGAACTATCACTGACAAAACTTAATACTTCCGAACCTTTTAAGTTTTTAATTATTTCTAAATTATCTAATACAAAAGTTAATCCAGGGGCAGTATCATAACTTATAACACTTTTCCCGTTTTTTGACTGGATATTTTCTAAATCTTTCGCACGATTATCTTTAAAAGCTTTAACGGTATCTATAGATTCTTGTGAGAAATTATTGTTTTTAAGGTGCCAAACCGCTGCTAGCATATCTGCTGTTTGTTCTTGATGTCTTCCATCTATAGATTTGTGATATTCTTTTTCTTGTTGATCTTTAATAAAAGACAACTCGTTTGGGGTCATACTTTTAGTGATATTTGAACTCATATATCCCATTTTGTCATGTTGCACATGAGCTAATTCATGCAAGATTGTGAATTCCAAATAATTACCATCGTGTAATCCATTTTGATTTGTTTTGGCAAAATCAGCAGTATCTTTAGTTACTGGAGGTGCAACTGTTCCTTTTGCATTGAATACAATTTTTATATTACTTTTTTCATCATCATTTTCAGCGAATGCTGTGAATTTTAAATGTGATAATGCCCCAGTTCCACCTTCTTTTACTTCAACAGTTAAAGGAATTTCTTTTTTATCTAAAGTAGTCATTCCTTGAGATTGAATTTTTCCAAACAAATTTTGATATAAGTTTTTTGTTTCATTTTTGATAACTTGATGGTGTTCCATTGCTCCATTACTTATGGAACTAAAGATTTTATGACTATCAACCTCAGCCGCTTGTAACTGAGAACTGATAGCTAACAATCCAATTGTTAAAAATCCCACAAAGTTTCTTTTCATTTTTTTTACCATCTTTTCATATTAATTTTATGAAAATTAAACCCCAATATCAATAAAACATTGAAAAAGGTTTAAAAGCTTTTATAATTAAATGAAGAGAATATCAGTAATGAAAATATATAAACAATTTCTTTTAGGGGCAGCATTAACTATTCTTGGAGCCGCACAAGTCCAAGCTCAGTCTTCCAATCTCAATACTACTCAAGCTGAATCAGATAACGCACGCATCCAAGCTATATTTGATTTTAACCAACCTTTTAGTGACCCGCTTCCCACCTTATCAGAAACACAAAAACAAGCTGTTTCGCAAAAATTCATGGGTGAAATTTCTAAAATTATTGATCATCAATTTGGTAAAGGATATTTGACAGAGAGAGCAAAATTAAACATTCAAATAGAAGCAGGACCCTCTGTAATCAATCCAGACGGTGATGTTGCCACCCTTTCTAGTCAACAAGATAACTTGTCTAACAATCAATTTTACAGATTAGGTAAACAATGTGTTGTAGACCTCCAATTTGATAGTGATGGCAACAGTCCATATATTGGAACAGATCAAGAACTTAAACTTTTATCAGCCGCTAAAAATGAAGTTCAAAAAAGAATGTTACGTGAATATGTTGCACTTCATGAACATTATCATTGTGAATTTTCAGGCATTCAAAACCCAGTTGTTTTTGGACAAGATCTAGAAAAAAATAGCTTTATGGTTAAGGGGATGCGTGACTTAACTCCACTAGGAAGTGCTTCAAGCTATCTTGATACAGTTAGTGAAAACTTTTCTGATGTTTCAGCTTTTATGTCTTTAGTTAAAGAATATGGTGCAGACGATCCTAATTTACGCTATGTTTTAGAAGTTATTCACTCTCAAAGAAAAGACAATTTCTTACAATCCGATATGGATGTTCACTTTACACACTTTTCTTTAGAGAAATTATTACAAGATGATACTCTTCAAAAGATTGAATCCATCTCAACCCCTGAAGATTTTAAAAAATTTGCTATAGAGCTTTCGAATGAAAGTGCAGCTAAAACTTTTTATGAAAAAAACAAAATGAAAAAGGGCATTACCAATGATGACCTATTCTATACTTCAGTTATGATGGAAGTCGCAAGACTTGCGATAGGTGATAAAACTCAAGAAAAAGGGTACGAACCACTTTGGCAAGAAGGCAATGGAAGTAATATTATTACTCAAACAGCACAAAAACTCTTACAAGGTGTAAATGTTGATCACGAAAAATTATTAAATGATGTTGGTGAAAGAGGTAGTTTTGCAGCAGAAACTGTTATGGAAAACAGAGATAAAATACAAAGCGAACTCAATGCTTTTAGAGCATCAATGAAAGAGTTAAACTCTCACATTGAAACAGTAGGAAAATCTCAACAACAAATTACACCAGAACACAAAAATAATTCTGTTGATAATGTTGAAAAATTAAGAAGTCAATTTTTAACAAGCACTTCTAAACTTAATTTTCACTTAACACATAATTAGTTGTTTCCTCAGATTCATTTTTAGATTCTTGTTCGCACCCATTCCTTAACCATAACACTAATAATTCAGATGGCATTGGATGAGCCACCTCATATCCTTGAACCATATCAATCCCCATTTGATGTAAAACATCAATATGCTCTTTGGTTTCAACACCTTCGGCCAACACTTTTTTATCCAAGCCATGAGATAAATCAATAATACCTTGCACAATCATTTTATCTTCTTTTTTGTCCAACATCGTTTGAATAAAACTTTTATCAATTTTAACTTCTTGAACAGGCAGGTTTCTCAAATAACCTAGTGAAGAATAACCCGTGCCAAAATCATCTAGTGAAAAACTCACCCCCAACTCCACACATTCTTGAAGTCTTGCCACAACCGCATCGAAATCTGAAATTTTTGAAGTTTCTAGGATTTCAATCACAATGCTTTTAGGATCAGATTCATACTTAAGAATCATTTCTTGCAATTCTTGCTTAAACGTTGAACTTAGCAAATGATCTGGTGAAATATTAACACTAACTGAAATATTAATATCTTTAGCACGCCATTCTTGCTGCTCCCTTAATGCACGTTCAATTACAAAACGTCCCATTTCAACATCAATTTCATCACCAAAGACGATATTTACAAAATCTTTGGCAGGCAAAAAACTTCCATCAGTTAAATGCCAACGAACTAATGCCTCTACACCAACAACCTTATTAGTTAAAGTATCTAATTTAGGTTGATACCATAAACATATTTGATTATTCCTCAATGCATTTTTAATTGCTTCTACTTTCAAATAATGGGCAACAGATGCGTCTTCTTGTTCTTGGTCAAAATAAACATAACGTTTACGACCTTGTTGCTTAGCCCTATACATGGATTGATCGGCAAACCGCAACAACTCATCAGCAGAACCTTTGACTTTTGGGTAAACAACCACACCAATACTTGCTGAAGCCGCAATACTGCTACCATTAATAGGATAGGTTTGGCTACAAGCCTTGGAAATTCTGTCTAACATGTTTTCCATTTGTGCTTCTTCATCAACATCACTCAAAAGAATGACGAATTCATCACCACCTAGACGAGCCACAGTGTCGTGACCTCTTACTGAAGACAATAATGAATTAGAAAGCTTACATAGAAAATCATCGCCCGCAGCATGACCATATTTATCATTAATCGGTTTGAAATTATCTAAATCAATAAAACAAACAGCCACCTTATGGTTTGATTGATCCGCATGTATCAAGGCAGCTTCAAGCTTATCCAACAATAAACGACGATTAGGAAGATTCGTTAGGCAATCATAATTTGCCATATTAATTAAATCTTCTTCGTGCTGCTTAATTTGTCCGATATCTGTAAAAATAGCGACATAACTACCAATATCATTAAAGCTATCATCAGCAATCACATCTATAGACAATAAAATATGAGAGATAGTATTGTCTTTATTTGTTAAAACCACCTCTCCACGCCAACTGTTGTTCTGGATTAACGTGGGCTTAATTCTTTTATAAAAACCCAGCGAAATCGCATTATTAAAAAAATCGGTAAAACTTTTTCCCAAAATATCTTTCTCAGCAAATCCAGTAATTTTTTCAAAAGCTGGACTTACTTTTTCAATCAGACCATATTTGTCTGTCACAACAATACCTTCCTGACTGGAATTAAATACTGTTGTAGCCATTCTTGCCAAATCTTTACTTTTTTGAAAATCAGTATCATCGTGGATGTATCCATGCCAAACAATAGATCCATCATCATTAACTTGTGGAGTTGAACGCCCCTCAACCCACCTAATCCCCTTAGTCGGGTGCAAAATACGAAATCTTTGATTCCAAAGTTCATGTTTATGGGCTGAATCAATGGTTGTTTTTTGCACCCGAAGTACATCTTCAGAATGAATTAGTCCCCATAACTTTGCAGGATCTTTCATCCCTTCTTCTGCGGTGCACCCATAAACCTCTTCAATACCTTCGGTTAAAAATGGAAAATCATAGGTTCCATCCTTATTCATCCTAAATTGATATAGGAATCCAGGTATATTTTTATGTAAATGATTGGTTTTATTAACTAACTCTTTTCGCCTAATCTCGCTTTCCACAAATTCAGTCAAATCAAGATGAACACCAAAAATCCAAAGTGGATTACCATCATTATCATAAACAAGGGTTTTACCACGAACCAACATTCCAATCCACTGATGATCTTTTGACTTCATACGTAAAAAATAATTACATTTTATTTCTTCACCATGAATTTGCTTTTCTAAAATAGATTGAGCAATATCTTTGTCGTCTGGATGAACTAAATCCAAAAGATTTTCTATGGTTAAAGCATGATAATCATCTTCTTGATAACCTAATGCAGTAGCCCATTTCTCTGTAAAATAAAACTCTTTGGTGTGAGCATTAATCGCCCAGGCACCAATATCTGCACACTCTATCATTAATTGAGCAATACATCCAGTCAATTCTAAATTCAGTCCAGTAGCGGGATCAGTGCTTTTATCAATTTGGGAAAATAAATCTTTTTTAACTTGATTTTTCTTTTTATTGGCATGGAAAAAACTCACCCTATGTTTCATACTCTACTCCAATATTAAATTATAATATCGAACATAATACTCCCATTTTTAAAAACCATCAATCAATTTATTTAAAATAATAATAAATAAAATAAATTATGTTGCTTATTTGGTCTTTTAGAACCTTTTTTCTCTTTTTGAAGAGATTATTTAAACTATAATTCACCATACTATTATTTATTCAGTGAAACATAAGAAAATCAAATAATTAAGATTATACTAAAATTAGTCTTTTATCTTATTTTTAAATACTTGGTATCCTAAAATTAGTCCATTGGCGAAGTTTGCAGCCAACCCCCCAATAGACATAAAGTAAATATTGTGAATAAACCAAAAGCCCTCTACTGTTAGCATTCCTTTTTTCATTTTCCGACCATTCCATAAAAACATTGCTACAGTTGCCAAACTTGCAGCTAAAAATGGAAAGAATGAAATCCAACTTTGCCAAGCGATGATTGCCACGATTAAATTAACCACACAAAACCCATAAGTTAATTTTAATCTAAATCCTTCTGGGGCATGATGAAAATAGGTACTAGCAGCTTGACGTAATGCAATGGTAGCAACAATGGCGGCACCAGTATAAGATTTTAAAAATATAAAATGAACTACCCATACACAACTTGCAATGGTTAACCATTTTTTTAGCTTAACTTCATCTTTTTGAATAAAACCAAAAACGGTTACAAAAAAAGCAATCCCCCCAATAATCTGACCTATAAGTTCCATATATTTCCATCAAAACCTTAATGTTAGGGAAAACCCGTAGGATTATCAAGGGTTTTAAAGAAAATAATCAAATTATTTGCCTAAAATATGCTTTGAAACGATTATCCAATCACCATTTGTTGTTTTTTTGGTGAACGCAAGCATAGGTTACAATATCTTTTGGATTATCAAAATAATGAACAATTTTTGTTTGATGTAGCCCACTATTAGTTTTTTGGATTGAAATATTTTTAATTGTTGGCACTTTTTTAGTTTGAGTATATATTTCCTCAAAAACAGTCTTACATTCAGCCTTAAGTTTTTCTTTTAATTCAATTTCAGCCCAACTTATAGTTGAAAAACATAAACACATAAAAAATAAAATTAACTTCTTCATTTTTAAAAATTGTTCTCCAATTTTTTAGACTTCATTGCCTCAATCTCTTCTTCTGAATATTCATAGTTCCAACCACCATAATTCCAAGTGCTAAAAGTTGCTCTAGAAATATTAATCGCATGTTCAGGCATCACTTTAGAAGTTCCAGAGAACCATTCAGCATCAAAAGCACAGGACATTAGTGCCAATTCATGCTCATAAGATAATTCATACACCCACCAAGGTAAAGCACCCCAACTCATTTTGCCCCCCCTTCTTCAAAGCATTTAACCAATTTTTTATTAGCCTCTTCCAGCAATAACTTTTCTGCCTTGAGAGCTTTAATTTCTTTTTTAAGCTTTGTGTTTTCTCGTTTAATATTATCAATCCTATATTTTGACCAACCCAATTCTTCATAGTTTTTGCGAAGTGAAGCAGCTTCATCACGGTCAATTTCCCTCAAGCTTTTTTCAGCATGGATTAGAAAAGAACCAGCTTCCCAATCAAAGCCTAAATTAGCACTTTTAACTTCAACACAAGGTATATGACCAACTGAACCAAGAATCATTACAGGGATTCTCACCTGGATTTCACTGGGATTACGATAAGATAGATGCTGATAGGTTCTATCAATAATCTGTTTAAGTTCTTCTAAATTCATTGAATTATTCCTTGTGTTTTTAAAAATTTAATCTTTTGTAACCAATTCAATTTTTATCATAAAAAATTATTAATGATACAAGCACACAATTCTAACACAAAAATTTAAACTTTATTAATTTTTTTAGTTTCCAAATTAATTACAAGTTTTTTTGTCAAATTCTCTTCTAACTCTCTCATCTCAAACAATGTCATTGCCATTTTTTGTGTTTCATAATTCGCATTTTTTTCCAAATATTCAGCAATTATTTTTGTTTTCTTTATTTTATATTCTAAAATGAAAAATCTTAAAATATCTTCGCAATCTAATTCACAAGCACCAATAAATGCACCCTCTTTTAATGAGTGAATGTCTGGATGACTTTTAAAATCTGGTGATGTTAATAAATATTTAACAACATCTAGATGCCCAGACTCACTTGCTAAAACTAATCCATAAGGGTCTTTAACATGAAGATTTTCTGCCCCTTTAATATTGGGATTTGTTAATATGTATTTAACGATATGAAGATACCCTCTCATACATAGCCATCTAAACCCCTCTCTGTCATGGGCATTAATATCTGCATGATCTTTTAATTCTCGAGAAGTTAATAAATAATGAATAATTGGAAGGTGTCCTTCTTTACAAGCTTCTCGCAAAACAGCATCTTCATTGTAATGAATATCACACTTACCTTTTGTTTCGGTTGAAGTTAATAAATCTCTAACCTTCTGAAAATCACCTTTTGAACAAGCCAAAAAAAGTTTTTCATTCAATTCATTTGAGGCATCTATTTTCATTTAAATATTATATTTTTTCGTGATTGATACGAGACATAAAATCAAAATGACCATCCTTTTTTTCTACATTTACTTCGATTGGATAGTCATTTTGATATAATTCGTTCTTTAGTCCAACAAGGTATTTATTTAACTCTTTTCTACCTTCTTCAACTTCGTTAAGTGGTTCTGTTTCTTTATAGACCTCTTTAAAAACTTCTAATATCCCATAAGGACTAAAATACCTATCCCTAATGTAAAATTGAATTTTCTTAGGTTTATCCATTAACATATAACTAATTGAGCCATCTATTCTTTTCATTATACGGTCTCCTTTAATGAATTATTGCATTTAAATTATATGCCATCATTTTTTAAAAACAATAGGCTTAAAAAAATTAATTGCTCTTAGCCCCATACATGGTATAGAATACAAGCTTTAATTAGGAAATAATTATGGATAATGTCATTACCAAAAAAATCAGCGAACCCATTTTAAACTTGTTGAAAAAACACTATGCAGATAGAATTGATGGTGATTATTTTCAGATGAATTTCGGTAATATAAATAATTTTTATGATCGGAAAACTCAAAAGAGACAAGTTTCTCTAGCAGCCTCAAACCTGGAAAAAATTTGTTTTTCTATAGGCATTGGGAATTTCTTTAAAGACAATCCGTTCTTGTTTAGTGAAGAATATATTGAAGATGCATTCAGTTCTAATAAACCAGTTGATTTTGCATATAAGGTTGACTATAAATCCAAACCTAAATATTTTGGCTTTATTGAAAACAAGATTCTGGATGGCACTCTTGAAGAAACTGTTAAAAGGGCTAGTAAACAGATTTTTGAAAATTATATTTTACCACTCAAAAATAAGTCTAAAAGCGAACCACTCTTTTTTGAAACCATGGAAGAAAGACCACGGAACTTTTCCGTCAGTATTTGTGTTTTTAACCCTCTTGTTTATTTAAGTAAGCCCGACAATTTTATTAACTATTGTGATAGCAGAAGTTCAAACATTAATAAGAGGCTGAGCAAATATGGCTTTGTCATGCTTACAGTATTTATTGATCTAGACTCCATTAATTCTGTGCAAGGCTTACAATTAGAATTTGATTCTCTGCTTAAAAATGCCAATGGAATTTCATCTTCCTTGGTTGTTCCAAACTTAACTGTTTATCAAGGTTATATACAAAAAGATGTCCATGATTCTATTTTAAATGTTAACCTTACAGTTAAGTTTGATGAACTATTAAAGATGCCCTATTACAACATTAGTTCTTATAGCCGCATTACGAATACTCGTGACCTTCAAGAAGATAACGATAATATTGATAAGAAATTAGGGCATAGCATTATTGAAACTATTATTAGAAATTTTAAACGAAATGAAGAAAAAGGGTTGACCGAACACTTCCCTATTAATATTTCTGAAACCTATAGAAGCTTAGGTGCAAAAACACGAGAAATTAGTTTTTATGTTCCACAAACTATTGTAGTTTTAGACGATGAAGAAAAAAATATACCTCGTGAACAGATCGTAGAACATCGCATGTCACAAAAGTCCTATTATTTCACATGCAACATGAACTTAATTGATGGACAACACTCTAGTCGTCACATTACTAAATTCCTAGAAGTTTTTAATACAGATAAAGTTCTAGACAATGAATATGATGCAATTGTTCGTAAAGTTTTTGGTAAAAATTATTCCAGTTTTTATATTAAAAAATTTCGTCAATTTTTAAATGGACACCATATCAATGTGGGAATTAAAGGATTTAGTTTAGAAGAAGTTGCACAGCAAGCTGCAACCAATCAAAACAATATCCGCAAACAATCTAAAATTAACCAGATCACCAACAAATTAAGAGAAAAAATATTAAAGCTATGTGAGTATTTTAATCATTTAGATATGACTTATAAACTAAAGGTTAATAAAAGTGGCTGGTCTAATCTACCACTAATCCCTAAAGGCTTTACCACCATTACTCCAGAATACTTAACTAATGCTTTTGGAGTATGGAGTGAACCCAATGTATCTTTCACAGATAATAAGCACATTAACTTTTTATTGGGCAAATCAAATTCAACCACCAACGCACAAGTCGGCAATTCTTATGAAAATGCCATTAATTGGTTTATTAACTTTGATGATACCATTAAATCATTAAGCTCTAAATTAGAAGATAGCATTCAACTATATACACAATATGAAGATGCTAATGATGATGGGGAAACCGAATTGCGTAAAAAGGAATTCATTAAAAAATATGAAGAAATTGTTTCTTTTATTAAAGTAAAGGAAGTTAAAGAAAAACTAGAAGAACCTTCTTTTGAAGACCTTGTTGAATATTTATACGCTGCTAATGCCACTTATAAAAAAGACAAATTTGAGGAAATGATTTCTCACCTAGAAGATGCTTATAAGGAAATCATTCAAACTACTGAAATTTTTGAAGAACGACTTAAAAATGCGATGCTTATTCATATTTCAGCCAACAATTATTATTTAGCTAACAATAAGGGAAAGAATACCCCCTTACTTAATACCATGCAAACCGATAATTTATATTACACTATCAATTATTTGAACATATTGCTTAGAATGAACATGATTAAAAAACATCCTAACGACAATAATTTATTGGATAAAGTCACTGAACAAGATATTAAATCAGCGATTGAAGAATTAGACTCTCGCCTAAAGAGTGGAACTCAATTAGCTATTGCTGAAAATAAAGATATTAAAGAATATAATTTTGGTTCAAAAGGTGAAATAGAACAAAACTTATTCAATATTTTGTTTAACTAAATTTTAGTTTGATCCGATACCCTTAATAGAAATGCTTCCAACCCTTACATTTGGGTTATTTGTGGAAGCACTTCTTATTTTATCCATACTCTTCATAACTGAACCCATTGTGAGTTGTATGGGGGTATTGGCATTAAAACTGGCAGCTAACTGTTTTGCTTTATGAATACTATCTATTGCTTCGTCTTTTATTTCACTTAATGTTTTGATACTTTCTTTCTTTATGGCATTCCCATGTTCTTGCAATATTTCATAATGAGTTTTTCCATATTTTTCATATTCAACCGTTATTTCCTTGTCTAATTTTTGAGCAACAGATTCTCTTATTTGTGATTCAATAGAAGAAAAAAAACTATTTATTTCTTCGTCGCTGGTTAATCCCTTTTCAATAATTTGTTCTCTTAATTCTTTAGCGACTTCCTTACCTATTTTAAATAAAACATTATTTTGTTCTTTTATTTGAATATTAGAAGTTGGCTTTACATCACTTTCTACAATACCTTCTCTAGCTAATACAGAAGCAATCACTAATGCACCATCCTCTAATGTTTGTGCACTTATAACTTCTTCAAAAGAACTGTGGGTTTTAATTGATTTCCACATGCCTTTATTCGCAATATTTAATGCAATTTCAATAATCTCTTGTTGACTATTAGTTTTCAATACTTTTTTAATAATATCTTTTGTTAATAACTCCTCTAATGAAAAATTACTATTATGCGGATCAAACCCATATTCTTCTTTACTTGAGACAGCCACCTCACTTCTAGAAACCTGGATTTTTTGAAGGGTGGTTAACACGTCTTTAGTAGGACCATGATTTTTTAATAACTGTATTGCAGCCATGGTATCGGCAAAATTTTCATGTAGAACATAATAAGGACTTGCTATCGGATTATCATTTAAGCCTATTTGATTTTCTGAAAATTGATAATATTTATTCATCAACTCTTGAATAATAGGATCACTACTTCTAAATGGTGAATCTATTCCATATAGTTGACAGTGGGACATTTCATGTAATAAAACAAATTCGGTGTGAAGTTCTTCTTGCTTTTGATTTTCAAAATGTAATAGCCCACTAAACTTATCTACCATTTCTGGGCTGCTTAAATTTCCCATCACCCCCTCAGGAGAAACATTCATCTCAACAACACAAGATTGCTTAGATATATCCAAACTTGCAAAAGCCACATTGCTTTCTTCTAAAATTTCTGCTTTCGGCTTTAATACAAAACTAACATCTACAGGTGGCATAACCTGTGCTTTTTGCATCATATGGACTTTCTGTGCCAATTGATGAATAGCAGGATTATCTTCCAAATTAGGGGCAGCTAAAGCATTACTGCCAATAAATGCTGCTAATCCTAATGCTAATATTTTTCCGTAGTTCATTTTTTATTGTTTTCTTTTTCTTTTAATTTTAATAAAAAATAAATAAAAAACAATAAACTATATTAATTCAAAAGGATTATCTGGATTATCTAAAAATATTTGGTGAAACTCATCTTGATTTTTTAAGAAGACTTCTACCAATTTTGGATCAAAATGTTTTCCACTTTGTTCCTCTATAAGATTAACCACATCTTCAAACTTCCAGGCAGTTTTATAAGCTCTTTTAGAAAGCAATGCATCAAACACATCAGCAATTGCTACAATTCTTCCTTCTAATGGAATTTCTTCCCCTTTTAGTTTTCTAGGGTAGCCATTACCATCCCATTTCTCATGGTGGGTGTAAGAAATTGTCGCACCATAATTCATAATTTGGAAATCATCATGCTTTAAAAGTTCATAGCCAATACCAGGGTGTTTACGCATAATAACCCACTCTTCATCTGTTAAAGGACCATTTTTTTGTAAAATACTATCTGGAATCCCAACCTTACCAATGTCATGCATTGGGGCGGCTTCTTTAATTAAGGTTTGTTTTTCTTTACCTAAGCCACATAATTTTGCAAAAAGTTCAGAATACAAAGAAACTCTTCTAATATGTGCTCCAGTTTCCTTGCTCTTACTTTCCACAGAACCACACAATCTTTGCAATACTTCGGACTGAGCACTGATTAATTGATGCTCTAAAATAGCATTATCAATGGCTGATAATAAATGGGTTCCAACCACATTAATTAAATCAAGAATGGATTGTGGTAATTCAGCAGGTAATTCTAATCCTACCCAATAGGTTTCCCCAGCCAAATCTTTAATTGATAATAATAAGTGATTATCATTATAAGCATTGGGGGCATGGCACTCACACAAATCAGGTGATTCATTTTGTTCTTCTGCAATAATACAAAGATGCCTATTTTGAATGTAATTTAAAATCAACTTTGGAATTGTTTCTTCAAATCCCATTATTTTGTAGGAATCAACCCTTAATTCATCACGATATTCCCCAGTTCCAAAATAGAAGTGAAAGTTTTCTGCTTTTTGCTTAACCATAAAAGCATTATTCACATTTTTGTTAATATATTTTTGACTAAAATCTACCAATAAACCGACACAATTACTAAAGAACTTTTCCTTATCAGAAGTTTTGTGTAACTTGTTGTGCATACTTAAAATATCTTTTAATGCACTTTCTAACATTTTCTTTTGGATGAGATTGTTGTATGCCCTTAAAGAGGTTAGCACACTGGTTTCAATTTTATCCGCAGTTAATTCAGTCTTTTCTTTATAATCATCAATTTCAAGATGTTTTACCACATCTCTAAATGGAGCTTTACCAGGATTACCAGTTCTGATAATTAATCTGATTTCTTTATTTTCTAAAACAGTTCTGACAAACTTAATAAAGTCTAAACCAGCATGTTCATTTTCCATAACCACATCCACAAAAGCCAAAGCAATATCAGAATGTTGTTGCATCAACTCTTCAGCACTTTTGGCCGAATCAGCGGTCAGTATTTCAAGTGGCTTATTTTCATATTCGATATCTTCTAGCACCATGCTAGTAATCTCAAGAATATCAGGTTCATCATCAACAAGCAATATTTTCCACGGTTTATTTGGGTTTATTGGTTCCACCATACTTTATCCTTTTATTTTTACTGATAAATTCTTCTTCATCAAAAGATGGAAGATACAACTTTCACCATCTTTTGATTCTAAAGTTAAATCTCCGCCAAAAACTTCTTTGGCTATTCGTTTACTAGAGAAAAGTCCTAATCCCGTACCACCAAAATCTCTTTTAGTCGTAAAAAATGGTGTAAATGCTTTATCTATTACTTCTTGACTCATCCCTTTACCATTGTCCTTATACATAATTCTAATATTTTCAGCCTCTTCAGTGACATCAATATTAATTTGAGGGCTATCTATTCCATCAAAAGCATGAACAGTTGAGTTCACAATTAAATTAGTCAAAATTTGCCCCAATGCGCCAGGCTCTGTATATATCTTCATTGCAGAACAATTAATATTTATTTTACAATTTGATTTTTTTAATACAGGCGAAACACTAGTTGCTAATGTATTTAAAAATCCGTCTAAGTCAATAGTGACATTTTCTCCCCTGGTTGAACTTTCTGTTGTTTGTTTAAAACTTTTAACCAGTTGAGCCGCCTTTTGCAAATTACTGCTAATTAATGTACATGTTTTTATCAGAGAAGCAATCACTTTTTCATAATTAGCTTTTTCGCTTTCTGGAATTTTGTCAATAAATTTATTAATTGAATTTTCTAAATGGCTAACGGCTGTATTTGCTACACCGATAGGTGTATTTAAATCATGAGCTATTCCAGCTACAGTTAATCCAATTGACTGCTTCTTCTGTGATTCAATCAATTCAGACATTAAGTTCTGCTGTTCTTCTTGAAAATGTTTAAGTTTAGTGAGATCGGTTTGACATCCAGCATAAGCAATTAATTCTTCTTTATCATTGAAAATGGGGAACATCATTAAATTAATCCAAATGGGTGTTCCGTCTTTTTTAGTGCTAAGAATTTCACCATTAAACGAACTTTTTTCTCTTATCGCCAAATTGATTTCTTCTTTTATTTTTTGATCTACATTTTCACCTAGTAAAAATTTACAAGTATCTCCAATAGCTTCTTGCTCATTAAATCCCGTCATTTCATAGAAATGTTTGTTTGCAAAAACCAATGGCAAGTTTTCTTGAGAAGCATCAGCAAAAGTAATACCAAAAGGTGCTTCTTCAATCACTCTATATAATTTCTTTAATTGCTCTAGGCTACTTTCTAATTCTTGATTTTGCTTTTCTTGCACATTTTTAGAATAAATTAGTTCTTGATTTGCAGAAATTAAAGCATTGTTAGTTCTTCTGTTAGCAATAAGCAACCAACCCACAGAAGCAATAAAAAAAGCTAAATAACCACCAAACCAATATAAGTAAGGGCTATCAGTAGTGGCATGAACATGAATGCTTACATCTTGAACTCCTCTAATATCACCCTCTTTCCAATCTCGTTTTTTTGCAGTAGGAAGATAATTATGGCACTGAACACATGATTTTTGCATAATAATCGGCACAGCATATCTTAAATCATTCTTGTTATCTTCCCCTTTAACCACATCCCAATATTCTTTAACCTCACCTTTTTCGAAAGTTCTTAAGGCTTTTAATTGAAAATCATCTAATTTCGGGCGATCACGAAAGGGATATTCTGAAACGAAGTTCCACTTAAAATTACTGTTGCCATATTTATTTAATTTATTGGATACATCTATGGATAATTTGGCAGGAATTGGAATTGCACCAGGAATACCTTCATAATCGGCACGAACAGTCACACCGTTAGGGTGATCCAAGACTTTCTTAACCACATTCGTTGCATAATAATCTCTTATTCCAGCAATGGTTTTGGTAAAAGTTTGTGCATTCGTTAATGCATACTCTTTTTGCATTTCATTCAAAGAGTAATAAGAAACGAAAGGCAACCCAGTCAAAGAGGTGACAAACAAAATAACTGGTAAATTTAACGACTTTTTCATTTTAAAAACTTCTGGCATAACCCCCATTAAAATACGAAATGCAAAAAAAAGCAACCCATATCATAAAAATACTTATTTAGTCTTATTTAATTGATTAAAAACTTACTAAAAATTATCCATTTTATTATTTTTATCATTATATAATTTAACCCAAAAAATAATTTACGCACTTAGCATTTTTTGCAATATAATACTTATATCATCAGCAATGAAAGGTTTTCAAATGAACCGAATTCTTCAAACCCTTTTGCTAGTAAGCATCTTTGTTTTTAACTTTAACTCTTGTGCTACAGATTTTTCCTCTTTATTTTTAGAAACTAGTTCTAAATCCAATTATTCTAACGAAGAAGATAATGGGATAAAAAATCTTTGGGAAATTGGCTCCTTCACTTCTAAAGATAAAAATGTCACAATAGTTGAAGATTATCCAGGAGAAAAAAGAATTGATTTTTTCAATAAGCTTTTGGCTTTAGAAAATAGTGAATATATTTTCTTTAAACTAGAACCCAATAAAAGCATTGAATTGGATTATTTTTGGGTGAACTACCACGAAAAAAAGGAAAGTCCATTTTTACCAAAAAATGCTCAAAAAGCTGATTTCTCTGTCAATCTAAAACCAGAACACAATTTGGTCATGACCCAAAAAGAAAATGGCATCATTATTACCAACAAAAACAACTATCCCGTTGAAGGCTACCTAGGATTTGATAATGGATTTGGCGACATTACTCTTTTTTTAGGGGATGTACAAAAACGCATCGCTTATGTAAGAGGTCAAGACATCAAGACTTATCAACTAACCGAAGTTTCTTCAGAGAAAATTACTGCTCTATCACCTTATCTGATGATTATTATTCTAGGGGGTATCAGTTTGTATAGGCTGATTGTTTTGCTTATTCATTACAATGCCAAGAGGAGAGAAAAAATGCATCATAAGAATGATGCAAGCCCATCTAATTTAGTGACTTAATTCAACAAAATAGATAAAACAAAAAAGCCCCAATTTGGGGCTTTTCTTTAATCTAACACTGGCTCAAACTCTGCTTCTTCTTGCTGAACCACTAATGGTTCTTTAATCAAAATAGGCTTTAACCAACAAGCATAAAATTGAACCTCAGTGCCATCGTGACGAATTGTTTCTGCAACAACAAATCCCGAATCCAAAGTGGTTAATTTTTTAACTCTAAATTCTATGCCACGCATCCACAAACTATTTCCATTCAGCATCATTGCACTCCGAGTTAACTCTACAAAATCACCCACCTCAATAGAATAAATATTCCCTTTAGTTGGTTCTTCAGAAAAATCAGTCAAAGCCCAATCATCTTGGATGTCTGAATGCTTTTTCTTGCGAGTTTTCATCGGAATTTCTTCTGCTTTCTTAGCTCTAGGTTTAGTAGTTTTTGCAACTGCCATTAATTTAAAATCCTTTTAAAAGTTAAGGATCGGATTTTATCCCTCTTGCTATTTTTCGTCAACAATTAATCTTAATATATTTTAGATTGAACCAAACAAAAAAGGGATCGATTACGACCCCTTTTTCTTTTAATACAAGCTAAAAATCACCTTGGCCACTCATGGTTGCAATCAGGACATTTCCAGGCAACAGTTCGGTCTGTTTCCATGCTGTAAATAGCAATGGCTCGACCCCACTGACCACTTTCACGAGTTGCACCATACATTTCTGCGATACGATCTGCTTCTGCTTCAGATCCATACTTTTCAAAGAATGTTTGCCAAATAGAACCGCCATCCAAATCTACATCGCAGTGTGGGCAGTTTCCATGTTCACTCATTTTTTGCTCCTAGGCTTTCTTAAAGAGATTCAATTATAACACAAAACTCAAATTATTTTTTAAATCTTTAATTTTTTAGATTTTACTTCTTCTGCCTTTAATTGTTCACCCAAGCGCTCACTTAATTCACGAATAGTAAACATTCTTTGAACTTCTTCATTAGGGTTTTTGATTAAGAATTGTTCTATATTTTGGGTTTTAGGAAAATTGAAATCAAAAACCAAACTTTGAACAATATCCAAATTTTTATGTTGAATGGCAGTGATAAAAGCATAATCATCTTGGGCATGAATATTAACTTTTGGCACTAAAGTTTCTGATAATAGCAACTTCACCAAATTCAAATGATTGTTTTCACATGCGTAAACAAAGGCATTACTATTTCTGGAATTGATGTCTGCATGTTCTTGGAGTTCTTTGGAACTAAGTAAAAATTTAGCCATTTCTACATGTCCACGATAGCAAGCCCCGAATAAAGCGGCATCGTTATCATAATGAATATCAGGTTTTACAGGGACTTCTTCTGAAGTAAATAAATATTTAACAATTTCCAAATGATTGTTAGAACTTGCTACTCTTAACCCATCATTAATATTGATATAATCTATTGGTCTATCTTTGCTTCTTTGGAGAATTTCTCTAACATCTTCCAGTGAACCTTTTGAACAAGCTTTTTCAAAAAGAGCGTCTTCTTTATTCTTGAAATTTTTCATTTTTACTTTTATTTTAACAGAAAAATTTCATACCTCAATCTATTAACAAAAAACTCACTTCTCCATATAGAGTTCAGAAACAATATCTCCTAAAATATACTCTTCTTCCCATTGTCCATTTGGCATTTGTTGCTCCCAAATTTCTTCGCCAATTTTCCGACGAAATGAAGTGAAATCACAATGAACAAGAAGGTCAATAAACTGATAACCTTTGTACTCTTCTTTGTAGATAACAGGGAACATCATTTTTCCTTAATTTAAGCCTTAGAAAAAAACATTTGAGCAATCTTCAATTCTTCTTTGGTGAGCTTTTCAAGATGATTCTTTGGCACTTCACCTCGCACAAATTCATAATCACTCATCTCCACTTCGTGACGGTCACGACCCATCATTGCCTTGCGGAATTCACTCACCTTTTTACCTACCCAAGCTGGACAAAACATTTTGGCAGGAATCCAACCCAAGCGGTTCATCGGAGAACCCCCATAAGTGGCATTGGTTGCCAAATAATCACTTTGACCATCATAAATCAAACTCAGTTGACGAACCAAGTCTTCTGCTTTAATAACATCTTGATCTTCTAACAATCCAATATTAATCATCATTCAACTCCGAAATGTTTCTTAATTTTAGCTTTGGTACGAACGCAAGCAGCCTCACCCTCGGCGTAGACATCCTTATAAACAAGGTCTTCCACGACTTTACGGCGTTTGCGATAGTCTGCGATGGTTTCATCGTGCAGTGCCATACATTCCTTAATAATTAGCTCTGCAAATTTCTCTGCATCCAGTTCTGTTCCTTCAAATTCAGGTGCACCATTATATTGGTTATTACCCCAAACTTCTTTAGTGGCTTGCTTCATAAGTTCTTTAATTCGTTCGTTCATATTTTTCACTCCTCATTTATTGCGAGTTCAAGTCCATTGAATCAACAGCTTCCCAATAATTATTTCATAAATTTTCATGCCATCTAAAGTTGTTGTCCCAATTCTGAACAGATGGTTGACTTGTTCACCTTTATGAGACTTGGTAAACCAAAGCCCATCATTTGAAAATTTAACTTTAACCATTATTTAATTCCAAAGTGATCTAGTAAATCTTGACCGTGAATTGCACCACGCTTGTCATATTCTTCTGTTGCCAGTTTAGCACACTCTCGAATCAGCAACTCAGCGAACCTTTCCACTTCATCTGCATTGTGGATAGAGTAAACACCCGCACCTACAAAATCTCTAGAAAGTACACCCGCTTGGTCTGCAAGTTCTTTAATTAGCTCATTCATCATTCTTTTCCAGTCAAAAGTGAAGTTTCAATCTTAGACTCCATACGGTCAAAAATATCGTCAATTTCGGCAGCAATCTCCGCCAATTGTTCTCTCGCTTGAGAGCGTTCACCAATAAAGCGATTATCAAAATAATCACTATTGAGCTTATCTCGCAAATCCAAATATTCTTCCAACAGTTCAGTGAATTTCATTTTCAACTCTCTTACATTATCCTTTGATACCTAGATTATACCTTCTTTTAAGAGGAATGTACAGAGAAAAAATTAGAAGAATTTTTCACAAAACATTCGTTTTTTCTTGTGTTAACCACAGTTTTTTGCTATAATTCAATCATCGTAAACAAATGCAGAGGTGGCTGAAATGACAAATCCTAAAGACCAAAATATGTCCAAAGAATGGGATGAACTGCTTGCCACTCCCGAAAGCTTGGAGTTCCTCACTAAATCTGGGGAAGAAGTTCTCAAGAAAATCCAAAACGGGGAGTTTCTGCCAATGGATGCTCCAGACCCAGAAGAGGAATAACAACTAAATTAAAAAACAAGGGATTAGCAATAATCCCTTTTGTTTTAACGGCGATAAGACTGATGCTTACCCGAATAACCTCCACCACGCATTTCCCCAATTCTTTTTAAACTTTCCTCCTTTGCTTTTTCAGCATTGAGAGTTTCAATTTGAGTAGAGACTTCTTCATCTATGGGGTCATGCCCCTTTTTGTTCTGAGCAATTTGCTTTAATACATTATTGTATTTTTCATGAGAACCCGCCCAATACCAAGCAAATACTTTGCTTTGCTCATTTTCAATGACTTTTGCTAAAAATCTATCAGTTCCGACTTCCAAACAGTAAATATCTTTGTGCCCAATCTTACTCAATGTTTTTCCAAAATGATTCAGTTTGGTTCTGTCTCCATGACTAGAATCCATATATTGATTTTCAGCAGCTTCTAGCTCCTTGATTTTTTCGTATATTTTTTCAATTTGCTTGGCATTGAAATCTTTTTTTAAATGCTTGCCAAATGAATCTACTTTAACTGAATAACATTTTTTAGTCATAATATTCTCACTTAATATCATTATACTAATCTTATTTTAAAAAACAAAACTTATTTAAATTCAAAAATTTTCATTGGTTAATTTGATTTTTGATACTTTTTTGATAATGTAATTTTAATAATAATTAAAGAGGATTTTATGAGGTTTATTTTGTTTAACAACAGATTTTTATTCTTATTTCTTTTGTGTGTTTTTGTTTTACCAAGTAATGCAGTGGCAGCGGCTGGCGCAGAATGTATTGCAGTTTTAGCCCCTGGTTGGGTTGGACAAATTAAAAATGTCATTCAAGTTTTTAATCTTGTATCTTATGTTTCTGGTATATTTTTTGGCTTTAAAGCAGTTTTAAAATTTAAGGAACATAATGAGTCAAAAGGTCAAGTTAAAATTGCAATACCTTTTTTCCATATTGTTGCATCTGCTTTCTTATTGGCACTACCTTCACTAATAGATATTGCAACAGATGCCGTTTTAGGAACCGGGGCTAAAACTGGTGTTGAATCAAGCGGTAACATTTCAAGTTATTCATGTGGCTCATCATCTGGAACTCCAAGCTCCATTGGTGAAATGTTTGCTAATTTCCAGCCTTCTGCACTTTCTTTATATGAAATGTCTTATTATGTAGCTTGGGCAATTGGTGTTTATTTAATGATTAGTGCTGTATTTAAATTAGCTGCTCTAGGAAGCAATCCACAAGCTAGCCCTAAAGCTCCTATTATCAACTTTACTGTTGGAGCTTTTTTGATTGCAATGTCTTCCACTTTGAAGGTTATTGGCGAATCCATTAAAACTGGTGGATGGGATAGTGCAAGAAATCCTGGCAGTATTTTAATTAACAGTCCCAAAAGTTTGGGCGGTTCAGTAGATGTTATTCAACAAGGTATCTTTGCCTTCTTGATGTTCCTTGGAATTGTTGCTGTTATTCGTGGATGGTTGTTATTAAACCAGATGGCACTTGGAAAACAAGATGTGTTAGGTAGAGGGTTAACTCATATTTTTGGTGGTGTTGTTCTCATTAACCTTCATATGTTTGGCCCAATGATAGCTAAGTCTTTTGGATGGGGCTGATAATTAACTTAAATAAAAAGATTAAGAGAAACACTAATAGTGTTTCTCTTTTTTTTAACCACCACACTTATTGATTTTCATTGCAAAATCCATCAAGGCCTGTTTGGCAGCATCTTCTGTGGCATACATAATGGAACAAGAGCTTTTTGCGGCATAATTGCTCGCCATGCGAATAATTACAACCCGTGGATTAACTTCTTCATACTTGTCAGCCCGAACAATTTCAACTGCACGAATATAATTCACATTAATGAAACGGCTAGCACTCGCATCATCTACTTGAATCATACAAGCAGAAACATTTTTGCTAACACCATCATCTTTAACATGAGAAGAAGCTTTAGCAATAGCACCCAAAGAGCTAACAACAATCAAAAGACCAACAAGTGCATTTTTCATGCATAAATTTTTTTAGCTTTGTGCTACAATTAATTTTGCTTAAAAAACAAAGTAGCCTATCGTGGATTGAACCCCTTTAAAAACTAAGGATATTAAAAATGGACGATGAAGAAGAATATTACTTGCTTGAAAATAAAGCTAGACAAGCTTTTGAAGAAATTTATCCAAAAGAATACTTAGAACATCTAGATCGAAAAAGCACCGCTAATCAAGACTTAGTAGAGCTTCTTTGGGCTAGTTTTGTTAATGGTTTTATGGCAAGAAAAAAATAGACCTCTCTATTTTTGTGGTATAATTTCTTATCTTAATTTTTAATGGAAAAAATCATGACCCAATCAACTATTGAGAAAAAAGAAGACACCGTTTGTTTTTACTGGAAGGCAAAAAATTCCACTGGCTCTTGCCGACTGCACGATAAAACTCTCTCTGAAGCAAAAGAAATTGCCAAAAGTTTTGGTTGGAAAGAATTTAAGTGGTATAATCCTAGCACTTGGTCTAATAGCTTCATGGTTTTTAACTAATTTTCCACAACCCGCTAAAGAGACACAAAATGTTTGATAAACTGATTGCTGCTTGGAAACAATACCTTTCTACCATCAAGTTTTCTTGCTACCTCAAGAGTGCTAATGGTAGTATTGCTCATGCTAAAGTTAAAGCAGTTCCCACAGAATTTGGTTACGCAGTTACCCTTACCGTGCGTAAGGCACCGTCATTCATGGCGGTGATATAAGCACGCCAAACCGCAACCGTAGTGTAGGTTTGATGTTGACATCAATCATTAAAAAAGTCTCAATGACTCACGATGAATTCTTTCATTTCTATCGTGAATTTGCTTAAAAATTTGTTATAATTCAACTTTCAAAACTACTTAAGGAAATATAAATGAAATCAATCTTTCTTGCTTTTCTGATGCTTGTTGGTCTCAATGCTTTTGCTGCTTCTGAACAAATTGGTTCAGTAGATACCGCCTTTAAGCTGATTGGACCCGATCACAAGATTATCATGGAAGTTTATGATGACCCCAAGGTTGAAGGGGTTAGCTGTTATGTCTCTCGTGCGAAGACGGGGGGCATTTCTGGCGCACTGGGACTTGCTGAAGATAAAGCTGAAGCCTCTATTGCTTGCCGCCAAGTTGGGGCGATTAAGTTTAAGGAACCTGTGAAGCAACAAGAAGAAATTTTTAACGAGAAAATCTCTATTCTCTTTAAGCATATCCGCATTGTCCGTGCTGTTGACCAAAAACGTCAAACACTGATTTTTTTAACGTATAGCGATAAACTTTTGGATGGCTCGCCAAAGAACAGTATCACAGCAGTTCCTGTTGGAAAACCAATCCCCGTGAAGTGATTTAATAGAAAATATATATTGAAAAATTAGCCCCGAGCAATCGGGGCTTTTTTATTTTAACATTAAGTTGTCTGTTATTTCCTTAACCCCAAGTGGTTACGATAGCAGGTTCTACAGTAGTTCTAAACTGAACCTCATTTACCGAATCCAAAAGAATTCCACTAGCTTTGGCAACAACCCAAGCGAGCGGCTCCACATTGGGGTGGAAGGCTTTTGTTTCTCTTAATTTCTTATAGAAAGTAGCACCTTCAAATGTCTTTTGATGCAGAATATAAAGCAAGGAATTGATTTGATTTCCTTCAATCACCACACCAGGCTTTAATGATTGCTTATCTTCAAATCTCTTGAAATAATCAACAATCTTTGGGTTATCTGTTCCCTTAAAAACAAAACCAGAACAAGGATAAATTGGACGGTTCAAGAGTTTTGCTTTGAACTTAATAATACAATCCGCTTCATAGTAGTCAATGTCATCATCAAAATGAGACTTCTTCACCAACTCCGGGGTTTTAAAGATGATCCCATGTTCATCATCACAATTAAAAACCGTCTGGATTAAATTAACTGGGTCCCAATCATATTCTGCATTATTAATAGGGTAGTAAAACATATGGGATTCTTTTTCAGCATCTGGGGCATCAGACAACTCAGCATGATTTTTCATCATCCTCATGACTTCTTTTTTGAAAGCAGCCTTCTTATCATCTTCATAGTCTAATTCTTCAAGGATATCCTTGTAACCTTTCTTCATAATAGCCTTTACCATCTTCTTAGGAAGATAATAACCAATGTCTTTAGAAATGCGAATACCCATAAAAAATTCCCCATTTAGTTTGGGGAATTATAACATAAAACATTAACCAATGATTACATTTTCATTTTTTTTGTCTTACTTAAATCACTTTCAATCATGGTTATAGTTTCATCTAAGAATTTTTCAATTTTAGCTTTTTCTTTTAACCATCTAGCCTCAAGAAACTTACAAATGTCTGCATCCTTATTTTTATCTCCTTTGAACTCTACTTCATAATCTTTGGTTATTTGCTCTTCTGTTCTCTTTTCAAAAGCTTTTTTAATATCAGAAACAAGATTCATTCTCACATTATATAGTCTTGATAAGTTTCTATATTCTTCAGTATCAGACTTTTCTGGCTTAGTTAGACTTTCCATTTCAAAAGCATAATGGTAGTATTTACTCTTATCTTTGTCTTGAAAAAAGTCTTTGGCATACAAGTAAAAATCTAAAGCAGCCTTTTTCCACTCATCGCTCATCACTTTATAGTTTTCTGAATGAACCAAGGAATACTTCTTTTGAAAATTAGGATATGGGATATGGAAGTAATCTTTATTCTTTTTTATCTCCATAGTTTCATCTGAAGATTCAAAAACTATTTTTCTCACTCCATTTTTTTCATACTCATATACTTTTCTATCCCCAAACAAGGGTTCTATTTCAGCAAAACTTTTGGTTTTTCCAGTAATCATTCTTTCAAAATCATCACTTCCCGAACCAATTGTGTTAAAAACATGATCCAATATAGCTATCTTAGATTGCTCAAAAGAATGCTTCAAATATAGTGTTGGATAATTGTGAATGGAGTTCACAACATACTCATCAGGTGATAAAAGCTTCAAACCAGGAGCAACCTCCTTAGGCATAAGTCCTTCATCTTCCAAAGCATGTGTGCTATAGCCAATCTCACCTATCATGATACTGAATACATAGGGGTCACTAAATATAATCTTGTTATCTTTAATCTTCAAAACAGTACTTTTAATATCTTCAACTGTCCCAGTATCAATCTTTTTGATTAATGCTTGAAGACTCATGGATTCTTTTAAAATGTCATTATCATATGGTGTAACATACACATTACATCCATCTTCTTTCTTGTCTGCCACAAACACAAAATTTTGGGAAGAAAAACATAGTTTTTTATTTTGAACCCATACATGATTATCCAAATCATTAAATTCAAATTTGTTCTTCACATTGAATTTATTGCTAACAGCACCATCATACAACCTTCCAATATTGTATGAAATAATGCCAACATCCAAATTCTTTAACTCAGGATCTTTAATTAGAAAATCTAATTTTCCATTATTTTCCATCTTTACTTTTTCAATTGATTTTGGGGTTCCAACTTTTGATAAAAACTCTTCAAGACCAAACAAAGATTGAGTGACATTAAAACTATTTTCTCTTCTATTTAGTCTAGCCTCCATTTTAAGCAACTTAGCTTGCACCTCTTTCGGCAAATCTTTATAAGTCTCAAGATTTTCTTTTATTTTTTCTTGAAAATATTGCTCATCGGGTATTTTAAAAATAACAGTAGAGTAAATTTGATCTTCTTTAATTTTTGCATAACCAAACGGATTAGACCTAAATTCTTTAGATTCAGAATAAATACTAATACCTTCAGGACGTTTTACTAAAAGATACCTATTTGAATCACCTTCTAATATTTTAGCAACAACACTTTCATCTTGATAGAAAACATTATCTATTTTACTTATAACAGAATCTAAGTGTTTATATAAATCTTCTTTAACACCACTAATTTTTTCTAAATTTTCTAAAACAACATTTCTTTCCATAAGAACACCTTTTCTTTATTAACTAATTATACTAAAAATATTTACAATATCTACTAATTTCACTTTTGATTAATTATCTCTTCTTGTTTGAATTAATTTTGATAAAAAAAGTTAAATTTTATTTCTCTTCACCGCTTTAACATTATTCTCAGTCAAACCATCGTTTAATTGATGCATAAAGTGGTAACTATCAATGGCTGCATTTCGTTCTTCTTTTGTTTTGAATGTTGCCCAATAAGGCACACTGCCATAATTTGCATCAAAAATTTTCTTGTTGTGAATTAAAGCATAGGGTTTCCATCTTGAAACATCACCATAAAAACAAGTAGGATGACCACAAAACATCTCAAACATATACTCTACTTTTGATACATTCCAGTTGTAAACATTTCCACAAAAACTGGATTTATAAAACATTCTCGTCATGTTTTTTACACTAGACACATCCCATCTGCTGATATCCCCATTGAAATCAGAATTTTCAAATAATGAACTCATATCTATGATATTAGAAACATCAATGTGATTTAGGTCGCAATCATGACCGTAGCAACTCATTTCTTTTTGAATTAATACTTTTAAGTGGGACTTATTCGTAGCGATAACTTTTTCTTTTCTCATATTTTAATGTTAGCATTAAAAGTGGTTAAACTAAAATATATTTTGACAAAAACTAATAATCACTATATTTTAGCTTACATTTTATAAATATTTTATGAATAATCCTAAAAAATATCACTTCTTTTCTTTATCCTTACTTAAAGTTAACTTACTCGTTATTTTAACGATTGTGTTTTTCTTCCTCATTAATTTTTATTTTTCTTACAAATATGCAGTTCTCCTTAATCAAGGTGAAACAATTAATAAAGATTTGCTTTATTACTTCATTTTGAACATTTTATTTTTAGGTTGGGCTATTTACTATGGTAGAAAATTTTTGCCTTTCCTAAAAGAGAATGGATTGTCAAATCCAAAAGATGAAACCAAAACCTATAAAGATAAGCGACAAGAACATATGCAAAAAAGCATAATGATTTACATTGTTTTATTATTGGCTTCAGGCTATGTGATTTCTAACTTTGTTACTTCAATGTTTGATTTTTTTGCCTTGTTTTTGTCTGTGTTTTATAACTATTTCTTAATTCACACATTCATAGCGGAACAACTCTACTTGATTTATCTTTTTGAAAAAGAAGACTGAATACCACTTAGTTGATTTTTAGAGTATAATGACGACAATGATACTTTATTGACAACCGTACAATTAAAACCTATATTTCTTATAAAAAAGGAACCTCTTTTATGTCTACTCCTATGCCCGTCAATCAGAAAGAAATTTTCCCCATTGTTGAGGCTGCTCAACAACAATTAAAAAGTTTGATTGCTAAAGACCCCAATTATTTTAATGGTGATGCAATCACTCACAAAATTATTGAAGAAGTAATAACCCAAAAGCATGTAAACTTTACTTTAGGTCTTTTTGATAAAGAACCTACTAATCAACAAATTATGCGTTGTGTTGATTTAACTATCCTTGATAAAAAAGCAAAAGATTCTGAAGTGATTTATGTTGCCAAACGAGCAGCCAAAGAACACTGTGCTACGGTTTGTGTTTACCCACAGCACATCCCTCTTGTTAAGCAAGTGATGACAGAATTTAAAGTCAAAGATGTTCCACCAATTGCGGTAGTAGGCTTTCCTTTTGTGGCAGATTGTTCTGCTTCTACCACTCAAAAAACAGTAGAAGAAACTCTTAATGCTATTGCTTTAGGTGCTAAAGAAATTGATATGGTTTTACCACTTAACTTCAGAGAAGATAAAACTGATTACAAAGGACATTTTAATTACATTAAGGCGGTGGTGGATGCTGCTCACTCCAAGAAAGTTCCCGTTAAAGTGATTCTTGAAACTGCTTATCTTAGCGATCAGCAAATTGCATTGGCTTCTATGATTTCTAAAATTGCTGGCGCTGATTGGGTTAAAACTTCTACAGGATTTGCTGAACTTGATAAATTTGCCGATGGTAGAACTGCCGATGAAAAGGGGGCTACTCCTAAAGCAGTGGCGATTATGCGCTTGGCAGTAGGTCATTATTCACTCAATGAAAAACTTGAACATAAAAAAATGGGCGTTAAGGCTTCGGGCGGAGTACGAAATAAAGAACAAGCATTGGCGGTCATTTATGCGGGTGCTGATAGAATTGGTGCTTCTAGTGGAATTTCTCTTGAAACAACTCCTCAAACAAATTCAAAACCATCTTACTAACACAAGAAAACCACCCCGTGGTGGTTTTTTATTTTTCCGCATATTGATAAAAAAAAATTCCCTATTATATTTAACCAAAAATGGAGCCAATATGAAAAAATTCATTTATAAAAACAAAATTAATTCACTAGCCCTTGTTGGGCTATTGGCTTTTCCTTTATTTTCACAAGCAGATACTCACGAAGTCACCTTTGGGGTAGTTCCACAACAATCTGCTAGCAGTTTAGCCAAAAGCTGGATTCCACTACTTCAAGAAGTATCCAAGCGTAGTGGTATAAAAATTAGATTTGCTACCTCTTCCGATATTCCTCAATTTGAGGATAATGTGAAGAAACAACAATATGATTTTGCGTATATGAACCCTTATCACTATTCTGTTTTTAGTGCCAATCCAAGCTACAAAGCTTTTGCTGTTGAAAAAGATAGAAAACTCACAGGTATTATTGTAGTTGCCAAAGATAGTAAAGTGACTAATTTAAAAGAACTTGAAAATCAGCCCGTGGCATTTCCAGCACCTGCCGCTTTTGCAGCAAGCATGTTACCAAGAGCAGAATTTGATACCAATAATATTCCTATTAAAGTTAGTTATGTGAGCTCTCATGATTCAGTCTACCAAGGTGTTGCTAAAGGTATTTTTGTGGCAGGCGGTGGCATCCAAAGAACCTTGGAAGCCCTAGACCCTAGTGTTTCTAGTCAATTAAGAGTTCTTCATAAAACCAAAAGTTATGTTCCCCATGCTTTTGCTCATAAACCAGGACTATCTCCAGAAGTTGTCAATAAAATTTTAGTAGCAATGGAATCATTGTCACAAGATGAAACAGGAAAAGCCTTATTGGATAATTTAAGCTTTAAGGGAATTTCTCCCGCCAAAGATAGTGATTGGGATGAAATTAGAAAATTAAAATTTAATCAAGAAACTGGCAAAAAGTGAAATTTAAGACCAAAACGATTTTAGGTATTGCAATTATTGAAGGTGTTCTTTTGACCTTCTTAGGGGTGAGCTTAAATCAAAAATTGCGTGAGACCAACTCAGCCAGTGTGCAAAAACGAGTGGATACCACGGAACGATTATTATTTGCTAGTTTGAAAGATGCCATGATTTCTTACGACATGGCAACAATTCAAGATGTTGCTGGAGATATGCTTGCCACAGGTGATTTAACCTATATTAATATTTTGGATGCCAACAATAAATCTCTTACCATTAAAGGTAATCTTCCTTCAGTAGAGTTTTATAAAGATAGCAACTTAATTGATATTAAAGATGGTGTTTTTGATAGAGAATTCACCATTGAAGTCTCAGGTCAAAATTTTGGTAAAGTTCAGTTTGGTTTTGATGTTAAAGAAATGTTGACCGTCATTGAAGAAACCAAAAATTGGACTTTATTGGTTGCTTTACTTGAAATTGTTCTTGTGGCACTTTTCTCTTATATCTTAGGTGTTTATTTAACAAAGCAGTTAACTCGCTTGAGAGATACCAGTCTTTTAGTTGCCCAGGGAGATTTGAATAATCAAATTCCAATTCGTGGAAATGATGAATTAGCACAAACCTCGATTGCTTTTAATAACATGATTAACCAGCTTAAAAAAGCACGAGAAGATCAAATCAGCCATCAAGAATCTCTTCAATTAGCTGTAGACAAAGCAGAACAAGCAAACCAAGCCAAATCTCGCTTTTTAGCTACCATGAGCCATGAATTACGCACCCCCTTGAATGGTATTCTTGGAATGGCTCAATTACTTAAAAATGAAGATATTTCTCAGGAAGAAAAAGAAGAATATGTAAATATTCTTTTAACCTCTGGCAATCACCTCTTAATTCAGCTTAATGAGATATTGGATTTCTCAAAAATTGAATCAGGCAAAATGGAGCTTACCCCAACTTCTTTTTCATTTGAGAACTTCTTAACAAAACTTCAAGTGTTTAGTCCCATGGCTCACAACAAGAACCTTGAACTACATCTTGAACATCAAATCAATTTACAGCAAGTATATTTTGGTGATTATGACAAGTTATGGAAGATTGTGGCTAATTTTGTCACCAATGCCATTAAATTTACTGAAAAAGGTGAAGTTAAAGTATTTATTCATGAACTAGAATCTAAACCTGATTATTCTCTTATTCAAATTAAAGTATCTGATACGGGTGTAGGAATTCCCGCTGATAAGATAGATTACATCTTTGAACCTTTCACCCAAATAGATGAAAAGATGAACCGCAAATATGATGGCACTGGTTTGGGATTAGCGATTGTTAAAAAATTTGCACAACTCATTGGGGCTGAAATTCATTGTCAATCCACCTATCAACAAGGTTCTAATTTTGATATCACTGTAAAATTAAATAAAATAGTTCAAACAAATATTGGGGTATCTACCCCAAAACCTCAAACAACAATAGCCACCAGCCAACCCAAAAATTCTGCATTGAAAGTTTTGGTTGTAGAAGATAATCCAAATAATAGAAAAATTATTGAGCTATTATTGCAAAAATTGAATATCAATCCAGCCTTCCAATTTGATGGATTAGCTGGCTTTAACCATATTCAAGAAGGCAATCAATATGATGTGATTTTGATGGACTTAATGATGCCTAATATGGATGGCATTACCGCCACTCAAGCGATTAGGAATTTTGAAAAAGCAAACAAATTGAAGCCTACTCCCATTGTCGCAGTGACTGCAAGTAGCTATGACGATGATAAAGACAAATGTTTGAATGCTGGAATGAATGATTTTATTGCTAAACCAATTTCTATCAATTCTTTGAAACAGTGTTTGGATAAGATTATTGCTAATAAGCATTAAGGGACATGCTTTCGCTCCCCAATGGAGCTTTTCATCGCGCTGGCTAAGCTGCTTCACTGTGTAGTCCAGGTTTGCCAACCTCTCAAGGCTAACAGTCAATGATAAGCATGTCTTTTAATACCTACTAGAAAGAGTAAATTACTCTGTTGGGACTTGAACCCGATGTAGCCCTTCTTCCTGGCCGGTCCTTGCTTTGGTCGACTTTGGCAAGTTTTTCGGGGTTCCAGTGTAGCTACTACAAAGTAATTTACAGAATGTATTCTATCACTTTTTTCAAAGGATAGTCAAATTTTTATAATTTCATCTTTTTTATTAAGTGGTTTTTTTGCCAACTTTTGACTCAAGCTTTTTTGTAATTCTCTAGTATTAAAAAGCCCGATTGCGACTTGATCTTTATCCATTTGTAAGATTAGTTCTACCTCAGTTTCTTTTTCAATATCCCAATCCATGATAATTTTTTTGACGGTGGCATGTTTCTTTTGAAATAAGGCTAAATTTAAAGATTTTTTAAGAATATAGTGCTGATATTCTTTAAGCATTTTTTCTCCAACCAAAAAGTTTAATATAGGCATCTCTTCTGATCTTGTAATGAATATTTGAAGCAATGCTTTTTCTATTAAACGATGCATATTAGGGTAATTGACCAACTTTTCTGAATGAATAATCTCTTTCAATCCTTCTATGTTATTCAACTTTACCGCATTTAAGAATCTATCTCTTGTATCTAAATGATTTAACAATAAAGCAATTTCTAAAGGAGGAACACTATTTAAAAACAATTTGGCAATAACCTCTTTGCTTAAATCAGTTTCTATAAAGATGGTTTCAAAACATTTATATTTTTTTTGTTCTAAGCAAAACATTAATATATCAGTGTTATATTCTATTAGTCCTTTAAAGTTCAAATCACCAATTAAAACAATCACCTTTTTTAAAGAATTTTCATCTAATTGACATACTTCTTTAACGATTGACACCAATTCTTCATTTTTAGCTTTTGCTAATTTATCAATCACAGAAAGGATTGTTGTATTGTTATTTTGACCAATCATCTTGATAACTCCTTCTTACAGATAATCAGAACAAAACCTTAAACAACCTTTCACCTATTTAAAAACACAAAAACTTATCGCTAAAACTTAAAATATTTATACTCACCCTTGAGATTGTTTTAATAATTGTTCCTTAATATACAATAAGTTAAGCCATATCTTAATTATGTCAAGATGTTCAAAAATCTTCATTTCTTTCTGTGATTTATTGCTCAAAACAATGGACTTCGTGTTATAATTTCTGACATAAATACCCTAACTGAGGTTTTGGATGAATAGTAAACTTTTAAAAATTTCACTTTCCGCTGATGCTCACATGGATGAAAAATTTCCTGGGTGGCGGGACACTCTTCTTTATCAAAATATTTGGCAAGAAGTGTATGGCATGATGATTATCAAAGAATGTATTGATGAGATTGAAACCTATCAAATTCCCGTGGGCAATAGTGCTGCTGGTGAAATGGCTTGTGAGTGGACTTATGATGCACTTAAAGACATTCGCCAAAACATTAAAGACAAATTCGCTGTTAAATAATAGGAGAATATAATGAAGAACAAGATTGTAGTAGATGGTGTGGAATATTTCCGTGAAACACCAGAAATGACTGAAATGAAAAAAGTTGCTGAACGCTATGAGTGGCTCAAATCAGATATTGAACGTGAACTTGAAAATGCTCAAGCCCTTTATGACAACATGAAAGAAGAAGGCTTGAATTTTGGCACTGTAGAAGCAGAAGGCTATTTGCGTTGTGCTAAACTGATGGTTAATTTGATCAAGCAGGTTGAAGACCAGGAGCTTTAAATGATTATCCTTTCTTGTGGACATCAAGTAGAAGATATGGACGGGTCTTTCCCAATCATTGTTAAAGAATATACCAGGGATGGCTCTAGAGCTTTAGCCCACAAATCCGTTTGTTTATCTTGTAAGAAGACTTATGAAAAAGAAAAAGCACTATTTCCAGATGAGAAAAGTGCTTTTTCTTGGTTGCTGGATGCGGGATAACTTATATTCTAAATTCAATCCTCTCAATTTTCCAATTTGAGAATACGATCTTTAGCAATGCCCAAATCGTATTTTAATTGGTCTCTTTCTTGAGTTAATTTTCCAATTATGTCAGCAAGTTGATTTAAAAACTTCTCATTATCCCCTTCGGTCTGCATTTGCAAAACACGAAGCTCTGTTCTTTCAAAAGAATAAATGGATTGTGTCATGATTTTTCCATTAAGAATTAAAATAAGAAATTATACCACTAATTTTAGATGGTGATTAAATTTTTCTTCTTTTATTTTCAACCACATTTTGTGACAAAGAATTTCTTAAATTGATATTAAGCAAACAACTATCTACCTCCTTTTCAACTTGATCAATTTCTTCTAGAAGATACTGATAGTTGTAATTAAAAATTTTGTTAGGTTTTTTGTCTTCAACTTCACAATATTGAACCAACAACTTAATATTTTCTTTTACCAAATCCAAGAAATTCTTTGTATTCTCTTCACTAACTTCCTGAAGTTTATCCATCCAAGCATTTTGCAATCCACTTAACATTTCAAAACATTCAAGAATAGCATCCCCATTAAATTGCAAATCAATCAATTTTTTATTGAGTGTTTTTAAAGCAATCATTACGACATTATCGCCGTCATTGTTGAAATCAAAAAAGTTATAACCATATATTTCTGCTGTATTTTGGGATACCATTAAAATAGAATTAATACTTCTTAAATTAGATTCATTTTTTGCCAATTTCATAATCGCTGTTTCACCATTAATGTCTTTCATAGACATATCACTGTTAAAAAAGCGAAACATTTTTATCTTAGAATAAGAATCTTTGTATCTTCTATCTCCCAAACACTGCATTGGTGCTGTTATATTATTCTCTTTGTCCCAAATAAGATTGATGACGACATCTAAATTTTGAGAAGCATTTCTTAAGTCTGATAAGTTTTTCACATGGTTATAGAGATTGGAATACTTCTTAACGGTTGATAATGCAAAATCAGACATGACCGTTTTAGAACTCTCTTTGCTAAAAAGAAAATAATTTAAAATAATCTTTTTTTCTTCTGCATTTAACTCATGGTTGATGATATTCATAAACTTCTCATTAATTCTTTTTATTATAAGAAAAAAGTCCCAATTGCCAAAATAACAACTAGGACTTGCTTCAGTAAAATATAAATATCCTACCCATTAAAACCAATAGATGCCTCAAATACATTGAGCATATCTTCATCTGACATATCATTAAGAATGGATGGGTCTTTAATATATTCATCTTCATCGCAATCAAAATATGAAGGCACACCATATCCATCAGAATCAAGAATGAATGAAGTTAGACGTTCAATGACAATATCTCGCATACTCATAGTGGTTCTCCTACAAAGTTTAAAAGTAAGCTTATTATAAACGATAAAAGCCCCAATGGGGCTTAAATTCGTATTTTATTCTTACTTCACAAAGGGGCGAACCGCAGTAAAGCCACCATCCAAACTCCAAGTTTGACCAGTCACCCGATTGGCTTTTTCTGACAACAACCAAGACATTAATTCTGCTAACTCTTCCGCACTGCCTATGCCACCTAAAGGATATTGTTTTGCAGCAGCTTCACGAGCAATAGGTGATGAGATAATCTTGCTTGCAGCAGGTGTTTCCATTAATCCTGGTGCTACTGCATTAAAGCGAATTCCAAAACTTGAATAGCTTGCTGCCGCAGCACGACACAAAGACTCAATCCCTCCTTTTGCAGCGGCAATCGCTTCATGGTTGGGGGTTCCCATTTGAGCAGCAATAGAAGACACAAATACACAAGAACCACTCAATTTTTGTTTTAGCAAGTTATCTACAAATGGCTTTAACATATACAAAGCACTCATTAAATTGACATTCAAGCAATCTTGTAAATCTTGAATGCTCATTCTGTGAATACTACCTAACTTAATATTCCCCACACAATGGGCAAACCCAGTGGGTGTGCCTAATTCTTCTTGAACCTTTTGAACAGTGCTAACACAACTTTCCGCATTCGTTGGATCACCAGGCACCACTAAATGTTTTTCTCCCAGGCTTCTATTTAAATTATGGAGAGCTTCTACATTTCTTCCAGACAATGCCAATAAGTAGCCTTCAGTATCCAATTTTTTCGCTAAAGCACTTCCGACACCACCAGAAGCACCCGTAATCAAGACTGTTTTTTGCATAATAACTCCTTTTTTTGTGAGTGTATTGATAAAACATTATTTTAGCAACTCAGCTATCAATCCCTTGCTACAAGAAGGCTTTTAAGCATATTCGTTAATATTGAGACTTTCTTCCCTATCAATGATTGGCCTCAACTCTTCTAGCGATTCCAGTCTTTCTTTTTTCAATCGTATTTCGTCTATCACAAAAAATCTAGGAAACTTTAATTCTATCTTGCGTGACAATGGAATGTTTAAAAATTGACTGATATCTTTTGCAATAACTAATGAATCTTCAAATTCAATGTTTCTTACGTAAGTTCTTAATAAATTTCCGTTTTTTTCTTCAATATAAATTTCATAGTTTTCTTTTTCTACTTTATTTTCAAAGTATCTTTTTAAAATTATCATCACACTTTTAGGATTACTGAAAGAAATACTTTTATTGAAAAATCCAATAGGCTTTAGTAATAAAATTTCTTGGGTTGTTTTATCAATCATCACCTTATTTTTAAATAATGTAATAAAAATAAAATAGATTTGAATTAAAACAATTACCAAACACAAAAAGGCAGGAAAACCATAAATATAAATGTCGCCGTAACTTTTTTTGTAAAACACCATTGTTACTTGCACAAACGGAACCAAAACGATACAAGCAAAAATCACAAAAATTAATCCCGACAATCCTTCAATATCCGAATCGGGACTGACTATTAGTTTTTTGTTTTCAATTGTGCTTTTCATTTTCATTTTTATTTTTATTATTATTATTTAATAAAACTTTAATTAAAGAATTCAAGCACTGATTTTAAAATTAAATTTTGCCAGTTATCCCAATCAATTTCCGCACGTTTAGCAAGATCACTAATTAGGGTGTTCATTTTTAAAAATCTTCTATTTATTGCCTAATAGCAGCAACCTTTGTAGAAAGTGGCTCAAGCCAAAACATTTTCTCACCAGCGACCAGCACAAAACCCTCAATAACCTCTTCGTAATCAAAATGGTTCACACTATCTTCAGAACCCATACAACCGTTTACGGTTAGATAGGGATTCAGCCTCTTCCTTGCTCCAGAAGGTGCCTTTGCTAGTAACGTAAATTTGACGAATTCCGATTATTGAACACCAAAATGTTCACGGATCACATAAAACATATGCACCCCGTTTTTATCACGAATATCATCTTCTGGAAGCATATTAGTGCATTCCATAACAATCAGTTCAGCAAGTTTTGCAGATACGATATCATAATAAATATCGTTATAGCGGCGGCTGGCAGGCACGACACTATCGGCATACTCAATGGCTTTCAATTGCAATTCACGGAGTTGTTCGTTCATTTTATTTATCATAAATATGTATTCAATGAAACTATTATCTCACAGTCCAATAGATTTGTACAGCACTTTTTACAATAGCTTAAAGTCCAAAATGTTTTCGGATAGCTAGGTTATTGCTCATAATTCCTTCTGCATATGAGGAGTTGGTAGATTGGAGTAAATCTGCTGTCTGATTGCTAACTTTCAGACACTCTTCCACTAAGAGTTCAGCAAACTTTTCATAAACAAGGGACTCATATGCAAAAGAATTTTGTTGCGTTTCTGCTGCTGCTTTCTGTTGAGCAACAAGAATCAAATCTTTAAAGTTTTTGTTCATTCTTCTACCCCAAAGTGTTGTTTAATTTCTGAAACGGCATCTTCCTTTAAGCGAAATGCAGCAAAAAGTGCCGCACTGGCATTATTTTCTTGACCCCGGGGCGGATTACGAGAAAACTCTTCCCAACCCTTTCCCTGCTGAATGAGCACCTGGCAACATTCTTCAATCAACATCTTAGCAAATTTTTGCTTATCAAAAACTTCTTTTGAAGTAAAAGAACCACCATCGCTGTAGCTGATGCATTCCTTAATCATGTTTTCAATTTTTTGATTCACTTTAGCTCTTTCGCTTTGTATTTGATGTATCCATTATACCTATTTAAAAATTTTTGTACAGCACTTTTTACTTAAATTTCTTTTCAAAAAACGCCCCACTATTTAACAACTTAATTGACATTAACATGACTATTTTCTATTGGTTAAAAATTAAATCAAATAAGATAACAAATAAGGATAAATATGGACAGTAAACAAATGCCCGACTTCAACTCTTCTACAGAAAACGAAGATAATGAGGGTGAAAAAATAGAGAGTAAGTTTACTCAAGCAGCAAAAATAGCAGAAGAAAAATTTAAAAAGTGGGAAGAAGAAGAATTAAATAGCCCCTCTTTTTTTACAGATCAGATAAATAAATCAATTAAAGTTATTTTTGCAACCGCTCTAATCATTTTTTTAGGTGCAACAATACTTGACTTTATTAGGGATAGTTTTTTGTTTTGGCCAGTTATCCTAATATGGATTGCTATTCCCGTCATGTTATTTTTTGCTGTACCATCCATACCAGTAGTTCTTTTAGTGCTGCCGTTTCACTCTGCTTATTTCATTATTAGAAAAGTGCTACATAGATTGATGAGAAAAAATAAGTCTTAACCCTTAAACTGCCTAGAACTTGTATTAGTATTAGGATAAGCTTTTAAATACTTTTTAATAATGCTCTCAACTTAACATTATTTAAAACTTTTGGCACCTATTATTTTAATAAGAATTTGATTTGTATCTCATCAAAAACTATAATTAAACTAATGTATTTTTTGTTTCGGAGACATTATGAGAATCATTTCCAACTTTCAAGATTACTATGACTCAATTCAACAATATGGGATTGATAATAAGATTGTCTTTAACCGTATCAACAAACATCAATCTAAATTTAATACTGAACCAACCCAATGGTTTTTAAGTTCTGCTCAAAACGAAATTAGCGATTTAAGAAAAAGAACGATTAGCCCACATATTGAAAATGAAGATACCGATATGGCTCAAATCTTTATGCGATATGAAAATTCTAGTCGCTTCACCTCTAATTTTAATTATTCAATGTATCAAGTTATTGCTGTCATTAATGGCAAAGCTTATGAAAATTACATCATTACCAAAACAGAGAACTACCAGGAAAGAATTATTTATAAAAACCCCTCTGCAAAAGAAGCTTTTGATATTTTAAAAGACAATGTTCATTTAATGAGACAAGATGGCTTTACCCAAAAAGAATTTGCTTCCTATAAAGATCATGAAGACTATTTATCCAAAATGAAATCAATGAGGAGAAATTATTTTGGCTATCGCAACAAAAATACTTCCAATACTACTCAAGAAGAAATGTATAAACTTCATAAAGAGTTAGATACGCCAGTTTTCTTTTTAGTTAACAATGGCTCACAAGAATTCGTAGTTTCTAATGTCCCCTTAGCCTACTTGGGATTTAATAAATTATTTGATGGCAATATTGAAGTTGTTTCTCAAGAAATTTCTTATTGCATTGGCAATATTTTGAAAAACAACAATGAACCACCTATTGCTATTGATGATAAAGTGAAAATTGAACAACACGGCTTTGATAAGAAAAAGTCTTTTCGTCACCGCTAACAAAAAAGCCCCAAATTGGGGCTTTTCTTTTACCCATTAATATTTTAACAAGTCAGCAGCTTTTGCTCTGGCTCAAGAATGGTATCTCCTTCAAACTGAGTGACCCAAGTTTCACCATCTTCACCAAACCACTCAATCTTTCCAGCCCCATCAAACTTGATAGCTTCAAGGAACAGATCTTCTTGACCCATCTTGCTATCGTAATGCTTCAAGAGGAGATTTCCCGCATTGTCATATTCAGTTTCAAAACCCATTTGTTCCAACACTTCTTTGGCATCACGGCAAGTTTCTGGATAGTTGGCATCCATCCAAGAAAACCATTTGGATACTTGCTTACCACCGCTCCAACTACCACCTTGCTTCTTAGCATCGTGAGTGATATTGAGAGCACACATCTTTTCATAGGCACGATCCAGATTCTTAGCAAGAATTTTGGCATCACTCTTTTTGATTTGAACGTAGTATCCCATTTCTATCTCCTAGTGGCTGTTTGCGAATGGGTCTATTATACCCTAAAAACTAGTGTCTGTTTCGGTTTTTTTTGTAGATATTTTTTAAGTATTTGTGAATATAGAGAAGAAAATTTGTGTTATAATTCACCCATTGAAACAAGCGAGATTAAGATGAAAAATCTAACCAAAGAGCAGCGCAAATATATGGAAGCACGTCGCACCAAAATGGAGAAGATGGAAGAGCAAATCTTGAAAGACCTTCGCACCAATAAGATGCTTGAGCGTCATATAGAACTGGCAGATTATTTCAAATATTGGATTGATGGTGCTCGTTTGGTTGCTGTTATACCCGCTTTAGACCTTGATGATGAAAAATGCCAATCTTATTATAGTGTTGGCTCTTTGAAAAATCCCGAGGGGACACCAGAAAACATCCGTATCTCCCCTGTTTATATGTATGTAAACGATTGTTTTACAGATTATTCAGAACCACAAGAAGCTAAAGCTGGTCGGCGTAATTTTGTTTTTGATACAGAAGATAGCAAGCTTTATTCTTATGAGAAGGTCAAGCATTCACAAGAATATCATTTTGTGAAAAAGCCAACATTTGAAGCTATGAAAGCACATATTGAAGCACATCCAGTTGTGTTGTTCTTTTATGGTTGTGATGATGGTCATGTAGGTAAACGATTTAAAACACAAGAAGATGCTTTTGAATATCTTGAATGTATGAATGTGTTTGAAGATATTTTTGAAGACAGCGATATTCAACATCACAACTAAAAAAGGAAATTAAAAATGGGTTCATTTAATACAACTTGTTTCGTTAGCCAGCAAACCATCTCAACGGGTGATAAGGCAGTGGTTATGCCGATTAAACAGCAAACAACTTATAATCCTGTTCAATTGCATGTCAGTGGTCGGGAAGGTGTCAAAGAAGTAGCTAAGTATGGTTATGCAAATACCACTTGTTACTCTACAGCATTTTGGGGGTTCGCTGGACCAATACTCAATGGAGAATATTCTGATTATGGAAATTTTGAATGGGAAAATTCAGAAGAAAATATTAAAAACATTCGTTCATTTTTGAATTATTTGAGCAATAGTGTTTGTGATGTGGTTCAAGGTGAAAATAAGTATCATGATCACCCCTTGGATTTTGCAAGCATCTATAATCCAAAAGAAAAATATTCATTCCAGCAACTTGAAGAAATTATGGGAAAAGTTTGGGATGTTGCTTCAGAGGCTCGTCTGTTTGTTCGTAATTATAATGGTGAACCCGTGAATGTGGCTTTTGCTGTAATGCACGAACCCGCTGCTGAGTATCTCATTAAAGAGGTAGGTAAGTCTAAAGGTTGGGATGGTGAAAGTTATGAACAAAAGAGCTACTTCAATAACTATTTGAATAAGAAATTTTCTGAAATGATGGAAGTTTTTAAAGGAAAGGATCTTGATAACACCATTGCATTCTTTGTTTCTAATGTGAGTGGTCTGGAGTCTTATCGTATTGGTGAGCAAGAAGGAACACATATTCGCAATTACTATGATCGTTCCAGGTATGTTATGGATAAGATTCAAAGCTATTTGAAGGAAGGCAATACAGAATTTAGTCGTGACTTTACAGATGAATTGTTTGAAAAATTTAAGTCACAAATTGATCATCGTTACATTGCTGCTGGGTTAGAAAGAATTAATGTCAAGCTTTCACCTATGGTGTATGCTTCACAAGACTATAGTAATGATTTGGGCAACACTTATCTTAAAATGGTCCAAGAAGTTAACTCAAAAATAAATGCTATGGTTAAAGCCAAGTATGGTGAAGAAGATGAAGATGACTATGAGGAAGAAAAACCTACAAAGAAAAGAAAACTAAAAAGCTAAAGCCCTTGCAGCTTTAGTGAAGGTGATTAAACCTTCATTCTTTTATATGTTAATGGAACAGAAGGTAAATCTTTTTTTAGTTGTTCACTAAAATCTTTAACTTCTCGCTCTTTAAACATCATTTCAATTTCACTATTGGGTTTTTTTTCTAAAAACCACTCAATATTTTTCGTTTTTTCAATTTTTATATCAAAAATTAAATATTTAACGACTTCAAAGTGTTCATTGGTATAAGTAGATATAAAGGCAAAATCATTATTGGAATGAATGTCTGGGCGAGTTTTTAACTTAGGAGAGGTTAATAGATATTTGACAACCGATAATCTTCCTTTATCGCAAGCCAATTTAAATCCCTCGTCATTATTTGCATGAAGATCGGAATGGCTTTTTAGCTGGTTAGAAGTTAATAGATATTTCACTATATCTAAATATCCTTTTTCACAAGCATTGCGGTATCCTTGATCTTCATAGGTATGAATATTTGCATGTTCTGTTAAATCTGGTGAAGCAGATAAATATTTTACTACATTAAAATGCCCCTTGATGCAGGCAATTCTGAATCCAAAATCATTTTGAGCATGGATATCGGCTCGTTTCTTTAATTTTGGACTAGTGAGCAAATATTTAACGCCATCCAAATCCCCTTTTTCGCAAGCAACCACAAAAGCACCATTTAATTCTTTTTGGTCTAAATCTTTAAATTGATTAAAAAAATCTTCGTTATTCATTCTTAAATTTTCCACTTTTGTTATATTAACATAACACATACTTTTAAAGCAAATAAAAAATGGTTTGAATCAACCACAGATGAACTTGCCTTAATTCCTAGTCTTAAAAAATTAGACTTTATTGAAGATTCTTGGATTTATATGCCCGAATATCAAAATTGGATTGGTGGTTTAAATGAAAAGAAACAACTTACAATCATTTATGTTTCAGACTTATTGATTTATGCAACCACCATAGTCTCTCCAGCCAAAAGAGAAAAAATGTTGTTGGTGTTAAATAGTCTTATCAACAACTATTTTATGGCAAGTAAAATGTCTAAGGATATTTATGATATCGTCAGTTAACATCAATTAATCTAAGAAAGCAGTCTAATGGCTGCTTTCTTGTAATTTGCTGACTTGTACTGTTTTGTGTCCCTTACATTAGGTGAGAATTAACAATTAGTGTTCAAAACATTATTTTATTTCTTCACCGATTCAACATGAATAGAACCAAAATTTTGAATAGTCTTTTAAATTTGTTAAAATAAATAGTAATAATTTAAAAATAGAAATATGACCAAAGAACAACCAGAAATCATTAATTACAAAGACCCAAATAAAGAACTAGCAATTAAAGTTATTGCTAATAGCAAAGACTTTTATGGCATTTGGATTGAAAAAAATAACCTTGTTATGGAAATCCACTTTTCTTCAGACAGCCGTAACATTAATCTTCTTGAAGGCACATTAGGTAAAAAAATATCTGAAAGCCAACTTACTGAAGAGCAAAAAATAGAGCGTTCATTAGAGTCATTACATCATGCTCTTTGGGACTATTTTCATCCAAAAGAATTAGATACCATTTCTTCTAAAACAAAAATTAAATGAAATAGATAGTAAATTATGGCTTATAAAAATGAATTAGATTATTTAAAAGAACAGTTTCTTGAAAAATCAAGAATGAATATTATTTTTTCAACTCAGCCACCAGAAGAATTTAAAGAAATAAAAAAATTTTCTGAAATAATTAAACCCTTAAGAACCAAAATTTCTCAAGTAAATTCTGTTGAAGATTTTAAATCTATTATGATTGAGTTCAAATCTGAATTTGAAAAATCTTCTGCCGAAATAGCAAAAAATTACATTCAAAACGAAAGAGCTTATTTTATACTTAAAGATTATGCTGACAATATAGGAATTAGGTCTTTCGATTCCATTAATGAATGGTCAAGAACACAAATCAATCTTTTTGAGAAACAATCTCTATTCAATTTCTTTAACAAAACAACAGAAGCACTAAAAAATATTTTTGGAATTCAAGAACCTAACAAAAAAACAGTTGAAGAACCCATATCTACAGAAACAATACAAAAAGCTCAAGAGCTTATTGCAAAATACAATTTATCTCATATTAATTTATCATCTATGATTAACAATCATGATGCCATTAGTTTTTTAACAAAATTTGATGACCGTGCTACTATTTCTTTTGATTCATTAGGAACTAAACCTCATCTTTTAGGTATATTTTCAAAAATAGGATTATCTAGCAACGATAATAATCAAGGATTTTTCAACTCAGGAACTAAAGAAATATCACTTTCTCAGACATACCTACACCATTCAACAATTTTACATGAATGGGTTCATGCTTTAGACAACTACATCTGTCAAACAGTTACTAGAGAAAACAATTTTACATCACATAGAGAAAAAGAATTTCTTGAAGATGACATATATCCCATTACAAAAGCACACAGAGCCTTAAGAGATTTAACACAATCCCTTCATAATGATAACTTTGAAAGCTTAGAAACAATTAAAAAACAAATGTCTTTTGATTACACAACTAAGTTTTATTCTGTTGTTATGGGTGATGATTGGTATACATTACCCATAGAAAAAAGAGATTTTCTTTTATCTGACAAATCAATTCAAATTGTTAAAAATTTTGTCATTATGGACCCAATTCATGAAGGTTATAAGTTTACTGAAAAAGAATTACTTTCTAATTTTGAAGCCGCTGGAGTAAAATTTAATCCAGAAGTTTTAATAAAAAAACAAAGCGAATTAGCTTTTGATGTTCGCTCTCTTTTTAATGATATGAATGCCAATCTACTTCAAGGTAAGAGCAAGTATTTGCTTAACTCTGAGATTTCTAATGCTATTTATGCCTCTCCTGTTACTTTGAAAAAAACAATAAAAGATAAAATTAATAAATTTTTTGGCATAGAAGATAAAACAAAAAAAACTAACTTTGATGCAAACTATTTCTCTAATTCCTGTGAAATGGTTGCTAGATATTTTGAATCTCAAGTTTTTCCAGAACATGTAAAAATAGCCAACAAGTTTTTAGCAGCACCAATTTATACAACCGAACAAGATACAAAATTTGAATCTTTTAAAGAAAAAATTATTGGGACTGTTTTTGGTAAAGAGGCTATAATTAAAAACATGGATCAATTAAGAAAAAAATGTACTGAACAAGCAAATGCTTCTCAAATTAAACCAAAATAATCAACATTAAAAATATTAATTTTGGTGTTCCATATGTGATTATTTGAACACTTCCGATTTTGTATTACTGTACAAAACGCAAAAAGATGCTCTTGGCCCATCAAATATAGTAAATAAAAAAAGCAGACCACTTCTGATCTGCTTCCTTGAAATTTTGCGGGGCTTGTGCGAGATTCTAGTGGATATGACCGCTTGAACCCTCTAAATACTTCTTATTAAGTATTTCGGAATAAACCGATAATAAATATTTTTTCCATTCTTCATTTTGAATCGCATTGATATAATCTAAAACTGAATAAGACGCATCACTAAATTCCACCACATGTTTCAAATTACTATTTTCAAATAAATAAACCCACAAATTATCGCTTATTTGAGAATATAGCTGTACTGAATCAAATTTACTTAAAATATAAAGCAATGCGGTGAAATTTTTGTTTGTAACTGTTTTTAAATTAGAGTTTCTAATCATGTATTCTAATAGTTCAATGCCAATTTGAGAATAGAGAGGCACCAAATCAAAATCACTCAAAATCTCAAGCAATGGAGTAAAATTTTTGTTGTTAGTAGTTTTTAAATTAGAATTTTTAATCATATACTCTAATTGTGTAATATCTATTTCAAAATGTGGATGTTCTAAACCCTGTAAAGCCAACAAGAGATTATGTAAACTTGAGAATCCTTTCTCATCCACATGATTTAAATCTGAGTTTTTAATCAATAAATCTAAATATTCTTTCCCTATAAATAAACTAGGGTTTTGGTTTGTCACAGCAAAATTAAACAATGTCATGGTGCATGGCTGATTATCTTTAGAACTGATAAAACTAGTTCTCCAATTTAAATCTGAATTTTTAAACAAGTAATCCCATTGCTCATTGGTTAAAATAACTTTAGTCAACAAACAAAAAGCAAGCGGATTAGTAAAATCATTATGAATTTCGTTTAAATCTTTTAGTTCAAAAGTTTCTGGATTGGTTGAGAAATGCTTTGCTAAGACTTTAAAAGAAGGAGTTGTTGATTGATTGTTTTCTAGCTCAATACCATAATCAACATCTAAATCTTGCTCATATTGTTCAATATCAATATTGTTTTTTTCTAAAAAATATATGGCGGACGAATTTCCCAGGCGAGCACTTTGCACGCAACAATTCAAAGATTCTTTTAAATTTTTCTTAACACCTATCCCATGTAGAAACATATAAAACAGATTATAATAACCATCTGCATTATTGTTTTGGGCAGCTTTATTAAACCAATAAAAAGCCTTAAAGTAGTCTACATTGCAACCTTCGCCCTCACGATAGCATATTCCCAAATCGTGTTGAGCCACTGGATTGCCTTGTTCGGCTGCTAATTTGAAATAATGAAAAGCTTTATTTAGATTTTTCTCACAACCTTCACCCCTCAAATAGAACAAGGCTAAATCTAGTTGAGCATAATCAACACCTTCTTGTGCTAAAGAATACATGATGTTAAATGCTTTTTCTTGATCCTGAACACCAGCCAATCCTTTATTTAAAAAAATTGAAACCATGTACATCCCCTTAGCTGAACCATTGATTCCAGCCGCATTATAAAACTGAAATGCTTGATTTGGATCTTTTCTTATATGATATAAAAAATCACCTAAATATATTTGGGCGATTGGAAAGCATTCAACAGAAAGTTGATCAATAATTATCATTCCTTCATCATATTTTTGTTGAGAACCCTCTTCGTGAGATTGAGCAATTAAATTATAAGCATATTGAAACTTTTCTTCTTGTGTATAGTTATTTAAATTCATTTTTTTCTTTTTATATTGTATTTTCAACAAATAATAAAACATGATGTTAAAGTCAATAATTATTGACTTTAACAAAATATAGCAAATAAAAAAGCAGACCATCTCTGATCTGCTTTTGGGTATATGGTGGCTTGTGCAGGAATTGAACTCTTATATTAGGTCACAACTAAAGTTATAGATTAAAACTGTTATAACATAAGGCTTAACAATATGCACTTAAATGCACATTATCAGTGCATATTAAAATTTTACTTTTCTTTAAATTCTTAAATTATTCCTATTTATAAGTTTTTATACTAATTTTTGGCAATTCCTTTATTGACTTTTAATTTAAAAAAATTATGAGTATTAAAACAATAACAAAAACAATAATAAATGGGACAAAACCTAGAGGGTTATTTGTCTTTATTGGAAACTCACATCAATAAAAGACATACTATAAAAGATATATTTCAAGGCATATACTCTATTTCAGAATTAGAAAATAGGAAAAAAGACAAAGGTGAACTTGGAAATTTAATCCAAGAATTTTTCAACCTTAAAAGAAACTCTTATTCTGAGCCTGACTTTAAAGAAATTGGTGTAGAACTCAAATGTACTGGAATGAAAATTACTAGAAATGGATTAGTCGCTAAAGAAAGGCTAATTCTTCAGATGATTAATTTTGAAGATCTTATTCATTTAAGTTTTGAAGAAGCAATATTAAGTAAATGCAAAAAAATCTTAATTGTTTTTTATAAATATGAATCTGATAAACCATTCTATAAATGGCAATTAATTGGCTATGGATTTCTTAACTTTGAAGAAGACCTATCATTTTATTATGCACAGATTAAACGAGATTTTGAAATTATAAAACAAAAAGTTGTAGATGGTTTAGCTCATCAAATAAGTGGTAAAGATACCGTATATTTAGAAGCGTGTCCGAAAGGGGCAGATTCTTCAGTGGTTAGAAAACAGCCAAATTCTCCAATTCTAGCAAAACAGCGTGCATTTTCTTTAAAAAACAAACTATTAACGCAAATATATTTTTTAATATCTGAGAAATGATTAATAACAAAAGACCCAATTATGGGTCTTTATTTTACTTTTTAGATATTAGTTTCTCTTCTAATTTTTTACCTATTTCAGTAACAATTCCAGTTACTAGAGCATTACCCATAAAAAATGCTCTTTGAACATCAGTAAATCCATTTGTATGGTTATCTGGAAACATTTGCACTCTCTCTAACTCAATGGGTGTTAATCTACGATATTTACCATTTTGTAAAACAACATGTTTAAATCTAGAAGCTGATGCACCGCCCTCGCCAGTAATTATTGTTCTTGCTGGTTTATCTAAAGCATCTGGAAATGTCATTTTACCTTCACTATATATGTATTTATGTCCTTCTTTAGATATTCTTTCTACTTTTCTACCAAGCTTAAATGGTTTCCATAGTTCAAGTGCTTTTTCATCTATAAAAAATTTAGAATCAATGTTTTTTTCATCTTGTAAAACATCTCCCAAGTAAGTATAAGAACCACTATACTTATCAGAAACCTTTTTAGTTTTAATATTAAAATCAATTGCTGTACCATAATTTAAAAATTCATTTTCTTTTGTTTTACCAAAATTGTTTGAAAGGTCTAATACATCATCAGACAAAATAAATTCTTTATTTTTTATTTCATTAAATGGGAAAGCCTCTTTTAATACCGTGAAAAATTCTTCTTTTTTTGTGGCAAAAATAAAAACTCTTTTTCTTTTTTGAGGCATTCCAAAATTGGCAGCGTTAACAATTCTCCATTCTACAGAATAACCTAAAGACATTAATGTAGAAAGTATAATTGCAAAATCTCTACCTCTTTGCTTTGCGGGAGAGATAAGCAATCTATCCACATTTTCTAATAACAAAAATCTTGGATTTTTTGCTTCAATCACTCTTTTAATATCCCAAAAAAGGACACCCTTTTTCCCCTCAATACCGCCAGAATACTTCAATGATTTTGCTACAGAATAGTCTTGACAAGGGAAACCAGCAGTCAATAAATCAAAATCGGGGATTTCATTAACATCAACTTCTGATATGTTTTTATTTACACAAGAGTTTTTTCCAAAGTTATTCTCATAACATTCCCATGCTGCTTGCTTTTTCTTTCCCGGCTCCCATTGATTAGCCCAAACTGTTTTATAGTTTTTACTAGCCTTTTCTAATCCAATACGAAAACCACCAACACCAGCAAACATCTCAATAACTTTTATTTCCATGAATTTTCCTTATTACTTCAAAAACAAAATATAAAAAATTTCTAATATTGTCAATAAAAATAGAGTAAAAAGGATTAATTTTAACTATTAATTTCTTCAATGCTTCTATCCATTGTTCTTCACTTATAATTAGAATTCTTGTCTTATTAGCTTTTTATATTTTATTTCCCCAAGAATTATGAGTTCAATCTTTTGAGCCATTTTTACCTACCACCAAAAAACTAGTTCTACTAGTAATATTCTCTTTACATTTTCCTTCAGCATCAATTATTGCTTACATAAATATTTTTTTTGAACCATACTCAAAGTTACCAGTGAGAACAAAACAATTATCTTCAAATACTATTTTTGGATTTTTCTTATATAAATTTATAGACATATTTTTTGTATTATTGGTAGACTCCAAATAATTTCCAGAGACACCATTTAATATATTTTTTAACTCAATTTCTTCACTATCAATTATTATTTGATTATCTGAAAAAACTTTTAATATTTTTTTAATTTTTTGCATGTTTGGTATTTAATTAATACCTTCCTTGTGTTCACTGAACCAACGTAAGACATACGACACCTCTTTTAATGTTATATGTCCGTCACAAATTATCCCCTGAAGAATACCCAAAAAAGTATATCTGTTTTTTTGTTCATTTTGAACATCTAAATATTTACTATTAGCATAATCACTCATTATTTTTCTCCTATATATATTTTCTCATTTTTCTGAAATACAATACTTACAATTCCAATGTTTTCTTTTAACGGTATGCTCATAAGATGAATTAAACTCAAAATTATGTTTTATACATTTCCAAATCATTAATTTTTTAGTATTTTCATATTTTAACGACAAGCAATCGCCATTTTTGTTTATAGCGTAATCTTTTGCTTTTTGTAGCATTTCCTCTTTAGAATATCTTCCCATACAATTTGGACAACTCCATTTATTACGAGAACCCATATTATTAAAAGAAGCATTAAAATCACGGCTGTGTTTTATACACCTCCATCTCATTAAAGTGATGTTATCTTTATATATTAAAGTTAAGCATTCACCCCCTCTAGTTATCGCATAATCTTTTGCCCTTTGAAGCATTTCTTGTTTTGTAGTTTTATTAATACATCCAGGACATGACCATTTGTTTCTACCAACAGTATGAGCATAGGATGACTCAAAGTTTTTATTGTGTTTTAAGCATCTCCACTGCATTAATGTTCTGTTATCTTTATATATTAAAGTTAAACATTCACCCCCTCTAGTTATCGCATAACCTTTTGCCTTTTGAAGCATTTCTTGTTTTGAATATTTTTTTGTACAATCTGGACAATTCCAATGATTACGCTTGACCGTATGCTCATAAGATGAATTAAATACTCTGTTATGCTTTAAACATTTCCATTTCATTTTTTCTTTCATTGTTGAATAACAAGATAACTTTTCCCCAGTTTTTAATTCAGCATGTTTTTTAGCAACCATATCATATAAATTTCTATCATCTATTGACTCTTCTAATTTTTTTAACAAATCATCAAAATTTATTTTTTTTGTTATTTTTATATTGTTTTTTTCTATTGTATCTATAATAAACAGAATAAAATGCGTCTTAGATGAGTAATTATCTATATCATCAATAATTATTAATTTAACATTGTTATTTTTACAGTTTTCTTTTTTTATTTTGTCTTTTCTTTGTAAATATTCCAATTCTTCTTTTGTTTTAATAAAGCCATTAATTTCATAATGTTGTTTTCCTTGAAATTCAAATCCAAGTTTTAATTTTTCATTAAATCCATCTAATTGTAATTTATAATTTGTTTCTGGATTTTTATTCCATTCTGGATAAGATGAAGGAAATTCAGCATCAAATAAATATTCAAAAATTCTTCTTGTATCATTTTCCCTATAAAAAAATCTATTACCACAAGATTTACACCAATATTTAGGATATACCATTTCTTTATATGAACTATCCCAAATATGTCCATGTTTGCACTTCCATTTAAGAAGACTATGTTGATTAATATAATCTTTATCTTCTGATAAACACCAACCACCTCTACTTTTAGCGTACTCTTTACATTCTTGAATCCTATCATTTTTTCTAAAACTTACAGAAAGATTTCCATATGAACATTTTTTACAAAATTTATTGTTAAATAAATTAGCATAACTTTTATCAAAAAAATGTCCTTCTTTGCATTGAAATTTAAGTTTTTTATGCGCACTTATATATTCACTAGATAAACAAAACCCAAAATTATCTTCAGCATAATTTTTAGCTTTATTTAAAAAATCATTTTTTGTACAAACCTTACACCATTTGTTTGGGTATTTAGATAACACCCATTCCCATTCATGATTGTTTTTACATCTAAAAGCATATTTTGTTCTACCATTTTTTCTAATAGTTCCTAAAAAATATCCATTATTTTTAATGGCTAAACTCTTAGATTTTTCTATGCTCATAATGGTTTTAAAACAATATTACTTATATTATTACTAATAATTTATAAAAATCAATTTACAGCAACAAAAACCCAAATACTTATTTTTATTTTTGAAATTCATTTTGATTTTTTTTACCCTTCTCTCTTTTCCACACTGAGGAAACCATCTTCCATGATTAATTACATTATTGTAACTAGCATTCCAAGAACTATGGTTAGGATTAGAACAATTCCACTCTAATTTTTCAATAGCTTTAGAATATTTTTCAGACAAACACACATCACCTTTTGATTTAGCATGTTCTTTTGCTTTTTTTAAGTATTTTTCTTTTTCAATTAATTGTAAACATTTTTTAAATTAACATCTCTTTTTTCACAATCACATTATTAACCTTCTTTGTAAGGTCAATCAAATCACCATTTTCATCAATAGCCACCAACCCATCAAAGTGTTGAATAAGCATATTTAAAGCTTTTTTTAGGTTAGCATAACTAGATTCTTCTGCATTTAAGTAAGAACCTTTGTTTTCTAAAATAGGATTACTGTCATTACCATTCTTATACCCATCAAGTTCTTTTTCAAGACTAGCAATATATTGCTTAAGTCTCATGTTTTCTCTTTCAACATTTGAAAGTGTCAATTCAGCAATAAGATTTGATGCCTCACCAGGCTTTTTAACACCAGGTTGAGCATAAAAGTATTCCTCAATTAAACTTTTATATTTATCATTACGAAGAATGGTGGATCTACTACAAGCGGAACCTTCTTGTTTTGTAATATATTCAGAAAGAGTCACCGCCATTTCTGTAATGTATTTAAACCCAACTTGCTTCTTTTTATACAAAGCAATTTGCTCTTGAATCATCACCAGTCGTTTATAAAAAAAGAAAAAAGGGCAGATCAATTTATGATCTACCCTTTTATTTTGTATGGTGCTTCTGGCGAGAATCGAACTCGCTTTCCTTTCGGCGTAAGTTTAGAATTTACTAGTCTGCCATTGACCATCAGAAGCAAATTTACAGCAGTTGTATATTCCACTCAATCCCCCAACTTTCTGCCTAAAATAAGATTGAGTCCAATTAATTTCTATGTTTTAATTATAACACTATTTTTTATTTTTGTACAACTTTTTTTTTACTCTATTCTCAATATGCAGTAAATCTCACCTTATATAAGAACCCGCCTCCTAGTGGTTAGAGCACCGTGGTCAACCTCTGACCCAACAAGCCAAATTAACAGCAGTTGTTTAGTCCACTCAATCCGCCAACTTTCTGCTTTAAATCAGATTGAGTCCAATTAATTTCAATGTGTTTATTATAGCACTATTTTTTATTTTTGCACAACTATTTTAAATAATTTTTAACAACATCAATTTTTTTGAATTATCAAGTCACCTTTTGCCACTCTGAAATATCAAAATCTTTTTGTGTCATATGAATTGCTTCCAAGGGATCGGTTGCCATTACAAATTTTTTGTACTTTTGCCCATCAACAACACATTCCAAATAACACTCTACTTTTTCATCTTCATCTTTCCAATTTTTTTGTGAAACATAAGATGTAAAATTTGTCGCATTCATTTTAAAATCCTTTTGGTTTAGTGTTTTCATTATAACATATTTCTTTACTTATGATTTTAAAAATATTATTCTCTTGATATTATAATTTATTAAATCACATGTATAAAACACAAGGACAAGCACTAGATCATCTAAGGCAAGGTGAAACTTTCACCAACAAAGTCTTTGATAAATTCAGAGATGATAAACGGGTTGTCTTAGAGGCGATTTCATTAAATGGGGTATTCATTAATGGTGCTTCTGAAAGATTGCGTAATGACAAAGAAGTGGTTTTAAAAGCTGTAAAAAATTATGGATATTCGCTACAGTTTGCTTCAGACAACTTAAAACAAGATAAAGAAATTGTTCTAGCAGCCCTAAAGGAAAATCCTAGGTCTATTGATTTTGCTCACAGAAAAATCATAGATGAAATAGGTGAAATAAATCCAATTCAGTATCTAGAATCGTGTTTACTTCAAGCAAAATTAAAAGAAACTTTAATCACAAAAAATTTAGATAATAAAATTAAAAAAATTTAGATAAATTAGAGTGAGAAATTTTTAAATTCAATGAGCAAAGGAACTTTCTTTGGATTATCTTCTTCCATCAGCATTTCAATCTCATCATTTTCTTTGGTTAGTGCCAAATCAACAATCATTTTAGTGTCACTTGCTGAAAACTTGATGATATCGTGTTCTAACCCTTTGAGCTTGCAAGCATAATAGTTAATGAACTCACCAGACCAATAAACACCAATCCTACTAATTACACCAGTGTACTTAACAATCTTAGGCTTATTAAAAAATCCCATTTTTATCTCTCTTAATCTTCGCTATAACCAAACATGACTGAATTATACTTGCCTGTATTGCACAACGAAAAACCCAATGCATCTTTTTGATATTCCACTGTTTGTGAAGATACAACCGTAGAAATACCATTTTCTTCTGGGGTTTTCATGACAGCAATCCATTTCTTGGGAAACTTCTTAATCATGTCTGTTAATTCTTCAACGGTCAGTGGAGCATCATCTCCAGACACAAAAAGAAAGCCTTGAGATTGATCCTCTTCAACAGAAAAACCGTATTCTTTCAGATTGATTTGCTGAATGCTCACAACTGGAGCGATTTTAGATTCGTTTTGTGGATGGGGAATGAATACTTCAGCGTTCTTAGCATAATTACCCAAATGTTGAAGCACATATTTGGCATTCAGCGTATCTTTGGGAAGCTTCATTTTATTACTCCACTCAGTTATTTTAAGATGCTACACTTAATCATATTGAAGCACACTACCCGATGCAAACCATCCCTTGCCATCGTTCAGGAAACTTTATGGGTTGATAGCATGCTTCAATATGGTGCCCAAGGCCGGACTCGAACCGGCACACCGTGAGGTGGGAGATTTTGAGTCTCCTGCGTCTACCAATTTCGCCACCTGGGCTTTGCTTTTACATCATGAAACCATTATATCCCAAAAACTTTCTTTTGTACAGCTATTTTTAAGGATTCAGTTTTGCTTCACTCACAATCTTGTCCACAAAAGCCGTCATCACATATCGCAGCATTTGGCGATCAAGCCCTGGGGCATTCACTTCAAATTCCCCCTTGGCATTTTTAGTGAAGGTGACAGTCCCCTTGTCATAAGGTGCCCGTTGACCAATCCAAGACCAATCAAAAGAACCTAGGGCTAAATTGATATTTTCAACATCAGGCTCACCGTAGCAATCTTCGCAACGAATACCATGATTGTGACCATTGACCACTGTGCAATCATCATCACTGTATTTGCATCCATGCTTTTTACAACAATGGGCATCATGCACATCTACAAAATCACTCATTTCTTACTCCAAAAATTTATTGAAGACTTCATTATAGCACAATGGACTTTGCTCAAGCAATCTCTTTCAAGATTTTCTCACAAATCTCTAAATTCAATTTGTCATCCACTCTTATTTTACCCTCCATGTCTATCCAAAAAATATCGGCAGCAACTGCTTTGATTTTTTCAAATTGACTTTGGATATTATCTAAGCCTAAACCACCCGCATAGCCACAAACCTTACCTTCTAGTGCAGGTAGCCAAGTTTCACAGTCAATGCCACGACCACCAGAAGCATCAAATAACACCTGATGATTAGAGGACTTCACCTTTACATACAAATCGGCATTTTTTTGGTTATGTTGCGTGATGAACACCTTGTTAGGAAACTTTTGGCACAATTCCTCAAGCTCTTTTACTTGAGATTCTTTGTAAACAAAATTAATCTGAACACGGTTAACATATTCAATCAGCTTTAATGCCACTGAACTTTCGTCTTGGCTGAGTAACTTTTTAGTTTCACCACCACAAACATGTAATGCGATAGAACAACCCGCTTGCTTAGAAACCTCATTCAATTTTGGCAAATTCGTCATCAACCATTCTACACTAGGATAGCGATAGCCATTTAATGCCCTATTCTCTGAAGTAGACAACAGAACACCCCATTCAACAAAGGGATATTTTTCGCTGATGCTTTTGATTGATTCAAGGGAAGTAAATTCATCTACTCCCGTAAAAGTACATTTAAATTTATTCATAAAATCTCCAAATATTATTAACTCCTTGGAGTTATTATGACATAGATTGTTATATTTAAGCTAATTAATTTTTTGAATTTTTCCAAAGCATTATTGCCGTTTCAGCCAATGTGGGACTCGCACTACCTTTTGATGCCTTCATTGCAGCACGTAACAACACCTCTTGAGATTCATCAGGCTTGTGGTTTTCTTCTAGACTTTTTAAAATTGCCAACATGCTTTCACAAGCCAATGTTACCAATGGTCTTTCCTTCGGTATTTCGTCTACTTGCTTTTGATAGACACTGATGAGTTGTTCTGTCTTATTCATCATTTTCTCCATTTTAATGGATTATTTAATTCCCTCTATAGATAGAAATAGCATCATTACTACTGTAAAAAAGAGAAGGCTTGCATAAAATCCATGCCGTCCAAACTTTTCTGTGGCAAAACCAGTTACCAATATTGCAAAAAAAACAAATAACAAGTTATAAATATTCATACACCCACCTTATGGTTACATTGTGGACACATAATGTGTTTATAAATTTCAGAACCCCCACCATAATCACGATGGACCTCTTCTTTTATGTCATTTGGCACATAAGCCAAAGTAGCACCACAATTGCGACAAATCGCTTCTTTAATCACACTGTGGTGCGGTTCAGATTTAACAACAGTGACCATTTTTTCTCCTTATTATTCATCTTCCCCAATCATTAAAAACTTTTCGGGCAGATCTTCCAAATCTGTGTGTTCAAAAGAAGAAGCTTTTCCAATCATAAGCCTGGGCCCCTCAAACATATTAACATCAAAACAATCCAAATCACCTTCTTGTGCTTGGATTCTAGATAGTTCTTGAATGAGTTCAGAAATTTTCATTGTTCTTCCTTTATGTTATGCATTGCATTTTAACACAAATTTCAATACAATTACCTAAAACAACTAAAAATTAAGCATTAACCTACCACAAAAGGCTTTTTCAACATATAGGTTACTATATATTTTTTTTCAACCTTTTGACCTTGTGCATTTTGTCTTTCCACCCTTATAATAAAATCTAACTTTTCAATTTTTGTTCCTGCAGGAACTTTACCTAATCTAAAAAAATTCTCAGTTTTTTCAACAGAAGAAAACCCAGTTACCTCTTTATTTTCCACGAGATGCTTAATTGTAAAATTATACATTGGAAAATAATTATCTTTTGGATAAGGCACACTAAAATCTACAAAAGCTGTTTTGTTCGGACTAAAAAAACTGCCCTCATTTTTTACTTTTAAATTAGACATTCCAGCACCACCATTAAGGATGTGATTCAATAGATGCACCCAATAATAATTTCTGCCCTTAGATTTTGAAACAATTGCTTCATCCAATGAGCTTCCTTGGTGGATAACAAGATTACTTGATAAAATCTCTTCTTCTTCTTTTGCCCACATTAAAAGGTTTTCTTTTTCTGCTTTTTCTTGATCTATTTTTTCTTGTATTGCTCGGTTTTCTTGGTCTCTTTTATCTTGTTCAATTTTTTGTTCTGCTAAAATTCCTTCTAACATTTTCTTGGTTTCATCAAGATTACCAAAGCGGTTATCTAATTTAACCACTGTCTTTTGCAAAAATGGACTCACTTCTGTTTGAGACAAGAGATATTGGGCTATTTCCCCACGAGCATCTCGCATTGTCTTGTAAAGACGACTTTCGTAAGCTGTCTTCCACTGCTCTTTAGTTAATAGGAAAGCATAATCTCTTTCTTTGCTTAATTTATTATAACTAATAAAATAATTATCAAAACCTTCAGGCATATTTATTGCACCACCCATATATTTGTGAGTTGTTAAAAGAGAGATTTTAATCATTATATTCTGAGGAATATTAAGTTCTTCAGCAAGATCCAACAACAAAAATCTTGTTCCATAAAGAACACCTTGATGATAAAGATTATGATAGGAACGGGTTAGGAATGCTTCCAAGACTTCATCATGATTTTTCTTCCATTGATAAGCCAACATTTGATTGGATTCAGCATCTGATTCTGCTTCAGCCAACTTCCTTTTGTTTTCTTTTTCAATTTTGGCTAGTCTCTCAACATTCTCAGACTCTTGTTGGTTTAATTTTTGATTATACTCATTTCTCATCCGTTGCTGATCTTGAGTTCTGATGGCATCGGCAAGTAAAATCTTAGCTACACTGTTGTCATTATCATCCATAATTTCTAATTTTAGTTGTTGATTTGTAATGATAAATCAAAAAATGTTTTTTGGCAAACTGTAGTTTTTTAGAAAAATCAAAAATCTGATTTAGTCATTCCTTTAAAAATAAAGCCACCTTTAGTAGTTTCAAAAGTGCAGCGCATATTAAACTCTGTTTCGCTACTGTCATCGTTTAATTTAATAAATACCGTTTTGGTTTTTCCTTTAACTTCTACTTTTAAAACAGTATGAATATCTTTCATTTCATAAGATGATGCCAAAATATTAAATCCTTCCTTTTGACAAAATCCAACTTCTGTTTTTTCCAACCCTTCTGGTAAAGTTATTTTTGGCACAATTACTTTTTTTGGTTCTTCTATCTTTTCTTCCTTAACAACTGTTTGATTATTTGAACAACCTACCATCAATACTACTACAGAGAATATAATTAACTTTTTCATAGCAAACTCACCATAATTTGGGTAAGCTATATCTACTTTTTAATAAAGTCAATTATTTTGCCAAATATGATAAAAAACATCTAAATTCCCCTTTCTTCAAGTCTTCATAAATCACTTTATTTTTGACAAATCTTGAAGAATTAAATATTGTTGTTATAATTAAATAAGGGTGTAAAAAATGAACATAGAAGAAAAACTTATAGATAGTGCAATGAAGATTAATCTTGAAATAGTTAGTTTTCAACAAGAACTATACGAACTTAATAAGCAAAATTTAAGAGATGAAGAGCTTTTTGAAATCACTGAAGATATTAATTTTATTGTGGGAACATTAGTTGTTCACCATTCTGCTATCGGAAATATGCTATCTAACATAGCTCACAATAAAAACTATATAGAAGAAAATAAAGACTTTATTGTTAACTTTTTAACCCATTTAGAAGAGTACTTCTTAACACATAATGTAGGTATAAGATAAAAAGGAAAATAAAATGAGCTTTAAACAAAGATTAGCAGAAATTAAAAAACAAAGAATGGATTCAGAGCAGCTTTTCATTAATACAAAAATTCAAGAGTTGAATGACTTTGATGTTGAGCAAAAACTAATTGATAACGAAGAAAAAGCCACTAAAGACTTGAGTTCAATGAGGAAATGGTCAATAGTTCCAGGTTCTATCCTGGCTACCTCTGTTGGACTTATTGGCTTGGGAGCCGCAACTGTAGCAACTGGCGGATTAGCTTTAGGATCAGTATTTGCTATGGGAGCAGGCGGTGCAATGGCACTTGGCACACTTACTTTAGACCCAGATGTTAATGCAACCTTAATGAGTCCTTTTAAATCTGCTAAAAAACATAACTTTGATATGGTTCAAAAAGAATTATCTGACTTATCTCAAACAGTTGAAACTGCTGCCATTAACAACAAAACAACAGTAAAAGACTTTTTTAGTGCTGCTAAAGAAACTATCAAAGACACATTCCAAAGTATTAAGAGTGCTTTTTTTGCTCCTAAAACCCCAGAGGAAGTTTCTTCAAGAATTAATAAAATGAAAAAACAACAAGAAGAATCACTTAAGAACTCATCAGGTAAATTAAAATTATCTTAATAATTTTATAATAACAACAAGGAAGAACAAAATGAGCTTTACACAAAGATTAGCAGAAATTAAAAAACAAAGAATGAATTCTGAGCAACTTATTATTAATACCAATATTCAAAAATTAAATGAATTTGATATTGAGCAGCGATTATTTGATAACCAAGAAGATGCTGTGGACGATTTAAGTTCTAAACGTAAATGGGCATTATTCCATGGTAGTGTTTTAACCAGTTCTTTAGCGCTTATTGGATTAGGGGCTGCTACTATAGCCTCAGGACCCCTACTTGGAGCAGCAGCACTTGCATCAGTCGCTTCAATGACTGCTGGAGCAACAATGGGTGCAACATTATTAAAGTTTACTAAAAATCTTAATGAAACCTTAATGACCCCATTTAAATCCGCTGAAAAACATAATTTTGATATGGTTAAAAATGAATTAGCAGAGTTGTCTAAAACAGTTAAAACTGCGAAGGTCAATAAAAAAACTACAGCAAAAGATATATTCTTGGCAACGAAAGAAACCATTAAAGACACTTATCGTAGTATTAAATTAGCATTTTTTGCTCCGAAAAGTGAAGAAGAAGTTTCTTTTAGAATTAATCAAATGAAAGAACTTCAAGAAAAAGCACTTAAAGGTTCAATAGGTAAGTTAAAAACGGTATAATGTCATCACACTATATGGCATAAAAGATCACACCATGAACCCGCGCACCTTTCACGATTTAAGGCAAAGATATAACATCACCTCTTCGGAGTATGAAAAGACTCCTTATCAGCATCAAAAAATGCCAATCACTGATATTGAGGTGGATGATGTGGATTATGCAAGACCTTATTGGGTTGCCCCAGATTTAGCAGGGGAACACGGCAATCATTTTAATTTACTCTCTCTTGTCAGTGCTCACCTGGATAAACTTGGATTTCGTCAAGAATCAGAAGAGTTTAAAGAGGTCTTTTTTGAGAGCATGAAGAAAAATCATACCACGATTTATCAGTTAACCAATAAATTTGTGAATTACTTTGATTCCATCAGTGAAAAAGTTATTGATGGTGAAGCCTATATCAAAATTGAAAAACAACCTAAAGAATTTGAACAATTACCAGAGTTTAAAAATGTCACTCTTGAATCTGTGAAAAAATTACACTCTAATGGTTTTGATTTTAATCAAACCAATGTTTATGGCAGAGACATTTTGTTCTATGTTAAAGATAGAGACACCATGGAATGGTTATTCAATAATGTCTATGACATTAATAAGTCAGAAGATTATATGAAGCTTTTTCAATTGGATGTCTTCAACTGTTCTCTTCTTATCAAGCAAAACAACCCAGCAGTTTTAGACTTCATTTTGGAAAAAATGTTTACTAAAGAAACAGAGTTTTCTAGCTTAATTCAAAAATGGTGTGTTGGTGTGGATACCTTCTCTAGATGTATGGAAGACTCTATTGTTAAAAATCTAAACACTATTTTTGCTAAAGATCAAAATTTTACTCAATATGCAGATAATGTCACTATTACTGCCAAGCTTTTTTCAAAAATAAATAAAGTTTATCCAGAATTTACTAATGCCATTATCAACACAGGTAGTGAAGCTTTTAAGAGTGACCCTGTAAAACTGAGCTTTTGGAAGAAAAATATGGAAATAGAATATTTAGACCAAAGCTTACAACTTAGAAAACCAGATAGTGAATATCCTAAAACCAAAAGACTTAAGCTTTAATTGTTTTATCTGGGCTATTATTGACCACACTTAAATCTAACCTATGGCTTAAAACCAATTTCTCAAGATTGTTCAATTCTTCACTTATTAAATCAAAATTGTATCTTCTCTTATCGTCTTTTTGGGTAATACATTACAAAAATTAGAACTACATTACAAAATTAATTAGAGATCCATCCACCGTAACTTCTTGTCCACTACCATCTTCCCAAGAATGTTTGTCATTTCCCAAACGAATAAAAGAAACATCTTTAGAGCCATACTTAGCCTTATGATCTTTGAACATCCCCTTAAATTGAACCTATCAGCCCTAAAGGACAAATACAACCTCAAGTCTGTCGACTTAGGGTATTGGTAATATCAAAAGTGAGCCGATTCCTGATAGAAATGACTTGATACTCAATCACTTTTTCTGCGTTATCTTTAATTTTAGGAAAGTCCATCTTATTCTCCAATTAACGAAAATCTTCACTAATTTCTTTGAAAAAAGTAATTATTATTTATCTTCTTATCAATCTAAAAGAAAGTGTTCTTTTACCCTATTGCCATTCAACGACCTTCCTAACTTATAATAATAGTCAGCTAATTTCGCATACTCTGACACAAGAAGCTCCACAAAAATCTCATGGTCTAATTCTTGTTCAGTCACATTATTTTTAATTACTTCTTTTTGGGACTTTTTATAAATTTCTTTCACTAAATTGTTCAAGATTTCCCCTTGTTTAAAATATTGGTTATTATAACACACTACAAATCAAAAAACTTACATTTTAGTCAATAAAGCGATATTTTGTGATATAATTGCAAATATACCTATTGGAATTATATCTTATGAATGACAACATCCACTCCATTTATAAAAATGAAGAAATTGATTTTCTTTCAGAGAAGGGATGGAAATTTTTTCTTCTTACGAAAAAAAGTTCAAGACCTTATCAATCCGATCAAAAGACTCTTTATATTCAAAAAAGCATTGAAGATGTTCAAATCAAGCAAGAAACAAGCTCTTTTGGGGCTTCTTATCTCCCAAACCCAACCGTTCAAGAACTTACTGACAAGAGTGAGATTGCTCAACATATTCGTTATGGTCACGATAAGGCAGATTTGGCTGAAGAGTATTTTTATATTTTTTATAACAAATACCCTAAATATCGTAAGGAAATTCTTAAAGAAAGTTATTGTTATTTCAACATTAAGATTGGGAAAAACTTACCTACCTTTCTTGCAAAGACCTCTAAGAATTATGATGAGGCTGCAAATAATTTGCTAGGCTTTCCCATTTCGGTTTTAACCACCACCACACTTGATTTTAATATCCTGGATAAAAAACTTAAATCTCTTGGGGGGACTGAAGAGCAATTGCTTTCCTTTTGGTTAAGCTTTTTTAAAGCAAGAAAAAATCAAATTCAAAACCCAAAGATTTCTCCGATTGTCTCAGATTTTCTATCTTCAAGATTTGAACATGAGCAATTAGAGCATTTCTTTCCATTTTTCACTTATTTAGAAGCTAAACATAAAGATGTTGAACCTGATATCTTTGATAGTGAATATAAGTTCACCACATCTACTTTTATTAATTTGAAAAAAATGGCTAAGGTTTTTGCTTTGGATGACTGGTCATATGATAATTTTGAAACAGCTTTGAACCTTTTTAGTATAGGGATTAGAACCCACTTTAAATTAGAAGAGTCACTTTTCTCTGATATGAACCGTTCTAAAAAGATTTTTAATATTGGATTTTTCCATAACAATGAAAATTTTGACCAGGAATTACTCAAATCAAGAATTGTTCAACTTTTTAAATCTTTTAAGGTTAATAAAACCACAACAAAAGATTTAACCCCTAATTTCTTTAAATCATGGCTGCTTCAACAAGATTTGCAAGACAAGCTATCTCAAAAGACGGATAGTAAAACCAAAAAAATGAAACTTTAATATAGGATTAAGTTATGTCATTAATTAAAAAACCAAAAGAAGAAGAACTTCCCATCATCTTACATACGGCAATCATCTTTATGATGGTTGCAGGAAGTTATTATTATCTTAATTCATTAAATTTTAAGACCACCTCTTTTTACATTCACCTCTTTAGTTTAGGTTCGGTGATGTCAGGCTTTTTTTATTTAGGACTAATGCTTTTTGGCTCTCTTGCAACTGCCTCAGGAAATCTTTTCTTTCTTAAGAAATATGCTTTATTTATCCCCATACTGTTAATGCTTTTTTTCGCTTATTTCTTCCTCGTATTTGCTTATCCTTTTTTTGTGCCACTTCTTAAATTTTCTTTCTTAGGTAAAGTGGGACTTTATATATCATCTTTTTTCTTTGCGACATTTGTTATCACAATACTCTTGAAAGATAAGATGGAAAATTAAATTCATTTTAATTGTAAATCTGATGATTTAAAATAATAAATAAAAATCCTTTTGTGATACAATTCTAAAAATATTTATTAATTAAGGATGGTTTATGAAAACCGATCAATATATTGAATTGAAAGAAGAAGATGTAGACGATGATATTGAAGATCAGATTTATGAATATAATCAGCTTGATGAAAAAGAATCTGAAATTTCACACACTCGTGCCAGTAAGCTATTCAAGGAATTTAAGTTTAAAGACTTATTCTATTTCGCTTATAAAATGAATTCAGAAGATGTTTCTAATGAAAAGTTCTTTTCTTTTTTCTTTAATATCATAACCATTAATAGTCTCAAGAGAATTCAAAATGCCTCTAAAATGGGTGATTTCTTAAAGGAAGTGAACGACTTTCTTTTAAGTAATATTTTTAATGAAGAACAAAAATTTGCATTTTTAAAAGATCATGCAAATCACTGCGTGACTTATGCCGTCATCAATAAAAAATATGATTTTGCTGAAACCATTAATAAATACACCAAGAATAAACATCTGGTTAATTATAGAGATTTAATTGAAAAGAAGGCTGCCGATAAAAATTACGAAGAGATTGACCAATTTCTAGCTATTTCAGATTCTGTTTTATTTAACAACAGTGAGTTTTTACGCTTGGTTTTTGTCAATCATTGTAGAGATTATCACTATTTCAAAAAGTGGATTGACACCTATGGTTTTGATATCAATGGTTTAGGCTCTGTTAAGAACTATAGAAATGAATGGACATTTGCTCAAGCTGTTGCTGAAGAAGAAGGAACAATGTCGTTTAACTTCTTCTCTCAATTTATTAAAGATTTTGGTAATCAAATTGATTTTGATATTCAATCTCATAATAAATCAACCACACAAAGACTTAACCTTTTTGAACTAATCCTTGAATCTAAATTAGAGATTTCAGAAAAGTTAACTAGATTGGAAATCATCTTAAATAATTGCACTCTTTCTGAAAAGCATATTGCTTATTTTTCACAGGTTCTTTTTGCAAAAAACCAAATACCTACACAATACTATGACCATAGTATTTATGAGGCTTTATTTAAGCATCCAAAATTTAACTCACAACTCTATGATCGTGAAGCACTACTTAATAAACTAATGGCATTAGATGCCACTTCAGGCTTTAATCAAGTTAGAAAAAAATCTGAATATACGGTTAATCCAACCAGTATTCTTTTAGATAAGTTTTTTGCTTTTTCAAAAAAACCTGAACCCCTAGAACAACACCCATTTATGACTTGGGTGAAATTGAATGAATATGATGCCGACTTTTCAATTGATACTTTGAATAGTTTGGTTCGTCACTATAAGGATGAATTAAACTCTCTTGATTTGCATAAGATTAATGTAAATCCAAAGTTAAAAAGTGCATTGATTCGCAATGGGCTTATCTATCCTGAAAAAAATGGATTTTTCTCTTCCTTCTTTAAGAAGAAACAACCAATTGAAAAAGAATTGATTGAAAACAAAGAAGATAAGAAAATTCAACTAATCACTCAAGAATTTAATACGGTGCTATATGCTCAAATAAAAGATTTGGATGTGAAAAAATATATTGAATCTATTCAGCTAAATGCTGAACAGTTTTGTGTTCTTTTACCAGAAGATAATTATGTGGAAAACGAACATTACATCAAAACTTTATTGCCCAAGTTTTTAAACAGAACTATCGAAAACTATTTACACTTTTCAGCACTAGAAGAGCATGAGGCAAAAGAAAATGTATTGGTTCAATTAAAATTGATGAACAAGAAAACATTTGAAATTCTTAATCAGGGATTATCAGATCATAAAGATAAACTTATTGCGGAAGGTGCGATTCAAAATAAAATTTTAGAAAGCTACTAACTAAAAAGCCCCATTCCTTAAAGGAATGGGGCTTTCTCTATATTGCTTGATTTTAATATGTCATTTCTTCCATATCTTGCACCAACATGTAAGCTGTCTTCTCAACCTCTCCTTCTTGATCCATATAATCAAGAACGACTCCTTCTTCATTCATATTCAACAGAAGATTCTTGTCTTCCTCATCACCGCATCCTTCATAAATAACACGAACATTGTCAGATTCAATCCAGGTTTGACCACCATCTAGGCTTACTTGCATTTCGTTCTCCTAATGAGTTAACAACAAGTGAATTATACCACGAATACAGAGAGAAACTTTAATTATTTAACATCAAAATGCTTCTCAATGCCCTTGCCTGCTTCCTCCAAAACAAAAACATCTCTCACATCAGCCCCATTTTCCAAACTCGTAGTACGAGCGACATTAGCACATTCTTTAATAATCAATTCAGCGAATTTCTTAAGGCAACCAGCTTCATCACCCCATACATTATCGTTAAACCAAACATGGGTATATTCATATTCTACACCGTCTATTTCCATTGCCTTAAAGGTAATTCCCGATTGCTTGGCAAGTTCTATAATTCTTTTATCCATTTTTAGCTCCTTAGTCGTTATTGACGGCGTTTTTTCCAATCGTACTCTTGACCATCAGGACATTTTCCATCTTTAATTGAATCAACTCCAGGCTTACCAATACTATTGGGGTTTTCTGATACCATTGTGACAAAAATATAACCTGCTTTTCTGAACTCTTCTGTTTTCCTCAAACCTTCTGACATATCTTGAGTGTCATAGGCATTTGCTTCATTGTTTTCGGGATTAGTATAATAGATTTTGTACATTTTCTCAATTTGCTTTTTAATATTTGTTACATTTTAACATGATTCACCTCTATTGAGAATACTTTTGACAAGTTAAAATATCTGATTAAAATTAAAGTAGTGTTAAAGGATATTTTTGAAGAGCTACATTATGGAAAATCAAAAACATAAAAAATTAAGTCACTCCATTATAGATATTGTTGGATTAACCATTGGATTAATTCCATTTTCTGCTGGATTAATTTATGGCATTTCTTCAGCAAATACTTTTTTTGACACTTGCTTAAGTATTATCGTGGGATTTTTGGGAACTTTAACCATATTAGGTTTAGTGGGAGAATTACGTGGAAAAAATGGCAGTGGAATTCTATCTATTATTGCTGGCCCAATTTTTCTTTGGGGGTTGATTTTCTTAGCAGCTAAGTGGTTTTTCAAATAAGAATTTATCATAAAAATTCTCCATATTATTTAATTCTATTTTTTATCATTTTATATAATACTAACCTTAAATTTTATTTGACAAACAGTTCATTACATTATAGTGTTTATTTTCTTTTCTACTCAAAAGGCACTTACAATGAACGAACCTAAAATATTTGATATCGCTAAAATCAAAACCCCCAATGTTCAAACGAATAATTTGGATGGGTGGTTAAGACATGAAATTGTTAACCATCTTGAGGGTAATGAAAATATTGGTATAGAGTTAGGTGTCGCCAAAGGCGTTTATTCAAAAAGGATGATTGAATCGCAAAAATTCAAAAGATTTTATGGAGTGGATGTTTATGGTGATGCACATGATACCGTCGAATATCGCAATACGATTAAATTTATTGGTGTAGAGGAAGAAAAATATGCCCTATTAAGAATGGACTTTACCAACGCCTTAGAACTCTTCCCAGATAATTATTTTGATTTTATCTATGTGGATGGTTATGCCCACACTGGAGAAGAAGGTGGTAAAACTTTTATTGAATGGTATAGAAAATTAAAAGTTGGTGGCATTATGGCGGGAGATGATTATCATGATGATTGGCCATTAGTGAAATGGGCGGTAAATGACTTTGCCCTTCAATCAGAAGAAACTTTGAATATTACAACAGGGGAAGAGCAATCTGAATATTGCAAATATCCGACTTGGTTTATTAAGAAAACAAAACATGTATTAGGACTAAAAACCAATAAAGAGTTATACACACTTGCAATGCAAGAAAAAGAAAGAATTCGTCAATTAAGAGCACCAAAACCTCAAGCCCCAGTACAAAATCCAGTTCCAGTACAACAACCAAAAGCTCCAGTTAAGTCTCACTTTTTTCCTAAAACGGTCATACCGCAAGGACTAAAAATTCAATATGAAGAACCTGTTTTCATGGATGGATGTTTTGTTTTTTGTCATACAAAAATAGGTGCTTATACTTATTTCGGGGATACCCATATTGGCTCATTGAAATCTATTGGTAGATTCTGTTCCATTGCTCCAGGTGTGAAAATTGGATTGGGTGAACACACTAAAAATTATCTCAGCACTCATCCTTTATTTTTTAAATCGGCAGGTATGTTCAACTTTACTGGTGAAATGGATAAATTTAAAGAAACTGGAGTTCCACGAACTCTAGAAATAATAAAAGAAGAACCCATTATCGGCAATGATGTATGGATTGGTGCGAATGCGATTATCGCTAGAGGTGTTACAATTGGAGATGGAGCCATTATTGGAGCAAACTCTTTAGTTTTACAAGATGTCCCCCCTTATGCTATTGTTGGTGGCTCACCAGCTAAAATTATCAAATATAGATTTGAACCAGAAATTATTGCTAAATTGCTTGAGTTGCAATGGTGGAATTATTCACCAGAAATCTTTAAAAATAAGCCCGTTGATAATATTGAATCTATTATCAATTATTTAGAAACTGAATTGAAAAATGCTCAACCTATAAAATATCAACAATGGGAATTCTTAAATGATAATTTAAGAAAAATATAAACTTAAAATATTATGCTCTAAAAAAAGGAAAAATTATGGTTTTAAATTGTGACAAAATAGAACATAAAAAATTATTTGAAGAATCAAAATTAGTTGGTAATTGTAATATTAATGTGCATCCAAGCGCCGATATTAAAATAGGAAAAAATGTTGAGTTTCACAATGTTTATCTTTTAGCAAGAGATTTTGCATCTATTCATATAGAAGATAATTGTGTATTAAGAGGCACTATTATAGCTGAATGGTACTCAAAAATATTGATTGGGAAAAATTTAATTTGTAATAATACTGCTTTAGTAATACGAAGTGCTGAAGCTAAAACAATTAAAATAGGTAATAATTGCCTATTTGCTGACCCTAATATTTATAATTCAGATTATCATGGAATTTATGACCCCAAAACCTTGCAAAGAACTAACTTTCCAGAAGATGTAATTATTGGTGACAATGTTTGGTTAGCTTTAAGAACAATTATCCTCAAAGGAGCAAACATAGGAAGTAACTCTGTTCTAGGTGCTGGCAGTGTCCTTCATAAAGGGCAATACCCAAATAATTCAATGCTTTTAGGAAATCCAGCCAAAGTAGTGAAGTCTAATATATTATGGAAAACTAAACCTACAGACACATATTGAAATTAATAAAAAGATTTAAACCTTAAACCTTTTTCTAGTTTCTTCATTTTTGACCAAATGCTTCTTTAAATAAATATTGGTATATTTGTTTCTAGCATAAGACAAATAAAGGGACTGCTTTTCATCTTCATCAAAATACATGAACTCGTCTTTATTCAGACCTTCTTGGCTAGTGAACTCCTGAATAATTTCATCTTGTATTTTTATTGGCAAGATATTAAAAATGGAAACTTTTTTAGTGTATCCATAATAACTAAAGTCACTCTTTTCTTTATTCTTAAAAGAAAAAAATCCATCATGCTTTAACACTGCAAAAATAAAGTCATCGTTTTCTTTGTCTTTTTCTTGTAGATATTCGTAGGTATAATGATACCTACTAATAATTTCAGTCATAATCTTATTGATATCTACATAGTCTTTCAAAAGCACATAATTCATTGGGGCATGTTCTAAATGCTTTCTCATTAGGGCTTCGTTCCTTTTGCTATCTTCAGAGATATGTCTGAGCAAATTATAAGCCCCTACAGAAATCTCAACAATTTCTGAATTGTGCTTAATTTTATCAGCAGCTAATTCTATATAAGATGGTTTGCGACTAAGCACCTCTTTCATAAAATCCAAATCTGAACGAAATTTCTTACTCATCATTGGAAAGTAGTCCACTTTTTTATTAATGATTTCTAAGCATTCATCTCTGTTTTTTAAGATTTTACAAGAAATTGCTTTTGTCATGAACCCAATATTATTGATATCAAGGTCTACTGCTTTTCTTGATACTTCCAGGTTCTCTTTAACTTTACTGGGAAAATGCTCGTACACTTTTGGATTGATATCCAAAAACTCCAATGCTTTTTCAGCAGAGCCATACTTTTTTGTCAATTCATAGCTGTAAGCTAACTTAGTATAGGTTTTTTCATCTTTTTTGAGGAATAAAATAAATATTTCCTCATCCAACATCATTTCATCGTCAATACAAAAATAATATGCATTATTCAACTCATTGGCATATCTCAAAACAAAGTCTTTTTTATGCTTAAGCTCTTTAGGTAATTCATAAAAACCTACATAGCCTTTCCTTACCATCTCAAGCATAAAATCTTCGTTAGAACGAATTTCTATCGGAGCATACTTGAAAATCTTCTTGTCTATGTCTTTACTTTTTTTGCTCTTAAATGAAAACAGTTGATTTTTGTTTTTTTCATATTGTTCTTTCAAGAACAAATCTAATTGAGCAACCTTGTCTTTCCAATAGGAAATATCAGTGATCTCAAGTTCTGATTCACTGCTTTTGGGTAATTTTGCTTCTTGTGATTTTTTCATTAACTTCCCATGATTACAATGCCAACATAAGCTGCAATCGTAACCGCATTAAAAGCAAACAAGGAAATCACCGCACAGTGATACTTCTTGAAACTCTTTTTGCTAAACTTCATTTTAATCTCCAGCTTTTTTGAATAGGCTTTATTATAACATTAAAATATCAAACTCGCCTATTCCACTTCTCAATAGCTTCTTCTTTTGAATCAGCACTCATCTCTACTCCACAACCACCAGAAGTGGTGACACAATGAACACTATAACACCATTGTTCTTTAGGAACTTCTCGGAAAGAATGATAACTCTTCATACCATTGGAACGAACCTTCCAACCACTTCCTGTTGGATAGAGTGTGTCAGTATCTTCTAAATCTACCTTGTGTCCACAAAATGGGCAATCTTTCATTTCTGTCATTCTCATCCCCTCATTTTTTAATTATTTTACAAACCTTACCAAGAAAACTTCACATTAACCCCTTCATATTCTGGGTCAATACTCAACATCACTTGATTATATGCCTTAAAAAAGCTTCGCTTCCATTCCTCATTATCATCGTAAGCTTCAGGAGTGTCATCATAATCTTCAATAGCAACCATAGTTACAATAGAATCATTGCACATGTTGTTGGGAACAACTGATTTTAATGCAACATGCCAAAGGTCATAATACGGAGGGCGTGCAACAACACCATCGGCTGCTTCTTGATATTCACCATACCAAATTTGTGAAGAATTACGGTCTTTACCTTCAGGATCTTTCTTTCCATATCCCTTAGAATCACACCATTTATTGAAATGACCGTGACTTTCTTTCAAATCACGAAATTGATTTTCTTTAATACCCATGCACTTACAGATTTCGTCTTGAATATCAAACCAATCATAAACATTAATGGTTGTGCTTTTCATAGTCATCATCCTTAAAAATATGACAAATTATATCATGATTTCTCAACAAATAAAACCTACTTTTCTTTCCCCTTCTATGCTATAATAAACCATCATTTAGTGGAGGTAAAACTATGGGATACAGTGCTTATTCATATGTTGTTTTTGGTGTCAAAACAAGTATTGAATCTATCAAAAAAACTACCAAGCAACGCTCTTGTGGACATGATGTCCAGTCTCATATGAAATTTTGTCCAGAATGCGGTGAACCCAATACTACAGAAAAAACTGTTTATCTTCTTGACTACTCAATGGAAAAAGAAGGACTTTCTTATTTCTATTCAGACCCGAATAATCGACAAGAAATTGTGATTGGATTTCAATTAGGATTTTCAGATCAAGATTTTAGTGAAGTTAGCTCCATAAAGTCATACATGGATAAAGAAATTATTCAATTCTGTAAGGATAATAACCTTCCCTTTACAGAAAAGCATTGTAAAACTTATGTGATGACTTATCACTCTTATTAATCACCCCCACTCACATTATTAACTTTCATAAGGAAAATTCAAATGCATACTGCACAAACCACAATGGAAATTGATACCATTTGTCAACTCGCTAACGAAGCCCTCTCTAATTATGATTTTGGAGAAGGAGTCACTGTTGAAGCCGTTAATGGATGGGAATATGATTCTGGTCAAACTGAAGTCACTTGTGCCGTGTTTCTCAAGTTTGATGATGATGAACCCGAAGACGATACGCACCTTGCTCACTTCACTGTAGATTTTGATAACGACAAGGTTTCTTATGCCTGCTGTTCTTACAATGGGGATAGTCTCGGAACCCCTTTCTGGAATAATTAATTCCCCACCTTAATAAATAAACAAGCCTTGATTTCTCAAGGCTTTTATTCATTTCACATATCAATCTTCAATGTTTGAAATCTTTGATGATGTAATTTTGTTTTTTGATGTTTTTCTTGCCCCTCACTGCAAGTAAATCATTAAAAACCTTCATTGTTTTATCTGCCGCTTGGTAGACAGTATCCGCTGTGACATCAATAATGACATCTCTTCGATTTAGTGTGGTAACAAACTTGAGGTGTTTTTGGGATTTTCCATAATTTTCCATACGAAACTCAATTTCTTGCATTTCCTCTGGTAGGTTGGATTGATTGACTTTGTGCTTTAGATAATCCTTAAACGAGGGTGAAAGATCAAGGTGCTCACCAATGATTCTAATCTGCATATTATTACCTCCAAATGAACTTGTCCTAACAAATTAGCACAGTCAAAAGACCGACAAGTTATTGGTTGCTAATAATTTAAAATAATTTTCTATTTTAAGCATTAGCTAGGATTACAATACACTAAATTGATAAAAATGTCAAATTAATTACTTTGATGTTTCGCTATAAATAAAAAACCCTTAGAAATTCTAAGGGTTAGACTTGCTCATATTATTTTATTTACCTGGTTTTTTTCCTAATGGCGGTTCAGTTTCAGAAACAAAAATTGGTTTTCTTAATCTATTCAATGTATCGCTTAACCCCTTTGGAATTTTTACCACTAACTCTTCTGGATATTTTTCAATATGAGCACGAGTAGTTACACAACTTGGGGCTTGTTTTCCAACTGGAACAACGACATTGAACATAAATCCATCTCTTTTATTTGATACGTTTTCTTCGATAAGTTGCTGATTTAAACTATCACAAACTACCACAACACCTTTAGCTTGTGAAGACACAAACTCTTTAACCTTCCCAGTATTGGATTCTGTATGCTGAGAAAAAGGTAAACCACCAAATTCAATTTGTGGCTCAAACACAATCAAATCACTCTTGCCAGGCTTATAATTATTATCGGGACTTTGAACAAAATTTAATCCTAACTTCTCAGCTACTTGTTTTGTCGCAATAGAATGCATGGCAAAAATTCCAACCCCTGGAGGACAACCATCAAAACAAATATTTATTGCTCTAGCATTTTGTGGATAAGGCTTTCCATTAATTTCTTCATACATTACTTTGATTTTGTCATTTAAGGCAACCTCTTCTCCAACTGGATTATCCTTATGCAAGGATATTAAAAGATTGCTTTGTATTTTTTTTATTTGTTCATCTGTCCATTTATTCATGATTATTTCCTTATGGTATTTATATTATTTTAATTTATTAAATACTTAAGTCAAACTTAGGCATTTTTATATTGATTAAAATAAAACATAAAAATCCTTGTTCATAAAAAAACAAACCCACTTAAATTGGTCTTAAAATTCAACTCAATTTAAATCTTTATTTGATTTTAGGCTTCTTTAGTAAGGATTTGCGCACCGCATCAGCAACAATATCCCTTGCCATCATCACTTTGACGAATGCTTCGTTGTTTACATGCCCTGAAGCCATCACCAATGCTTCCAGCACCTTCTGCAACTTCTCTTCTTCAATCTTAATCATCTTTGCCATCACATTGCTCCTATGAATATTGATATTATATCACACATTATTTCTTTAAATATTTATAAGTTAATAGGGGATAAATTTGGTTGTCTGTGATGGATTGTGCTATTTTTTTATAAAACTTTACTTGGCTTAGATTAGAACTTTCAGTGGGGACTACCAGTTCATTTTCTTTGAGCAGTGGGTTAAAGAGAACCGTCCATTGAGTTCCCGTTACAAATTCTTCTAATAATTGAAAATCTTCCACAGAATTATTTTCTCCAGGCACTACAACATAATTAATATTGATCTTTTCAAATTTAGACTGATATTTTAATAGGTTACTTTTAATGGTTTCCAAGCTATCACTCTTAGGAATCATTTTATTTCTCTTCTCTTGATTCGCATGGTGCAGTGATAATTGTAGTGTGGTTGGAGTTTTGGTTTTAATTTGAGAAATGAGGTGACTACCTAATCCAGAAAATGCTATCTTTAGAGAAGAAAAATTAACATGTTCAATTACCTGGTTGATGTTTTTAAGATTGTGAAGAGGTTCCCCTTCTCCAGTTAGAGAAAGTTCAGCATCTTCTGTAATAATTGGCACAGATTCTATCAATTGTAAAAGTTCTTGGGTGGTTAAATTACGAACCAAATTTTGATGCCTTGAAATACAAAAAGAACAAGAATTATTACATCCTATTTGAGTTGGTGTGCTAATGATTTGTTTGGTTTTATTTTGATTATAAATTGAAATATTTAACACGCTGATGTGGTATCCATCAACGATATTAAGAATAGTTTCTGTTTTTACATTAACCATTTGCTTTTGAAATGATTTCCTTAAGAATCACAGGATCTATTTCATGAAAGTTTTTAGAAATGCCAGTAGCAACCAACCCATATTCAATATAAGGAATATATTCATCAATATTGTCTGGTGTAAGTCCCGAAGCAATACCTAGAATTTTTTTAGACAACAGGCTTGTCATCTTTTCAACCTTTTTAATATCTGCTGCTTTGCCAGTGGCTTCTCCAGATGTTGTAGGAATGAACCCAAAATCAGAAGAAATTTTAGCAGCCAAATCAGGTTGTGATTCTTTTTGTTGATATTTAAATGCTACAGAATTGAAAAACAAGAATGGGGTTTTTTTAATAAGATCAGAAATTTTGAATGTTTCTTGCTCAACACGCAAACTTTTAATAATAGGATTATCACTCCACACCATATCTAATTCAAAATCCATTCCTATTTTGACGGATTCCAATGCTTCAACCCCCAAAAGATTAATCCCCGTTTTGAGATGAGGATATTTTCCTTTAATGCTTCGTGCTAGCATAGGAAGGTCTTCATTTTCACCCGTCATGGAAATAAGAAACAATCCAAAAGCACCAGAGTTGGCAATAATTTCAGCTTGTTCCATGGTAGTTTTATTGTCTAAATGATGAATGACTGGAATGATTTTCATAATAATCCTTAATTTGTGCCACATATAATTAAAAGCATTATATCTGAAAACCTTCTTTTTGCACAGAACTTTTCAATTCTATGATATAATGACCAAAATAGGACAATTTCTAATACTATGTTTTCAAAATTAATTGATAAAGAAGCACGACTAAAAAAAGCACAAGAACATGCCCAATCTAAGGGTGGGGAATGCTTGTCTGAAGAGTATATTAATGCTCAAAGTCATTTGACATGGAAATGTTCTGAAGGACATGTTTGGAATGCTGCCGCAAAACATGTTATGTTTGGAAGCTGGTGTCCAAAATGTAACGGCAAATTCTCAAAAGAAGATGGCTTAGAACAAGCTAAACAATATGCAAAATCTAAAGGTGGTGAATGCTTATCTACTGAATATGTTAACTCTTATTCAAAATTAAAATGGAAATGTTCAGAAGGGCACACTTGGAATTCTTCTTACAATATTCTCTTTAAAAATTATTGGTGCAAGAAATGTTCTAGTCAGTCAAATATTAACAAGGATGGATTAAAAATTGCTCAAGAATATGCTGCCAGTAAAAATGGTGAATGTTTATCCACCGAATACTTGGGGACAAAAAAAGAACTTACCTGGAAATGTGAAAATAATCATATTTGGACATCTAAATATGTAAATGTTGTTTTATCTAATAGTTGGTGTCCTCAATGTTCTAAATATTACCAATCTGAACATAAAGTTAGAAATCTTTTAAACTATTTACTTAATACTGAATTTCACAGTAGTAGACCATCTTGGAACATTAACCCAAAGACCAATAAGCCATTAGAGCTAGATGGTTATTCTGAAAAATTAAAACTTGCTTTTGAATATCAAGGTGAACATCATTATGAAGTTGGAATACATAACAACACATTAGAAGATTTAGAGTATATCCAATTTAAAGATAAAATAAAAATAGAAAACTGCTTAAAAGAGGGTGTTGAACTTTTAATTATTGACCATAAAAATAAAGCTACCGATGAGGAAATCATTAATTATGTTTTGGATTTATTAAAAGAAAAAAAGATTCAAATCAAAGATAATACTACTCTAACTGTTTTGAAAGATAAATTTTCACAACAAACAAATCACCACAAAAAATATTTAGAAAAAGCAAAAAATCATGCTTTTTCTAAAGGTGGGGAATGCTTGTCTAATGAATATGTTAATTCTGAAGGTAAGTTAATTTGGAAATGCTCTAACATCAATCATCCAACTTGGGAAGCAGACTATAATTATGTTGTCAACAAAAATCGTTGGTGTTCACATTGCTCTAGAGAAATAAGCAATAAAAATTTACTTCTTAGAAAGAATAAATAAAAATAAAAAAACCTTAGAAAGGCATCTAAGGTTGAGGATAAATTAGAATTTTGAAAATGAGTAAAAACGGATGATTGTGTTATTCATTCCACTTTAAAAAATTCTTTTTTATAAAAACTCTTAAAAGTGGAGCGGCGTGCGAGAATCGAACTCGCTTAACCAGCTTCCTAATGATTCTAACAATTTTAAACTCAAAACCATTAGGAAGGCTGGGACACAACCAATATGCCAACGCCGCAAATTATGGTTACTTACTTGGATTGCATTCTTTCAGTACAGTAAGAGATTAACACATATTGGTCTATGTACCCTTTTAAAATATTGTGGGATTCGAACCCACACATAAGTGTAAGACTTCTTTGATGGACCAACACCAATTCATCAAACTTATGGCAACCAACCTATCTGACTGCTTTTAACCATATTAAAAAATACTAGCATAAGGACACCTTCTGTTGCCTCTATTCCCCGTGAATAGAACTAATATCTTTGAATATGGTGCCCCTAGTCGGACTCGAACCAACACACCTTTCGGTAGCGGATTTTGAATCCGCCGCGTCTACCAATTTCACCATAAGGGCATATTGAAAACAAGTGGGAAGGGTTTGAGTTAAAGTCAGATCCTTATCTTCCATTTGCGATAGTTGACTAATTTATCTTTCAACGACTTGTTTCCAAATTTAAAAATTCTTTTTAGAAAACTCTTAAATCTGGAGCGGCGTGCGAGAATCGAACTCGCTTAACCAGCTTCCTAATGATTCTAACGATTTTAAATTCAAAACCATTAGGAAGGCTGGGACACAACCAATATGCCAACGCCGCAAAATCCACAGCAGTTGTTTAATTCACTCAATCCGCCAACTTTCTGCGATAAAATCAGATTGAGTCCAAAATTTGGCGTGCCCGGAGGGATTCGAACCCCCGACCCACAGCTTCTTAAGAACCCTCTTGGGAAGATGCTTAAGAAGGCTGTTGCTCTATCCATCTGAGCTACGGGCACATTAATTTTTTGGTAGGAAGTACCGGGATCGAACCGATGACATTCTGCTTGTAAGGCAGATGCTCTACCAACTGAGCTAACTTCCTATTACCATATTACAGAACACTCACACACGACTCTCACGTGTCTACCTTTTCAGGCGGATAACCCTCCGAGTGCTAATTAGCCACCCAAGTGTTCTTTAATATGGTGCCCGGAGCCGGAATCGAACCGGCACGCCGTTTAAAGCGAGAGATTTTAAGTCTCTTGTGTCTACCTATTTCACCATCCGGGCAATCATTTACTTCATTTCTTACTTGCAGTTATTATATCACTATCTTCACTGCTTGTACACTACTTTTTTAAGTTTTTTAAAGAGCATTTCATTCTACATAAGCATTTGATAGATGGTGCGACTGGCTGGATTCGAACCAGCGACCCAAGGATTATGAGTCCTTTGCTCTAACCAACTGAGCTACAGTCGCATCTAAATATCTTTTGCTTCACTTTCTGATTCGTTTTGCGTTTCAGTCAGTGTTTGTATTATTACATACTTTTTAAGATTTGTACAGTCTTTTTTTAAAAATCTTAAAAATTTTTTCTTCTTTCTTTCTTTTAAAAACAATGACATAGCAAAGTTTTATAAAGTCATACTTGAAGTATAACACACAATCATCCAATTTTTTAAAGAGCGAAAAAAAACAGCCAATTTTTTATTTTGGCTGTCTTTTGTTTTATTCTTGTTTCGTTTTAGTTGCTACACTCACAAAACATTCAGCAAAAGACCGCCGGGAGATAATCCTCTTATCCCTCTCAATCCTAAGCCTAATACGACATTGTTTTGTTTCATGTAAGTTTTCCTAACGAATATGTGCTTATCTTAACTGACGAATTTCATCTTGTCAACACTATTTTAGAGAAATTTTAAAAATTTTTAATTTCCTCATTGGTAGAACAATCCTATTGATATAAGAAAAAAACCCTTTCCTCTCTAGAGTATGCTATAATGATTCATCTTTAAAGCAGTTTGGAGTGACGAAAAATGTGGACTAGTAATACCGCCTTCTATATTTTTGTTGGTTTTGCTTTGTTGCTTATTATCTTCCTGCTTTGGCTGATCGTCTCTCAAGTTCTTGATGAAACTTTCCTCTCTTATAAGAACGGTAAGGCTACAATTATCGGCACACGATTTTCACCCGCTAGCAGCACGGTGATTATGGAAACCGTTTTGGTTGGTAAGAGTGTTTTGTTGATTCCACACACTGTTTATTCTCCCGATGCTTATTATGCCAAACTTGCAATGAATGGCTTGGAAGGTGAAACCCCAATTTCTCAAGATAAGTTTGTGAATCTCAAGCCTGGCGTAACAGTAGATGTTGAGTATTCAAAGAAGCGTTTTTCTAATGAATTGAGTTTCAATTCAGTTATTTTTTAATTTAGAGGATTTACATATGAAAAATAAGTTAGCACAAGAAAGCTTGAAGGCTATTGGAGTTGCCTTCAAACAATTTGGGGAATATTCTTTTTTTGATAAAGGCCCCCAAGAAGTAATGGATGTCGGTTCTTTGGTAGAAAAGTATAGAACATTATCCGCTGAAGAAGCCGGGGCTGCTATTCTTGAATTGGCACAATCAGAAAAACATAAAGGGGCTGGTGAAATTCTTGCATCTAGCTTGTTGTGTGATATGCAAGATTGGGATGAATTGTTTGAAATTCCAGGTGTTGGTGATTATTTATAAATTGATTATTTCTAATTACATTTTTGATTAATTAACTTTATACTATAACTGTTTTTTGAGTCATCTAAAAAAACTTCTTTTGGAAATAAGTTTTCAGCCAAACTTACTTTTAAAAAATAGCCATCGTGAGCAACTGAAAAGCTTTTATCTTTCAATATAGCCTCAACTTCAACTAGATTGCTTTTGGTTAGAATTAAAACTTTATCATTATTTTTTATTGATTTAGATAAATATGCCCAATAAGGGAATACTGTAGAATCAATAATAAAATTTCTGGGATACTCGTAAGTTTCAAAAAGTATATTATTTTCATACTTATTGAAACCACTATCTTTTTTCCATTCTGTTAATTTTGCTTTTTTGCCAAAAGTTTCTTCTTTTTTGTAAGTCATTAATAAATTGTTATCTAAAACAATTTCTCTTTTTATTTGGCTTGCTCCAAAAAAATTAGCTATAGGTGCTGGTTTGGCTATTGATTTTATAATAGTACTTGATTCATCAGTTATAATTAAATCATTTGAGTATCCTAATAAAATACCGTGACTAAAAAGCTCCCAATTAAAAGAACATTCTTTTGATACCGCATGATTGCTCAAAAACAAAACAATTAAAAACAAATACTTCATTCTACTTTACAATTGTTAATGAAATAAATGGCTTAGGTATTCCCTCTACATGAATAGCCGTTGTTCCATAGAACAAATTTTCTTGCCATCTACCAAAATTAATTTTTTGATATTTGGGAGGAACCGTCCAAGTCACTAAACCTTTGGTTGTATACATTTGCTTGGTTTGGGGTTTTCCTTTAATTCCATCACAATACATTCCCACAATAACCGTAGAGCCATTTTCAAAATTTGAATTTACTATTAAATACTCATTTGGATAATCACCATTAGGTAGAACATTCCCTTCTTTTAATACAGACCCCATATAGCAATTAGAAAATAAATCAACTGGATTAGCTTTTGCCATTTGATAACAAACATCTAAATTTACTTCAGAAAAAGTACCCACTTTTTTATTCAAATAATTTAAAAAATCAATGTCATCTTTTTTAAAGATAGGAGAGTAAATATCATTAGGCATTATTATATTTTTTTGTTCATTAATAACCTTAGTTTGCATAGCACAACTCAAAGTTGTCATTTTTAACATGTCTTGTTTCCACATACCAAAATCATTTGAAATATTTACTCTACGTGTAATTTCAAATAATCTTGAAACCATTTCTTCATCTTGCTTATTAGATAAATATATTGGGTCTTTAGCAAAAACCAAAGAGTGCATTGAGCAAACAAATAAAACAAAAGCTTTTTTTAACATAAAAATAAAATTTAATTATTTATAAGTTATATAATGTTATTTTAAATTTGTAAACTACAAACAAAGAAGACATTAAAAAAACCTTGATCTCTCAAGGCTTTAATTTTACATTCTGTTTTAAGCTGTTTTAAAACTCTTCGGGTTCTTGAACCCTTTCAATTCCAACAGGAAATTTAAAAGGACGCCCAAAAATTTCCTCGTTAAACTCCAAAGCTTCTTTCCAATCATCAGAATCACCATCTGAACCAATATCATGATGACCAGGCATATGTTCATTGGCGAGCAAAAGCAGCGAACAAACCGCCAAATCGTAAGGCTTGCGAGCCGTTTTACAAAAATTAAAGCGAGGATAATCTTTGGTCATATAAAAAGTCTCATGGTCAAGACCATTTTCCTCATCACCATTCAGGTTGATTCGTTCATTATTGATGATGACACCACTTTCATCATTGGAAATCAGAACAATTCCACGCTTCTTAATTGCCTTAAGTGCCACCTTGGCATCCTTTGTGAAAGCAGCCCATTGTTCATCTGTGACAGGCTTGTTTTGCTTGAAATAGTGAGTGTATCCCATGACCTTCTCCTTGGTGGCTTAAAGACTATATTATAGCACAGTGAGGGGAAAAATGTTTGTTGGTGGAGATTAAATTTTATGTTTTTTCTTTGGGATTACTAAATTTTCTTTTTTAAGCAAAACACTTTCAAGATGTTCTTGATTTATCATAATTTTAAATGCTTCCAACTTGTTTGGCTTATCTTTCAAACAAGCTTGCATTTCTTTGCTAAGGTATTGCCAATTATCTTCGTGCTTCATTAGAGCTACCAAAATAAGTTCTTTGTCATTTTTCAAATCACCTATAGCACCCGCAATAGCACTTCCAATTTTAGATACTGCTTTCAACATAAAATCTCTATCGCTTCTTAATCTTTCAGAAGCATATTTAATAGCAAGACCAGCCTGCTCAACAACTTTAATCATAACCTCTTCATCATCTTTGATACTATCGGAAGCATCTTTAATCTGATAAGGATTGCTTTTGATTGCTTCAAGAACTATATCTTTAGACCCTGTAAACTTATATGGTACATCTTGCAACAAGATTTCTCTTCTTTTTACTCTTCCCAAATAATAATCGTGGTCATTATTCATAATCAAACTTTCGTTTTTCTTCTATTGGCACTAGTAGAAGGCACCCCTTGATTTAAAGAGTTGTTTAAATCTCTCACTCTAAACATCGCTTCCACTTTGGGGCGGGGTGTTTTTTCTAAATACTTTTCAATATATTCAGTCTTTTCCATATTCTTCTCAAAAATCAAATACTCAATCATATTTAATTTTCCATTACCAACTGCAACAATAAAACCTTCATCTTTTTCCGCATGAATATTCGCTTGTCTTTTTAAATCTGGTGAAGTTAATAAATACTCTACCACATCTACATGACCATTAGAACAAGCAGAGACAAAAGCTAAATCAGTTACAAAAGGAATTTGAGAATAATTCTCAAAATGAGGATCAGTTAAGAGATACTTAACAATGTCCAAATACCCCTTATTGCAAACTTGATGTAGTGTGATGACATAATTATCATAATCATCCAATCTTTTATTAAGGTCAGGCGAACTCATTAAATATTGGACAACTTCTTTATTTCCTAGTGCACAAGCAATTTGAAATCCTGATTTTTCCACATCCGAAATATCAGCATGTCTTTTTAAGTCAGGTGAAGTCAAAATATATTTTAATTTCTCTAAATCATTATTAGTGCAAGCACTCTTAGCGGCTAGGTTTAACATAGATACATTTAAACCTTTAAAATCTTCATAAAACAATTGATTTTCAATTATTTTATTTCCTTTTAAAGATGTCATTATTTTTTTTACAGCATCAAACATCATTAAACCTTCATTCTCTTAGTATTTATTTTATCAGAAGGTAATTCTTTTTCTAGATTTTCATTAAGTTCTCTTAATATAAACATATTTTCTACTTGTTCATTAGAATATTCTGCTAAAAAATTTTCAATCTCTTTAGTTTTATCTATATTCATATCAAACACTAAGAACTGAATAATATCTAATTTTTTATTTAAAAAAGCTCCTTTAAACCCTGCATCATTCCCTTCATGAATGTTTGCATTCTCTTTTAAATCAGAACTTGTTAATAAATATCTAACTACTTCTACATGACCATCGCTACAAGCCCTCATAAAAATATTTGGGGCATGAATGTTTGCATGTTCTTTTAATTCTGGTGAAGTCAAAAGGTATTTTACAAGTTCTAAATGACCTTCTGAACATGCCCAGTTAAGCCCATTATCTTCTGAAGCATGAATATTGGCATTCTCATACAAATCTGGATCTGTTAATAAATATCTAACAACACTTAGCTTCCCATTCTGACAGGCTTTAAAAAAACCATGATTAATACATTCTTGAATTATATTTATTTCAAACTCTGGTGTTTTTAATAAATACTGAACAACATCTAAATCGCCATCATAGCATGCATTAGTGAATTCTTCATCAATTTCAAAATCTTCTAACTTATTAAACCTCTTATAGAGTTCTTCGTTTTTCATAATTAATCACAACATTTTATAAAAGATTTAATTGGATGGTAATGGTGGTGGCTTTATAATTGAACCCAAGTTAGACTGTTCAATATTCGCTCTAAACTCTTCAATGCTTTTCATTACTTGACGATTGGCAATTTTAGCCTTTCTTACCTCTCTATCAAAGACTTCAGACAATGACCCTAAATCTCTATCCCTAATGCCTTCTTGCAGAGTTCTATCAATTACACGAACCTTGTCAAACTCACTGTGTAATGATGGTTTCTTAGCAAGATTATCAATGAATTGAATAACTTCACCTTCACTTTTATGCCCCGAAACACCAGTATCGCTCACTAACACAAATCTTTTGTCGCTTTCTTGACCATATTGTTTTTGAATGGTTAATACTTCTTCTTTAGCTTCATTTAATTTATAAGTTAAATTTTGATAATAATGTTCAGCATAACCATTTAATTTATTGTTGGCTAACACTATGTTTTGTTGAGCCTCATCAATTGTTTGCAATAACATATCATCCATATTTCTGGATATACCATCAACTACTTCCACTCTTCCAAATGTTTTCAAACGGTTAACTTTTGAAGCCATAGAAGCCATTAAATCTTCCAACCTGCAATCTAAAGTGTTCATGTGCTGATCGGTTGTCATCGGCCCACCAAATTTAAACTTGGTTTTTACCTCATCACAAATTTCATAATACTCACTTATATTAACATGTGAATCATTCTTATGAATAGAATTTCTTCCAATCTGATATTTATCTATTACACCAAAATCATCTAATTCTTTAGCCACTGCTAAATCTCTAGCAGCCATAATTTCTTCTTTTGTGTTTACAGGATAAAACTTAACTTTACCTTCCAAACCTTGAGGCACTTCTAATCCTTCGGGGGCAAGAATGATGGCTGATTCACCTAAATCTAATCCATTTTTCCCCACATGCATCCAGGTATCTTCTAGACGAACTCCCGAAACTGGTGCTTTAATTTCTCCTGGTTTAGCAATAATGACCACACCACAATTATCCCAATCGCCAAACTCATGAGAACCCACAGTTCCATTGACACAAAAATGAATAGTATTACGATTTGAATCTCCTATTCTTTTTATAGAAAGTGTCCCATTATCATTTTCTAACCCTTGAAAGCTTGGTTGAACCCTTACTAAAACATGATTACTCATAGATTATTCTTTCTAATTATTTTTCTTATGTTTTATATTATCAAAATAATAATCTTTTTCTAGCCTTTGGGATTTAATAAATCCGTTCAATTATTTAATCAAAGTATACCTTTTGGTAATATTCGTCATTTCTTCTTTATAAGCTGGACCAATACCCAAAGCAGTGATAATCGGATTACCATCAAAGTGTGGTGGAAGAATGTGTCCACGGTCAATGATTAACTCGCAGGGAATATTTAATTGAACACAATCCCGATAAGCACGAATTAATTGATGTAAGTTTTTTGCATACATACAAATTTTCGTTCCATTTCCAGTGCCACGATATTGACTGGTAATTTCAGGACGTAAAATTTTTGCCTTATCATGAGTAATATCAAATGCATGACCTCCTTGAGCCGTTAGCTTACCAGGACTCATTTCCAGATCTGCACGAAAAATAGCATACATATTTAACGGCTTATAATCATCCGTAAAAAGTGCCATCGTTCTTTTTCGATCATCTAACAAAGCTTGAATATCAGGTTCTAGATTCATTTTTAAACCATTAAATAAAGATAATCTGCCCATATTAACACATTTTTACAAATCTACCAACAATAAAAATTTGACATATTTATCATTTTTTGTTAGTCTTCGCTAACAAATGCAAAGTGTGTTTGTTAATGCGAAAAGTTCGCAAGGAGGATTGTTATGACAATTGATTTAAACCCTAATCTTGTTCTATCTTCTGTCTTGAAGAAATCAGCTTCTTTTTTTAGCATAGATAGCCAAAAACTTGCTGAAATTATTCAAAACGAAAACAAATCTATGTCAGATAAAGGGCGCTTTACTGATCGTAGAAACAATCCCAGAATAAACTCTGGACGCAGACGAATTGATTTGATTAATTATTTTTAATTAAATTCACACAAAAAAGCCCCAATGGGGCTTTATTCATTTCTATAATCTTCCTTCATTCTTTTTGCTATTTTCTTTAGCTCAAAAGGTAGCTCAAAAAGAAAGTTGTTATCTGTTCTTGAAACATACCTAGCTCTTTTAACATTTCTGTCCAATAATTTTGCTGCTAACAAAATCAAACATATTTCAAACTTCTTACTTAAAAATCGCAAGGTTAGCCACCTGTTCCAAAATCATGACTGTGAACATTACAAGCTCATTCATTTTTAACTCCAAAATTTTTCTGATACTGAATTATAACATGACAAAACCTATCGGTTTCGGTAGGTTTTAACTCATTGCAAAATTTTAATTGGGTGAAAGATCATACTTCATGAGTTCTTCCAATTGCTTTTCATAGCTTTTAATTGTACTTTTAGTTTTTTCAATTTTTTCTTTCACAACCTCTATCGGTGGATCTTCTACTTTTTCAATCTCACAACCCCGATAGTGCTCTGACCAATTCCACTCATTTTCAGATTCTTCTTCTTTAAGATAAACATAACTTTCAAAAGACATATCCCCCACAAAAGAATATTCCCATTTTGAAAAGCCATATGACCATTTTTCTCTATATTTAACCCACATATATTATCTCCAATTTAAATTCGCCATCCTCTTGGATGACCTTCTGTATCTTTTTTCCATTGTTCTCTGACCATATCATTCCAAGCATTAACCTCTTTGCCTTGCATCTCTACGATTTGATGATAACCAGCACATGTAATTTTAACGAGTATTGGATACCACAAATGATCAACATACCGAGGAGTCACTTTAATCATTTTATCTCCTTATTTTTAACTGAGATTATACCATCAATTTTTTTATATTCACACCCATCACCCCAATTATTGTTGGTTTTATGCTATAATGACTCAATCAAAAATGAGAATTAAATGAATATTGAAGACTTTAAAACCTTGCATCTTGTAACCCTTTCTGGTGGAGGCGACACTTATCATAAGTTGGTTGGTCCCAAAACTTTTGATTGGTTTTTCACAGAGTACGACTCTACGGCTAGTTCTTATAATGAAAAAATCCCTGGGGATGTGGCAGAAGAATTTTCAGCTTTTGATGCCAATTGGAAGCAGTATAATAAAAATGCAACCATTCATGTATCAGTCGGTAGTTCTGATAATGACCGAGCCATTCAATCAGTCGGCAAGGATTTTAATTCCGCTTCAGAAGCTTGTAAGTGGGCTATTAAAAATGGCATTGAACTGGGTGAGGAATATGATGGTTGTTCCTATTAAAAATTTTATGTCAGATTAAATAATTGGGATAAATATCCCATTTACCACTTGCAGTTTTTCATTTTCTCCTATTATGATATAAAAATCTAATAGGAGAAAATTTATGTCTATTTCAAAAAACATTGAACTATCAAGACAAATTTTTGAGAACTCAATTTACCAAAATTACCAAGATGCAAAAAACTTTAGGGATTTTTTTAATCCTCATGCCGCTGCTAAATCATTAGATAGAAACAAGTTGTTTGAGAGAACCGAGCATGGTTATGCAAAACCAGAAGTTAATGCTTTATGGGTGAATTGGTATAAAACTATGACTGGGCAGGTTTAATTCAAAATTATTTAAAATAAAACCCATCTGTAATTAGATGGGTTTTTTATTATCGTTTAAATCTTCATTTTCTTCATTATAGAATTATCTTTGTTGGGCAATTGTTTTTGAAGATCTTTATTCAGTAGAAAAGATTGAACGGTTTCAGAAGTGGTTTGCATAGATGGATTCATTTTCTTGAATCGCAAAAAATCCTTAATCAATCCACTCAACTCTTCTTTGTGAAATGGGAATGATGAATAGGTGCGGACTTCAATAATTCCTTTGGATGAAGCAACATCATCTACCATGATTTTGTCAAATTTTTTATATTTCTCTAAGCCCGTACAAAAATATTGAATTTCCAACTTGAGCAGATATTCCGTCATTGAAGGAATGCAGATTAGTTGGGAACCTTTTCGGCAATTGATACGAGTAGCATTAATATACTCTGAGACTTCTTCCTCAATATTCAAATCAATTTCTTCAAACTCTTCCTTGATGTGATTAAAGAAAGGAAAATAAGGCTTCAGCTTCTCTTCATTGCGCCCATACTTGTCAATCAGAAATTGTTTTACCCCAGGACCCGTATTGGCATTTTTGATTTGATTCTTACGAGCTTTAAGAAATTTAATATAAAACTTATCCAAGTCTTCCCGGGGAATGTTTTTCTTTGAAATCAATTCATCCAAATCTGGCAAGTGCAAAGCATATATGGTCATTTCCGAAACAGGGAGAGTTGAAAGAATGAAAAGACTTTCTTTTGCATTGGTTTTAGGGCTTTCAATCAGCTTAAAAATAGAAGTTGGCCACTTATCATTATGATTGATAAATTTATCTGGGTCTTTGAGAATTTCCTTTTTTTCTTCTGTGCTTGCCTTATGAAAGAAATTAATAAAAAAATCAAAAAACACAGGATCATTTTTCTGAGTGAAAACCATCTCTTTGATTTTATTTTCGCTGACAAGCCTGGAAAAATAATCTTTAGAGGTGATCTCTTGGAGATTGAAATTATTTAACCAATGATATTCATTAAAAAATACTTTCTCTTTACTACGGGGATATGTGTAAATAGGTTGGGCATAATTGCTTTGTTTTCCAACATTGGAAATAATATAATCTACATTTTTTGCATATTCATAATATTCTTTCAGATATTTTTGCACCAAAGTCATGCTACTCTCCACTCATTAAATTAAGTGTTATTTTACCATGTTTGCTGATGTAAATTAAGCAAAAAATTACAAATTTAACATTAATATTGTTACAATAATTGTGTAAATTATGGTACAATTACAGTCATCAATACAGTTTAGGAAGCTAGTAAAATGATTAAAAAAACAGACAATTTTCTTGAAGTTTTTAGTGATACAGAAATGCGGGAAATGGGTTACACCAATTGGCGAACCCTTCCTGATGGCACCATTTTGGCAGTTGGTCCCATGGCATTTGGCAATGGTCGCTTGTTTGTGGACATTAATACTCATGGCTACGACGATTGCTATTGCTACGATTCTTTAGAATTGGCAGAAAAAAGCATGCTTGAACTCAATCCCGAAACTGAAGCAGAACCTTTTGGTTGGAAACGTCACCCATTTTCTGGACGTCGACGTGAAGGCGGAGACCCAAATAAAGAAATTGTCAGAATGTAGTACTTAATTGATGCACCATTCACCCTATTGAGCGAGGAAATAATTTGATGATTAAGCAAATTTCAGATACACAAATTTTTATTAACGAACCCACTGATTTTAAAATCAAATCGGGTATCTTTATGAATAAAAATGTGGATGGTGTAATTTTTATTTATGATAGCGAGTATAATGATTTTGATGTTGAACTCACTGATAATAAATCGACATTGCTCAACAAACTAGAAGATGTTTTTTGTAGTGATTGTGATGGCTATATTGCTTGGGTTCCTAAAACACTTCAACCACAGTTTATTCAATTTGTTCAAGAATTTATTATTGAGCAGAATAATGATGAAGAATTGAATTTTAGTAATGGTTCAGTTGGTGAAGCTTTTGGCTTACACTATTTTGATGAAGGCGTCTTGGTGGAAATGCTTGACCCCGAATGTTTTACTGAAGTTTTCAAGAAATGTATTAAAAAGTTTTGTGAGCAAGAAGGTGTTGAATGCACTGAAAATGACAACCTCAACTTAAACGAAATGTTTGCTTATTATAGTCCTCATTTGGTTTCCAAATTTAGAAATGTGAGCAATCAAGATTCATCAAACAAAAGATTTTTTGAATTATTTAAACTTAAGCAGCTTTCTTAACTTTATATTTGCAACAAGGAGAAATAAATGGGACTAGACATTCGTGCATACAAGAATTTGAAAGATGGTATTGAACTTCGCCTATCTGAAGACGACGAGGAATTTGAAGATTCTGATTTTATTCAACTTTATGACAATCCAGATTTTCCCGATAGTGCAGAAGGGATTAACTGCAAGCTGGCTTATGAAAACTATGATGATTATTTTCGTTTTCGTGCAGGTAGTTATAGCGGCTACAACCATTGGCGGCATCAACTCGCTCAATTAGCAGGCTATCTTTCCGCTAATGATGCTTGGGATAAAACCTCTGGCCCCTTTTGGGAACTGATTAATTTTAGTGATTGTGAGGGAACGATTGGTCCCGTTATCTCTGCGAAGCTGGCAAAGGATTTTGCTGATTTCCAAAAAAAGGCGGATGCTCATCCCGATGAGTTTTTCAAACAAAGTTACACAAATTGGCGTAATGCTTGTGAAATGGCAAAAGACAATGGAGCCGTTTGCTTGTGTTAAAAACAAAAGGGGTAATCAATCCCTTAGATAACAAAAAAGCCCCCGAAAGGTCTTATACACAAAACATACATAGTATGTAGAAAAGTATAGCAAAACTCAAATAAATCAACGGGTTAATTAAAAATATAAACTATGTATAGATTAATTTTTATACATAGTTTTTTATTGGATTTAT
>JACCDQ012138807.1_pt1 | contig 109097 bp, 169 predicted proteins | sample 7446031 | NCBI WGS metagenome assembly JACCDQ01 (sample SAMN15323442, study PRJNA562643) | freshwater metagenome | isolation source: river surface water | place: USA:Blue River Watershed | collected 2017-08-17
ACTTCATATACACGAGCAGTAACATCTCTAGTATTTAAGCTATGTGTTACTGTATATGATGTCGCTGATCCGTCTCCGATTGAAACTGAATACTTGCGAACTCCATATCCTGTAGCAAACTCAAGTGATCCTGATGATATGTCAAAACCAGTTCCTGAATTAATTGCTACATGACCAGAACCATCAAATTCAATACCGTTTCCAGTAGTGATCTTAATTCCATTGCTGTCTATAGCAAGTCCAGCTGCTGTATTTACAGTAGCATTAATTATGTTTCCGTCAAGCTGGATTGAGTTTGACCCAACGTATGTTCCTTGACCAGAGAACTGAACCCACTGTTGACCAGTAAAGTCAGTTAAATAATGATTTGACTGTACCCATGAGGTTGCTCCATAAACAGTTCCTTCAACAACAAAGACTGAAGCTCCGACAAGTTCGGTGTATGCATCTGCATCTGTTGTTCTAGTAAAGCTTATATTGCTTCCAGTTGCTGCAACTACTTGATAAATACCATTTTCTGAATCAGTTGTCTGTCCAGTAAGAAGTACTCTATATCCAATTTGATCAACATCTACTACGTGGCTATCAATAGTTACTGTTGTAATATCTGTTAAATCTGCAATATTTGATGTTGCTAAAAGATTTACTGACTGCTTCCAGTTTAATCCAGCTACCGCTGAATCTACATAACGCTTATTTGCTGCATCTTGTGCATCTACTGGATCTGCAAGATTTGTTACCTTATTATTATCTGCATCTAAATGTGCATCTAATACTGTTCCAGATCCTAGCGTCTTATTTGTCAGGATTTGTGAATCTGATGTTGTTACAACAGTTGAGTCAATATCTACTGTTAATGTTCCTGCTCCATCGTTGTAAGTTACATCAATTCCAGTTCCGCCATTTAATAGGCCTGCTGCAATATCCTGTACACGCTCAGCATTTAATGTTACATTTCCACTTGATACTGTAAAGTCTGTTGAATCAAAGCTTGCAATACCCTTATTTGCTGATGTTGCGTCTTCTGCTGAAATTGTTATTGCATTTCCAGAAATAGAAGTATCAATTCCTTCTCCACCAGATACTGTAAGTGTTTCTGAAAGTAATGAAATTGTTCCTGTACCAGAATCTGATGAAATTGCTAGATCTGTTGAAATTGTTTGTTCGCCAGCTGCAGTTAAACGACCCTGTGCGTCAACTGTAAATGTAGGAATTGCAGTTGATGAACCATAGTCTCCAGCTGTTACTGCTGTGTTATCAAGATCAATTGTTGTTGTTCCAGCAGAATCATTATATGTTGCTGTTAAACCAGTTCCTCCAACTACTGCAGAACCAATTACATCTTGAATTACTTCTGTTGAACCAGAAGTTGGGGTCCATTCTGAACCGTTATAAAAGTAAAGTACATTTGTACTTGTGTTATAGTAAATCTGACCAGCTACTGGGCTTGATGGCGCAGAGCTGAGATTTTGAATTCGTGCATTTAGAAGCTCATTCTTGTTGAGGTCTAAACTGACTACAAATTTTCTTGCCATTATTTATCTCCTTTTAGGACAGGTACGCTGTCCCTGAAAATGGTTGCGCCATTGTCAGTGTTAATTGATTTGTACTATTATAATCTATACCAGTTTCCAATACATCTCCACTGGAAGACTTAACAGTTACGTTCGGGTTAAAGCCCAAATTATGCATTATCGCAACAGAGTAAGATCCATTTACTGGACCAGTAACCTGTCCCAACTCCCATGAAACACTATATGAAATAGTTTTGTCTAATATAAAGCTATTGCCAATGCTCCATGTATTATTGGTTGCCTTTGGCCCCCAAAATCTAGTTGTGTCTGTATCAAAGTAGAAGTCTCCTGGGACTCCTGTATCATTTGACGGATTTCCAGAATCACTAATAATAGTTCTTCCTGGAGATCCAGCAGATCTAACAATGATCTGTGGATTATTTTCATTAATTATTAATCTTGTTCCCATCAAATAGTCACCGACCTTCTCAAAGTTAGGTATCCTTCTAGAAGCCTAACCTTATTAACACTTGCATCTGTTATTACAAGGTCATACGCTGATTTTGGATAAAATAGTTTGTTTGTTCTATCTGAAGAAATATTTACAGTTACTTTTCCTTCTGTTGGATTTATAAATAACCCATCATCATCCGTTAAAGTAAAAGCTAATTTCTTTCCGCCTTGGGTATCTCTTACCTGCATTTTTGCAGTATAGTTTTGTAATTGAATAGGTGTGTCATTTTCATCTAAGTATTGTACTTCAAATGAAAATGTTGCATTTTGATCTACCTCAAAATTCTTTTGTGCTGCCACGTTTTCTCCCTAAAATGGAAATATCCCTATGCTTATTTTAGCATAGGGACAATCCTAATTAAGTATTACTTAGCTTGATTTGTAAATCCAAATGACTTATCGTTTGGATTTAAGGCCTTTAAAATTACTGGTGCAATTGCTGCAATACCTGCTGCAATTAGATCCTTCGGATCTGTATTTCCAGTCATATAAAGAGCTAGGGCTGCTGATAAAAATGCTCTACCATATGAAGCTAGGGCATTTAGAATCTGTTCTTGCATATCTACCTTACCATCCTTGTTTAAATCAGCTTTTGCTGTTTTAGCCATATTTTCTCCTTTTGGCAATTTGCCAGTGGAATTTGGGTTTCCCCATATATACATTGTAGCATTAAGAAGAAATATCTACAATCTCACAATTTCCATCTGAAGTACAGGCTAGCGTTTGAGTTCCGCTAGTCCCGTCTTCTGTTTCGTAGAAAGAAAGGTCTTCCCAGCGAATATTCTTTGGCATCTTTTCAAGAAGCTCTTCGTACTCTTCTTTTGTACATTCCTGATATGGTGCCTGCTTGTAAGTATGTTCTGAATAAGGTAGGAATGAAATTCCAGAAACCTCATCAAAATGCTTGTATACCCAAGCACCAACTTCCATCCACTCATCTTCCTTAACAGATACAGTAATTGATGGTTTATGTTCACACCATGCTCTCTGATAAACAAGCCAGATATTCAGATGATCAATTGCTGTTAGATGATCTCTAATAATTGCACCCTCTGGAGCTTTTACTGGAAATGAAAAAACTGCAGTATCGTTTGGCTTCATTACATCATCTTCAACTGGAATTCCAACTTCAGTCAAGAATGTAGTAATCGGATCCTTCTTATCACCACGTACTGTTCTAATATAATAATCAGAATGCCATGCATGCATTCCTGAGCTAACCCCGACCAATTGAGATACTGTTCCAGAAGGCTTTACACATGTAATAGCTGCAGACTCAGGAATCCCAATTTTCCCAGCCTCTTCCGCATTGATTACTCTTGCATATTCACGAAGACCAGTTAAAACTTCTTCTAGCTTTGCAAGATTTTCTTTACCAGAGAAGAACTTGTGGCCAAACTGTCCTGTGAGTGAAACTCCAAGTAGTCTTTCTTCTTCTGTATTATCCTTCCAAATCTTTCTTAGATACTTGAAATCAGTTAATGTTGATTGCCATGTACCAAGAATTGTTGCAAGGCGTACCTTATTTGATACATCTTCAACTGTATCCTCTTCACGTAATACGACTTCTGAAAGGTTGCAAAACTGATAAGGACGAAGAATAATTTCTGAACATGGGTTTGTTCCATAATGGATTTCAGGGTCTCTACGACCATATTTAGCTGCCTGCGCCTGCGCTGCTGCGACGTTATAGATTCCACGTTCCCCAGATTTCGAGTCATATAAAGATTTCCATTCTGCTATAAACTGTTCCATATCTGGCTTGCGTGAATATGCAACAGAATTGTTTGCTAATGCACGTTGAGAATTATTCTCCCACCAGTTTCCTGCTTTGGCTTGTGCCATTTCAATATCATTAATATTTGAAAGAGAAATCATTGCAGAACGACGAACTCCACCAACTACAACAATTTCTCCGATCTTACACATTATGTCATGAGCTTCAATTGGCTTAAGCTGGCGACCAGCTGCTGACTTAAACTTTGCAATTGTAAAATCAAATAGGTTAATAAGTGGCTGCGGTCCAGATGATCTTCCACCCATTGTCTTAAGACGTGCTCCAGCTGGACGCAACTTACTTACATCAATTGCTGGAACTTGACCCGACCAAAGCAATGCAAGTAGTTCACGGTATGCCTTTGCCCAACCCTGCTTTGAATCCTCAACAGTAATAACTGTTGTAGACTTTTCAAATGTTTCTGGGACGGAAGGAAGTTTATTTACATACTTATATTCAACAGAGAATCCAACACCTGTTCCACACATCAAAATATACATTGTCTCATCAAATGAACGAGGTGAATCTACTGGAACAAATGAGCAGTTATACCCTGCAACATGATCTCTATCTAATGCAGCTCCAGCTGTCATAACAGATCTCATTGATGGCATAACATTTCTATTAAATACAGCGCTTTTTAGTTCTTCAACAACTTTTTGATCTGGATGATAATTCATCTTATCTAAGTGTGAAAGCATAAAGTCAAAATAGCGATCTACTGTTTCACCCCATGTCTCACGACGATTTTCTTCTGGCATCCATCTTGCATATCGTGATAATGCAATAAAATTTTCATACGGGTTCTCAATAGTGTTTTTCATAGTCGCCTTTTCTCCGTACTTGAAATACGGTTAATAAAATTAAGTAAGAGTACAATTCTACCAAAAGATTATTAGCAAAGATAGTCTTTAAGAAAACTTTTTAAAGATGTGATCAAACGCATTCTTAGTCAACTGCAACCAATTATAAGCTTCATGAACCTTATCAGCCTGAGCATAATAATATCCAGAATAAGCTTTGCTATTTAATGCAAAGTCTCTCATAAGCTCAAGTAAATGTTGATAGTCTGGCTCAAACACTTTACCTTTATGAGGGTGCTGCCATGGAGAATCTATTAAGTTTGATTTAAGTTTTAATGGACCAAGAAAATCTTTATACTCTGCCCAGTCATAAGTTGAAATAACTGGCATTCCAGTTGCTAAAGCTTGAAGCGGGATAAATCCAAAACCTTCTCCATATGTTGGGTATACTAGGACATCGTGATCATAGTATAGCTTAAGCATATCCTGTTCACTATAATCTTCAGCTATTATCTTGATATTATTATAAACTTTGTCTGGTAAGCCTACGATTTCTTTATCAATATAGTTATTATAAATTCTAGTTGTATTATTTTTATATGCTTTGATTGTTAATTGATATCTCGGATCATTGCCAAATAACGAACTGAATGCATCTACAACCATTTGCCCAGCTTTTCTTGGAGCTGGCTCTCCTATATGCAAAAACTTAATAACACCATCTTGCTTACGTTTTCTAGGCTCCCAAAATGGTTCGATACCGTGAGGATAAACCTTAACATCTTTTAACCCATGTGATTCAAAAACTTCTTTACACCATGTTGATGTTGTCCATACTTCATCACAAGCTTCTAAAAATTCCATCCAGTCATCTGGCAACTCTGTAGATTCCCACGGAGTATATCCAATTTGATATTGTCCACGATGCATTTTAAAGTGTGTGGGTTGAGAAAAGTTAAGTTGAACTGGTGCCTGGCTTGCTTGATATGGAACCTCATGTCCAAGTTTATTTAAATTTTCTACTATATTTACTGCTGCATGACCATATCCAACTGACTTATTGAAGTTAGATCTAAGCGTAGAGAATGATATTTGCATAATATTTTCTGGTCAACTGACTTGACAGCAACTTACCGCCAATGATACTATTATAGTCCGCTATCTCTAAAGGAGGAAATGCCAATGGAGAATATCAAGCAAAAACTTAGCGATGTAGTTCATCACTGGACTGCTATAGGAATGATAACATTATTTCTATTTTCAGTAAACCCAGGGGTAACAGAAGCTGAGGCGTTGGTCGTAAGTCCAACAAAAACTGAAGTACAACTAAAGAAAGAAACCTTAGAAAAGTACAGCAATACTGCTTACAAGCCTTCTGAGAAGCTTACAGGCCAGGAACTTAAAAAGTTACTATGGGCTGCAGGATTTGAAGGAAAAGCCCTTAAAACGGCTTGGGCCATTGCTATGAGGGAGTCTAATGGACGCCCAATGGCATATAATGGTAACAGGAAAACTGGAGACAGTTCCTATGGAATTTTTCAGATTAACATGTTGGGAAAACTCGGCATTGATCGTAAAGAAAAATTTAACCTGAAGTCAAATGTACTATTGTTTGACCCAGTAATAAATGTAGAGATAGCGTACTACATGACCGATGGCGGCCAAGATTGGTCATCATGGAAAGGCTTAAATGCTGGAGCCAGAAAATGGCTAAAACATTTTCCGAGCTAAATAGAAATAGGAGATATAGTGGAGATACAGATTGTATCTAAATATATAACTCTTTCAGAAGAAGGTCTTGTGTCTAGATTGGAATGTCCGCTAGACCAAGGCCTTCTTTTTGTTAATTTAGATAAGAGTGACAATATTTATCTATACTGCTTATCATGTGATTATAAAAATAATATTGGAATATCTTTATACGATAAAATTAAGGATACAGTAAATGAGCATGCTAAATAGTTTTAATAACATGAAAAACATTGAGAATGAATCTCAGCCTATAATTATTATTGATGACGCTGGAAGAGAAAAGTTTTGGGAAGACCTAGGAAGACCAGATGGAATCATATCTAAGTAGATGGACTGACGATCAAGATTTTGTTGAAATTTTTAATAAATTTAATAATCTATATAATTTAAATAATGAAATAGATACTGCGTTTATTGCAAGACTTTACATGCTAAGACAGCTTGCAGAACAACAATCATCTAAGGATCTAAACTTTGCAGAGTGTGGTGTTTATGCTGGGATGAGCATGCTATTTACTGCAGATAAATGCAATCAAAGATTTATCGGAATAGATTCATTTGAAGGAGTCTCTGCCAAAACAGAATTCGACACAGATTACTTTGATTCTGTAAAACTTGATATAGATATGAAATATTCAATAATGACATTAGATGGAATTCCAAATGTAGAAATTTATAAAGGATGGATACCAGATGCTTTTGAGCATTTAGATGAACTAGAATACTCTTATATACACATAGATGTAGATATGTATGAACCTACAAGGGACTCAATTTCTTACTTCTGGCCCAGACTATCTGATGGCGGGGTCCTTATATGTGACGACTATGGATCATATAAAACTCCTGGTGCTAGAAAAGCGATGAATGATTTTTTTAATAGAAGTGATATACTTGAATTACCTACTGGACAAGCAATTGTATTTAAAAAAGGATAATAATGGAAGATAAGGGAAACTTAGAAGATAATCTAGAGATGGCATCATATATAATGATGCACAGAATATATGATATTCTTACATTAATAGCTACAAAACTAAATCCAGAAGATACTGCAAAGATGGTTAACTATCATGAGCAAGGGTATCTTCTTGGACCGCTTCCATCATATCTTTCAGATGAAGAAGAATCAAAAAACAGTTGACTTGATGAGATAATTATTTTACAATAGTCTTGCAGGTCGAAGCATCCCGCATACTGCTCCCTGCATTGCACGTATGTGCAACAAAACCCAGTCAGATCCGCCTCTGACTGGGTTTTGTTTTTAAGTAATTAAAATATGTCTGGCTCTGTCCAAACAAAAGATGGGAGGGCATATCTTACTGGGCCCTTTCCTACTTCTTTAACACCATGCCAATATTCTTCAGTTGCTGGAAAAACAAGCATTGATCTTCTCGGTGGCTTGATAGCAATATTTTTTTCGCTAAAATAAAACTCTCCATTAGCATAATCATCATTTATATAAACTACTGCTGCCCACATCATTCTATCATCAACATACTGATCGTAATGACCTCTGAGTTCGGAACCCTCATATTGTCTTTGAATTATTCCAAATGATCTGAAAGAGTAACCAGAGTTTTTATTAAATATACTGGCCAACCTTTGCTCTAAACCATACCCGTCAGTTAAATGCACTGCCATAACAACCTTGTCATTCCAATCTAGTGTGGCCTCAAGCTTGCTCTCTTCTAGGTCTCTTGTGCCATATCTTGACTCTGACCTATCCTTAATTCCCTCTATATATGTTCCAAGCCAGTCTTCCTGCGTACGGGATTCTGCAAAATTATATAGCTCTACACATTCTTCTTCGGAAATAAAGTTTTTTATTAAAAACACATTAGACTCAAGCTGCTCAAACTCAAATCCAGCGCTAGATATGCTTTCACTGCTAATTTTATTCATAAATAAATTATACACCACTAAAAATTAAATGTCTTTTTATCCACATAATGATATAATCTATATATGCAGACAAATAAAAAAGTTGAGGTAGTTGCCGAAAAACTAAGACAATTAGTTCCTGACTTTACAATATCAGAGAGCTATGTCAATGCTGCCCAAATACTTGAGGCGGTTGAGTCTGTAAATACTAATGAAATTTGTGAGCCAACAGCATGATTGAATATCCATCTGGAAACTGGGAAACAGATATGAAAATTCCAGGAAGCTTTACTAGAAACTATATAGAACTTATGGAAAATATTTTTAATCAGGATATCCCAATAAGATTATTTAAAAATGAAAGATTTAACATAGTTTATCATTATGCCACTGAAGCAGCCAAGCTTGATGGAGACTTTATTGATTGTGGATTTGAATTTGGAGAATATGCATTCTTTATGGCAAAACAGTGCAAAACAAATGTTCATGTTTTCCATAATTGGGAAATGCCATTAACTTTTACAGATCACGATAATGATTTTTATAAAGAAAACTCATTTCTTGTTCAAACAGAAACTTTAAAATCAAATCTTGCTCAATTTGATAACATAACATTTCACGATTCTTTATTCCCTGCAGAATCAGATAATGTTTCAAGTGTGTCGCTTGTAAACATTGATCTTAAAACCTACACTTTAACAAAACTTGCTCTTGAAACATTGTGGGACAAAGTTGTTGAAGGTGGAGCAGTACTAGTTAATTTTCATGACTCTATTGCAACTGGAGCAGAAAAAGCAACTCGTGATTTCTTTTTAAACTTAAGAGACATCAATGTGCTTCCTACTGGTAAAGCAGTAATCATAAAATGACACGAGATCATTTTAAACAGGTTTATACTTCACCATATTTTCAATCAGAATACTACAAAAAAGAAACTTCTCTTGGAAAATCTGAAACTAAAATATTATTATTTTTAAATAAAATAAAAAATTATTTTAAATAATTAGAAACTGCTTCATATATATTTTTATATAAATTATCTTCTAACACATAAGATATTAAGATATCCGTTACCCCATTACTCTCTAAATTAGATAAAAAAGATTTAAACTCTTCTGGTGTAAAATAAAATATATCGTTTGGCGGAGATATAAGAGAGTTCTTAAATAGCTCAAGCTCTTCTCTGCTATTTCTAATTACTGGAGAAAATGCCATCATTTTCCTCTTTATAACTGAATCAAATGCTGACCTGTTATCTATGAACATTTTATAGTTCATTATTATGCAGTCAGCATAATTATTTACTACATTAGAAACTTCATTAGAAAATCCAGATACCATTATTTTTGGCCGATAGTCTTTATTTTTTGTTATATTGGAAAATTCTTTAATGTAATCTACAAGGTAGTGTTTTCTTTCAGTATTTGAAGAAAAATCATCTGGTTTTTGAATTATTCCGCCATATTTTTTTTCATATTCCTGGATATTGCCAGAAACAAAATTAATTAGAATTCTATTTTTTGATATAGAGCTAATAGAGTGTAAAATCATGGATAGATATTGTGGCGATATAGCATGAGGGCGTATAGCAATCATATATTTAAAATCTTGCGTATCATCTATTGCTCTTGCTACTTTTGTTAAATAGTCACCCATAAATTGTCCATAAGGCAGCATCATTCCAGAATATCTATACGACATAAGAATATTTGTTTTTTCAACTATATCTTCTGTAGATAATATTTCTAGTCTTTCAAATGAGTAAACATTCATTTTTATATTATCTCATATAATTTAAAAAAATGATCTGAATAAATAATTATTGCTGTATAATATATGTATGAGCAATTTAGAAAAAACCTACCCAATAGATGATAAGCCACTATGGTTTATTAAAAACTTTTTATCACAAGAAGAGATAGACTTCCTTATGGAAAAGGCTAATGATCCTAAAGACTGGTATACAACTATGAGATCGCCTTGGCCTGGAGCCATTAAAAATAAATTTTTAGAAACAGTTCCAGAGTATGATGAAAATGGATCTTTAAAGCTTCCTGGACCAGACTCTAAATATGTACCACTTGATATATTTGGCAATCTTGAAAATGGAATACATGCTAGATGTGCTAAAGTTTTGCCAAAAGTATTTTGCGGAATATCAGTATTTCAATCAGTATTTTCTGCACCAGAAGATATTGTAAGATCTGCAGCTCCTGAATGTATTGATGAAAACTTTACTATGAACTGGCACTCTGAAGAAGATCCAGGCAAGAACATAGGAGAAGATATAGATGGACATCCAGTTATCACTGCAGCATTTTCTCTTTATCTAAATGATAATTTTGAAGGTGGGGAATTGATGTTTAAAAATTTTCCAGAAATTATTATAAAGCCAGAGCCAGGCATGTTAATAAATATTCCTCTTAGCAAAGAGTTTGAGCACAAAGTAGCGTATGTGTCTAGTGGGATTAGACATTCTCTATATGGAATGTCATGGAGTAGTCAAAATTATAAAAGGTCTACCGAGGAAGACTGTTGACAGCTTCCATAAGATTTTTAAATCTTTCATGAGCTATTTTTATTTCAGTATTATGTGATACAATTTCTTCAATCATAGTACGACTATTTTCCATTGCTCTTGGTATATGACCACCTTTTTCTGAAGCTAGTCCATTATTAATCATTAAATCTTTTGTCTTGTTAACTGCATTTTCAGTATCTACCTTTAAAATGCTATATCTATCTGCAACTTTATGTAAAAAATCAACTGGATTTTTCATAACAGAATCAAAGTCTGCTATATAGAGTAAATTTATATTTTTTGATGCAGATTCAAGAAACTCGAAATATGTGCTTAAGTGAAAAGATACTGCACCATTTACCATAGATTCAGTAAAATCTTTATCTATGTTTCTATATATAATTGATGGTATTACAGAATATGGGTCTCTAAATACAGATATCTGGTTAATATCATCTGAATATCTATTTGGATCTCTTATTACTTTAGTTTGTGTATCTAAAACAAATGAGGATAGGTGGCTTAAAAACACACCGCCACTTCTTGGATATTGATTTATATATAGCATTTATTAAGTATAACATATTACTAAAATATTATGTGCTCCATGTAAGACTCGAACTTACAACATCCAGATTCTAAGTCTGGCGCCTCTACCAATTGGACTAATGGAGCCTTGCTCTTCCCCCTGGATTCGAACCAAGATCGCCTGAGTCAGAGTCAGGAGTCCTACCGTTGGACGAAGGAAGAATGAGCGGAAGGTGAGAGAGTCGAACTCTCAAGGGCTTTTATACCTCGACTGTTTTCAAGACAGCTGCCGTCGCCAATCGGACTTGACCTTCCATAGTACCGTATCTAGGAATCGAACCTAGCGTGTCATAGACGAGGGATTTACAGTCCCCTGCCCCACCTTGGAGCATATACGGCATGGTGTGACGTGTGAGGATCGAACTCACGAATAATCGGACCACAACCGATTGCCTTAACCACTTGGCTAACGCCACCGTAGGAATAATAGGATTTGAACCTATGACACTCTGCGTGTAAAGCAGATGCTCTCCCCCTGAGCTATATTCCCCAAGTCTGATTAGCAGGACTTGAACCTGCGACCTCCTGCTCCCAAAGCAGGCGTTCTACCAACTGAACTACAACCAGGCAAAGACGGTAGGAATCGAACCCACGCCAAGACTTTTGGAAGGTCTTGTGCTACCACTACACCACGTCGATGAGCTTGACGTCAGATTCGAACTGACAACCATCCGCTTACAAGGCGGGCGCTCTACCATTAGAGCTAGTCAAGCATGATCTTTCGATCAGTGGGAAATCCAGGTTTTGAACCTGATCCTTGTGTTCTTCAGACACACGCTCTACCAATTGAGCTAAGTTCCCGTAGAGATAAATGGATTCGAACCATTCGCCTTCTGTGTATCAGACAGATGCTCTAACCAAATGAGCTATATCTCTGTACCCAAAATAGGATTTGAACCTATGACCTTCTCGTTCGTAGCGAGGTGCTCTTCCGCTGAGCTATGTGGGTATAAACAAAAATCGGGTCAAATTTTTCAATTTGCCCGATTTGGTTTTATCTCTAAAACTATTTCAGACAACACTTCCAATAAACCACACTGATGACGGCAGGACAAAATGTCCACGCTGTGATGTGGTCTGATATGATCGAAGTGTTGCGTTCATAGATTACAGTATACACCTTTATTTTAGATTCTGCAAGTACCTCCAACGGGAGTCGAACCCGTCTTGCCAGATTGAAAATCTGGAGTCCTAACCGATAGACGATGGAGGCTTGGCGGAAGATACAGGATTCGAACCTGTGGACCTTTCGGACTACGATTTAGCAAACCGCTGCATTCGACCACTCTGCCAATCTTCCGTACCCGTAATCGGACTTGAACCGATACATCTTGCGATGGCAAATTTTAAGTCTGCTGTGTCTGCCTATTCCACCATACGGGCTTAGTGTCCCCAGATGGTCTCGAACCATCGACCCGCAGATTAAAAGTCTGCTGCTCTACCAACTGAGCTATAGGAACTTGGCGATCCCAACGAGACTTGAACTCGCAACCTCTACCGTGACAGGGTAGCGCTCTAACCAATTGAGCTATGAGATCTTGGAGCGGACGATGAGAATCGAACTCACCCCTTCTGCTTGGAAGGCAGAGGCACTACCAATATGCAACATCCGCATCGCTGGTCCAGCAGGTCTCGATCCTGCGACATCCGAATTAACAGTTCGGCGCTCTACCAACTGAGCTATGGACCAAAATATAAAACCCCTTACGGGGTTTTATTGTGAGTAGATGGATTGCCTTTTACCATCAAGACCAAGTTACAGAGGATTCAGTAGATCCGCTTTTAAGTCTACTAAGTGTTTAAGTTACTAACTTTACCTGTTAAGGCCACTCATGCTTTATCTCTCCGTTGTAACAACTGAAGACATTCAGCCATACTCCAAGATTCCCGTCGGAATCTTGTTTGTGCCAGAGAATGGATTTGCACCATTACTTTGCACATAAGCGCCTCTTCTAATTGGGCTACTCTGGCGTGGCGGTGATGGGATTTGAACCCATGACCTAAAGCTTATGAGGCTTTCGAGCTAACCGAACTGCTCTACACCGCTTTGTAAAATAAATTATACACGAAATATTAATTCTAGTCAACTATCAATTATGTAGAAAAATTATTTACGCTTTGCTGTCTTTCTCATGTGAGTACGAACACGGTGGCAGTTAGAACACACAACTTCACACTTCTTAATCTCTTCATCTATCTTCTTCTTAGATAGCGTTGGAATCAGTTCCATAACATTCTTATGCTTTACCCCACGGACATGATCAAAGTCCATAACATAATAGGGGTACTGTATCTTACAATCGGCGCAAGGATGGCGTTCCTTATAATCTCGTATATAATTTGCGAGGGCAGCCTTTTGTTTAGCTACAGAGACCTTCTCAGTCTTCATTACCCTTATTATATTATATTGATCATATTAAGTGCGAAATTCAGTGCGCCGTTGGAGAGAAGAACATTTTAAAATATGTACATAATTGTAGGCCTACTCGGATTTGAACCGAGAGTCGGCAGTATATAAGACTGATGCTTTAACCAGATTAAGCTATAGGCCCTAGAATATAAATATCTGCATTAATATGCCAGATATATGAACTAGGATTGCTATAATTCCTACCCATAGTATTGTCTTAATTTTAGTCAACTACTTTCTTTATATATAATATATATTAATATATTTAATATTTTTTCTGTGTACCCATTTCCAGAATTTTAGATTTTAGGAAAGCCCCCCTACCCCCCAATTTTAAAAAAATAAAAAAGGCGGGATAGAGAAGCTAACTTAACTCTGGAAATATCTTTCCGTCATCATGAGTTTCAGTGTAAGCCCCCACAAACCGAGATAAGTATAACATTAGATAATTTGAAAGGTCAAGAAAAATTATATAGGGCTTTCTAAGGGTCTATAACGCCTTAAGATGACATTGGGTATGCAAAATGGTCCCAAAACGTCTCTATGCCCTTCCTATGCCTTATTAGGACATGTTTTAGAATGATTGATAAGTGTCATATAGGCAAAAGAAGATTTTACTTGGATCTCCCGCCCACATTTATCACATAATACGATTCTCATATAGTATCGTATCATAACATAATACTAGTCAACTTAAAATACTTACTGTATAATAATATATATGAAAGCAACTAAACTTCACGATAAGATGTTTTACTACACAGATCTTTTGACATCTGAAGAAAAAGAATTAGTTAACTCGTATTTAGCCAGTATAGATGATTGGCAAAGAATCTTTGATGATGGTCATGAATATGATCCAGATGCAGATCATGATGATAATGGTAAACAATCTCAGATGATCATGTATAGAAAAGAGATTAAGCCTAATCCACATGATAAGGTAAATAGAATTATTAATGGTGCATATCGTAGAGCACATGAACACTACATCTCAGAATTTGGTATTCCTAATGATAATCAGTTCCACCCATTTGGAGCTATAGATAAACATATGCCAGGAACAGCATATGCTACTCATATCGATAGTGCTCCAATCGGAGTAGAGTCGTTTACTTTGCTTTTCTACCTCAATGATGAATATACTGGAGGAGAAATTGCATTCTCACTTCCCCGCCCAGATTATAAATTTCATGTTATTAATGGAATTCTTGTAAATGGTCCAAGATCTAATCGTAGTCCTGAAGATCCAAAGAATGCTCCACTTATTGATTTCTGGTTAAAGCCTGAAGCATTTTCAATTATTATTTTCCCGCCTTTATACCCATATGCACATACAGTTCATACTATCACTAGTGGATTTAAATATTTGGTTAAAGGTCATTGGCAAGTTCAGAAAGCAGATATTAAGCAATGGTCTGCAAGTCCATATGAGAACTTAGATTTAGATTCTAAAAATGATCTTAAGAGCAGACATGGATTAATGTATGAGGCTATGCAAGAAAATAAGAATCTAGTTCCTGAAGATATTAAAGAATACTACCTATAATTCTAAGATATTCTAGTCGACTAGTATTTCAGATTGAGCAAAATGTTAATAAAATTTTATTTTTGCCAAATGTCTCTACATACAGACCATACAAGAGCTACTGAAAAAATTGCCCATCCAAGGATCATTAATTGTTCTACCATGCAATCATTATATCCCGCTTCTTATTCTAGTTGACTACTATTTCATATTTCTAAAAATGTTAATATAATTTTAATTTGTATGATACACACCTTTGAGAATGTCCGATTTGTCCATTAGTGCGCCCATATATCCCCTAAATGTGGTCTATCTCACAAAGTATTTTTTCAATATGTACCTAATGTCCGTTTTGTGACTTGATATTTGTCAGACCCCCGTGTTAGTCTTTATATATAAAGAAAAACGAAAGGAGTCAGAAATGACTAACAAACTTTGGACAGAGATAACACTTAAGAACGGTAAGTTTCTTGAAGGTGTTGTAACTAGCGAAACAGAAACACATGTTTCACTCTATAAGTTACCTTTCCCAATCCTTAAGCGTAATATCGCTAAGCGTGATGAACGCAGACTAGTAATTACTAGCCAAGCCTTCTAGTGTGAGCAACACCACACCGAATAGACTTGAAAAACTTAATATAATCTGATACCTTATTACTAACAAAATGAAAGGAGTCAAAATGACTCAATTAACACAAGCGGAACGTGACCGCAATACTCACGAATACTTCAAGGCTTTCGCTGTTGCTCAGCAAGAGCGCAACCGTCTACGCCATGAGGCTATCGTAGCCTCTTCACCTTGGCTTCAACAAGTCCGTGAAATTCAAAAGAAAGTAGGTAACAACTAATGGGTTACAAGATGTCATGGGAGAGAGATTCTTCCTCAGATGAAAAGTTTGAAACAATTCAACACGGCTATGCAGTTGAATATGATGATGAAGAGTTTGACCTAGATGTTGAACTTGATGAAATTGAAGATGTTGAGTTTGATTTAGATGAGTGGGAGGAGATGTAATGAGCGAGTGTATCTTTACAATAGAACTAGGGCGCTATGGTTTCATGCTTGATACTCAATGGGCTTATGTGTCTTTATCATGGGAGCTACTAGCAATTACCGCCGTCGCTATTGTCGGTGTTAAGTTATACAATAAGATAAAGAATAATAATAAAATAACCCCACTAGTAATTGAAGATAATGATGATTGGATGACTAAATGACAAGACTACTAACTACCATGGTGCAGATGTTTATCGCTATTCCCGCCCTATACATGGCGAGGATCGTAGGGCGTGAGGTAATCGCAGACATGCGGGAGATGTGGCACGAATCACATTAGCCTAACGGCGTGTCGCCTTGACAAATAGGCGATGTGCCCCCATTCTTTTGTGGGCGTTGTCAAGTTATTATACGGCGTGTCGTAAAATTCCCCTGAAAATTTATGTGAGATCGATCACACGACACACCCTGCTAAATCCCACAATTTGTCGGTACACCATGCTAGTATTCTCTTATTAAATCAAACGAAAGGCAACACCCATGAAGACAATCGAACTTCTTGGCAACCGTGACGAGGTTGTTATTCTTTACACCGCTCTTACTAATCTAATGGATATCATTGAAGATAATGGCAATGCATACGGCATGCAAGAAATCACAGCAGATTTGCTTGAACAAGTTGAATACATCAAGGCTAACTGGGAGGACAACTAATGACATTAGAAGAATACAAGGCGCATGTAGAGGCGCAACGCAAGGCAAGCCTTGAAAAGGCTATCGCTACAATGTCAGTAGCCAATGCTACAATGTCACAATTGTTCAACACTAAGGAGGCAGACTAATGATGACTAAAAAAGACTATCAGCGTTTTGCGGGTCTACTTAATTCAATAGAGAAAGGCTTTCCAGATTTTGAGGCTAAGCGTTTCCTAATTAACAACATGTGCGAGATATTCGAAACCGATAACCCTAACTTTAACCGCTCTAAGTTTATGGAGGCAATTCATGGAAAATAATCAAGACCCTTTTGGTTTTGCGAATGCTATTCAACTCGATCACCTTAATCTAGACCAATTAAAAGAGCTTGAAAAGATTCTAGAAAAAATAAAATAAAACACGGCGTGTCGGCTTGACAAAAGCTGATCCGCCCGCAAAAGCGTGGGGGCTTTTTGTGATTTAAGACACATTAAGAAATTCCCTGGAATTCCTCGGCGTGTCGATTTGACAGACAATTCGGACATTTTGATGTGACTCTAATCACATGAATTTTGTTCCACATATTGAGAAAATGTCTTGACGGATTGGATATTTGTCAGACCCCTAGGCTATAATATCTACATAACGAAAACGAAAGGCGGACACCATGTCAGCAAATGTATATTCTGTTCAGAACCTCTTAGTAGGTAAGCAATATTTCTCAAAGTCAGTTGAGGGAATTATTATTAACGCCGAGCCACACCCTAAGGCGGTTTGGTATGATGGTTGCGATTCTTATCTAGTTGAGGTACAGCCTCGCAATTCTATCCGCACAACTTTCCGAACAGTTGCAGTAAAGGTAGGTGCATAATGTATAAAGTAACTTGTCAATATGACTATGAGGAAAGTCCTCATTGGACGGGTCGCTATGATGACGAAATGGAAGCATGGAAAAATTTCTTCCTTTTCAAAGATTGGGGAATGGCTAACGAATATTCCACAGTTAATATTTATACACCGTCAGCAAAATGCTACACAAAGATTTTTTACCGAGATGGAAGGATTGTAACAAAATGATGACACGCAAACACTTTAATGAGATTGCAGAAATTCTAAAGTATGCAAGCAACAAAACCCACCCCGCTTTATTTTCTAAGATGGTCTTAGATTTTGCGGAGATGTGTGCAAAAGAAAATCCTAATTTTAATGTAGAGAAATTCTACGAAGCAAGCAACTACAAAGTAAAGGTGGGCTAACATGAAAGAAATTATTAGCGTTGCATGTGATGAATGTGGCGGTGCAGGCTTTGTATTCTTTGGCAATGAATACGAATATGATGTAGAAGTATGCGAATGCGTAAATGATATTCCAGATGAACTAACAGTAGATTGGGTAAATGAATAATGGGAATGATTGAATTTAATAAAAACGGTAATTGGGTTTCATGGAATGAATTAGATAATGAAACTAAATTTGAAATTGAATTGGAGTTACTAAATGAAGGTGCGTTTAATCATGAACGAGAAAGTTAAACGAATTCAGGAACTGCGTCGATCAAACGCAGCAACTGCAATTCCATCGAAGAAAAAATATTCACGAAAGCGGAAGCATAAAAATTCAGAGTATTGAATAAATATGCAGCCCGCAAATCTGTGGGGGCAAAAAGCTCTTTAAGTCAAGTTACGACACACCCTGGAAATGTGATATCAATCACAAAATATATCTGCGACACGCCGATAATAGATTAGTTTTTGTCGGTGCAACACGCTATAATACTCGCATACCAACAAACGAAAGGCACAATATGTCAAATGTAATTCGAGTACCACACACAGTTAATTTCATGGCAGAAATCAACCTCGATAAAATTGAGGCTAACCTTATCCCTGCCCTACTTTCTCTTTCAGAAGCAGAACTTACTGAAATGTGTAAGCAGGCGACAGTTGCAAGCATGCACCATGTAAATCTAATTGGCGTAGCCAATGAGGGCTCATCAGGCTGGGCTCATGTATCGCTAGCAGAATAATTAAATATGGGGGTACTGATAATTGTCAGTACCCCCTGATATAATTCAATTAACTACGAAACAAAGGAAATAAAATGGGATACACAACAGCGCTTGACCTTCAGGAAAATGTATCGCTAGATGCAGGACTTGCTTATCACCTCCAGGCTAATCATTACCCACCCGTCCCAGTTGCTATGGTAGATGCATGCATCGAAGCAATTGACGCATATCATGAGGAAGATTATAACCGACTCATAGAACTTCCAGCTGGAATTACATGGCGTGGAGAAACTTCAGCGCCAGCATCAGCAATTGCAGATGCTCATCACCTAGATGCATGGCTACCTCATGCACATTACTGCGACTGCGAAGACTGCGTATATGATATTGAGGAGGGTATGTAATGAGCGAACAAGATACACGTATCATGGAAGCTCTCCAGGATTACTACAAGAACCCTGGCGAGTATTCTTTCCAGGAACTTGAAGATATCTTCGAAGATCGTGACCCAACCGAGTTTATGTGGTAAAGGTCACAATTAAATAATCATTAAAACACGATAAATGTCGGTGGGGTCGTGTATAATACTCACCATAACCAATCGAAAGGAAACAAAATGCTAGAAATCGGACAGACCTTCACAACTGCCAAGTCAGGCGTTGTCGGAACTATCAAGGAAATCGTTGCTAATCCAAATGGAACACAGCGTCTTCTACTTGATGTAAATGGAAAAGACCGCTGGACAACAGCATAAACTAGAATCGAAACAGGGACAGTTTAAGAGAGTGTTCTCGTCCAATGTCGTAAGTAAGAACTCTCTCCCTTAGGGGAAAATGTCAGACCAACCCGCTATAATACAACAACCAACAAACGAAAGGTAATACAATGTCAAGAGCGTTATCAGTTAAGGTAGCAACACCAAAGGTCATCAAGGCACTTGAGGCTAAGTTAGAGGCTGGCAAGTCAGCAATTACTAACAATGAAAAGAAGCGCAAAGAATACGAGAAGACCGAGAAGGTTTGGGCTAAGCAGGTCGCAGACCTAGTATTCAAGCAAATCTCAAAGGCAGATGTTTCTGCATCAGAAAACTGGCGTGGAGAACTCAATGTAAATATCCAACTCCCAACAGGAACAATCAAACTTCCTGCAAAGCCTGAGATGGACTTGGAACAGGAACTTGGTCGCTATGAAATCCAAGAAATTGAGAACGCAATTCGTATTCTCAAAATGACAGATGAGGAAACAGTAAATGCCTCAACTTTCAAGACAATCGCACAGTACCTCTAAATAATATAGCGGGGGCTAGACAAACTCTAGCCCCCAATGCTATACTTTATGTCCCTACTAGAGAAAGAAAAAAGAAATGCGTAATCGCTTTCGAGTTGAAATCTATGATGAAGTAAAGCAAAATGATGTGACCATTTATTCCGAGATCGGTGTAGATAAAGAACATCTAGTTGAATTAGTTTATTCTAATATCAACAAGTTCGATGGTAATGTTAAGGCTTTCGTCTATGACATGCTAAAGAAACAGAAGACAACCGCTGCGTTTGTTCCGATGGAAATAACGCAATCAATTAAAACTAAAGCAAAAGCTTTCGCATAATATGCGGGGCCCCGAAAGGGGCCCCCATAGACTGTGGGGGCATTTGATCGTTTACGTCAAGCACCAACACACCCTGGAAATTGTGAGACTGGTCACATTCTGATCATGAGATGATGTCAGACTAGTAATTGTCAGACCCACCTGTTATAATTGCCCAATCAATCAAACGAAAGAAGGAAATCATGGCTCATAATCTCGAAATCGAAAACGGCGAAGTTGCTTTTGCATTGCGTGGTGCACCTGCATGGCACAATCTCGCAAACCGTATCTTTTCACAAGATGAAGAAGTAACAACTTCTTTGATGCTTGATGAGGCTAAACTTTCAAATTGGAATGTTCGCCTTTCACCTATTGCAGAACATCTTCCTGAGACATGGAACGATACATCAGATGCTCAACTAGTTTTGCGTACTAATCCATTCAATGGTGGAACCGATGTTCTAGCAACTGTTGGTAAGCGTTATAAGCCTGTGCAGAATGAAGAACTATTTGCATTCGCAGATGCGATTCACGATGCCGACCCTGCCTGCCGTTGGGAATCTGCAGGTTCATTGAAGAAGGGCCGTGTAGTGTTTGGAACTGTTGATATTCCTCGCACAATGGTTCTAGACCCACAAGGCGCTAATGACCAAACTAAGTTATATCTTATTGTTTGGACATCACATGACGGTTCTGTTGCTGTTCAGGCTGCAGTTACACCTGTTCGTGTAGTTTGCCAAAATACTTTGAATCTTGCAATGAAGCAGGCTAAGCAGTCATTCAAGATTCGTCACACGCAATCTGTCGACGGCAGAATTCAAGTTGCACGTGAGACTCTTGGTCTTGCTCTTGGTTACTTTGATGAGTTTGAGAAAGAGGCTCAGGCTCTTTATTCTCAGGCTATCACCGATTTGGAATTTAATAAGTTGATTACATCAATTTATCCAAAGCCTGAAACTGAGGCTAAGAATGCTCTTAAGCGTTGGGAGAATAAAATTGTTCTCATTAACGATTTGTATCACACATCACCAACTAACGAAACAATCAAGGGCACAAAGTGGGGTGCATTCAATGCGCTAACCGAACGCCTAGATTATTTCCGTTCGGGTCGTGGTAATTCTGAAACACTCATGGCGGGTGCATCAGGATTTGACCCTGTTCTTACCGCAGAAAAGAATAAGATTCTGCAGGCGGTAAAAGCCCTATAAATTGATGGGGCCCTGCGGGGCCCCATCCCTTAGGGATCGAGCTAGGATTTGACAAAATTGATCTGATGCCCCCAAAGCTGAACGCACATTTTTTGTGTTACGAATCACAATTTAATTTCCAGGAAATCCCACAATTTGTCGGTGGGGTCCGCTATAATACTCTCATGACAACGAAATGGAATAAGTACACCTATGTATGCAACACATGTGATGGTCTATTTGAAATGACTATCCAGGCAACCAGAACTATAGACCAGGAGCTTTGCCCATCTTGTTTTAATACAATGACAAATTTGTCAGTGGTCGATGCTACAATATATCCATCAACAACAACGAAAGAGGAAACAATGTCAATCATTGACGAAACACCAATTGCAGTACAGGAACTTCAGATTCAGTTAGACCTTGCTAAGTCCGCTCTTCAGATGCACCAGAACTGTGATTACTGGAAGGCTGAGAATGGTCGCATCGGTTCTCAACTAATTAATCTAATTAATAATGCCTATGAGAACGATTCAGATTCATCAGAGATTCTAGAATCAATCTGTGAGATTATTGATTACAATCCTGTCAAGACAGTACAGTTTGAGGGTGTTATCCACTTCTCAGGTTCTATCGATATTCCAATGAACGAGGTTGCAGAATTCGACCTTACCTCCGCCCTTGAAGATGTTTATGTAGACATCAATAACGGCAATGTAGTTATCGATAACTACGAACTCTATTCAGTAGAGGAGCCATACTAATGGATTCAGGTTGGGTTGGGTGTGATGCCTGCGCTTCGGCGCAGGCGTTATACCTGGTCAGGATGATCGCTGGAGAGCTTTATTTCTGTGGGCATCATTATAATAAAAATAAAGAGGCTCTTGACAAGCAGGCCTATGAAGTTATAGAATTAGACAAGAAAGAACTAGTAGAAACGGAAGAAAAAATAAATGGGTGATAGAGCGAACTTCGCATTCGTGGACCGTAAGGGTGATTCAATTGTACTCTATGGACACTGGGCAGGGCACCAAATGCTTAACCGTCTTGCAGAGGCTGTAGGACATGCACGTCCACGCTGGAATGATTCATCATATGCAACACGTATTGTGGTCTCACGTCTTGTGGCGGACCAGTGGAACATGGAGACAGGCTGGGGGCTCAGTGTTAATGAGATTCTAGACAATGAGCACAAGATTCCTGTAATTGATTGGGAGCAGCAGACATTCAGTCTTCACGAGGAAGATGACTTTAGAAATGAAGATAACAAAATTCGAGGGATGAAGAATGAGGCAATCTTTACCATGGACTTGTCGACATTCGTAGAGAAATACTCGGACCATATGTTACCAGTTTAAATGAATGGTGGGGAGGTTTCCTTTCGTTCTCCCTCCCCACACGGTCCCTATAGCTTGGGTGGGCTATAGGGGCCACTTTTTTATGCCCTCAAAAGCAGAGGGTAACATATCTCTTTTACGTATGTCAATAAAATTTCCTGGAATTTTTGATCAAACTTAACAAAAGCTTACAAAATCGGACATTTCAAACCTAACAATGTGGTGTGAAACACACCCAAATAGTATTCAATTTGTCGGTGGCATAGGCTATAATTCTCTCATATCAACGAAAGGATATAAAATGCCAAATTGGGTATCTAATTCAGTATCAATTGAAGGTAAGCCTGAATTAATTAATCAGATTAAAGAACAAGTATCTAAGCCATATGTTATGCCTGTTGAATCTAATGGTGATTTGGCTTTCTCTGTTAAAGATGTACCTGTTGATTCCGTCTTTTCTTTTTGGAATATCATTAAACCAACAGATATGGAATCATATCCAAAGCAGCCTGATTATTCATCAGATAAGCCTTATTCAGGTGATGACTGGTATTCTTGGAATAATCGTAACTGGGGTGTTAAGTGGGATGCAAATAGTCCTGAATTAGTTCATGATGAGCCTAATGGTGAGAACCATGTTCTTGTATATAATTTTGATACAGCATGGGGTATGCCTACTCCAGTATTAATAGAACTATCTAAACAGTTCCCGTCCGTTTTGATTACAAACGAATATATGGAAGAAACAGGTTGGGGTGGCTCAACAGAAATTGCTAATGGCAACATCTTATCTGAAACTGAATATAACTGGAAATGCTGGGAATGCGGTTATGAAGAATCAGATGAGCCTCCATACTGTGAAACCTGTGAATTCGATATGTGTCCTAAATGTGGCTATGGTGAGCCAATAGATGAGGACAGAGCAAATTGTCAGACCCATGGTGTACAATCAGAACCTACAAACGAGGGGGAATAATGAGCACAACATATAAGCCATATGCAATCCATGAATTAGTTACAGCAATCTATGAGGATAATTATTCTCATTTCGATTTTATGGAGAATATGAACGGTGGGGATTGCGATTGCAATCTTCACCAGGCAATGGCATTAATTCAAGAATATTGGGGGGAATAATGTTGGAAGAAATGATCGCCTATATGGAACTACATCTAATTAGTTTATATCAAGATGCAGAAAAGCTTCAAACCCAAATGGATGAATTTGAAGGTGACTATGACTCTGATGAATATGAGGAGTTAGAGATTACTGATATGAATAATACTGGTGAAATCTATGCCACCTCCCACCTTTTGTCGGTGGCTCGTGATATACTGCAAAAAACAAACGAAAGGGCATATGATGTTGTTAGATAGAATTCAAAAACTGGTAGACCTAGGTGAATCAGGCACCGACATTCTTCATGGTGAATTAAAGAATATGATGTATGAGTGTGAGCAAGAACTAGCACCTCTGTTAGAGAACTCAAATGAGTTGGGCTCAGATGAGGACTACGAAGATACTGTTCAACGTTTATATAACGAAGGATATATGGACGCCTTGACAGCAGTATATCAATTAACTTATCAATTGGCATTTGCAATATCAGAAAGGAATTCTAAATGAAGATATTTAGAGTAACTGGTGCTTTAACTAAACTGTACTATATGGATGTAGCAGCAGAAGATGGGCTCCAAGCCTATGATATTGCTGAATCTAGAAATACAGATGATTGGTTTGAAATTGAGACAGACAACGTAATTGAACTAGTGGAGGTATATGAGAATGAGTAATATGGACCTACAAGAGAAGACACGTATGACTGATACATATAACAAGATTAATAACATCCTAGATGAGATTGGAGAACTTGATGTCTTCCCGCCCCTTACCTGGGTGTGGACATGGGATGTTGCTAAGTCTATCTATAGGGATGTACAGGAAGGCGGAGACCCAGAATACTGCACAGCCATGGAAGAAGAAGAGATGTGGGAACTATTTTGGACACAGGCTGACCAGAACCAATTCACAATCGAATATGGCTCAGAGCAACTCTATGAGGACCTACGAGCCTGGATGCTAGAGGTTGGCATTGTAGAAGTCTATGACGGGGAGGAGTAATGACCGATCCATTTGAAGATTCTACTAAGATGAAACTAAGTTTGGCTAAACATTGGCTAGAACAAGGTCATGAGGATTTAGCCAAATCCATCATAAACTCCATTATCGAAGGGGGCCAAAAAATTCCTAGGGGCGAATAAAAGCTCTTACGGACACAATTAAATATCGGCGGAAATCTATTTACAAAGTCTGTAAATTGATATATAATTAATACCCTAACAATTATCTCGAAAGGATAAAAACAAATGACAACAAAGCGTGAATATCTCAAGCAGCAGGGCATCACAGTAGGAGCTCGTGGTCGTTTCTCAGGAGCAGCTAAGGTAGCTCTCCAGGAGGCAGCAGCTAAGGGGATCCAGTTTACAGCGGAGAAGCCTACATCTAAGAAGGCTTAACAGAGTTGGGGAGGGTCAATTTCTTGAAGGTTCTTGACTCTCCCCACATACTTTGATACAATGCGGGGTTACTAGAAAGAGGCGGATATGAAATCAAAAGAATCAAAAATAGCAGAACAACTTACTAATGCAGTAGAAGACCATTTCTTTAATCCAGCAATCTTTGGACGATATCTTTCAGACCAGCCATATTACACAGTTGATAAGGTAATGGAAATGGTTGTCCAAGTAATCCACACCATGTCCAATCGCTACGAAGTAGATAAGTTGGACGGAGTTTCATCACATGGACTCAAATTAGCAAATGAACTAAAACATGCAATCCAGGCAATTAAGGAATTAGAGGATTTATCTAATCTAAGATTACCTAAGTAGGGCGGGACCGAAAAGCTTTCAAAGCCTAGTATTACTCTTGATCCTATATAGATCATATAGCTTAACCAATTGGGACATATTGTACAGATTTGTACAGTATGTCCTTTTTGTATGTATTCATATGTGGGCCAATATTTCCTTTTACGGATCATATATAAATATCCCTGAAATTGTGGGCCAAATTCTTCTATTACGAAGCTATTGACAAAATCCCTGAAATATGCTCAGAATGTCTAGCAAATGTCGACAAATCTATATATAAATAGATCGAAATGGATATAAATAGATCTAATTTCTCCCTAAATTGATCCCATTATATGAGATTTTTATATAAATATATTGACAGAATTGGGATCGAAATGGTATATGTGGAGCAAAGTGGAGGATTATGGCTTAAAATGGAGGGTGTTCAATTACTCATATACCTATATGTCGACAAATAGACAGTTATTCTCATCTAATTAATAGCAATTACATTCTACTATTCATCCTAGAATGCCTCTAAAAAGGCTTCTAAGGGGGTTTTAAGACACTTTAAAAGGCGGGGGATAGATAGATCTTGCTCTCAAATGAGAAAATCCCCTAGCGTCAGCTAGAGGACTTCTCTATTTTGAGCTTACATATTAGAAATCATAAGCCAAGATATTCTCTTGATACTCAGCAAATGGGAGTATACCGTTGATATCTTTATTTAATTTATCAAGGATATTAATAAGCTTATCCATATCATTTTGATCTAATGAATCTGATTGCTTCTCTATTACATTATATGTATATGTATAGATTGTATTGGTTATATCTGATAGGAGTTGTCTTCCTAGCTCCCGCCCGATTGCGATCTCATCATTTGCATCGATTGCTTTAATAAACATTTATTTCTCTTTCTAGTAACCTTGTTTAGAGACTTTTCCCTAAAAAGGATATAGAAGAGGTTAGAGTTTAATTATACGCTCATTAGGCAAAGTTGTCAATACCTTTTGAATATAAATCTTTAGATTATTTTTATAATCTTTATATTTATTCTAGTCAACTACTTTGAACAATCATCACAGATATCTTCTATAAATATCTTAGCTGCAAGGCTTCTAGGTGTATCTTCTACATCCTTATATCTATATGGATCAGCTAATATCTCATCTTCCAGCCCATCTGGGATATTGTGTCCTGCATCCCTATGGTCTTGAATATGAGCTAAGAGCTGTATATCTGATTCTATATTAACTGATTTAGTTCCAAGTAGACATCCTGAGCATACGATATCTCCTAGTACGCTAGGATAGATATATATATCGCTATCATAAAATCTACTGTATGCCATTAATTACTCCCAAATGCTATAGCCATTATTGATCCCGCCTCGGGATCTAAGGCGTCATCGATATCTTTACCAGATTCATTCTGGCAATTACCATCGCTTTTCATAGGATAAGTATATCATGCCAGGTACTGGCGGTGTGGTTCTCTCTACCGTCGCACTTTTTCGCAGCACTAATTGCGGTCTATATTAATCAATATTCTTAGATTTATCTAATTCAAATAAACTATTAATATAGGCAGCTCCGTGTGGTAGCTCCTGCTTTAGCTGTAGCTTGCCATATTTATTATATGTCTTAAATAGGAAGTCTTCATGCTTCTTCTTCTTAGCCTTACGCTTAGCCTGCTTCTTAGCATCTTTAGTACTCATTACCAAACCTCATCTATATCAAATTCAGGAGAATATGTCATTTCTCTTGAGAAATCCATACAAGAATGAAGGCTATCGCTAGGAATATCGTTAAAATAGTATCTACCTCTTTCTTGATTAAATGATACTGATCGCCAGCCATCTTCCTCCGCCCAGTAAAGGGAGCCAAATGACTTCTCTTTTAGTCGCTCTTCGATCATATCGTACATATGCACTTCATCAAAGATAGCCTTTCTTAGTGGAGTCCACCAAAATAGCTTATTGACTAACCAATCAATCATTTTTTAGCCTATCTAAAAGTTCTTGATCTTCCTTGCCTAATTCTGCTACGATATTCTTTAATTGCTTATATCTTTCAAAGTCAAACTCCTTATCAAACTTTTCTTCGCTTGTCATCTTTTATTCCCCATTCTAATTCTATTATATGTTCTGGCACGAAACTTATATCGTGGACGATATGTCGTAATTGTGGTATATGTATACATTACTTTCCCTCCAAAACCCAATTAATTGATTTAATAGTTTTATATATGTAATATTTATCATCATCTAGTTGATATGATTTACCTAGAGATTCTAGTTCTTTCCATGACATTCCCGCTTTTTTGAGTAGGTTATCACGGCTTGTGATTAGTTCTTCTTGAGTCTTAATGATCATCCTAAGTCTACCTCAATGGTTTGTCCAGTACCCTGCTTAACTACCTTTTTATGCCTACGCTTCATGGCTCTGGTTGCACCACTCTTAGTATGTGCATACCCAGAGTACCTCATGCTGTTATATTTAAATTCCCACCACCAGCCTCTGGCAATTTCGGGGTGCTGTTTAATAGTTCCAATCATGTTAACTCCTTCTCAATAGCCTGAATAGTATCGCAAGGGTAGGAGCCATTATCGCAATGCTGACATTCTTCACCCCACTGGTCCTGCCTATGCAATTCCACTACTGCACGAAGGGCATTACGAAGTTTTTCAATCAATTCCCACTGTGTTTCTTCAGGATCTCTATCCCAAACTAAGTTTAGTTTGTCTAGCAATTCATCGTGTGTCATTATTCTGCCATCTGAAATAAAATAAAGCCAAAGAATCCGAACATACTTAAAAATCCCCAAACCAATCCAACATTATTAAGAACATGATTACTGCTAGAAAGCAGGGCAAGGGGAATACCAAATAACAAAGCCACACATCCTAATACTATTGCTATAAATGCTGCAGCCATTAAGGGCAGGCCAATAGTAACAGTTAATACTGTAGAGATGCTTTCCTTTATATTTTTATTTAGTTTCATTCTTATACCTTTCATTAATGGCCTGTACAATTCCTTCAAGCACATTATATATAATATAAACAATAATTACAATAGGACCCAAAAGGGCAATTAGGGCGGAAACAAGACCTAGCATCATAAATGTTATAGTATCTAATTCATCCCAGGTATCTAATTCATCCTTAATAAAAGATTTAAATACATGTTTAAATACAAGCAATGAGCAAGCAATCCATATTAGTTTAATTATCATCTTGATCTGACTCCCATTCCAGTCTGCCGTCCTTATATACAGGCCAATATCCCAATGATCGCCAGTCCATACGCATTATCTTAGCTTCGCTCATTGCTTATGCCTTTTCTTTCTATTTACTTTAACCTGTGACTTAATTATCTCTGCCACCGTTTCATTAAATACTTCTTGCTGCTTTTCTTTATCCCAATTGTTTTCTAATGCTGTCGTTGAAACTGCTTGGTGTATCTGCATTATATCCAGGGTTGTTAGCGTCATCTTTTGTCCACTCATAGGCTGTATCATACAGGTAATTCATAACTTCGTCAATAGCACCGCCCATAGTTGGTGCGGTAACTTCGCAATACTTACCATCTTCTGCAAATGATAGGTCTGCCTCCCAATGATTAAAGAATCCTCCATAGTTTACCTTAGTTACTTTAATAGTAAAGCTATCTGAATAATCTAATTGATCCTCTGGCCACTCAATCTTGTCCACGATCATCTCCAATAATCCACCAAATGGCTACAGCTAAAAATAGGACTCCGCCTATAAATCCTGATATCCAATGAATCATGGCTATTCCTTTTTAGCTAGTACTTGCTTATAATTAAGTAGGGCAAACTTGTTGCCTTCTTCATCCTCTACATCATGCCATGTACGATCCTGGAACATAACTATATCTCCTGCCTTAAATGGAACAACAATAAGCTCTCCATTAAGCGCATTTGGCTCACCATATCCTACATCTAAAACTTCACCACTCTTTAAATTATCTTGTTTAAATGATGCTGCAACAACAAGGCCTGATTTAGTAACCATGTCTTTTTCTTCTTCTAGCTTTACTAGGAGCATTGCTCCAACTGGCTTAATCAATCTACATACTCCCTTGGTATCATATGACTGCAACGCTTGCAATAATCATAAGTTGCTCCTGTATACGGACAGCTTCCTGCTATCTGTAAATTATGCCCACTAATCCTGCATACTATAATTCTATTTAGATTATCTTTAATCTTCAAAATCAAATTCATAATCAATCTCATCCATTTGTTTTGCTAATGCTAGGAAGCCAACAAAAGCCGTACCTAATAATAGCACAACAAGTGGGGCTGACACAATATACTTACTCAGTTTTTTCTTCATTTTCCTGCTTTTCTTTTTTTATTTTATGTGTGCCATCACAATATGGATAGCTAGCAGATCTTCCACAAAAGCACTGCTTTGGAGGTATATCAACCATTGAATACAACCTTAAATGTCTCAGGAAACTTATCCTTAGTTAATTCTAATGCAGCCTCAGCATAATCTCTGATTTCTAATTGAGCATCATTCTTTAATCTTTGATTTAGGAAATGTAGCAAGCCATGTAAACTTGTAGTCCATCGCCATCTTACATACATTCCATATGCTGGTAGGAATAGTCTGGCCTGCTCTGGTGCAATTCCAGCCTCTAATGCTTCCTTATAAAGTTTATTTCCTTCTTCTGCAATATCGAATAGCTTATTTGTAAACCATCCACCTACAGAATCATCCAATGGCTCTCCTGAGCCCTGCTTTGAGTTCTCAGGCTTTGAACGCCATTCTGAACCCTTTGGTATGTAAAACTCTTCATCCTCCGTGATATACCGCCTAGAAGACTCATTCCAGCCATTCTGATCATCTACGTGAGTGGATGCTACTGCATACTTCCACCATTGTCTTGCCACGAATAATGGTGCATAAATTTCAAATGATACTGATGCATGTCTAAATGGAGAGGTGTGATCCTCTCTCCATAAAAAGCTTAGCAGACCCTTATCCTTATCTGTAAATTCATAAGACTCTTTATCATATGAGACACGAGCAGCATTAACTACTGCTAAGTCATCTCCCATAGTATCAACTAATCTAACATAACCTTTATCTAATACATTAATCAATTTTTCTTCCCCATTGAATATAATTCCATCCACGCTCATGTGCATAGTAAATAAATACTTTAACTACTGTTTCCCAAAATGCAATTGCTCCAGACAAACTGGCGTCTCCTGTAAGTACATATGCAACAACAAATGAGGATAATGTTCCCCAAATTCTATAACTTAAAGCTTTTATAAATGATCTAGCTTTAGTTACTTTCATCTTTATCTCCAAAGTAAAATCTTTGTTCTACATCAGCCAATTTATTATCAAAGAATGACTCATAGACCCATTTCTTTACGCTTTTGAGTAGCGCTAATAGCTTCAATGTCATCCCCTAACTTAACCTGCTCAATCTTATATCCTACATCACGACCATAAACAATATTGGTAATGTTAGGCATCTTGACTACCATGGCATTCTTCATATGCTCATCTTGATCAATAAATACCTTTACCTGATCAAATGTGAGTGGGTCTTTTGGTGAAGTATTATATGTACTTCTAACTCCAAGAACTACCTGCCCAGTCCTCTTGCCAGCCTCATCATACAATGCGTGGTGTCCAGCATGCCATGGCTGATATCTTCCAAGCATAAGAGTTGTTGGCTCATACCAATCATGCAAGTTAAATTGCTTAATTATATACTTAGCCTTCTCATCTGGGTTTAGTCCATGATTTACAAATACCTCATCTGCATTTTCTGGCTTCTCAAACATATCATTTGTGTCTTTAAATCTTCCAGATTCAATTGTATCCATAAAAATTAATACATCTGGAGTACCAAATGAATTTCGTGTTACCTTTGTTGGACACACAAAGTCAACAACTACATGATGACCCTGCTTGCCAATTAGTCTTGCTAGCTCTCCAAGTCTTCGAGCCTGCTCAATTCTACTCTCAATACTGAATCCTAAATCTGAATTAACAGTAGCACGAGTTTCGTCTCCATTAAGATGAATTGCATTAATTCTATCAGCCAATCTTTTAGCCAAAGCTGTCTTGCCTGAGCCTGGAAGCCCAATAATTTGAATGATCATGTATATAGTATATAATTTTAATTATGGTTAGTCAATAGCATATAAATAACAAATGGCCCGAAGGCCATTTGTATATTTAGATTAAACTAAACCTTTTTGCGACCAGTCTTCTTTTGACCAATCTGAGTTTCTCTTCTGATACCATGCTTGTTAGTATCTAACTTAATACCTGAAGTAAACTTCTGCTTTGGATTTCGTCTTCCGACTTCCTGTGAAGTCAAAGCTCCGCTTGGAGCAGAGTTGGCTGGTGAAGACATTCCAGTTCCATTTTCTGACATTAATTCATGTCCATTTCTGTTTTTGAGACTCCAAGGTTGTTCATTGAGTCTGTACCGAACATGATCGGTGTTTCCATTTGGCCAGGGCCAATATCATATACGCTTCTGTTAGGCATTTCTACGCCCATGAATGCTTCTTTGCTACCGCATCCACACATCTCACACATTATTACTTGCCTCCGTTGCCAAGACCTGCGCTGTCCTGTGATGACTTATCTGTTGCAGGAAATGCTGGCTTTGGAGCCTCTGTGTAATTTGCTGCTGGTACGTTATTTGTTGTCATTTTATTCTCCTATAGGTTTTTATTTAAGCGGGACTAGTAATCCGCTTATCAATATATTATATCATTTTTATATATTCTAGGGCATTCTTGATATCTAGCCATAGATCATCTACATTTTCGCATCCTACTGAAAGCCTGATTAGGGTTTCTGGTACAGTTTCGCTTTCGAGCTGCCACCTTCTTCTTCTCTCCCATGTTGACTCAACAGCTCCAAGGCTGGTTGTATTTGATATCAGTCTGGCAGAATCGCATACTCTATCAGCATCTTCTGGAGTTCCATGTATATCGAATGATACTACCCCACTAAAACCTGGATAGTATACATTTTTAACATGTTCGTTGCTTGATAATAGATCAGATAATATCTTAGCATTGCTTTCAGCTTTCTCAAATCTTAAACTAAATGTTCTCATTCCACGCAAAGCCAGGTATGCCTCAAATGGCTGAATTATTGTGCCAGATATCTTTCTGGTAAACTCTATAGCATTAAATATAACTTTGTTATTAGTAGAAATAGATCCAGCCAAAACATCTGAATGTCCAGCCATATATTTTGTTACTGAATTTAATGATATGTCCGCTCCCATATCTAAAGGAATCTGTCTCAATGGAGTGGCAAATGTATTATCTACTCCGACCAATACTCCAGTTGCCTTTGCATGTCTAATTATTCTTTCGAGATCAGCAATCTTGAGTAATGGATTTGTTGGAGTTTCTATCCAAACCATAAATGCATCATTCATATTGTGTAGCACCTCTGCCGTATTTGATATATCGACAAATCTAAGTACTATCTTTCCATCATTATGCATTCTTCTTAAAGTTTCAGTAATTCCAGCATAGCCTTGATCTGAGGCTACAATAACAGACCCATTAGGGATATTTGATACCACTGCGCTAAATGCAGACATACCAGATGAAAATGCTAATGTCTTTCCATGCTCTAATGATGCAATTACATTTTCTAGATCTAGACAGGACTGATTCCCATATCTAGCATATCCAATATCACCGCCAGCATGTAATGTTGAGTTTAATGAAACTGGACTATTCATTCCTACATCTGGTCCAGCTTCTGGTCTTCCTAAACGAATTACATTAGTTTCATTCTTCATCTTTATCCTCTTTTTCATTTCCAGGCCCTACATGATCTGCACATCCGCATAACCAGCACATTTAATTACCCCATATAGCAGCAGAACATTTTGTGCACATATCAGAATACGATTGCTTTATCGCATTCTGCCTCTTTTGGCCATACCAAATATCTTTTAAATCTTCTTTAAACAAGTTTCCAAATACAGTTTTGAAGTCGAAGTCAGCACAGCATATAAAAAGATCGCCATTTGGATTTACATGTATCCACTCTTCTGTTCTGCTTCTAACTCCTATTCCGCCATTACATCCTATCACTTTAGAGTTTCCAGGCTTTAAATATTTTGCTATAGCATTTGATTGACCTATAATATTAAATAATTCTAGGTGTCCAGCTCTATCGTATAGGTGATAAGCTGGAAAAATCTCTATCTCATGAAAAAGGTTTTTTAAAGCTTCAGTTTCTTGAGCAAGGCTACCGCTATTTATATCTAGATCAAGATCTGGTGCGTCGCCCAGAACGTCTAACCATCCTCCATTTTCAACTAAAGATTTTTCATTAAGGCCATTGATCATTAGATATATGCCTTTTCTTTTAACCATGTCTGAAAGAGAGTCTATTGCATATCTAGTATTAGATACAACTTTATCAAATAGCTTCTCATTCATGTTGACATACTTAGACCATCGGTATTTATCACCAGATGGTATGTTTAATAAGATTCCGTTGATAATATCTTGATTTTCTTTAATTATATCAACCTTAGATTTAGTTAATGCAACTCCATTAGTTAATATATTTATTTTAAACCCATATTTTCTATAAAGGCCAAGCATCTCTTCAAAATGCTTATACAATAAAACTTCATTATAGTTAGCAGTATATATTAAATTTAAGTCAGGATCAACAAAGTCACCCTTTCCTTTTGATAGCTGAATAAGAATTGACTCTAGCTCTTCTAGCGTCATATCCCTTCTTGCTGATTCTGGGTTTCCTTCATATGATACTGGACAAAACCAGCAACCAGCATTACATAGACCATTAACGTCTATCTGTACTGCTCTTATCATGTTAAACCTTGTATTTCTTATTGTAACAACTAATGCATATATATATGTATTTAGTTTCAGAGGTTGTTATTCTTTCAGCCTCATTTTCACATCCTGGCATGTCACATCTATCAGCTGGTGTCACTGAACATTCTCAATCTTATTTATAATGAATCTAATTATATCTTTAGACTTCCATTCATATGGAATTTCTAAATACTGGATCTCTTTAATCAGATTAGCTTTAAACGCTTGCTTATAAAGTTCTAACTCATTCACTTTATTTTGCTGCCAAACTTAGCCCAGACTCTTTCATGTAAGAAATAACCTAAAGCTTCCCACATAATATATAGCAAAGCACCTAGGCTTGCATACTCCCACTCACCAGTAAATAGATATATGACTCCAGCAACTCCTACTAGATGAAATGTTTCCCAGCTTAATGTTTTTAGTAATGTTCTTTTAGTTGATTCCATATATGAATTCTAGCATTTAAATATTAAAGGGGCAAGACCTAAGTCCTGCCCCTTTAATTTAAGCTATTTACTTCTTAAGAGCAACCTTAGCCTTTGGATTCTTAGCATTCCACTTCTTAGCAAGAGCATTGAACTCTGCCTTGTAAGCTGCTCCTGCAAGATCCGCTGCTGCCTTTGCTGTAACTGCATCTGCTGCTGCCTTGTCAACTGCTGCCTTAGTTACTGCATGTGCTGCCTTTTCTGCTGTGAGAGCAGCCTGTGCTGCTGCAAGCTCAGCCTTGAGTGATGCTAGTACATCTGCTGGGTTAATAACCGCAACAAACTTTGTAGCAGACTTTACTGCTGCTGGAAGACCAGCAACATCTGTTGCTAAAATTGCAACTGATAATGCTGACTGACCAACTGCTGCTGGTGCTGTTAAATCGAACACGAATGTTCCTGTTGCTGTATCTGATACAGAAACAGCTCCAACTGTAGCATTAATTGCTGTCAATGTTGGTGTTGTTGTAACAACTGGGTTTCCAAAAACATCTGTTGTCTTTGCGTAAACCTTATTTACTGTCGAGATATTTGCTGAATCAGGTGCTACAACTGAAAGATTGTATGCTGCTCCTGCAGATCCCTTAACATAATATGTTGTTGTGTTGCCACCGATAGTTACTACAACTGCACCTGCGGTGACTGACTTTGTAAATACATAGAAATCAGCTGTTGTGCCTGTTCCTGTATTAACTGAAAGTGTTGTTGTTCCTGCTGATGCAGAAACTGGTGCTGAAACTGTTGCCAATGCTGGAACAATTGATGCATTTGTTGCTGATGCTGAAACTACTGTGCCTGTATCAAGTCCTGTGATAGCGATCTTTAGGGCATCAACTGAATCAACTGAGTTGTCTGCAGGGACTGGCAAAACAACTGGATTTGAAGCAACAAGGCCAGTTGAAACTGACGATCCGCCTAATGTTAGAGTTGTTGTTGCTGCACTAGCAGGTGTAGCGACGATTGTTGTCAGGGCAGTAGCTGCAACTGCTGCGATGACGATATTCTTAAATGACTTCATTTAATTTATTTCTCCTTTTTCTTTCTGATCATTTGCGACTCAGAAACCTATTGTGTATGTATTCCGCCATGTAGATGGGGAATGATTTTCTTCTATGCTTTCTTTCATTTTCTTGTCTTCATACATTCTTATTATATGAATACAAAATTCATCAAGATCTTCCGCTCCGTATTCCTCGTGAGTCATTGGAAGTCCATCATGTGTATAACATACTGCTGGACCACACCAACCTTCTTTAATGCCGTATGCAATCCATTCGTCAAATGTTACACCCATCCATCAAGCTCCTTTGCAAGCTTATGTTTTGGCATTGCACCAATAATTCTATGTACTGGCACTCCATTTTCAAATACTAGTATCGTAGGAATTGAAACAACATCGTACTTAGTTGCAATCTCTGCATTTTCATCTGCATCAACTTTACCAATTACAAGGTTATTGTCAGATTCAAACTCTTCTAAAATAGGCTTCATGGTCTTACATGGTCCACACCATGTAGCCCAAAAATCTACTATAGCAATCTTATTGTTTTGAATAAAATCATCAAAACTGTTTGTGGTTAGATCCATAATCCCATCCTATTATATCATGTTAAAGAAGACTAGGCCTATGCCTAGCCCTCCCCCTTTAGGGCTTCTGCTGCTGAGTTGAATTTACTCATGAAGGTTTGAACTACAAACAATGTGGTCTCGTGAGCATTCTTAGACATTACCTGGAAAGCAATTTCATTCTTTTCTTCCTCAGGCATTGCCATTACCCACTTATTATATAGGTCAGTACCTACATCTTCTATGATTCCCTCAAGAACAGTTTGCTTATTATCCATTGATAGCCCCACCCAAATTCATAATCTTACCAAATGCTACATGTGCATTACTTGTTGGAACATGTGTCTTGTCAAATAGCTTGACTAGATCATCATACTTTAAGTTTGGCTTTGCAGAAGACAATGCAATCCATTGTGCTGCTGCAATTTGTGCTGATATTGAAGTACCAGCAGCATTAGCTGTCGATCCACCAGGAAGACTTACACTCATAGTTCCAAGAGCATAGAAGTCTGTTAGCAGGGTATCTGCATTTGAGTAGATAGCAATTTCATTATACTGGTCTACTGCACCGACTGCAATTGATTCTGAAATACATGCAGGCCAATCAATTCGCTTATAATCACGACCATTTCCTACGGCAAAGAACGTTGGGATTCCCATCGTCTTTAGATTAATAATAGCTGTTTTTGTTGTAGGAGTATTTGGGCAATATTCTACAGAAGACTTTAGTATTGAATGATTACCCTGAGACATTGAGACTGCCTTAATATTATACTTCGATGCATTTGCAAGAACCCACTGCAACCCCTGATATACAGTTTTTTCATATGCAATCTGACGATCACCCTTAGAAGTATTTCCGACAATACGTACAAATACAATATTCATATTTGGATTAGACTTAATAGCAGCCGAAACCATCTGTGTTCCGTGATTAAAAGTCTTATTTGATACAAATGTGGCTGGGTATGTAAGTCCAGCTCCCTTGCCTTCCATAAAAGATTTTCCATTTGGACATGAGTCCCATTCAAGTACACAAACTTCCTGAATAATCTTTCCCGCAAATTCTGGAACGGTTGTGTCTACTGCTGTATCGAGTATAGCAAGTGTTGGTGTCTGAACCGCTGATGAGCGAAGAGCTGCATGTGCGGTTGTTGGTAGTGTTAATGTAATAGCTACTAGGGCTGTGATTAGTTTATTTTTCATAGTGACCAGTATACTCTACTGGCCAAAGCCTTGTCAAGACTTTTTATACCATTTTCCTGCTTCAATATCTTTAATCTGACTATTTGACTCTAGCTTCTCAATTCTATCTAAAGCATCCATAAGCCATTTTGACTGTAATTCCAATGCTTCATGTAGAAATGCTACATTAAGCTCAAGCTTCTTTATTTTTCTCATTAGTCCTGCTTATAATCAATTGGAGTAGGCGCTGTTGCCAAGCTTCCACAATTCGCACATTGCATATCTAACATGTAGGTAGCAATCTCAAAATCTTTAAATGTTGCTCTTAAATAAAATGCATCTGATCCACATACACATATATGAGTAGGTGTGCCACGTAAATCCATATATGGCTCAGAGTCCATTTGCCTGATCTCTTCTTGCATCTCTTCGATGTCATATTTGCTCATTACTAAAAGCTCATAGTCTCTGAAGAACTTTTTGCCTGCAACAAAGACTATCAATCCTAGTAGGGCTGTTGAAATTCTTCCTAGCCATTTCATATGTCTATTATACTCTAGACTTGAATATATGTAAAGGGTGGAGCTACGCTCATAGAAAATTCTGAAGCAGCTTCTAATGCTACTTTAATACGCATTTTAGGATTCTTCTGATTTCTAGTTGCGTATAAAGCTCCCATAGCAAAGAAAGCTCCGCTTCCTTCCGCCATGTAATTAACTACAGCTTCTCCAACATGGAAGTCTTCATCTATAGTAAAGATTCTACCTTCAACTCCGATCAAGAATACACCGCCCTCATCTTCTTGCCCAGATACTTGAATACCGTATCCGCCTGCACGAAAAGCATCTTTAACAGACTCAATAAATTTTGTTCTCATAAACTTATCTAAACCAGAATTAGTTTTTGTTGGAGTATATTTTGGAGGAGTCCATCCGTATTGCAATATCTGTCCCATTCTAAATGAGTCAGTAAATGCAACTCCGTATTGTCCAACTTTAAAACATTTTGGTTCTTTTCTTGCTATGATCCAACCACTCTTGTCGTCTGATGCAGCGTGGTCAGATCCCATATAAACAGTCCCATTTTGGGCAATAGCTACTATGCAGGTCATACCTTTAGTATACTAAATAAAAATTCGAAGGCTAGCCCTCATTTAATGCTAAATCTATTAAAGATAATTTAATTAAAGCTTCTTCAAGCTCAGCTTTTACACCAATTAGGTCCTGAAGGGTATTATAATATTTATCTTTCCATTCAGATAAATCTTTTTCAAGCTGGTAAAGCTGTATTTTGAGATCTTTTAGCTCAAGCTTTAAATTGTCCTGGTATCTTTCAATTTCTCTAGCTTTTTCTAATTTCTCTTCTTTTTTAGCACCGTAAATAGCAGTAGCCATGCCTGATACTGCGGAGGCAATAATGGCTATGGCTACGCTATTTGCGTCAATATTCATATGTAATATTATATCTTACATTACATATTAAATCATTAATTCTTGAGCTGAGATCTCTTCTCCAATATATCTTCTCTTAAGAATTGTTTCTCTTACTGCTTCAATACCATTCTGTCTACCGCTTAAAATGATTACCCACCTAGGCTCAAGCTTATTAGTTGAGCAGGATTCGCATAAGAATAAATTAATCGGCAATAAAGCAGACTTCTTTACATTTAGCTTATTCTTACTCTTATTGCATGAGTAACATAAAATTTTATCCATTAGTTTTCTTCCTCTACATGTTTAAAAACAATTTCATCAATTACTGAAAAATCCTCATTCTCCAGAAGCTCTTCGTGTTCCATTCCATCTTTATTATATTTTACCAAGGAGGCAAATGCCCCAAGCTTTTCTACAGAACCAAAGCATCCTTCTGTATGTATGAATACAATATTTACTACCTCATAGTATTCCTTTGTCACTAGGCACACCCTCCAATTCGCATCTTACTCCATATGACTCAATTAGCTTTTTTACTTTCATTACATAATCAATTACTTTTTCTTTTTCTATTCCATCAAACTGAATAAAGTTTTCTTCATATAACCTTAAAGCTAAAAAATCTGGATACATTGCTATATCCAATAGTAAGAACATAGGCTTCGGTATCTCACGAACCTTCTTCTTCATTTCATCATTATAGAATACTGGCTTATTAGGTTCACCAGTCCAAAGGTTAATGCCATGCTTAAAATGTTTTTCTTCTTGAGCTGCTTTATCAATAAACATTTTTAGCCTTCAATCTCTTCCATACATCTGGAGTTTTATGAGTATTTCTAGCTTTATCAATTGATCCTGAATTCAAGTAGACTCCACCCCATACTCCATCTTCTTTATTTTCAATAGCTGATTCATAGCACATAGATATGACTGGACATGATATACATGCCTCATCAATATTCTTTGCTATGTTAATATCTATTTCATATTTATCAAAGAATAGATTAGTATCCATACCCTGACATGCTGACAAATGCCACCAACGAATGTTATCTTGATCTATACCTAGATTATCTAAAATACTTGACATATTTTTTTGGGAGAACCCATACACCTTTATCATTAACATGGAATCTCTGCATTAAGCCCCATGCATTTCTTCTAAACAATCCAGATACGCTATTAAATCCATTTGGATTCTTATTCCATACAATTAAATCATAGTTATCCCAGTAGGATTCCCTATAGTTATTCTTATAGCGTGACATCAATACTTCCACGCCGTCTTGGTTTAAATGTAACATATTCCTCTACATCATAAATGCAGCATCCCAAGTATAATTATACAGGAGATGCTGCAAGTTTGTCAATAAGGATTATTTAAAAATTCCACTCCACAAAGACTTTTTGACTGTTTCCATTTTCTCTACTGGAATACAATTTGGCACCATTCTGCCATTCTTTTCCTTCATGCCCTCCTGCTTATATCCATTCCAGCATGCTTTCTGCATATTATCCCATTTATCTTCATCTTCATTGTCTGATTCATAGGATTTAGAAACACAGTCTGGACATTTATCGCATGACATATTTTCAGATTTGCATGTCTCGCATGAGCATGATTCCGATGCTTTTGCAATTGGCCAATTTACTTCATTTTTATCTGGATCTCCAACTGCTGTTGGGCCTTCTGGAGTATCAACTGTTTCAGACTGATCTTCGCCATCCTCAGACTCCGTGTCCTCAGACTCCATGTCATCCTCTTCTGGAACCTCTAATAATGCTTCTATGGCCTCATGGAGGGCCTCTACGACTGCATATAGCTGGTCTCTAGTAATTTCTGGTCTCAATGCCTTCTGAATATCAGCATCATCATCAATTTCAACAATATCTGTAATAGGATCTACAATATCGTCTAATGCAGTTTTAATTTCATCCAGAATCTCTTCTGCATCATTCATACTCTTTTTCATATCTTCTGCTATATCATACTTCTTCATACTCTTTTCACGCTCTACAATCTTTCGTGACCAAGAGTATCCTGCATCTCCGCCCCATGCGTCCCACATAATTCTTCCATTTGAAGGGTTTGATGTATTATTAAAATCCTTGCCCTCTTTATCTACTTCATGACGGGAAAAGAAGGAATACATGCGCTTTACAGTATCTAAACTCAAAGCCTCTCCTCTAACTAATTGTCCAGCACGAGTCCAGCCTACTGGAGTACCAGCACCTGTTGCCTTTCCCTGCTCTTTCCATTTAATTGCTCTGCGAGCTGCAGCCTTCATTCCAGCTGTAGGCTTGTATCCCTCTTTTGCCATCTTATTTCTCCTTAATACTAATTATTTTGACGCTTTTAATTTCTTCATCTACACCAAAAATATCTTTAATGTAGTCTTCAGCATCACCCTGGCTAAAAGCCTGAATTTCTGCCTCTAATTCAATTTTAACCTTATAGGCGTTCATAATATTAGTATACCATTTCTATAGCCATATTGCTATTACTCTGACTTTTTATCAACTTTTGCAAAAGCTGCGTTGATTTCTTCAGCTGAGAGCTTGCCATCATCGAGGAAGGCTCTAGCCAATCTCTCTACAACTGTGGCTACGCCAAGAAGTCCTGCCATAGTTACTGCTGTAATTGTATCTACACCAACAACAGATCCTGCACCAATGACTGTTAATCCAGATGCTGCAAAAACTGCAATAATTCTAAGGAAGATATTCCATAGATTTGTAACTGCACCACCTAGGACCTCCTGTCCTGTAGTTTCGTCTACAACTGTTAAATCAATCTCTTTCTTTTTTGCCATATTATTCATCCTCCTTATTTCTTATTGGACTAGTTACTATCCAAATAGCTGTAGTCAACATAATTCCATATCCAACTACAGTTTTAGCGCTTCCATCCAAAACTACCCAAGCAATAAACATACCGAGAAGGGTCCATGCTTGGTCGATCATATCTTTTATGATATTCTTTATTACTCTTACCATCTTCTTCCTCCTCTTGAACCTGGTGAATTGCTTCCTGAGCCTCCACCAGAACTTCCTCCTCCGCCTCCGCCACCAGTGGATCCACCACTTGTCGCAGCGCCCACTGCATTAATTGCTGCTCCTGCTGCAACCACCGTTGCAACTACCATATCTGTTGCTTCTTCTCTTTCTGCTTCAGTCATATCTGCACCAATACTACCTAATGCAGCTAATGCTGCTCCTGGATCAGTTAACGCTGCTTGCAATAATGCTCCTGGGTCTTGAACCAACTCAACTTGTGCAGCAACTTCAGCTGTTATAACAAGCGGATTGCCACTTTCATCTGTTCTTAATTCAATTGGAGTTGAAGGTGGTAGATCAGCATATGAAACTCCAGATGCTTGTACCTGTGCTGCAGATATTGATTCTCCTGGCTTAAGACTTTCTACCAGGGCTTCTACAACTACTGCTTTTTCTTCTTCAGATAATTCTTTTCCAGCCTTAGCTTCTTCAGCTATTTTATCTAATCTATCTTTTTCTGCTTTAGCAGCTTCTTCTTCAGCCTTTAATTTATCTGCTTCAGCCTTTGCTTTTGCCTCTTCTGCTGCTTTTTCTTCTGCTAACTTTTTAGCCTCTTCTTCTGCTTTTAATTTTGCTTCTAACTCTGCCTTAGCCTTTGCTTCTTCTTCAGCTTTAAGCTTAGCTTCTGCTTCTGCTTTAGCTTTTTCTTCAGCAGCTAATTTTTCTGCAGCTGCTTTTTCTGCTGCTATTCTTTCTTCTTCAGCTTTTTTAGCAGCTTCTTCAGCAGCAATTCTTTCTGCCTCTAACTTTGCAGCTAATTCTGCAGCAGCTTTAGCCTCTGCTTCTGCTTTAATCCTTGCTTGCTCTGCTTCATAAGCCTGCTGTGCAGCAACTCTTGCAGCTTCTGCTGCTATTGCTGCTTGTCTAGCAATTTCTGCTAATCTTGCTTCTTCAGCAATTCTTGCTCTTTCTGCTTCTTCTGCTGCAAGTGTCTGTACTACTAATGTCTGAGCTTCTGAAACAGCTGTATTCATTTCTGATATAGCTGTAGAAACTACATTAAGTGCTGAATCTAATTCAATTTGAGCATCGATTAGCTCTTGTTCTGCCTGAGCTAAATCTTCTTCTGCTGTATTTAGATCTGAATCTAATATATTTAATGTTGCTTGTGCAACCTGAAGATTAGTTTGAGCAGTTTGAAGAGCCTGCATTTGCTCTGGTGTTGCAGTAGATGTAGAGAATTCTGATCCAGGTATAACCGCCCATCCCAGATCACTAGAATATCTGAGCAAATGAACTGCTGCTCCACCACCATTTTCGTAATACCATAAATCCAAAGCTTTTGATACTCCAGCAGTAGTCATAACATCAGCAGTTGAACCTCCACCGCCTTTATCAAACCAGTCATTAATAACTAGTTCTCCATCAAGGTATAATCTGACACCATCATCTGCTGAAACTGTAATATATTGTGTTCCAGTATATTGCGGTGTCCATAATCCTTGCCACCTTACTTGAAAATCTTCTGTTACTACTGTCTGCGTAGTAGTTGTTTTTGTAGCAGAAACATTGTCAACGCCATAGTAGTCCCAGTTTGCTGGAATATTTATTGTAGCAATTGTTTTTCCTGTAGGTGCGGTAATAACTTCTTCATGAATATATCCAGGATATGTTGTACTAACATTATCTTGAATAGTAAATGTGCTAGTTGTTCCATCTGTATAAGTAACAACTGCATCATGATTTCCATTTTTTGCAAATACCTGAAAGCTTGCAGATGTTGTATTAGCTGGCAAAGTTATAAGGGTGTCCGCAGTTGACTGCCTAAGGCTTAAAGATGGGTCCTGACCAGGTTGTGGAAATCCGATTGATCCAATATATACACCATTGTTATTTGTAGTAGAAACTGGTGTTCCATTAACAGTAATACCTATTTCAGTATTTAATCTATTATTAGCAAATGTTTCAGTTACTGTTGTTGTAGTAGTTGCACCATTTACAGTTGGTCCTCCGCCGCCCCATGCTTCATTTATCCCATTTGTATCTGTGCCAGTATAAACAAGGTTTCCACCCATTGCTGGTGATTGATTTGTTCCTGGATTATGATAAACAGTCATTGTAAGTCCAGGGTCAGTATTTGCATTTACTACTGCTGTTGCAGATTCTACTAAATCTAATTTAACTTCAACCACAGCTGTTTGTGAATCTACTGCAATTTGTGCTACTTGTACATTTTCTTCAGCATTAGCAACTAATACAGTAGCAGAATCAACCTGAGCAACAGCAACTGTAGCGCTATCAACTGCTTCCTGTGCCTGAATTATAGAGGTATGTGCCTGCGAGATTGTAGCTGTAACAGTATCTGTAATATTTGTAATAGATTGAGATTGGGATTCTACGATAGCAGTAGTAGACTCAGCATTATTTATTTGAGACTGAGCATTTATTATTATTTCAGAAGGACTTGGTGAAACAACAACGGTGGAAGTATCAGATACCTGGACTTGATCAACAGATACACTTACATCGTCTGCATGGGATGGAGATACAAATGATAAAAACCCTAGCACAAGTAGGGTAAATAAAAGTAACTCTTGCTTTCTGGTCAACTAAGACCCTCCTAAGTAAAACGAACTGTTCGAATTACTTAGTAATTATATCAGAAAATTAACTTAAATATGTTTTAGCTAGAAGGAAAGATAATAGAATGTAGCCAGGCTGAAGATGCATTAGGAACAACATTACCATCATTTCCAACAGAGGTATAGTTTATGTTAGCAGTACCATATTGTTGAGTAGGTATAACCACTTCAATAGTTGATGGTCTAAATCCTGCTGGTAGAACAAATGCTCCAGATCCAGCTGTTCCACCACTTACTCTTCCTCTTAGATAAACAACACCGTTAATTCTTCTGTAAGCTACGCTTACTCCAGAAAATCCGCTATTAAACGATGTTACCGATATCCATCCAGTATCACCTAAAGAAGCACCATTATATGTTCCAGCAGCATTAACATTACCAGAGTCAGTTACTTGAAAAATTGTTGCTGAGTAAGCATTATTAATAACCTCAAGAGAACCTTCGTTATTCATGCGTATGTACTTTTTGTTATTTGTTGAACCACTAGAGGTATTCTCAAGAGTTATTAGTCCAGCATATCCAGATCCACCATGACCATTTGCAGTAGAAATTGTAAGTGGGTCAATAGAAGAGTTTGCTGAAACAAAAGACGCCATAGTTATTGTTGGTGATAAGAGATCTGCCTTAAAATTAAGCTGTCCTTGTATACCACTTGTAACCCCATCTAAGTAACCAATCTCAGTACTTGAAACATTTCCAACTACATCCTGCTTGGAATTTAGTTGACTTTGAATAGAAGAAGAAACTCCATCTAGGTAGCTTATCTCTGATGCAGAAATAGTTCCTATAGATGTTGTACTTGGAAGAACAACCGTTCCAGTAAATGTTGGAGCAGATTTTGTTGCATACACTGCAAGGTCTGGTTTATTTAAAAGCTGTGTATAGTCAGTTGTACCAGCTGGACCTGTTTCACCAGTGTCTCCTTTATCGCCCTTATCGCCTTTAATTCCCTGTATACCCTGCTCACCTTGCGGTCCATTTGCTCCGTCTGTACCATCTGCTCCAGCAGGACCAACTAGAGAATCAAGCCATTGCTGTTCTGTTCCACTAAATCCATTATTCACTGCAACCTGATATGCAGAGTCACCATCTGCTCCATCTGCTCCAGGTGCGCCATCTGCACCAGCAGGACCTGGATCACCCTGAGGCCCAGGAGTTCCACTAGAAGATACAGCTGAATTAATCCATTTGCCTGTTGATGAATCCCAAACAACTGCATCACCATCTTGAACATCTGTTAAAACTAAATTGTGAAGTTCTTCTAGCTCAAAGCCGTTCTGGACCTTAACAAATATTTCACCGTTGTTTTGCTGTGCTCTAGTTACAATTCCTATAAAGACTAAATGTGCAGGTGCAACTGGCTTATTAGCTAATCCAAAGATTAAATTCCCGTCAACTCCAAGCCAGACTGGATCTCCAGCAGTTGCCCCATTTGTATTTAGTCCAGCAAGCAATCCTTCTGTAACAACATAAGCCTGACCATTTGTTGAAACGGTAGACTCAATAAGACCCATAGTTTTGCTAGATGTTGACTCTCCAGCATTAGATGCCTTACCAACAATCATGTTGGTTCCAGAATTTCCAGTAGATCCAGTTACATATACAGCCTGGCCTTTAGTAAGATTTACTCCAGCTTTTACTAAATGCTTTACTGTTGAAGTATATGTTGATGGAGCTGCATCTGCAACTGGAGTAGTAAATCCAACGGTGCTCTGAATCATGTTGCTCTCTCAATAGACATGCATGCAATAGTAAAAGAGTCTGAACCAACAGCATATAGCCTATCGAAAGGGCGTAGCTCAACTGTAAATGCTTGCTTTGGATAAATCATAAATCCATAATCGGTTGATGAAACAGATGATCCGCCAAGATAGACATATGCTGTCTCTGAGATATTTTGCACAATTAGGGTGCTTACACCATTTATATTATCATCTATAGTTAATTCAACTGGAGTGGTAGTCGATAATGTCTTGATTGCATGTCTTATCATAAAGCTATTATACCTTATTTAGGATTATCTGTTTTATAGAATCCGCTGCCTTTAAACTGAATTCCCGCTGGAGTATAATGTCTTCCCATATCTTTGCCACACAGCCCGCATGTTTGAGTTGGCTGGTATTCAGAGATAGACATTTTTATTGGAATCACTTGATCATTGCATTCGCACTTATACTCATATACTGGCATTGTATTATCTTTCTAATAGTAAAGAGCAGTTTCTAGACGTGCTCAGGTCTATCCTAAGGGTAACTAGCCCAGTATCACGAATGGCGTGATAGGACTATTATACCTTATTTTATTTTAATTGTCTTTGGCTTTTTATCTTCTGGAATTTCACGCTTTACAACTACATAAAGCATTCCATCAACAAGATCTGCTGAATTTACATACATATACTCTCCAAGAGCAAATGTTCTTGTAAACTTTCTGCCAGCAATTCCCTTGTGAAGATATTCTTCGACATCTTCTGGACGCTCACCCTTAATGGTAAGGGTGCTATCGTGCTCAGTAATATCAAGAGACTCCTTATTATAGCCAGCTACTGCAAGCTCTACAACATAGGTATCTTCATCAATCTTTCTAACATTGTATGGTGGGAATCCAGATTGCTGATGTGGTGTTCCTGCAATTCGATCAAACATTCTATCAAAACCAATAAAGAATGGATCATTTAACCATGTTGGCCCTAGGCCATTTTCTGTACTACTAATGTAACTCATTTTATTTCTCCTTTAAGCAAATAAATTAATTTAGGCCCCATTTGGCGACCTATATATATTATATCAAATAGTAGGATATATGTCTATATTCTGGACTTTGACTCTAAAAGAGAGGCCTCAGATACACGAATAAATTTAACTCTATCTCTGAACTGCTCAAGATTTTCAGCACCAACATAGGACACACCGCTTTTTACACTATTAATCATTCTGGATATACCAATTCTGGCTGGGCCTTTATCTGCAACTTTTCCAGAAACTCCCTCAATATGCATTTTTGCTAGATCTTCTATTTGGTAGTTTTCTATTTGCATATCTTCTGAAGCCAACCCTCTGAATATATCTCCAGATTCATTATATCCAGCAAACATCGAACCCATCATAACCATACTAGCTCCAGCTGCTAATGCCTTTACAATATCTCCATTATTCTTAATTCCGCCATCAGCTATAATTCCATTAACTTCATCATCTTCAACTATAGAATATATATCCATAACGGACCCTAAAACTGGAGCTCCAAATCCAGTCTCAAGTCTGGTTGTGCATGCTGCACCACCGCCAATTCCAATCCTTACTGAATCTGCTCCAGCTTCCATAAGCTGCAAATATGATTCTTTTGATGAGCTATTTCCAATCATAATGTGAACATTGTTTGGCACAAATGAGCGCAATTTCTTGACTGATAGTATTGCATTTTCTGTATGAGAAAAAGGTATATCTATCAATATTATTCTACATCCAGTTTTAACTATTAATTCTATAAATTCTTTCTTAATGTCATCAAGGCCAACAGCAATACCAGTTCTAATTGGATCAGTATTTTTTTTTAACTCATTAAAGTAAAAAATTCTTTTATCTATAGATTGAAATCTATGAATAAATCCAACGCCTCCAAGATCATTAATTATAGACAGCATACTGTTATTACTTATAGACTCCATTGGGGCAATACAAATTGGAGCATACATATGTAAAAAACCGTCAGGATTGTTTGGATTGCCTAAAACTGAATCTAGCCTAACATTTGATCTAGACTCAATTTTAGACTCACCAGGAACTAAAAGTATATCATCGTAGCAGAGCGTGTTGATAGACTTATCTTCAAACATTTCAGTCCTTTAAGGACTTCCATGGATTTGGTGGAAGCTTTAAGCTTGACTTCAAAAACCAATTCCACTCTTGATGATCAGCAAGCAATTCAGATAAATATTTAGCTAAGCCATGCTCCTTATTCAGGATAGCCTGGTCAATAACAAATTTAATATCATTTACCATCACATTATTGATTGGTTCAAGGTGCATAGCCATCTCTACTCCACAATACGTATCTGGCTTTACATTGCCTAGACTACTGTTTGTAATGAACTCTTCTAGAGTATACGGAGCTTCCTCGTCTAGTCGTCTAAGCCAGTTTGATATTTCATCAACATGCTTTGCCGACTTTCGATACATTTCTTCATATACAATTCTAGATTGTCTCATCAGAACAGACTCAGTGTTCCAGTAGAATCCCTGCACCAAATGAGAGAATACAAGTACGTTTGCCTGTAACTCTTTTAATGACGATGCTAAATATTTATCCTTCATTATTTAGCCGACTTCAATGCGTTGTATGTTGCTTGATCAACAATTCCAGTTACTGGAAGCTTTGCCTTAAGCTGAAAATCTTTAACTGCCTTTTCAGTACCTGGGCCAAATGATCCGTCTGCCTTGATTCCAAGAAGGGTCTGCACATACTTTACGCTTGTTCCCTTTGATCCATTTTTCATAGCCTTAAATGCTGCTGGCTTAGCTGCTACCTTTTTTACTGGAGCTGCTGGCTTAGCTGCTGGTGCTGTAACAACACCTGCCTTTGAAAGTAATGGTGCATCTTCTTCTCCAGCATATACTGGACGTCCCCATCCAACTACTGCATTAAGCAGCTTCTTCTTGTTATTCTTTTCGTAACCACGAGTCTTAAGCACACACATTCCGCCATTGCGCTGGTCTCCCTTTGCAGTTCCAGATGTATTTCCTTCAATAACTTCGATTGTTCCATCTCCATTATTTTTTACGCAAATACCTACGTGTGAAATTCTATTTACCCCATCTTCTGGGAAATCAAAGAAGATCCAGTCACCTGCAGTTGGATCGTCATTGCGAGCATCAGCCCAACGATTATTCTTCTTGAACCATTCTGCTGCTGCAACTGTTGAAGCAGTCTTAGGATACTTCTTTGGGTCTAATCCAGATTGATCTGCACACCAAGAAACGAATGACTGGCACCATGGCTGGAAGTTTGCACCAGTCCACTTTCCATACTTTGTCTCATTATCTTTTGGCCCTTCAATTGTACCAATTTCTTTTCGAGCAATTTCAATGATTGCTGCTGATGATCCTTTTACTGCCATTACTTTTCTCCTCTTAAAATTGATTTTGTTGTTTTCTTTGAATCTGCTTCTGATGCATACAAAGCTCTTAGGTGAGCATTTGCTCTAGATTCTGATGGATGACAACCAACAAGCTCTCCATCATCTTTTACTACAGCAAAGCCTTTGCATCCTGCTGTATTTCTTTTAATGTTCCAAGGCATAATATACCCCTTTCGTAATACTATATAACTTATTATAGCATTTGCGCCCCCAGATGGATTCGAACCACCGACGCAGACCTTAGAAGAGTCTCGCTCTATCCCCTGAGCTATGGAGGCGTGTTACCTACATACCAAACTTTTTAGCTATTTCTTCACCAGCTTCAGTTATTTCTATGTATGCTGTTAAATCTTCATCATACGTTATATTGACCCAGCCCTTTTCAAACCAATCTAATATTACAGACTCTACATGCTTTTGGTGCTGCTCAAAAAGTTCTGGAGCAAGCTCTTCTGCTTTTTCAGTAATGCTTAGCATAAACTCACCATTATCATCTAAGCCTTCAATATTGATAACACCCATCTCAATATACTTAGATATTAAATCATCTGGATCCATTTGTACCTCCTAGTACAGCGAGTCGGACTTGAACCGACGATAACCGAATTATGAGTTCGGGGCCTTGACCAACTTGGCTACCGCTGCATAATAGGTTAATTATAGTGTGCCATCATCGTTCTTGTCAATAGTTGATTCAACAATTTGTTGAACATAATCAGAAAAATGTTTTCTAATACTGCCAGAGGGCCTTTTGCCAATGCTTATCCATAGCCTCTTATATTCAACTACATTTGAAAATGTGGTTGGGCACAAGGTGATACCATTATAATCTTTTAGTACTGTTGGGAGAGGCACATGCTTTCCACAACACTTACATTCTTTTGCTCTCTCTTGATATATACTCATATTATCATCATCCTATCCATTGCGGTCTTTAAATCATTTGGCATTCTTGGAGGTCTAACTAAATTAATAGAATCTTTTCTAGATTCCTCCAACTCTCTTCTATAACTATCGTAGTCATATGCATGTATTTCAATCTGTGTATTTGTAGTAGGTCGTGTCCTGCTAATTGCGTTATATACTGATCCGCAAACTGCGTCAGCCAAGTCTTTAGATCCCTTTCTAGGGTGATCAACTTTATCTCTCATGATCTTTAATTGAAGTAATTCATCTATAAGTAATTTAATTGCTGGCCCAGATAATCTTTCTTCTGCGATGACCATTGCCATATCATCATAATGCTTTTTAGCAACCGACAGTGTTTCTGTGTTAATTCCATATTGCTTAAGCTGCTGCATCATATCGTGAGAGTTCCATCGGTCAAATGTGCACACGCTGATATTAAATCCAGCAGTTCTTAAAGATAGAATATAGTCTTTAACCTCTGTGAAGTCTACCGATTTATCTGGTGTTGGAGTCCAATATCTAACAGCATCAACCTCAACAATTGGAGCTGGCTGAGAATATTCATTAGTAACCTTTACATTAACCCACTTCTGAACATGAGCTAGAGCAACAGCACAATGGTCATGCTTTTGAGCCAAGTCAACGTGAATAAAGTATGTCTTATCTGGATCTGGTGCAAACCATGGCTCTAGTCTTCCAAATTTATCTACTGCCACCGCAGTATTATTAAATGCCTTTTCAACCTTTTCTCTAGACTTAAAGAATGCATCAACCATTTCTGGTGGCATACATGCAAAACGGCCAAGCGCATCTGGCATATTCTTGTAGAACTCAACCTTGTAATCTTCAATTTTCTTTGTTGGGTTTACTTCCCATGAAGGTCTTTTTAGAGCATATGTCTTTGGGATTGCATAAGATATAATATGATCTTCTTCCCACTCAACAGTGATTTCATTACCCTCTGTTCCGTCTGGAAGATCGTCATCCATCTTTAAAACTTTACTTCTTACAATAACTTCTTTTTCTGCGATTACAGAATCATAAAACTTTTGAATTGGATCATTCTTAAAACGTGGGAATGAAAGAAGGATAATCTTTCCGTAATCTGGAAAACGAGAAATTACAGATCCACGATACATATCATAAATAGCATCAGCTGTTTTAGCCTGGTCATGACCAGTTGTATTCTCAGTAGCAAATCCTGAAATTTCATCGAGAATAACTGTGAGAACGTTATAACCTTCCCAGGCCTCTCTTTCAGAGTGTCCAGAATATACAGTAACATTCTTGTCAAATTTGATCTCAGAGGCCTTTGGGTCATACTTGCCTACAAACCATGGACAATGTTCTATTCGTGTCTTAAAACCCTTAAAGAAGACGTTGTTGGCCTGCTGTGCGTTAATCGCAATGTTAATAATATCAATTGTATCTCCAGGAGGCTTACCATAATAAGTTGCTGGATCTTTCAGGCATAATAATAAATAAACTTGATATGCTACGGATATAGTAGAAGAATAGTCTTTTCCAGAGCCCTTGCCAAGCTGAGCAATAACTTCATTGCATGTTTGCTTAAACATGCGCTTTCCCTCTTCTTCTCCAAATAATTTAATGAGAGTTGATTCTTTATATATCTGTGAAGATTTTTCAATTAATGTATACTGATACTCTGAAAGAGGTGGAAGTCCTAAATATTCTGGACTTGTTACAAATGTTCTTAAACCTACTGGACGCTCATCAAACTCTTCGCCATCAAGTAGGTCAATAAAATCATCAAAATTAAGATCCACTTACTTCCTGCTCAATGACAACAGGCTCAACAACACCAGTAATTTGAGATAATCGCTTAGCAACCTCAAGCTTGCACTTAGGACATGTAGAAGTTACTTCCTTTAGAATCTTAACAAGGATCTCCTGCTTATGCTCTGTCTCTGCAATCTGTGTGGCTAATTCAGCATTATCTAATAAACCGACCTGCTGAAGCATGCCGATTCTTTTTGTTTCAATATCTGCAATTAACTTTAATGCAGTTGCTTTTGTTCCGAGTTGGCCCTGAGTGTCTGCGTCTTCAACAGTCTTCCATGCCTCCTTGATGAGCATAGCGTAATGTTGATCCGCCCCAGACACAGCCTCTTTAGCCCGCTCTCTGGCAGAGTTGTCGTTATGCACCACATTCTTCCAGTCGTCAATTAACGATAAGACTTCCTTGCGTTGAAGCCCTGTAATGGTGGCAATCTGAGTGGCGCTATTGCCTTTTAATAACTCAGACACAACTCTATTCATGCGATCAAAATGATCAGCTAATTCTACTTCAGCCATATTGTATATTATAACCTATAACTTAATTTTAGTCAACTGAAATTTTATTAGCTATCTTGAGAAGAATAAGATATCCGATTAAATCATCAATATCGTTATCTCCTGCAAATCCCTGAGCATTATTGATTCTATTTAATTTATCATCAATACGAACCTTTAATTGCTCTACAGAATCTGATGAGGCAAATAGTCTCATAGGATTTAGAGCTGAGTCTCCATAAGAAATATTCTTCTTAATTAGCATCTCTGCTATTTCAAGAGTCTCATTTAGGATCTTTATTCCTGATGGTGCATCTGTTGCTATTAATTGTAGATCTGTAATCCACAATTGGTAGCCTTTATCTTTTTCTGGATATCCCGCCATCTTATTCCTTACTGAACCTGAGATTCATATCGTCTATCGATTTCCAGAGGAGACTGGAACTCTCTTGCTACTGTATAAACATTAAATAATCCCTTATGACCGTTTCTAAATATAAACCAGTCTGTAGGATAATCCATGCCATTATTCTTTACATATTCTACCAGCTTTTTTGCGCCTTGTCTAGATACAACATAGCACAAAGTCGACCAATCCTGATATGCTTTAGCAACATATTCATTTACATAATCATTTGCATTATATCTATCAAACTGATTTGGATCTATATATATGCTAACTACATCATAATCTAAAGGTGTACCACTAGCAATTAAATTATATTTATATATAAAATCTTCATGTATTAGAGAGTCATCTTCAAATACTAGAAGGCTATCTAAGTTATTATCAATTACATAATTCCATGCTGCATAATGGCTTCCAAAGTTGCCTACTTCTCCTGGCTTAAACCCTTCCCATCCAAATTTAAAATCTGGATAGGCTGATCTAAACTTTAGCATTTCAGTCTCATCTTTTGCATTTAGGCAAAATATACTATGCCTGTTTCCATTAACAGTAGATTCGATCTTATCTCTATTAAACTTTCTTTCATCATTTATATGTATAATGTGATAATTTATATCATTTTTAAATAAATTAAATTCATTATAAAAATCATGGATTTCCTTACATCCATCTAGATTAGACATTCTTCCATAAATCTTATTATGTAAACTGCCGTATAAGGAGCTGTCCAGCCCAATACTATCTAGATAGTTATAAAACTCCTCAAACAACAAATTCATCTCTCTTGTAGCTGCAGAATGATCATAGCTACTTCCAGCTGGATGAAATAAAACAAATCTTTTATCTCTTAATATTGGTCTATTCATTGCAATTGCTAATGATGACCAAATTAGATCTAGACCCCAACCACTTTTAATCGTTTTTAAATCTATTTTCTTATCTAAATAATTAAAATAATCTAGCATTATCTTTACAATATCTCTATGTATAAATACATATATGCCGTCTGTTTGAATTGCAATATTTAGCTTATCGTCATAGTCTACATCGGTAATCTTAGATGCTGGCTCTGACCAAGGCTCGTGTGTAAAGTGTGGGGCATACAGAGCTGTATTATTGTATACAGACAGAACATGATTAGCTCTATCAATTACATTGCTCCACTCATTATACGATACATCGCCACACAAAAATGCCATGTAATCATATGACATATCAAAATCTTTTAGGGCATAATAAAATTGTCTGTAGTATCTAATATCTCCAACATTATGCCAATGATCTTTTGTAATTGTTCCAGAATTAATTACAGTTATCGGTTGACCATTAGCCATAAACTGTTCATCGATCTCTACACAATTATTATGCATCTCATCCCATGCAACTAAATATGTATAAAATTTCATTTCATTCTACCTCTTATTTCTGTAGAAGAAATTGTTTTTGTATACGGAACGTAAATAAGGCCTATTCCTCTTTCATCCAGCCAATCTTGGGTGAATGACATCTGTGCATGGTAATCCTTTTGTGCCCAGTCTGAACCAGTTACTATATAGTCTGGCTTTACCAGATCAATTGTTATTCTTGAATCTTGACCACCAACATTCATAATAACTTCATCAACATATTTGCATGCAAGAAGCACTGCCATTCTTTCTTCTTCGCTACATATAGGCTTTTTATTTTTAAATTGATACACAAAATCATCTGTATTTAGAGCAACTATAACTTTGCCATCAGGACCAGCAATGTCCTTGCATCTCTTTAGTATGTTAACATGTCCAGAATGAAATAGGTCATATGTACCACCGTTATAAACAATACTCATGACTTAATCCTATCATAAATCTCTTGAGATACATACCAGCTGTCCCATTTAGATTCTTCTGGAAGAACCCTAATATATCCATTAGAAGTCAATATATCGTCTATAAGACCCTGCGCTGGAGTATTATTATGCTCAACAGTAATTACTTTAAATTTTCTTGAAAAATCATAAGATGCCAAGATAGAATATTCTGATCCCTCTGTGTCCATTGAAAGATAGTCAATAACTTCTGGGCAGTCATGCTTATCAAACAAATCCCCTAGCGATATAGTGTCTACCTGATAAACATTTCCATTATCTAGTCTTGTTTGAGCATGAACATCTCCATATGCATACTCAGCTATTCCAGAAAGACCATGGAAATCATTAACTTCAACAAAGTCTACCGTATCACCAGTTGTACTTGCAACGCATAATGTATCAACTGAAACATCTCTCTTTCTTTTCAAAACACTATTATAGTATCTTGATGGCTCTACTAGTAAGCCATCCCAGCCGTAATATGTTTCAAGTAAAAATGTATTAGATAGGTAGACCCCATCTGAAGCTCCAAATTCTACAAAGTAACCTGGGTTTTTTCCTAAACAAAACAGTACGAATAGGTCCTGTCTAATTTGAGAGTATCCCTCTTTTCTTGAGCAAAACTCGTTAAAGTCATTCAACAAACTCATCTTTTTTTAATGAGGCTAAACTGCTCTAAATATCTTTGAATAGTCATAGCAGATACGCCACATTCCTTTCCTATTTCTGTAACTGTTTTCTTTTGTACAACATATCTTCTGTAAAGCCATTCTTTGCTTTGATAAAGCTTCATCTTTTGGTCAGCTCCTCATGTGCATAATAAGCAATGCCAATAGCATCTGCAACATCATAATCTATAACATGAATATTAAATTGAGATAAAACCCAATCACATGTTCTCTGCTTACGCATATTCCTTAACTGGTTCTTATACCAAGATTCTGCATAACCTGGATTTTTTAGACGAATAGATTCCTTTTCCGCTTTAGTTGGATTCTTATTACCAATCTTTGCCTGCCATGCAGTTGGAGAAACTGTAGTTACTTTTGATCCAGTAGTCATTAGCTCTGCTATAACTGCACCGTATACATAAGATAACTTTATTACTGCATCTGGTGATCTTACTAGAACAGCACCCTCTATTGCAATATAGTCTGACTGCAGTTCTGAAAGCATAGCATGCATCTTAATTTTTGCATCTACAATCTTCTCAAATATATCTGATCCAGTAAATTCGATCTTCCCCCATTTAAAAGGATATCCATTTGTAAATAGACAGAATGCTACAGAGTTAGTAGATGCGTCTATACCAAGAACTGAGTATGCCTGAGTTTTATGCAAACTAGCTAATGTCATCTAGCATCCCCAGTATCTTGCTTTTATTTTTTAATGCGCTATTTTTTTCACATAAACCACAAATCATATTCTGATTATATCTACTTAGCTGAGTTTTACATTTCTTGCATTCTCTGTAAGCACCGTTTCTAATAGCCTTTTTCTCATAATACTTTTCCATAATTCTTCGATTTGTTGCAACCCTACAACACTCATCAGAACAATATTTTTGATTATGAGTCTTTGGCTCAAAATCTATTGAGCATTCTTTATTACTACACTTCATAGCTTTGGCACCTTATATGTTTCTATTTGTACAGTTCCAAGCTCTGCATCTTTAGACCAGCATTCCTTTTTAATCGGACAATACGTGCATGGAGCTTTTGTTTTTGTAGCACCTTCTGGACGTAAAGGCATGTCTCCATCATTAAAGTTATCCCAAACCTCTTGGAGCCATACAAATAATTCATCAATGATCTTCTTATTTCGATCATTCATTTGAACTGGCAAAATAAGGATCTCCTGAGTATTCTTATTCTCATAAAGAAAAAATCCTTCATCGATATTCTTTAGCTTCATATATGTCAACAACTGCAAAATATGGTTAGCTGTTGGATTCATTTCAGACTGTCTTGTATCCCAGACTTCCTGCTTGGCTGTTTTAATTTCACCAATTACACCTGTTCCATCCCAGTTTAAAACTAAGTCGATGAATCCACGGATTGGAGGATGTTCATTTTTAATTTCAACTTCAGTATCTACTGATACAATTTTTGTAGTTTGAAATAAATCTGATGACTTGCTTTTGATTAGATCTTGAAGTCTCTCATGAGCTTCAGTACCATATTTCATATTAGCAACAGCCTGTGCATCATTATTATCAATAAAGTATGCACCGCTAAAAGCCATATACCAATATCTAGGACAATTACCATGACCATATCCAAAGGAGCTTGGGCTAAATGACTTCTTTGTCATCTCACCATCTGGACGCTTAGTTGCCAAGTAAGCATCATCTAGTAACTTTCCAAACTCTAGAGCATCAAACTTGCCATTATATTTTTTAAACTTTAAATTTTTTACAATTTCTCTAGCCAATTTTAATTGTACCTAACGACATACTTAAGCGCATCTACGAGCTTGTCGATGGACTCCTTTACTGAATAGTAAATATTCTTCTTATTATTATTTACTGAACCAGCCTTATCCTTTGCAATTGTAGAATAGATTGAAGCTAAGATAGCAAACTTTGTTGACAATGCCTGAAGCTCAATAATAAGCTGTGGAGCTTTTGCAGCAGGAACATCTGGCTTCATCAAAAGCTTTACAACAATTTCCAATGCCTTATCCAACTGCTCATCTTTCATGAACTCATGAAGATCATTGAACTCAGTAATATTGCTAATTAATTCTAGAGGATTCTTATCTTCCATCATTTTCCCTCATCTTCTTATCAATCTCACCAGTAATGGTAAACATGCCATAACCCATAACCATACCTATTAGTATACCAAATAAAAAGTTAATCATTTTTATCCTCCCATGCTTCCACCATTTGCTCAAATAGTGTCCATTCAATAACTGCCAGCCTTGTTTTAGAATTATCCTTGCCCAAAATTATTTTGAGTACTGGATATTTATCCCTACTAACCTTAAAAGTATCTGTACAAATCTTTGACCAAATGCTTTGCGATATGGAAATACTTTTTTCATACTCTTTGTAATCAACCACAAAATCATGCCATTGGGCATCACCCTTTTGGTAGTTACCACGCCCACTATTTTTCTGCGCTTTGGCTCCATCACGTTTTACCTCAGATCTTTCTGACATTAGTTAACCACAAACGTATTGCTATGACCATCTGGACATGTCCATGACATAGTAAAGCTAGCTGGGTCCCAGTAAGCCTCACCAGCATCCTTATCACACTTAGAACATGGCTTTGAACCAACTATTTTTTCCAAATTTGAAACCTGTTCAACCGTAGGCTTTGGGCCAAAAAATTCATTAAGATTTGGCATTTATATCTCCAATCAAGCTGTCTACAACATCTGGATTTTCTCTTAAATAGGCTACAGCCTTTGCACGTCCTTGAAAACGTTCTCCATTTACTGTATACCATGCTCCACCCTTTTCAACTATTCCACACATTTCTGCAACATCTAGGGTTTCGCCAACTCTGTCAACACCAAGTGTTTCTCCTTGATAATAGAAGTCATATTGTCCAGACAAATTTGGTGGACCTAGTTTATTATAATCAATGATCCAGTTTACTGGTCTACCCACTCTTTGTTCAATGATTTTATCTCCAACCTTAACGCCAGCCTTAATAGCATTAGCCTCAGCTTCGCTAGACCAAAGTTTAATGACAGTAGAGGAGAAAAATTTAACCGCCATGCCACCCGTAGGAATATGACTTGCATGCATACTGCCAAATTGATTGCGTTGCTGAGAAATGAGAACAAGAAGCGTTTTCTTGTTTGCGTAATTAAGCATCTTAACTGCATGTGTCATATCCTTTGCTTCTGCACCGATCTGCTTAGTATCCTGCAGATCTTTAAGTTCATTACCATCTTTTTCAAAATAAATTGCTGGAAGTAGAGCAGAAATAGAATCGACTACGATCATGTCAACTTCTGCTTCCATAAGTTTTGTTGCTACATCAACCATGTCATTGACTGTTTTTGCTGGAGAGTAAATCAATTTAGATGAATCTACACCCAAAGCTTCAGCCCAAGACTGGTCATATGATGCCTCTGCATCAATCCATGCACATGTCTTGCCCTCCTTTTGAGCCATTGCAATCATTTGCAGACAGAATGATGACTTACCAGCTGACTTATTTCCCCACACCAAAACCTGTCTTCCATAACCAAGACCGCCCTTTAATGCCATATTCAAGCCAATGCTGGGAGTTAATTGTTTTTCAACCTTAACATCCTGTGCTGCTTGAACACGCTGTCTCGTTTTTGGATCTAGCTTTGCTAAAATATTATCTATATCTATTGTCATTCCAACTCTTTCTTTTGTATTAGTATAGCATTAAAACAGGTTGCCGTGAAGTCTTGAACGCTCTTTATTTTTATTCATTTTGCTAAAAAGAACTTCATCCAGACTATGTAACACCTCTTCTTCATTTCTCATTGCTGCATAAACATCGAGTAGTCGGATAATGACATCAGCCATTTCTTCTACAACTTTTTCAGACCCCTGACTTTTGCGGATAGCCTCCAAAACTTCAGTAACTTCTGAATGTACGAGAGCAAGCTTGTTGCCAATTTTGTCATTCGTATATTCGCCATCCCAAAATCCCTTTTCCCTTGCAGTTTCATGAAGCATTGCAGCTAATGCATCAAAGCCATACTCCAATGCAAAATAACTATTCTTATCCATTTTTACTCCTTAGACTAAATGTAAATGATGGGCCTTCCTCATCATAATCAATTACTAATTCTTTATCTTCATTTTGTGCATCTAAAAACTTTAAAGTAGGCACAGTAATCTTGCCTTGCTCTTCAAGAATTGCAACAAGTATCTGGTTAAGACTAATCGATTGAATTAGCCCTCCAACATCTTCTGTCATTTGATCTCCTTAATCATTAAAGTTCCATCATCCAATTTAGATAGAACTGGCTTTGCAACTAATCCTTCTCTCATCTTTGCTAGAGCCATCTTATATAAAGTAGGGAAGGCAATAGCTCTAGTTAATTCTTTATCCTTATTAGCCATAACAATATGAGCCATCATCTTGCCAGCTTTTGTCTTGTATGGAGTAAAGTTAATTACAATATATTCATCTTCCTTAATATCATAGTCTTTTCTATATAAATAGTCTACGAATAAGTCATTAGATTCTTTTGTAATATCCTTTACATTTACGTATCTAGCAATACGGTTATCTCCAACCAAAATAAAGTACATTTGATTTGTTTCAATTTGTGTCTGTTCATGGTGGAATAGGCCAATTGATCCAGTCTCATCTACTAGCTCGACTCTAGCCCAGCCTGTTCCACGTTTAATTCCCTTAACCATTCCAAACATAACGAATGAGCCTAGGTCATCGAAATCATCAATTGGTCTGGCCTGAGATTTAATTCGAGGTGGGATATGGTCTAGATTAAATGTAGGAATGCCTAGACACTCATAATAGTTTTCTTTCTCGTTTCCTATTCTAGGATTATCCTCAAAAGCTGCTGCACCAATCATATTTAGATATGTTATTGCACGACTATTGATTCCGCTTCCCTTTTTAGAGGCTTTGCCTACAAAGTCTGCATAGTCTTTATATGGTCTTTGAGCAATAATCTTATTGGCAATTCCGTCTGAAATAAATTTAACATCAGCAAGTCCGAATCTAATTGAATCTTTCTGCAATGAAAAGAATACGTCTGATTCATTAATATGTGGCAGAGTTACCTTTAGCCCTAGACGCTTTGCTTCAATTAAGTATTCTGTTCTAGCATCCTTATCGCCTTCATTTTTTAGAATAGCGAACATGAACTCTAGTGGATAATAATGCTTTAGCCATGCTGTGTAATAAGATAGCATAGAGTAAGCAACAGCGTGAGAACGGTTGAAAGAGTAGCCAGCATGAGCTTCAAAATCATGCCATAGCGCCTCCGCTGCCTCTTGTGCAATGTGTGCTGTAGCTCCAGAAATAAACTTGTCTTTGAAGACATCAAACTCCTTAGCATCTTTCTTTTTACCAATGATCTTACGGACTTTATCAGCCTCAGACCAGGACATTCCACCTAGGTGTACACATGCCTGCATAACCTGCTCTTGGTAAATGATAACACCATATGTATTTTCTGTAAAAGGCTTCATGATATTATGCACATAGGAAACAGCTTCTTCGCCATTTTTTCTCTTAATATAAGATGCACCTACAGTATTCATTGCGCCTGGACGAACCAATGCATTTGATGCTGCCAGGTCTTCAAATGAGTCTACACCCATCTTGATAAGAAGGTTGGTATATGGAGTAGCTTCTGCTTGGAATACTCCCTTTGTATACCCCTCGCTAAGTGTTTTATAAACCTTTTTATCATCTAGAGGAATCTTTGAGAGAACAATATCTTTGCCAGTACGCTTTCTAATTGAGGCAACCGTATCAGAAATAACTGATAATGTTTTTAGTCCAAGAGCATCTAGCTTGATCAGACCAATATTAGCAACTGTATCCATATCATATGCAACAACAGGGATTCTTCCAGACACCTTATCATTAGCATCTTCTCTAGATTCAACTGGTGCATATTTTCTAATATCATCTTTAGCTACTACAACTCCAGCTGCGTGAACACCAACATTTCGAATCTTTCCACGAAGGCGTTCTGCTAGCCATGTAACCTCTGGATATTTATTTCTAAACTCAACAGTATTAGGAGAGTCTAGATAATCTTCAAATGTGTCAATTGATTTAAGTGCACGATTAACTTCCTGTAGAGGAACCATAAATACACGTGCAGCATCACGAACAACACCCTTATCCTTAAAATAAGTATATGTGGAAATAGAAGCAACATGCTTAAACTTACGCTTAAGATATTCCTTAACTTCTTTTCTGCGACGGTCTTCGAAGTCGGTATCAATATCTGGGAAGTCATTACGCTCTGGGTTAATAAAACGGAAAAAGAGTAGGTCATATTTAATTGGATCTACATCTGTAATACCCAGGGCATAGCAAACCAACGATCCTGCTGCCGAACCACGTCCAGGACCCACCATAATATCTGATGATTTAGCCCAGTTAATCATATCCCCTACTACTAGGAAGTAGGAGGCAAAGCTTTTAGACTTAATAATCTCAAGCTCTTCATCCAGTCTGTCTATATAGGCCTGGTCTTGGTCCAGGGATAGCCTTTTAAGGCCTTCTAAGGCCATTTCACGGAGTTTATTGTCCGCATTGGTCTTAGGTACTGGCAGGAGGTCTAAACCCTCGTTAAAATCGTATTCTGAGACCTTTGAGGCAATCTCCATAGTATTCTCATATATATCTGTACGAGTAATGCCAGACTTATTAAAATCCTTTTCAATTTCAGACCTAGACTGAATAAATAGGTTATAGTCTTGAAATGAGATTCTACGGTCAGGATAAAGATAATTAAATCGATCTAGCATATTCTTCATATTTCTAGACATATCGAAATCGGCATCCTTGTCTACCTTTGGACTTGTAGACAAAATAAGCATAGCTTCTTCTAGGACTTTATCTTCACCCTTAGCAAAGTGTGCATCTCCAGTTGCCACCGCCTTAATTTTTAATTCATCAGCTAGCTCTAAAAGCTTTTCATTTATTTCTTTTGGATTGTGAGATTGTACCTCAACATAAAAATCTTCACCAAAAGACTTCTTAAAGTTCTGTAGTAAAAGCTTTGCTTCTGAGAATTCTTCCCTTTCAATTGCCTTAGAGATAAGTCCATTAAGACATCCAGAAAGAACAATAATGCCCTCTTTATACTCATTTAAAACCTCTCTATCAATACGTGGCTTATGATAAAAGCCTTCGTTCCATGCCAGCTCTTGTAAAGCATTTATATTATTTAATCCAGTTTGATCTTTAGCCAATAAGATAATGTGATTGTATGCCTGAATAGATTTATCTGTTTTAGAAGATCTGTCAAATCTATCAGTTGGAGAAATATATGCCTCTACTCCAAGGATTGGCTTTATGCCAAGCTCACGTGCAGCAATTTGCATGTCACGGTGTGAGGATAGTGTGCCATGATCTGTAATTGCAATCGCTGTTTGCCCAGCATCCAATGCTGCTTGACATAATTCTTTTGGAGAATTAAGTCCATCCATAAGGCTATAGTAGCTATGTACGTGTAAATGTGTAAAACTCATTAGTATCCGCCTGTGCATTCGTTTCTTGTGTGATGAAGCCTATTCTTAATATAAGCTTTCTTGCTTGGTGCATATAACTCTTCGTTGCATGAATAACATGCTCCAGTCCATTCACGTGCAAAGAAGTCATATCTCATTACTTTGCTGCCAAAATACTTTTCTTCTACAAAAGTAGCGAATGGGTCTGGTATTTCGTATGAGATCATTGGTGTATCTTATCAAATAAAAGAGGAGCGGTCAATAGACCGCCCCCCAATTATTTAAATTACCAGTCTACGCTGCTAGATGTTGAGTCAGACTGAGCTTCTTCTGTTGCATTATCTCCAGCAAAGAATGCCTCTTGCTCAACATATGGAAGATCACGAACTGCAAGCTCTTCAAGCTTGTATAGTTCAAGACCTGAGTCATCGAATGGAGTTTCATCCTTGTTTAGAGGAATAATTGTATAGCTTGTATCTGTGTTTGTTCCAGTACGCTTAATTCTCCACATAAGATTTGTGATGCTACCAACCTCTCCAGCATACTCAATAAGAGTTGGTGTAATTGCCTTAGCACTTGCACCCTGTGAAAGAATTGCTACATAAGGGTCTTCCTTACCGTCATCGACTAGCACATTTACATAAAGTCGTGACTTGCCCTTCCAGCCAGCCTTGTAGTCCTTACGGTGCAATTCGCACCCATAACACTTACCCTGATCATCCATGGAACACAATGCCTTGCGACGGTAATCCTTAGGATTTGTATGCTCTACAGCAATAAATCCAAGACCGTTCTTTTCATTGTAATTTGGTGAATCTGGATCTAGTTCTTGAAGGAATCTAATTTTAACGCTTTGCCCATCTTCAAGCTTAACCCACTTAGCCTTTGTTCCATCGCCTTCATTATATGTAGGCTTATCCATTACTTCATTTAGACTTTTAAGTCCTTTTACAATACCCATATTTTTTTCTCCTAATATATATTTGACGGTATAGATCCGTCTGTATAGTCTATTATACCACTACCAAGAACGATATTCAATATCTGAAACAGCATTCTTTATGCATGATACAATCTCTTCGTCTGACATATCCCCAGCATCTTTAGCATTATGTGGATATACCTTGCCATATTCAAATGATGCCCAAAGGATATCCTTATTGCGTAGTTTATTAGCAATAGACATTCCTAGCTGCCTGCCAGCCTCATCATTATCTGTCATTATGGTTATTCTATTAAAATATCTATTCAATATATTATGCTGCTCTGTAGATAAAAAACCACCTAAGGTAGCAACAACATTTGGAAATCCTGCCTGATGTATTCTGATGGCATCAAAGTTTGATTCAACAACAATTACATTGTTAAATTTCTTAGCATTTTGAATATTAAATAAGGTCTTACTTTTAGGCAGGTTTGTACTATTCTTAAATGACTTACCTTCAATTGATCTACCAACAATTCCAATTGGAATTGAGTCTGGACTATAAACTGGAGTAGTAACCATATTCATGTTCTCAGAATACCCTAGTTTAAAATGCTTCATAGAGTCTTCATTAATTCCACGTGAATTAAGGTACTCTTTACCCTTAACACTTTTACCTAATCCAGCATGTAGTTTATCCAAAGTATCTAAACTAAATACCTCAAACACTGGCTTTTCCTCCATGGCGTCTGCCAGCAATTCATCGAAGTTATTGAGGGACTCTGTTTCTTTTGTTGCAATAAATCTAAGAGCCTCATAGTCATTCTTCTGCATTACACGACGAACTAATTCAACTAAAGTTCCAGCTTCTCCACATGCAGGGTTAAAGCAAATGAATGCGCCTTTTTCTTTGCTAACGCTAAAGCTTGAAGTATGCCTATTGGAATGGAATGGACAGTAGCATAGGAAATCATTAGAAGTTTCTCCAACGATTTCAAGTCCAGCTGATTTAATTACAGATCTGATATGTGCTGCTGAGTAGAGCGTGGTATCAACTTGCTTTGTGTTATACCCTCGTATTGCCATGTGTCACCTCCAATATATACTCCATGAATTACCATTGTAAATACCCACTTATCTGCGAACGAATTATACTCTACAATCCAGGTAGGATCAAGATCCAGTAGTCTGACATAACCACTGTCTCTCATTGAAGTTATTAATGTACGATAAACTGAGTCTTTAGTAGACTCTAGAGTATTATCCGTTAAAACTCCAGTTAAAGTAAAATCCTTAATTTTGCGGATTGGGATTTGTTTCATGAACTTCCTTAATAATTCCTCGGTTAATATCCCAATCTAGATAGAATGCGAAATTGCTACCGTGACGATTCTTTCTTGAGACTACCTCAATAAGATTTGTATCGGTATACTTATGAATTGCAATAGCCATATCAGCATCATATTCAATTGCTTTAGACCATGCAACCTGTGAAAGCATAGGTGGAGCATCTTGATCAGAAACATCATCCATCGTTGCAGCAGTAATATCAATAACAGGAATATTGTTGCTCATTGCAAGCATCTTGAACTCACGTGAGATATTCATATTACGCTCAGTTGCACCCTGACTCTTTTTTGTATCAGAAAACAGCTGGTGATAATCTAGAATAACCATGTCTGGCTTATGCTGGTCAATCTTTGCTTGAACAGTATTAGCACTTACTTCACCCATTCCCTCATTAGATACAAGGATGAATCCACGCTTATTCTCAAACTTCTTCTTTCCCCATGATTTTAAGTCATCAATATTAATGTCACCCTTAGCAAAATCACTAGCCTTAAACAAACCAGAGCCCATCATTGTATAGATACGGTTACGCATATCTTCAGGAGACATTTCAAGAGAGATGATCATTGGTTTAAATCCCTGTTCCCACGCCTTACAAGCAAGGTAGGAAGTAAACCATGTCTTACCACGACCAGGCCAACCAATTGCAACAATAAGGTGTCCAGGAGCCATTCCAGTTGGATATGCTTTATCAATAGAGTCAAAGCCAGTCATAATGCCTGGACTTCCTCCCATTGCAGCAGAACGCTCTTTCAGCTGAATGATATGGCTTTCTGCAGCTTCAATATCTGTAACATCTAGGTCACGAACATTATTAGTAAACTTATTAAGGGTTGCAAGTTTTGCCTGCATATCGGCAATAACTCTGGCAGGAACATCCTCCTTTAATGCAGAACCACTTTGTAGAATAATAGACTTTAGCTTATTAGATAGGTATTCATTCTTTAGCTTATCTAAATAATACCCAGTTTCAGCTTTAGTATCTACTGCCTCAAAATCCTTAAACTTTTCAAGAAGTACGCCAGACTCAGGTACTGCCTTAAACTTATAATAGTATGACTTTAGTCCATCCCAAATATCTTTGTGAGAAGTAAATAGCTCATCAACATTATCAGCAAGTAGTACGCTGATATCCTTATTCTTGCATACTGAGGATATTAACTCTGCCTCTGTGTTCACTCTTCTCCGCCTTCTACTAATATCTTTGTCGCCTGCATCAACTTGCGACGAGTCTCTTTATCTTTTTCTGAACTTTCCATAAACTGATCTATTCTATCAAAGTTATTATAGAAGAAGTTGAGCGGATGCCCAGACTTGCTGGTTCTAAAATAGTACTCTAATAGTTCTACTGCACGATCATATCCTACACTATCTATGACATCTTGCATAGCCCATTTTTCACGAAATTTATTGATACGTGGCACCTTGCCATACCTATCCTTATAAAGGTTTTGATATAGGCTAATTAAAATATACGGAGCTTTATTATTTTCCACGGCCTTTAAGTTCTTCCTCAATTTCACGTGTCTTCTCAATAAGCTTAGATTCTACAAACTGGTACACTCGTTCAGTTGCAGTGTCAACATTCTCACCCTGTCTAACATTATCCTCAACACCGATTCCGATCTTGATGCTTTCATAGTTTCCAAGGTTACGTGTAAATGATAGGTCAACCTTAACTTTTGTCTCTGACATTACTCCGCCTTCCATACAGGTATAAACTTTCCTTCTTCGGTCTTAGTATACAATATTAAATTGTATTTGAGAAGAGCTTGCAGCTCTGCTTTTGATGGTAGATTTGAAGTATACCCAGCATCTAAAATAAATTGATGAAGCTCCATCACATCATTTTCGCTAAGCATAAACTTATACCAACGGCTTTCTGGTTTACCTATAGGATAAACTTTTTGAGGAGTTCTGATCTTTCCTTCTATAATATAATCCTCTAAAGTAACCTTATGCCTATTTAAAAGTTTTCCAACTTCCACTAAGGAATAAGCTCTCTGCATATTCTTTTCAACCAAGGCTAGAGAATAAAGAACACGGTTGCCATCTGGATAGCACCATGCATATAATTCATCCCTAGCTCTTGATCTACTCAGAACCTTATGGATTTTACCATTTAGGAAGAAATAGAGAAACTTTTTGCTACTAGTCTGTCTTGTTCGTCTAGCCATAGTCCGAATCTATTCATCTCTCTATTAATCATCCAGCGCTTTCCGCACATGACGCAAAACAATTCTATATGCAACTTTTGAGAAAATACTCTATCGATAAAAACTCTACCGTTGCACTTCTTACAGCTCATCATACCTGAAATACCTTTCCATCTACTACACAAGAATACTCTGGTGATACGTGAATCATCTGAATGTGAGGATAATCATTTACAATATGTGCAATTGCAAATCCCTTTTGCCAGTCATGATGCTGAGTATACTTCATTCCTGGCCCCTTTTCATCACACATATGACCAATTTCATATCCACGAAGAGTTTCACCTTCACCATTATTTCGCAACTCATATGTTACCATATGTGAAGCAATTCTATGAGAGTGTCCACGGATCAAAGATACCTGCATATCTTCCATATCTTTTCTGACTGATCCAGTTGCTGCAATTGAAAGTCCATGATGAACATGGACATCGCCAAATCTACGCTTAGGCAATTCGTTATAGAATATATATTCGTATCCTAAAGAATCAAGTGACCAGAGTGATTCTGGTGTTACGTCCTTAGCATAGTCTGGAAGCTTCTTATCGATATATTCAAAAATTCTTACATCGTGATTTCCAAGCGCTGAGAATAACTGAGCATCTGGAAGCATCTCACGAGTTTTAGCATAAAAGTCTCTAGCACCCTTTGCCTCGTGTCTCATCATTGGAACAATCAAGTCACGGCTATCATCCTTGTGCAACTGCATAAATTCTGCAGATCTACCCTCAGTATATTTGCTATAGCATGCCTGATCATCAGTATCTCCCAAATAATCAACAACATCTGGCTTAAACCACTTCATTACCTTAAACCACAGCTCGATCATCTTATCATCCTGATAAGGGAACTGCTGGTCGGATGAAAGCATCCACTTTAAATCGTTAGCCATTTTTCTCCTAATAAGTAAAAAAGTCACGAGTCCGTGACTTTTAAAAGCTACAGCGAATTGTAGCAGGTTAAAATATTGGTGTCAATACTATTTGACGTTTGGCTCCATATATACTGCAATCCAATGAATCCATGGAGCAGACTTTAAATCGCCATTTTGAGTAGTATATTCAATATCAGCGGTAGTCTTTTGAACATTGGTGATATTAACCATAAACTTCTGCTTATTTGATACTGCAACTACTCTAGGCTTATCTCCAAATTGTGCATCTGCATAATTAATCTGGACTTTTTTAATTGCTCCCGCTGTTCCAACCGCAGATGTACCGCTATCTGGACCAACAGCTCCAGCCCAAACCTTAGGAATCTTTGTAACAACAGTTGAGCTAGTCAATCCAGATGAAGTCATATTCTTTTCTAGCGCCACAATTGCATCTGATAGCTGATTCAACTTATCAATATCCAGTGGCTCTCCTGGATCAAATCTTACTGTCATAATGATTCTCCTAATTCATGCATATTTGCTTCTACATCACTTACCTCAATAACAAGGCTTCTATCTAGTCCAAACGCATCAAAGATATCTGGACTTTTAATATGCCGTCTCTTATTTTGAGATATTAAATACATTTTACCATCTGATATATCTTTAATCAAGGTGCCATCTCTAAAGCCAAGCTTTCCAGCCAACTTTATTTTGGCAACAGCTTCTTCAGTTGCGTTTACAGTTGTAAACATCCAGCTATTAGCTGCACGATCCGAAACAAGCCTATACCTTTTATTATCTTTAATCCAATATACAGCTTTATCAGTTTTTACTGCAATGCCAGATGGGAAATTAGTTGGCTCAGAGATTACTGAGATGCTCGGAGTACTCTTTTGCTGCCAAATTTTTTTCATCTCTCTCCTGTACCATTTTAGTTATTTCTGCTCTTAAAATTGCTATTTGAGTCTCATAGTTAGAAACAAGCTCGCCAATTCTTTGCTGAAATGCAGCAATTATTAAATCATTTTTTTCCATATTAAATAATCACTTCTAGAGTTGATGCTTCTGCCTCTAATGCTGCCTGTCTTGCATTTTCTCTATCAAGCTGTGAATTAATGCTATTTATAGTATCCTGGTTAGGAGTTTCTACTGCCTGCTCAGCAATTAAGCTAAGCTGCAAGTTATAGCGATTAGACACACATGTTTTAATATGCTGATTAATCATGCTTAATTTTTCATTATCAGTTAGTTCTACTGTCATTTTAAAATTATATCACATCTTCAGTATTTTGAATAGCCCCCCACTTACCAAGTGGGCATGATGCGTGTGGCAATTTTGTCTTTTCAGACATAAAGCATCCACACTTTTTACATGTTTTTGTAGCTTGAATTAATGAAGGACATGATAGGCATAGATTATATCTATACTCTCTAGTTTCTTCATCAACATGCTCAATCTTAGGATTAATTAAATCCCAAGGTCTAACTGGATCTCCAGCGCTTTTTTCTTTCCATAACTGCCATGGAGTTTTTTCTGACATTTATTCTCCTGGAGTAGGCTCTGTTGGTTCTGCTGGTGCTGTAAATTCACCAGTCTCTGCATTATATCCTGAGCCAACTGCGATAACATTAGACTCAGATGCAAGCTGTTCTGTTACATTAAGAACAAGTGGGTTACTTAAGAAAATTGAAGATAGTCTATCATCAGTATGAAGAATATCAGCAACCTCTCCGTCTAGAATAAAAGCCAATTTGATTGGCGGTAATGTATTTTCTGTCATTTTATTTCTCCTTTATTTATATATATTATACTATAATACTTCGGCGTTGTCTAGCTTGGAAGTATTTGTAAATTATCAATATAGCCAGCCTCATTATATGGAGTACTCATCTTTATCACTCCCGCTGCCACTCCAGATACGCTAGATGATGGGGCGGATCCTGTTACAGATAAAGTATTTCCAATTTGAGTAGAACCATTAAATGCGCTGACTAATATAGAATTACCACTTGTGGTAAGCACAAGATTGGGTATGTTTGTATATGAGGATGAGCTCGATGCAACCTCAAGTGATCCTTCTTCTGAAACTGATGATCCATTTGATTTATGTACTTTAATATAACTGCTATATGTAGATCCAGCTGTTGAAACTATTGTACTCCATGAGTATGTAGTAAAATTAGTTGGGCTACTATCTCTTGTATACCACTCATATCCGTTTACTGTAGTAAGATCATTGCTTCTTGTATTATATGTGTAGCTTGTTGTAGTAGTTCCAGAAGAGCTTCTCTTATTCCAAGAATAAGTGGTGTAGGCTGGTGATGATGCAGACCAAAGTGTTCCAGAATATGTTGTAGTATTAACAGCTCTAACAACATAATATGAGTATGGATATGGGCTGCTAGAGTTACATGATGAGCATCTAGTTCCTACTGTTCCAGCATTATAAGTTGAAGTAAAGTTACCGCAAGTTGTTCTGCCAGTTACAAGCTGCCCACAGTCATAAGTTGTTGTTGTTGACGAAGTGCAGCTAGCACTGCATCTTTGCCCTTCATTATTTCCATATGAAGGACATGAATTATATCCACTAAAGCCATCTGAACATGTTGATGGAACTGCTGGTGTATCTACAGAGCTACATCCACAGACATCGCCAGCGCCGTTGCCAGCTGCTGGACATCCAGTTGTATTTGAACCACCAGCTTGATTGCATGCATATGTTGTTGTAGTAGTAGATGAGCAATTACAAACTCCACCAGCAGTTTGATTATTGCTATTTGTACAAGAGCTTCCTGTCTGTTGAGCTCCAGTACATGCATAATACGATGTGCTATATGGAGTACAATTGCAATATTGTCCTGCACCAGTTCCAAATCCGCTGGACGGGCACTGTGTATCTATGCCAGCCCATGTTGTACAGGAATATTCTGACCCAGCCTGAGATGTGCATCCGCAAGCATCACCGACATTTGTTCCAGTAGTTGGGCAACCAGTTCTATTTGATCCACCAGTTCCAGTACATGATGTTCCAGATGTAGATACCTGATTATAGTAAGTAGATGCAGCCCACCAAGAATTTGCTGAAGTTACCCAGAATGCAACTCCATATCCTCCGCCATTATCTGGATAATTTAGTCCAGCAATTACATCATATTTTCCGCCAGCTTCAATTGTTTGCATAGGGTTAGATGGTGAGTTTGAGAAACCAGATTGTGATGACCAAGCCTTATTATTCAACACATACCATGAGCTAACATAATTAGATCTACTTGAATCATACTGCAATCCAGTAGTAGTAGTTCCTAATCCGCCAAGCGTATTGCTTCTGTCAAACGTGTCGCTCATGTCATCTACATAAGCAGTAATTCCTGGGGAGTAGTAATAATAATGAGTTACTCCATCGAGTGCAGTTACGTCATCTTGCGTATAGAACCTTCTACTAATATATGTGAAATCAGTTTGAGTAATTGTTCTTGGTGAAGACACTGCAGCTACCGCTAAATCTGTTGTAGTACCGTTGCTTGGCACAGATGCACTATTTAAATACACAAGTCTTGTATCGACATTTAATGCATTAGAATAAGATCCTGGTGAGCCTTTGTATACTAGAGTTCCAAACTCACCTGTTCCACTTCCCTTTGTTGGAGCAGAATTTTGAGTAGGCGCAACTGGTGTATTTGTTGAGGTATTTAAAAGATATGCTGGGTTTCCTAAATAACCTTTATAAGTATTGCTTACTCCAGTTATTGGAACAACTTTAAAGTCATAGCTTGTACTAGATGACAAACTATCAATAGTTGTGCTTGTACCAGAAATAACCTTTTTATACGTATATGAAGAATCTGAGTGTAGCTTAGAGTAAACTAAATATTTTTGTGCATTAGCAGAAGATGTCCAGCTAAACGAAATTGAATTATATGTAGTTTCTCCAAGTGTTATAGATATATCTTCTGGACCAGATATTGATTGTGTGGCAGAAGATGAGTTTTCTTGTAATGAAGAATTAACTCCAGTAACCTTAAATCTATAAATATTTTCAACATTTGCAATTAATTCCTGCGGATTGTCATCTATATCGTATGTTACAGTCTCATATGATCCAGATGATGGATTTACAATTCCAACCTGAGAATCTAGCAATGTCCATGTGGCTCCAGCATCTGTGCTGCGCTCTATTTCATAACTTAATGTAGTTGCATTATTCCAGTGGTAGTATTTACCAGATAGAGTTATAAGCCATGTAGTTGAATTTTCTGAATACGTTAATTCTACAGGGTTTGATGGAGTTGGTCCAGATGATCCAGAGAATACAATTTCCCAAACTGTGCCAGCTTTTCTATATACCTTTTTAATTTCTTCCCAGGCTGTATCGGCTTTTCTATATACTCGTTTAATTGATTCCCAAGAGGTTCCGTTTTTTCTGTATATTGCCATAATTAAGACTCATTTGTACTGTAATAAAAATCTCCATCTACTCCAAATGTAGCGGAAGACATTGTGCTTGATGTTGCTGATCCGTAATAATTTCTATGACCTATAAATTGAGTACCATCTTCTGATACGACTAATGATCTTGAAGGGTTTGTGCCACCTAGTGCTAATCCAAATGTATATTGAGAATCATAACCAGATGCATAATCATAGTGGGCCCACCTAATTCCAGCAAGGGGGGTGTCTGTAGACCAATTGAAAAGGATTTCATCACTTAAAGCAGAAATTGAAAATTCAGAAGCATAAAACAAAGATCCGTTAGGGTCATTGTCTAAAGATACAGATAGAGTACCTGGATTTAATTTTGTGTGCCTTACACCAGTTGCAATTTCAATTGCATTTCCAGACCAGTCGTAATATGATTCACCAGATCCAATAATAGAAAACTTACCATCTGTGCCGAGTGTGGTTACAACAGTTTCTGACCCTCCACCAACAATTGAGGTTGATGCACTATTAGTAATAGATAAATCTGAGCCATCCCATTCAATTTTTTTAGATCCACTTCCAATTACAACATTGCCATTTGGGTCAGCATAAAAAGAGCGTGACGATCCAGAAGAATTCCAAATTGATATTCCAGGATATATAGTTTTTCCATAACCATCAGTAAATGATTCAGTTAGACCGCTTAGCTCAATTCTAAAACCATTATATGCTCCAGCACGAAGCCATGATTGAAATTGACCATTTCCAGCAACTAAATTTTCAATAGAGATAACTCCGTTTGCAAGATCTACATAGTTTGCTTTGTTTGGTCTTAATGCTGATGAATTAATTCTTGTGTAAGTTGGGATTCCAGCAACAGAATAATAGACATTATTTTCATTAACCGCTATATAGTAAAGATATGTATCTTGAGAATATCCAACGTAAGTTCCAAGTCCTATGTTAGACGAATTTGGAATATTATTTACAGAAAGTGTAGCAACCTGATTAGAGTTAGTTATTCCAGATGTAGCTGTTGCCCCTAAATTAGAATTAACAGCATATATATTAATTGACTTAAATCCACTAAAAGCTTGACTACCTGAATAAGTTCCATCCCAATTAACTCTTATACCAAATGCAATTGATTCTGCAGTTAAACCAGTTGGTAAAGTGGGTGCCTCAATTTGATTTACTGGCTGAGCTTCAACCGTAATTGTTCTTGAAGTAGATGCATCTGAATATGTGCCAAGCAATGTGACTGCTTTTAATGAAACTGTATACTCGCCAGCTGGAGCTACAATAGATTTTTTACCAGCTACTTTAAAAAATGTTACTGGCTTTGTTCCATCTCCAAATGTGTCGTTACTATCAGAGATAAATACCTCAACTCTATCAACACCTTTATATGGACTTCCAACATTATCTACGCCATTCCACTGAACAAATATCTTTTCTGTGTCAGAACTTAAATCGCCTGATAAAAATTGTGGTGGGTTTGGCTCTGCCTCAGTAGACGCTGTAACAGTTTTAGTAATTGACCAACTATCTTCATTAGTCTCACGATTATCTGCAAACTTATAGGCAAACTGAAATTTATAATTTTGGCCTGGATTTAAATCAGTAACTGTGACAAGTGTATAATCTTTGTCATTAGCATCTACCTGATATGCATCTTTTAGGTCATCTGGTGTGTATGCCATATTAGAACTCCAGAGCTAGTCTATATTCTATATCTATTGGTCTTCCAGCGACCTTTGTAATTGGTGAATTTAAAATTGATCTACTAATCAATCCATATGTTGGATCAAAGGTGTCTTCGTCATTTATTCTTAGACCATCCATATAAATAATTGAGTTGCTTGCTGCGCTTGCCCTAGTGATTTCAATACCAATATAAGTAATATTTGCAGCATCTGGAGTTCCAGATGTGCTTGAAAATACATCATTCATTGAAACTTCTTTAATATAATTTCCAGTAGATAAGCCAGACAATGATACATCTCCATAAAAATAATCTGTATCTGAGCTGTAAAACTTAATTCTAATCTTGCTAGAGTTTGTATTATTTCTATTAAAAGCTATGGTAGCAGTATCATTTACACTATATCCAGATATATCTAGGATGCCAGTAGGAAACTTATATTCTCTAGTTGTGCTTGTTGAGTCTCCCGCATCAAATCTAAATTCAGCAACATAGTCACCAATTCTTGGTGTAATAACTGTGCTATCGATTAATGCTGGGTTTGCGCCAGTTGAATCAGACCATTCCAGAACATTTTCAAATGTAGACAAATACTTACTATCATAATTATTTAATGATGTTCTGAGTCCTGGGTATAAGCCAATCTCTTTAATTGTTCCAGAAATATCTTGAGGAATTGTTGTTTTATAAACAGCTGTATACGTATATCCACCAGATCCATCTGAAGCGATATCTATACTTCCAAGTGTTACTGGTAATCTAAAGAATTCAAAACCAAGTCTACTGTTAGTATCCGCCAGGGCATAATCTGTACCATTTGCAATACCGATAGCAATATCTTTTTTACCAAAATCACTAATGCCAGCTAAATAGCTAGTCAAAAATCTTTTCCCAAATTTAGTTAACATTACTGATCATCTCCAGTCTTTACCTCAAGTCTTGCATCAACACCCTTAATATTCTCACCAGTTGAATTTTTTACACGAAATACTATTTTTGTTCTAACATTATTTTTTTGATCTACATATGTTGAATTTTTAAAAACCACGATGTCATCCATATGAGGAACACCTGGTCTTTCATAATCTACATCTTCAACCAGTGGATCTATATAGGAAGAATCTCCAGTAATTAAGTATTGGCCAACAATATCTCCAGTAATAACCTTAATATATTTTGGATCAATAGTTAAGGCTTCATGTGAATTGGCATATACTCCAAGAGGGCTTATCTTGGCTACATCTAGTTCAGAGATACGGTTTTTTGCCATTTATTTATTATACCATTAATCGCTATAATGTTCTACAGCTGATTCTTGTATCCAATCCGTCTGCATATGAATGACTTACATTAGTGACAATAAACTTCTCTGTTCCAGCAAAACCTAGATATGAGTATTTTATTGTGACTATATCGCCAACAGAAATAAGCGGGTTTCCAGTTATATCCATCTCAATTATTTGCTGCTTATTTGCCCATGAATTTTTAATCCATGTAGCTAGTGCAACTGCGTCTGAATTCTTCTGAATCCATGAAGAGTCAAAGATTACTGGCTCTGGTGTTGAAAACTTACCAGCTGCATCTTCAAGATACTCCATGTCTCCACTTCTCGTAATAGACTTTCCAATTACCCATAAATTATTAACATCACCATCAGAAAGGGAAACAAAAGTATTAGAGTTATTTAGCACATAAATCTCAGCACCGAATGAGTTTAATCTCTGTCCCAGGATAGTGACCTGATTATTGCCTCCAGTTGTTGAGTATTTTGGATATCCAGGACCCCTATTAAATTTAATTGTAAATGGTCTAATTTCTCTTGCAGCGGTTCCAAATTCCTCTATGGTTCCATTAAATGATTCTGAGGTATTGTTTGCAATAAGCTTTTCTCCAAAAGATGCGTCTAGGACTGCTTTTGAAAACTTGCCTGTATTTCCACTAAAGATTGTTTTATTATTATACTGATCTTGATCAGAATTCATTGCATATACATAATCAAAGTATACTGTTCCTTCAGAACATATTAATGATACTTTGTTAGTTGTTGGCACTAAAGCATTAGTATCAGAAGATATATCAGATGCGGTTATTTTAAATCCATTAATATATGCAACGATATCTACACGGCTACTTGTTTTTTTGACAAGGACGTCTATCTTATATGACTCTCCATTATATATAGCGCCGAATTTACCATTTGTTGCTTGCTGGCTATCGTCAATAAACTTAAGTGATCCTCCGCTCATCTTCAAGATTCTAAATGGATTTTGCTTATAAATATCAGCACTATCTGAAGACTGAATAGATATATAATATCCAGTTTGCCCCTTATTATCTGAAAAAATACTTATTCCGCCAGAATTAATTGTTGTATCAGCTGTTGCTTTCATATACATCGTAGTTCCAAATGCGAAATATGTATTCGATGTAGATACTTTTGACATTGTTTTTTCAGCTGTAATGTACTTTGTTCTACCTTTGTTCGGATTAGATAGCTGGAAAATAGAAACTGTTTCCTGATTTGAGTATACAGTTTTTGCTATTTCTGAAGCTGTCTCAGCTGTTGAATTTGATATTCCAGTATTTGTAACTGATGCTGAGGAATCTGTTTTTATTGATGCTGACTCAGATGCCCTAAATGTTTCTAATACTGACGCAGCTGCTGGTTTAGTGGTTACAAAGTCGATCTGTTTAGTATTTCCATAATCACCACTACCGCCAGTTGATCCATATGGAGTTAATTCTATAAAATATTTTGTTCCAGCAGTTAATCCAGTTTTTGTAAATGTATAAACTCTAGCTGATCCTTCTGTAGTATATGAACTTATACTGCCAGTATTTGCAGAATATCCACTACGATAAATACTATAGCCAATAGATTCAACGTTTGTCCCAGTATAAATTTTAACAGCACATGATGTATTTTCAATTGTTTGCATAGATACTGAGTTAATAATTATTTCTGGATCTAATGTTATACCAGCTAATATATCTTCAGGTATTCTCATTTTACTCCAATCTCTGTTACAGCCCATGAAGCATAATCATAACCAGTGTAATGATTTGCTTTAGTTGTTCCAAATAATGCTCTATTCTTTATTCTATATCTTCCAGTTGGCTTCATAGATGTAGACCCTGGCTCTGCTAATGATCTATACTTTAATAAATCAGAAGCGTTTGCAACATTAACAACTATGGCATTACCTCCGCCAATTGGTGTATATGAGTATTCGATAGCATCGTATTCAATAATTTCATCATCAATTGCTAAATATCCGCTATATGACAATAATGTATCCAAAGAAGAATCTTTTGTAGAAATTGGTTTTACAGATACATAGCTGCCAGCCTCATCAGTTGTCAATAAGTTTGCTGTTAGTCCAGCTCCAGCCAAGAAAGTTGGGTCTGCTGACCATAGAGGTTGATCATCAGATTCATATTCTGAAGTGGTTGTACCTCTCCATAAAATCTTTACTTGGTTTGCAGTTGGGATATCTCTCTTATTAAATGATTCTATATTTGCTAATGTGGATCCATCTGTATCATATGTTAATGGCCATGAGGCCGATCTAGATGAGTCATACATATATTCTCTAGTATAGAACTGAAGTACCCCACTTTCATCAAATACTGCTGTTATCTGGCTATCACGACATAGCTCTTGAATAGCTTCCCATATAGTAATATTATTCTCAGTCCACCAGTAATTTAAAGATATAACAGATGTATCTGATATAGAATCACCACTCATCTTATAATTAAAATTATATGTAGTAAATCCAATTGCGTCTAGCATTCTTCTAATAATTGCTGCAACAGAATAGTCTTTACATAAAATTGGTGGACAAATTGTTTCTTGCAATGATTTAGCACCATCTAATGCTGTAATTGAAATATCATTTGTATCTGTATCATTCCAGCTTTCAATATAAAAGTACCCCTGATAAACAATGTCGTACTTATTATCATCAGAACCAGAAGCTCCATTTGCATGAGTTATTTTTATATATGGCCTCAACTCTGCATTTTTATAAAGATAAAGCTTTGTTCCATCTATTGCAAAATCCACGGCTGGCTTATAAACAACCATCTGCGGAGCAGATGTATTATAATTTACTAAAGACATTTCTAATGAATTTGAGCTTACATATCCAACTGGAATAATATCATCATTATTTGAAGACGATTCCTTGTTAATCGTAAAAGATTCAATATAATCAGATACATCCTTGATTAATCTAGGAGACATTTCAATTACTCCGACATATCCAGTAATGCTTGTTAAGTTTAACTTAATTCCCCTAATAGTAGCATATGATGACATGCTTAAACTAGATTCAGTTGTAGACCAAGCTGATCCATTATAGTATAGTGTTAGAACTCCTGGCTTGCTACCGCTAAATGTTGGCACATCACTTGACGTTCCGCTAAATATGCTTGTTGCTGAGCTAAAGTCAGTTACGCCAGATCCAGTTGTCAAAACAGAAAATGAAGTTGGAATAGAATGTGAAATCTCAAACTTGATAACAATTTTATTTGCTACAATATCTTTAGGGTATGTAATTGTTAAATACTGGTTGTCATCATCTTTTTTAGAAACCCAGTACTTATACGATGTATCTACTCCTGGATAATATAGTCTATAATCCTTACTATAGGTTAAACCGCTTTGACTATAAACCTTAGTCTCTCCCTCAATTGGGATTGTTGATCCTGAGGCTGAGCCCAGAATAGCATATTTAATTCCAGCCTTAACTGGTCTAAATGGTTTAATAATAGAATCTACTGGAAATAACTTTTTAAATGGAAATACATTTGTTTTGCTTTCCCAGTATCCGCTGCTGCCTACACTTGAATCAGTAAGATTTGTCATAGAGTTCCAGTTGTATTCAATTGTACAGCCAACAGAAGATTGGATATACGAACTCTGCTTTAATAAGTTTTGTAATGCTGTAGGAGCTGTTATCATACCTGCTCCAAAGTCATAGATACATTCCAGAAAGCCTGGGCTCCTCTTTTTACCAAAGAGAAGCTACAGTCTGTAAACATTACAGTTATAGGATCTTGTACATTTGTTACACCATTTTCAGCATAATTAAGCCTTATTCTAAATGTACCTTTACCAGATGTGCTTTCATAAAATGTCTTTAAATCCACCGCTCCCCAGCCTCCATCAACGGTCAATGTTGTGTAAGACGGCAACATGTCCCATGAGGCTGATATTCTTTTCTTCTCTGCAATAAAGAACTTCTTAGCAGTACCGTTTGCAGTTCTTTTTACCTTTTCAATTCTTAATGGTGTAATATCTAATGCAGAGCGATTATGCTCTGACATCTTATACCATGTACTATTATACTCAATTTCAAGGACGGAGCCTTTTGATAGTGTCATTGCCATTATCTAATTAAGCTCCTTCCATTCATAGATTCACGTAATCTAAGACTCTTTTCAATTTCTCTAGCCACATCTTGTGCTGATAAGTCTGTACCATTTAATGTTACATTCACATTATACAACGAATTGCTTGTTCCTGCATATCCACCAGCCGACATATTAATTCTTGGAGAGCTCATTTTAGGTACAGAATAATTTGTAACGAATCCGCCCTGAGCATACTTATTAATTCTATCAAGCATTGGAACTCCAACGCTCTGCACAGATCTTGCATTTATTACATACTCTCCATTTGAAAGCATGGCTGGAATTGAGTCAGAAGTTCCAGTTCCTGGGCCAGTAATATACCCACCAGCTGCATGAGTTCTTGCACTAATATAATTTCCAGACTCAACTTCAGCTCTGACGGCATCATAGTAATTCTGAGATTTTTTGCTCTTGACTACTGTTTCTCCACGGAATTTTCTTACAGCATCATCAAAAGCAAGTACTGCTGCACCAAATAACTTATTATTTTTAGCTTCAGCATCTAGCTGTGCATTAAGATTATCTACAATGGACTGGGAAACGCTTCCAGCAGTTTTTTTACCTGGGACATATTTGCCACCTACTACTTCTCCTAATGGAGTTGTACTCTTTGATGGATTTGATTTCTCTATATCAATTGCAGCTTGCTTTAACTCTTCTGAACCAGACTTCTTCATTTCCTGAAGAATATTAGATATTTCTTTTGCATCAGTAGCATCCATTTTTGACTTGCCACGATTTCTTAGAGCAATAGCTTCAATTTTATCTCTGTATGACTGAAGAGATGCTAGGTTAGCTGACTTTTGAGCAGCATTGGCTTGAATCTTGTTATATGCATTATTCTGTGCATCTCTCTGCTCTTGCAAAGCCTCTTTTTCTTTATTAAGCTTATCAATTTCTGCCTGTGCACGATCTTGAATGTTCTGCATTGTGAGATCACGCTGGCGATCAGCAATAAGTTTTTGAACATTTGATTGCTCTTGTGCTGCAGCAACCATATCTCCTGAGGCAAGAGCCTGCTCATACTTAAGCTTAGCCTTTGAAAGCTCATCATTATAGTCAATTCTTTCTTGTTCTAATTCAAGGAGCTTTAATCTCTCGTCTGCTTCCTTTTTAACCTTTTCAATTGCTTTATCGATAAGCTTTATTTTATTATTATAGTACTCATCATCCGCAGCTTTTGCCTTTTTAGCTGCAGCTGCAGCTGCATTATTTGCTGCAGTTGCTTTATCAATTGCAGTCTTAAGAGGTCCTAGCGGATTATTTGATCCAGACTCAGTAACAGCATTCATTATATTTTGAACTTGTGATAAATTATTTGCAAATGCTACTGCTTCATCAGCGCCCATTTGTGCTAGATTTACAATATTCCCCATTCCTGACTGGTATAGCAAAATCTTTGCAGTGATGCTTTGAAGATTTTCATTTGCTCCCAATATACTTGCATAAACTAGATTTTGATTTTTTAGATTATCTAATTGTGTAGCAGATAGCTCAGTTGAGGATCCTTGAATCTTAACAACTTCTTTCATTGTTTTAGCTAAAGCGTCAGCCTCATCAACAATATCCTTATTCTTGTCTTTAGTTCCAACAAGTGACTGATTATATAATGTTACTGAATTCATAAGTGTATCTAGGCCACGAGCAAACTCTTCAGCATTAAAGTCTTTACTTAATGTGTTTGCTAGCTGCTTCCCTAATACTCTTATTCCGTCTGTTTGCTTTTGCATTGAGGTAAATGCCTTTGATGATATTGCTTCTACTGCCTGTGCAGACTTATCAGATGCTTTAATAATTGCATAAATCTGATTAGTTGCATCAGATGCAGACATTCCCATTGCGAGGAACTGAGCCTTTAGGCTCTTTGCATAATCTACAACTCTAGAAGAGTCTATATTATTAAATCCTTCTACATATTCCTTCTGATTCTTTTTAGCATTCTTAATTGCATCGTTTAGCTCATTAATTGTTAATGTAAGTCCATTTGGCTTAGCCTTTGTATATGATCCATATGTAGAAAGAACCTGAGCCTTATGTAATTCCATCTGCTCATTAACAGCCTTAATTCTATCACCAAGGGACTTATAATTTTTTATGCCTACTGAAGCAAATGATTTTTCTGTTCCGCCAAAAGCTAGTCTATTTGCCTCTCCTGCTTTTGTAGCTCTATCTTTAAGAATTAAAAAGGCTGCACCCAATGCTGTTATGGCGCCTATTGTTAATCCAACTGGGCCAGTTAAGAACATAAATGCACTTCTAAGTGCTAATCCAACTTTACCAGCAATTCCAACTATCCCCTTAAGAACTCCACCAAAACTACTAATCTTTGACATGGATTGCATTATAGGTTTTAGCATTGGAGATAATTGCATTAATGTGCCACCGAGCATTAGTGCTGTACCTAAATTCCCACCAGTCATAAATCCAGCTGTTTGAAGACCCATTCCAGCCATAATAGATCCTTCTCCAGATGATCTAACAACAGCATCTCCTGCATTCTGTCCTATTGGCTTAGGTGTTCCTCTCTTATAACCAGGAACAATTCCTCCAGAATTTTTAAATAATCTAGGAGCAAACTTCATCCTGCTATTCATTGCTTCTGAAAATCTTCTTGCATTTGTTCCAAATGTTCCCCAGCCAGTAGGTGTTTTCTCTAATGGCATGCCAAGGAATGTACTCTTCTTTCCATGCGATTCTATGGAAGCTCCACGTCTATCTGGATCTGGTCCCATAGCAAACTTAAATAAATCATTGATAACATTTCCTCTTAGCCCACTAGATGTTCCAAGAAGTGCTCTCATTATAGATTTTCCGCTAGTATCTTTTAATACATTTGTACCTTTATATGGAGCCCCATCTAACATAAGACCTTTGCTTTTGCCACCAGTACGATCAATCTTTACTCTTTTTAGAGTATCATATACATTAGAACCATCTAATAATTTAGAGTCTTTTAATGTTAAAAGATGCTTTTCTGTTAAATCTTCAAAAGATGCTCCAGATGTTCCACCAAAAACCTTGTTTCTATTCTCTGGTGATACTAAATCGGCAAGGATCTCTCGATACATCTTGTCTACATATCTGTGATCTCCACCCATTCTTCTTACTAAATTATCGAGTAGAGCTGCTGGATGCATTCCAGTTCTTTTCTTTAGTGTTGCAAATGACTGAGCTATTTCATATCCAGTTATTCCATCAAAGCCTTTATACGGCCTTCCCCTGACCATTCTTTGATTAGTGTCTGTATCCATATACAGCATAAATGCTGATAAATCATTTGATATGTGGCCACGCTGCAATCCTTCTAATGGATTTTCACTTCCAGCGTTTAATCTATTTCCAGTTGATCCAGATCCATTTATTGCTTGAAGTAATGGTAAGTTGGCTGCTGTTGCCTTGGCATTTACAACAAACTCTCCAGGAGTAAGCATCGCTGGAACAACATCTGCATTTACATTTGGCCCAGGAACAATAGAGCCATCATTTGCTGTATAGATATATCCACCAGAATTAAATCTCTTTGGAATAGTTGTTTGAACATTGTATCCAGCACCAGATGTTCTTACACCTAATGCTGATGCAAGTCTATTAAATACTCCGCCAGTTCTTTGCTTAAATAGCTCTCTCATATTAGATTTACCAGTAGCATTTTGAACTGGCTGGTTAAGGGTTGGAACATTCATTAAGTTAATTGATCTTCCAGCATTTCCAGCATATGCAGATACTGCAGCGCCCATTTCTTTTTCAATTGCTACGTTTAATGCAATAATTTGTTCTCGTGCTTGAGCTACATTTATTTTGCCAGCCTTTAACTCAGCAACAATTCCAGCAGACTGAGTTGCAGCTTTTGCTGTAAGCTGAGAAGTAATTGGAAGGATGTCATCAAATAAGTCAATAAACTCCTTACTTGCAGTTCCAGTAATTGCTAAAGTTTTCTTAAGTGCTTCAAACTCTGCCTTTGACTGCATTGCTAAAGCTGCCATATAAGCATGATGCTTTGCTGCTTCTGATGCAACAATTCCTGTTGAAACTGGAACTGTTTTCTTTATACCATTAACTGTTCTATTTGCTGCTATACTTGTTAATCCAGGAACATCTGGCAAATCTCCCTCTGAGTAGATCATTGGGTTTTCACCGATTGCAGCATTTACTGGAATTGATGTTGGAACAAGCCCAAATATAGATCTTGGCTGGTCAACCTTTCTAGGAACCATATGTCCACTAGCACGAGTACCCATTTGTCCAGCTAATGGATTATTTGGGTCTACAACTCTTTGGCCAAATGCTGCCTGTGCTGCTAAATTATTTAATACTGGTTGAACAGATACAGCTCCAGATTGAGCTCTTGCAGCCAACGCATCATATTGTGCTGTTAAATCTCTAAGAGCCTGATTTAAAACCTGAGCAGCTTTTGTATCGCTGTAGAATGTGTCTGCAGCAAGGTCTCCTGCCTTTTGTGCAGCAAGAATTTCTGGAGTGAGCATCTTCCAGCCTTCTGCGCCTTTAAACAATGCTTTAAAATGAGATACGCCCTTAATGATATATCCAAAGAAGTTTCCGAGCACACCAGTAAGCATGATAAGTGGACCAGCTAATGCTGTTATGCTTCCAAAAAATCCTAGGATTGTTTTTACTGGTCCAGGAAGATTATTTGCAAAGTCTACAATCTTATCTACAAACTTTAGAACATAAGTGCTAATCTTTAAGAATTGCTCTCCAGTAGTAGCTAAATCAGCTTTAAGCTCCTCTAATGCTCTACGATATTTACCAGATGCAGATTCTGTAACTTGTGCTAATTCTCGACCAGCAATATTTGCTAAGTCAGACGAGCTTGCCTTCATTAAATCTAATACCTGTAGTGTCTGGCTTCCCTGCTTTCCTAAGTTCTCAAATAATGCATTCATTCTTGAGAATTGGAACTTTCCAAACAATTGCTCGATAGCCTGCTGCTTTGACAAAGGATCAAGTGTGTCCAGTGCCTTCTGTAGCTCTAGCAATGTAGCTGTTACATTACCAGCATTATTATTTACTATTCCTAATAAATCAATACCAAAGCCCTTAAACTGACCAACGGCAACCTTTGTTGGATTGATAAGTGATGCTAAACCAGACTTTAATGCATTTGCACCTTCTGATGCGCTAATTCCACCTTCACGCATAGCAGTAAGATATAAAGCTAAATCTTTTACGTCTCCTCCGAGACCCTTTACTACTGGACCAGCCTTTGGAATTGCTTCTACGAGATCGGCAAGTGAGGTAGAAGTCTGGTTTTCTACTGCGTTTAAAAAGTTAATTGATTGAGAAAGCTCTTCTGTATTCTGCTTAAATGCTGACTGAATTGCGAGGGTGGCCTTCATCGCCTCTTGACGATCTACTTCTCCAAGTATTGAAAGTCTAGTTGTTTCTCTAATTGAGCCTAATAACTCATTGCCAGTTTTTCCTGTAGCAGCGATATCAGCAGAAAGTGCTAATGTTTGATTATATGAAGCTCCCATGCTAGATGCCAATTCCTTAGCAACTGCAGAAACATCTGAGCGAACCTGCTTTAAATTTGCTGATGATGTCTGTGAAAGATCTCCATAAACCTTTGTAAGTCTTGTTAACTCTTCATCTGCTGCTTTAAATGCATCTGCAGCTGCCTTACCAAAAGCTACCATAGGAACAGTCAGTCCAACTGTTAGCTGTCGTCCAGCCCACTGAGTATTTTTACCCCAGTTAATAAGCTGGCCAGCACCTTCCTGGACAACCTTATTCATAATCATGAGCTCTTGTTTTGCTAATGATGTTTTATTTTTAATCTCATCCAAACCACGTGGCACATGTACCGCAAATTTCATCATGCCATCAGCATTTCTACCTAATGGCTGAAGAATAGAGTTCTGTAACTGTACCTGTTGTCTAGCAAGATCTCGAATTAATCCGCCAGCTTGTTTGTGATGCTGTTGCCATGCACCATAAAAATCTTTTAGTCTTCCACGGCCTGCATCTAAATTTTTACCAAACTTTTCAACATCTGAGCCAATAGTAACAAAGTGTGATGTAAATTGACCAGTACTTCTAAGGGTATCGCCAAACTGACGATTCATTACAGAAATTTGATTAGCCAACGCCTTATTAGTTGCGTTGGCTTGATCTTGGAGGTTGGTTAACTGCGCTGTAACTCTTCTAAGCTCTGATGAAAGATTAGAAAAATCAGCATTAGCAACTATATTCGTTACTATTTGTTCGTCAGCCATTTATTGTTGTATACCCTAGACCCTCTCCGATTCCAAATCCTGCCTCTGATGCAAAAGCTCCCTGTAATGAAACAACATCATTTGCAGATGCATTAATACCTAATGCTTTTCTTCGAATATCGTCGAACGTCTTATCCTCCTGTTTTTCTTCATCTAAGTTAATGCCTTGAAGCGAAGCGAGGAATCTTCTCTTATCCTCTTCCGTCTTCTGCATTGCCTTAAATGTTTGAATCATCTCTGGCATTGAGAGACTTTCTTCTAGTTCTTGGTAATTTCTCCAATGACCTAAAAGAAAAATTTCACCTTCTAAAGCGGCAAGATCTAGATCTCTCCAGCTGCCTCCAGAGCTGCCGCTAGTAGGTTTGGGTTTTCAAGATCGATTCCGCCAGAAATCTTAATGATACGATAGATCGTTGGCAAATCTAAAGCATCTTCTAGTGCTTCTTTATTTGAAGCTAAGTCTGGTAACTGATTCTCCAGTGCTACTGCACATGCATCAATTAAAATGCTTAATGTTTCTAATTCTGTTGCAGCTGTTCCAAATGAGTCCATAACTGTCATGAACTTACGCAGCTTATTAATTGTAAGAGGCTTAAGCGTTACCTCTACATCATTCTGTAGCTTAATTACTTCTACATCATATACTGTTGTTGCCAATTTATCCTCCTAGGATTGTCTTAATTATTATACTAAAGTTATATTACTAATACAAGCGAAAAGCCCCCATTCCTGGAGGCTTTTCTTGATATATTAAATTGTATTATACAACTAGTACACGGTCAATAATCTTACCATATTCCTGGCCTGCATATGCGCTATCTCCTGATGGGAGAAGACGGAATGTTACTGGGAATGTAGTTGGAGTATTACGTGCAAGTGAGAACTGTGACTGCTGTACTGAAAGAACACGACGTGCATAGTATACACGCTCTGCAGATGTTCCTAATGTTGTAGGTGCCTGACCTACAGCAATAAGCTGGCGCTCTGTTGGAGCTGCTCCAAGAGCACCTGCTTCAAGACCGAGAGTCTTCTTTAAAGAAGTACCTGATCCTGTTGTGTTGAGAGTATCTGATTTCTGTCCGAATACAACGAGAACATTCTCAAGTGTACCTTCTGACATTTCTGTAGCGATCATAACTTCCATTGCAGACTTGAAGAGCTTCGCTGTATCGAGAAGCTGATCCACTGTTACTGAATCGTATGTTGGGTTATATGTGATCTGAAGACCGTTATTTGTATAACCTACGTTTCTGTAATAGAAATCTCCTGATGTTACTGCATTGAGAGTATCTGTGTATGATGTTCCAGTTGCAAAAGCACCTGCGTCTGCTGAGCCTGGCTCAGCATTTTCAACGTACTCTGTTTCTGTAATGTCTACATTTGATAAGAATAGTGGTGAAGCACCAACGAGAATATTCTTAGCATTACCTGTGGCTTGTGCCATAGTTAAACCTCCTGTTTAAATAAATTGTATTAAATTCTAAAATTAAAGCTGGCTAGGCTTTCTTTCCTCTTAGGATAATTTTAAGGTAAAATACGCACTAAAGCAAATTAGAGAAAGCGTCCATTGCCATCTAATATTCTGGAATACTTGACTTCTAGTGTTATATCCCCTGATAAAAGACCCTGTAGCTCTTCTGACGGGCTAACAGGAGAAATGTCTGATATGTATACGCTATGAAATTTAAACTTGTCAGAGAGGCTCTGGAAGCCGTTTATGTCCCTGGCAGATTCATCCATTCTTCTAAATAGATCTGTCATCATATTTCTTATTTCAGTTAAATCAGATATATTTGTGGCATATATTGTATATAGCATTTGATCACAAGTAATCATCCAATTATCTTCTAGTGATGTACCTACCTTATCATAAACAATATGCTTTTTACCGCTCATAAATTGATTCATTTCAGCTGATTGCTGTACTGGAATTATTGGAATAATTACCTCACCAAGATTTTCGCTATAATAATGGTCAGCATTGAATATCTCATATTCTGTTAGCTGATCCCATAAAAACTTTCTAATTTCAAATCCTGCGTCTAGCTTATAATTTGCTGTCATGATATAACTCCTCCAAATGCCATTGTTAATGCTTGATCCGCCTGAATATCTAATGTATTTGGCGCAAACTTATACTGTATCTTTTTTACCTGTCCTGGAGCCTTCAAAGCCTTAGTCATAGCGGTAGAAAATACATTTTGGAATTTAGACTTTTTAATCGATTCATTTACAAGTCTGCTCTTAAAGAAATAGCTATATGATATAACAAAGGAGTTCTTTGTTCCAGCTCCGCCTGGCTTAGCTACTGTTACAGACTTACCCTTAGGCATAAATACAGTATATCCATTTACATCAAATACCAATCTCTCTGAGTTTCTAGGACGAATTACAACTGGGTTTCCTTCTTCCATAACAATTGCTTTATTCGCAAATACATGTCGATGCTTACCCTTTTTTGTTGGAACTAAGGATTTAGACTGCTTAAAACTGTAACCTATTTTAAAGCCTAAGCCTTCTGATGGAATTTTATTTAGCTCAAATAATCTTTTGCTTTTATCTCCAACCTTTTTCCATTCATATAAATGATGATATTGTTTAGGTTGAGTTCTAGCTTTTGCATCCATATAAAGCCCAAAATCTATTTCAATCTGGTCATATATTGTTTTATTGAACTTATTTATAAAAGCTTTATTTTTTGTAAGCTTTGCAACAACGCTGGACTGGTAATATAATAGAGCAGATATTTGAGCAACCGTACTATCTTTGAGTACGCCAGGCTGACTACCAGCCATCAATCTTTGTAATCCGCTGGCAGCTTGAACTAAAGCTGTGCTAGAGTCCAATTACCTGATTCTCCGATCTCTTTAGTGTTGAGTTGTATCCAATAATTTTACCGAATGGGTCTGTTATTGGAGTTGTTCCAATTAGCTCAAATACCGTTGGCGTTTCGTCTGGATAATTAAGCTCAGACCAAATAACAATATTTTCGCTATTTCTAATATTTGTAATTTTTTCTCTAAGGGTTAATTTTTCTAATGTTCTAATTTGAATAGTTTGCTCATTAGAATATCTATTATTAAACGATTGTTTATCGCTGGATCTTGTAGTAGCAGAATTGCTAATAACTCCCTTGGCATGACAATCTACTGTTTTATAGAATTGCCAATATCGTAATATTGCACCAGTATCTTCATCTTGAGAATCTATTTGTCTATAGACATCAAGTTTCATTGAGAGAACTGAATCTACAATGCCCCTCATTATATTATTACCATTTGCGTAATTACAAACGGTGATAACAATTTGTCTGCATAGGCGCATCCTGTTCCAGAATATACTGCTGCATCATACTCAAAATCCCAGTCAAATGTCGAAATCTTTTTAAGATAATGATCTTTCCATCTATTATCTTTTTCAAAATAGTGACCCATTAATTCAATGCATGCCTGCTCAACTTGTTGAGGAACTTCTTTCCAACCAAACTTACCTTCGATTACATATCTAGTTCCATCTACAAATGCATGTCCAGAATAAGCTGGATCTGCTGGAATCATTCCATTTGCAACATAGACTGTATTGTCAACAACATTTTGCCTATTTACTCTTATTCCATATCCACTTTCAGTAATTTGTGGAGTATAGATCCAGTTATTTATTCCCTCTAAACCATCTATAAGCAATATATCATTTGCATACAATCTATGTATTTCCGTAATATGCTCTGGAAGAGATATCACGTCTGTATCATTTCCATAAAATGCATATGTAAATTCACGCTCAGAAAAAGTTTGAGTAGTAAAATCTTCAATCTTATTTCTAGCATACCTTTCAGCAGATTGAAGTTCTGCATATGTCTTATAGAATGGATCACTTGGATCTGTTCCAAATCCAAGCTCATCTATCGCCTGCGTAATATCAGTATAAGGTTTTACAACATATACTTCAATTGTTTTTGAAACTTCGTTGCCTTCTACTTCATAATTCCATACAAATTTAAATTCTCTAGCTCTTGTTGTTAAAGACAATGGTAGAAAAACTTGATAGACACCGAAGTCAGTTTCTACCTTTTCAGCATCTAAAGTTATTAATACTTGATCTGGATCAATAAATGTCTCAAGAGTATGGTCTTCTGTGACATCATATACATGAACGTGTGGCAGAACATCAGAGTCTGTTGGTTCACCCTTCCAAAAAAGTCTGTGCTTTATCGGTGAATTTGTATCTATTAATATCTCTGCCATTTAGTATTTTAGTTAGCTATAAAACTCGTTAACCTCTTTAGGGGTAGCTAATCTAAAACCCTCCTCTTTATCAAAAATTTGCTGAGCTTTTTCGCTACTCATTGCTACAAATGGATGTTCTTTTGTAAAAGTAAATCCAGCAATATCATATCTAAAATTTGCTCTTGTCATCTTCACCAAGACTGAATCTTCTGGCTGCTCAGCCTTTGGATCAAATCTAGGCAAAATCTCATCTGCGTATTCTTCTGCCTCTTCTAGGGTTTCCTTAGTCTTATTATAAACTGACCACGTAACACCTTCATCAGCTAAAGCTGCAATAATACTTTCTTTATTCTTTAATCCGTCAATATCAACAGCAAAATCTTCTGCTACCTGCTTTAATTCTGCTAGCTTTAATGTCTCAAATGACATGTTATCTCCTTTTTCTAGGTATGTTAATTATAGCATTGAAAAATTAAAATGAAAAGCCCCCGAAATTAATCGGGGGCCTTCTTTAATGTCTTCTTAAATTAAGAAGCTACCTTGACGTTCTTAACAACGACCCAAGCGTCTGCCTGCTCGATCTGAACACCAACACGAGTATAGAGTGTATACTCGATTGAGTCCTTACGTGGCCAGAAGAAGCGGTAAACTGTTACATCACGCTTAACACCGATAACGATGTTATTTGGGAATGTAAGGTGAATGTCACCGTGGTTTCCTGTTTCTCCTGAGTATGTTCCGTCCTGTGCTTCTGGAAGAAGTGGGACTTCAACGATTGGAATACCGAATGCGAATGGTGCAACGTAACCAGCTGGTCCGCCAAGTGGCTGAACATCGCCACGGATGATGCTTGAAGCAATATCCTGTGGGATTGTCTGGTTTGTTCCGATGCTGTTTGCATATAGGAAGTCCTGGATCAAGTTTGAACCTGAGAGGAAGCGAAGGTCTGCACGACGCTGCTTGTACTTACGTGGAAGAGCCTTAAGAGCGCTATTGAATAGAGCTCTAGATACTCCTGCACCTGCTGCATCTACAACGTGTCCGTTTGCCTTAGCTAACTTAACAACACCGTCGAATGACTTGTAGAGTGCATCTCCTGAAAGAGTTGTATCTCCGTTAAGGATAACATCTTCAATGTCATTACCTGCCTGTGTTGCCATCATACGTGCAATGTGATCTTCGAGATCTGCACCTTCGATGTTGTCTTCGAGAGACTCTGTTGAGAGTTCCCAGTCAAGACGAAGCTTCTTTGTTGTCAAAGAAATCTTTGAGAATGTTACTGCTGCGTTTGTACCTGTATTGTCTGCTTCGGTTGCGAGCTTCATAAGCTTCTCGCCAACACCAATGCGATCAATTTCAGTTGTGTCTGCCTTCATGCGAACTGTACGTGCGACCTTACCAACTACGGTTGCGTCGAACATGTAGTCCAAGAAGCGAGCAGACTGCTCAGGATTAAGTAGACCGCCATTACCCTCAGAACCAACGTGGATTCCAGTAGTAGCGTCTGCAGAACCTGTCATAGAAGCTGTTGCTGTTGTATTAGCAGCAACTGACTTTTCTAATAATTCATTACTCATTTTTTTGTCACCTACCTTTTTTTATTTGAAAATTTCGTTTACGTTTCCGAGGAAAGAACCGTTCCACTTTGATTTTTTGATTGTTACTTCCTGAGACCCGCCAAGGTCTAAGGACTTCTTAATTGCAGTATCTGATTCTACTGCGTCAACACGCTTCTCAACGCCATCAATTACATTCTTGATATCCTCTACGGCCTTGGAAAGTGTTGCATGTTGTTCTGCCAACTCTGTGATTCTAGCGTCTACGCCCTTGCTGAATGATTCAACAGTCTGCTTGATATCTGTTACCTGAGCAGCACTTGCTTCGCTAGCCTTATTTAGAGTCTCTGTGAAAAAGCCCTTAAGGTCGCCAAGCATCTTTGCAAAATCAGGTTCATCAACCTCAACTTCGGATACGTCGGCTGCTTTCTCAACAGTTTCGGCAGAAGCATCTTCTGCTACTGCATCTTCTGCAGGAGCTTCAGCTGGTGCCTCTTCAGCAACAACTGGAGTTTCTTCAACGGCAGGAGTCTCTTCGACAACTGCATTTTCTGTGTTTTCTGACACTTCATTACCTCCTTCTGCGTATGCCTGTTTTGCGATTATTTGTGTATCAGGCAACGGTAATCTTGACTGCTTAAACGAATCAAGAAACTTATCTATCTCTTTTGCTTTGTTAACATCGTTTTTCTCAACCCAACCGATTAGCTTTGCTGGCTTTCCTGTAACTGGGGAGTCATATGAAGATTCTGTTGAGATAAAAGTTGAATCTGAATCTTCACAATAAAAAATATTTTCTGTAATTACTTCTGCTGCAATTCCTTTGAATATCATCTGACCATTCATTTTCTGAATTGACAAAACATTACAGAGCTCGTTTGCTGGTGAATCTACGATAGACAGTTCTAACAAGGAATACTGCTTAATAAATCTTACTGGCTTTCCTGTTGACTTGTTTACTTCGTTATCTGATTCCTTAATCTTTCCGCCGATTGAAAAACCAGAAAGAGTGCCATCAAGAATCTTTTCCCAAGTATCTTGTGCACCCTTTGAAATGTAAGCATCTACATAAATTCCGTTATAGAATTCACCAGTTGTTGAATCATAAAATGTTTCTGGCTTAAACGATACCATCTTGCCTACTGCATTTGGACCATGCATTTCACGAATGTTTCCACGGAAGTTTTCAAATGCCTCTAGGCTTGCTTCTGCTAATACGACATCGCCTGTCTGATCAATGTTATCTAATGTTGCGAAACCAGATACAGTTCTCTTTTCACGATTTACTTTAGTGAATGGAACTGATAATGTTATATCTTCTCCATTAGAAGACCACAATGATTTTTCGATGTTCATATGCTTAATTTTAATGCTTTGTGTATCAAAAGGCAAATAGTGGTTGAGTAGTGTTACTCAACTTGTCTGCCGTCACCTTTTGCATTTCTACCCTCCCCAGAATTATCTGGAGAATTAGCTTCTCTTTCTTGGTCTCTGGCTCTTGAGTTATTTGCCTGAGATCTGATTTCAGCCTGGGCTTGTGGCTTTAATTCAACCATTTCATCTCCGCCATCTAGCGGAACCATTCCCTTTCTAATTCTTACCTCATTAGGGGTAATAACCTTCATTCTCAAATATCTCTCATCAATCTTAGACTGAGTATCCTCATCTGTTAATGAAAGCTCATTAAATTTAAGCTCAAGGGCGTCTGTCATTTCTAGGATTAATTTATTTAATTTCTTTTCCAGAATGTCCTGAGCTGGACGAGTTACTTGCTCTTTAAATGTTTTATCTGCATCTCTAGCAGCAGCTAAATTAATTCCCTCTGGAGTTCCAATTTTATTAATTGGTGTTCTGTGGGCCATAAGAATTTCATCACGGTTCATCTTGCGATATGTATTGAATGATGAGTCTTGAGTTCCAGCCTCAACTGGCTCCATTTTAAATTCAACCTTTTGATCTGGCTGATCTGCTGGAAGAGGAATATAGAGAGATCTATGGTTCTTTCCCTTAAGGCCAGTCTGGAAAAATTCAAGGAGTTTTCTTTCTGATTCTGGTGAAAGTGTTCCACCCTTTAATGTAATAATATATCTTGGTACAGCTTTGTTTTCAAAATAATCAAGATTGTACTTTCCAGCAAATTCATTACCAGCCATTGCATTTGAAGCTGGGACAATATCTGGAATTCCATAATAACTGTCTGAAGGAGTATACTTCTTCATATGAATAATTTCATTTGGACGATCTAATCCGCCTGCAATCGGATTAGGTGTTTCTTGGTCCCCAAAGTTTCTGAAGAATACAGCCTTACCATAAAGTAATTGAATAAATCCGTCACGAAGTCGACGGACTCTCATAGTCTTAGATGGAATATGTCCAATGTAACCAATCTTGCCAGAAGTTGTTCTTCCCACTTCAAGATATCCGTTGCCAGTTGCCTCAACATCTGTATAGAACTTCATCAATGTTTCTTTGAATGTCTCTTCTTCGTTACAATCTTCTAGCCACTCATGTAAATCCTGGCGAAGCTTATTAAGCTTTCTGCGAGCTCTTTCTAATTGTGCATCACTTGTAATCTCATCAATTCTATCTACAGTTTTTCTTGTTTCAACAAAATCAAAACCTAGTCCTACTGTATTATAAACCTTAGCATTAATAGCTGCATAGTTATATGGTGAGATTTCATAAATTCTTGAAAGGTATTCTAAATTATATTGTGGCTGGATAAGATCAAACATAGCATAGCCAGTAATAGCCTGTGCTAATAGGTTCTGCTGTGTTTCCGCCCCGTCTTTTCCTACAAATCTTTTCTGGAGATCACGTGCAATTTTTCTACGCATTCCTTGGCCTAAGCCATCAATTTTTAACAGATCTTCGTTTTGAACGCTAAATGCGTCAACAGTTTTTACAACATCAACTGATGGTATATGGAAGTCTGACGAATTAAAAACTCGTGTCTCCTGCTTATTGTCATCTTCCATAAATTCCATTAGTTATTGCCTCCAGTTATAAGCTTTTGTTTTTCCTCTTTATACACACCAATATCAAGTGGGTCTGGTGTCATTCCCCACTTAAGTCTTTGCTGCTGATACTGAAACTCTTCATCATCAATTTTTCTACGACCAGATAAAAACTTTGGCTGACCAACATCAATTCCATATGACCTGACCTCTGCTGCAAGTGCTTCTATCTTTGATTTATTACCTTTCATAGATGTAACAGAAAGATAATTGCCATCATCATCACCAATCCAGCGTCCATCTGGCATTTCCCAAACATAGATGCCTAATCGTGTCTCTTCGTCATTGACCTGTATATTGGTTCTTTTGATATCCATAATGCTTTTATTTTACCATTCTTTTACGCTAAAGTCCAGATTTTGTCAGCAACTGCGACAAATTATATGCTCTTAATTACAATCCAGTCGTTATTGTGAACTTCAGGGTCATTCTCAGATATAGTTATTGTTGTATCATTAGCTACGACAGACGGTCTTCCACGATATAGATCGAAGTGTTCCAGCACCTTAGAGCTGTCTAGCTCGATATCATACATGGCTATATTCTTATAAATACCGTCAGATGACACTTCTGAAGAGTTTGAATTAAATGCTAAAACACCATCTGCCTCTAAAGATGAAGATAAAACTATTACTATATGATATGGATTTCCAACGAGCAGGAAGGAATCTATATCCGTTTCTGATGTAACATCTTCTCCGTCTACATAGATTGCGCTTATATTTGATTTAGTAACAGTTCCGCCTGAAGACCATGAATATACTGTTGAGCCAGAATGAATAAATCCTCCAGCTGATCCAGAAGACATTCTGATGTAAATCATTTCAATTGACTTTAAGTCTCTAGATAAAGTAGTTTCAAATAGGTTGGAAGCTTTTGCTCTTAATCCATTTCTGTGATCTCTAGATAATACAGGATAATTTTTACTTCCAACCACAAAGCCAGCCCCAGATCCAACCTCTACAAAGTCTGGTGAGTTTGATGCATAAAGCTTATTTGTTAAATAAAATGAAATATTGAGTAAGGATAGTTCTGGATTAAATCGAGACGCATCTTCAGATGTAAAAGTTATTTTAATATATAGCTGACCATTGCCATTATCGATTCCATCAATATATTGTGGGACCTGCTCTCCATTTACACATTCAACATATGTTTCATCATCAATGCTTGTCTCAACTGTGATTCCATTGTCTCCAACCCATGATATTTTTGATCTAGTCATTGTATCTTGATATGGAACTGAAATTACATCTTTTATTACAACCTCTGCTGATTCAGCAGAATCTGTAGGTGTCAAATACAATGAATTAGTTACTCTATCTAAAGATATTCCATCTACTACAAACTGCTGCCATGGCCTTATTGTTGGGTATGTCATATACCCAAGCTCTCTAGTATTCTCATCAGATAATGTAAATAAATATCCATTATCTGGAGAAACAATATGGATTGGCATAATTTGTTGCTGAGCTGCTATATAATGACTATAAATCTGATCTGGGCTTAATCCATATCTATAAATTGCTGGAGCATCTACAATAAAATAAGAGTCGGATGCTTGTGTTGGTCCGATAGAAATATTTAAGTTAGTATTAGTAAATTTAAATAAAGAGATTTGCTTTGAAGCAACTGCGATTCCATCAACATAGATCATCATGTTATTTACATTATAAACTGCTACAATATGTAAAGCTTTTTTATAATATGGGACTGTGTACTCTAGGATTTCAGAGTCTAATTTAAATATAATATTTCCACTTTCCCAAAAAATTCCAACATTATTTGAATCATCTGCAAAAACTATGTTTTCAGATATATTAAAGTTTGGGTATATCCATACTTCCATAGAAAAATCATTATCAGAAAATCCTGCTTGGCCAAATGAAACGGTTTGCTCTTGTCCATAATAATTATTTAATAATGAGCATTGTATGTATCTTGTGTGTGTTATTTTATTACTTACAGTACCGCCTGGTATTAATGGCATACCATCAGGAATAATACTATAGGTATGCGTTCCGTCGTTACCACATCCAGAAATATCAGATGCAAGTGTTCCGCTTATTTCATCTAATGGAAGAAACATTAGTGGGTTATCTTTAATAACTTTAAGGGCATAGGACATAAAATTATTATATCACAATTTAAATAAATTATAAATATGCATTAAATCCTGACACAGTAGAACCTTGATTATTACTAGGAGATTTAATTATTCCAAAACTTGATGTTTTCAATGGGTTAGATGCTGAATAAGATATGGTTGATCCTATTTGAGTTGTCCTATTAGTATCAGAATAAGCTTTAACCACTATATCATTACCAGAAGTCTGAAGGAATATCGATGCTGCTGCCTGACCTAGAGATATATCAGATGTTGCTTCTGAAACAGTTCCTCCAATAGATTTAATTAATCTTAAAAAGTGACCATTTGCACTGCATGTTTGATAACATGTTCCACAATTACATGTTTCGAATCCAGCTAAATATGTGCAAGAATTACATGACGATCCTGTTTGGCCATAAACTTCAGAGCAGTTTGGGGTACATGTGGTTGTTGAGCTGGTACATGTTTGATAGCACGTATCATAATACCCCTGAAGACATCTTCCACCTGACCCATAGACTTCACAAACATAGCATGAATATGGGTTACAATCATATGATGTTGTATTTGTCGTACATGTCTCGCCACTACATACTGTTGTATATCCATATATTGGAGTTGATCCACATGCACTGCAGTTTGCTCCATATGCATATGATGGACAGGTACTGCAATTACATGAGAATGGGTTACAAGAATAGCTGTAATCTTTTTGAACATACACTGATCCCCACCATGATCCTGAATCTGTAATCCAAAATGCTATGCCTGTACCAGATGAAACATTTAATGTAACATTAGCATCAGGTCTTGACATTTTTACATATGATATAGGATAACTAGATGCTGAAGTTGCAGAAGATGCATTTGATCCAGTTGATGCCCATATTCCAGTTAACGATTTCCATCCATTTTTAAGTCCAGAAAGTAAGGAAAATGAATCAGAAAATGATGAAAAAGCCTTAAGCCTTGACGATACTACTGATCTTCTGCGTGATTTTATCATGCATCAATGTCTCCAGTTAGAATCCATGCATTGGATGCTCTTTTTTCTAACATTACAGATGAATACTTAGTTCTTGATTTTGTATAACTATCAGTTGAAACTAAGGTTGCTGGAGAAGTTGCTGTAAAGCTAAGCCTTCCGTCTCCCATTTGTCTATATTCTATTGTTGATCCTATTGGAAAGTCTGAATCATCAGAATCGTCTGGCACTGTTATTGCTACTGTACTAGAATTTGTAAACTCTGTTATTTTATACATATCGCTAGGGGAAACCGTATGGCTTGTTCCAGATATTGCTGTTCCGTATGATAAAAGATTAACATAGCTCAATGAAGCTTTAGAATCAATTTGTGTTTGAATAGAAGATGTAACTCCATCTAGATATCCAATTTCTGTATCAGAAACCCCAGAAACTTTATCTTGCTTTAACCCTAATGATGTTGTAATTGTTGTTGCATAATTTGCATCGTCGCCCAATGCTGCTGCCAGCTCATTTAATGTATTTAAGGCAGATGGAGCAGAGGCAACTATCGCAGCAGCCGCAGTTGCTGCTGCATTATCTGCATAAGATTGTGTTGCTAATAATGAGGTATCAGCAATTCCATGAATATTTGTTGTATCTGATGCATGTGCAGAAAGTTCTGTATCTCTTGTAATAGAAGAAGGAATTTCAGTATCTGGTATAACACCACTAGAATTTAATGAGGCAACACCATTTGCGCTACCTCTATCAGAAGACAATATATAGTCTCCAAGACTGCTGTTTAGGTCGCTTGATGTTATGTTTGCATAAGATATTTCAGACCAGTTTTCACCATTTCCAAATTTAAAATGAAGCGTATCTGTTTCAAGGCCTATCTGTGTATTTAGTAGTAATGGGTCTTGTGTTGTCCACTCTGACTCTGTTTTTTTAACTACTGTAGTTCCGCTTACCGTCTCAATTTGAGAGAGTCTATACTCAATAGAATCTGAAACTTGCGAATTTGTGATTCCAACCTTTGCCTCAAGTGCGTCTATGGCATCATATATATTTGAATGTACGGTTGCGTGATTAAACTGAATACTGTTTTGAAGCGTATTTGCCGATGGATTAGAAAAGGAATCCAGGCTAGTTGGAAAATTAGATGCCATAATATTAAATTATACCATCTAAATTATTATAAATTATTCCAAAAACCAGGGCAAATATATTTGGTGCCAGAAATTATAGCCTTAGACTCATGAAAGAATGGAGGCTTAGATGGGAATATCACTATGTCTCCAGCCTTTGCTTTTACAGTAACATCTTGTTCTCTAAAATATAGCTCTCCACCTTCATAGTCATCATTAAGATACATTACTACAGATATGGTTGGCTTATCGTCTAGTTCATATGAGTCTGTATGAGATCCCATAAATTTTCCTTCAAAATATCTACTTACTGACAGTGCTGTCATAGAGCCAATCTCTATAGCATGCTTAAGTCCATAATGGTAAGATGCCAATATGATAGGCTGAGATAAAACCCTGTATATCTCATTATAGTCAACATCCTCTAAACACTTCTTCTCATCAAACCTTTTTTGCTCTCCAAATATATATCTGTTTTCATCATCACTATTGCTTGATCCCCAAATACTCCAGCTTGTGATTGGCTTATCATCTCCAGATTCCAGCATATCTATTTTTGATAAAATATACTCAAATGGCTTTGTAAGCATTCCATGATAAACATAAATATCGTCATGTAGCTTTGTATAATTTATATTATGATCATCTTTTAATAACTCTAATGATTTTTCATCAAGCATACTTATTACCCTTTTCCCACTCTGCTTTTTGCTTAGCCTGTTCAATTCTGACCTGACGCTCTTCTTCTTTCCAGCGCTCTAATGTTTCATCATCATATTCAAGATCGGCAAAATCCCAAAATGAAACCATGGTATATCTAGTGCCTTTTGTTATTTCTGAAACACCGTGAAGATTCTCTACGCCACCAGGGAAAGTATAAAGAGAATATGCATTTGGCTTAAATGATATATCATGCTGAGGAAAGTAAAGATTGCCGCCTTCATAATCATCATTTAAATATAAAATTGCAACATATTTATTTATCTCAAATGCATTTGGGTTTCCATCATTATCAGAATTATCTGAGTGAACATTTGCAAAGCCTCCAACATCCCATTTTTGAGCATGCGATGTATTTGCCCTAACTTTTCTATCAAAGACAGACTCAACAGCTTCCTGAAACTTATCTTTTATGTCAGCAAAAAATGTTCCAGTAAGACCAAAACTCTCTAGGTAAGATGGGTCAGCCTTGATTCCTTTTCCTGAGGATCCGTAAAAAGCAATATCTCCCCAGTCAACATCACACTCTTCAAAAAAATTTATCATTTTTGGAGCTACTTCTGAAGTAATAAAATTTGGAATTTCTACAATTTTATTTTCTGGTACATTTAAAGAACCTTTATCATTTGGCTCATTTTTATAATAAATAAAAGCTGACTTATCTATCTTGTCTATTATCATGGCTGTCTCTCTCCAGTATGTTTTAAAATTGTCCAGAAAAAAGGAATAACATATCTTGTTCCAGATGTAATCTCAGTTACACCATGAATATAATTTAAGTCTCCTGGAAAAAAATATGCTCCGCCAGCCTTTGGCTTAAATTGTATCTGTTGATTTGGAAAGTAAAGCTCTCCTCCTTCATAATCATCGTTTAAATAAAATAAACCAGCAATATCATACCAAGGGAAATCATTTGGCTTTCCAGCATTATCTCCCTCATGAAGCTCTTTATCTGCATGAGGCATTTGAAGTTGACCTGGAAGCCACCTAACAATTGCTGGACTTGTTGGAAGAGCATCTACTTGAAAAAAGTTATCAACCTCAATCTTTAACCTAGCAACCATTTTTCTAATAACATTTGCAATTTCTGGATCCTCTTTATCTAAAGATGGTGAGGTGGCAACTCTATCCTTCCAATATTCTGAGTCATAAATAACAGTGCCATCTTCATTATAATGGGTTTCTGTAATATCCCAATGAGTAAGATTTCTAGCTACATTTAATAAATACTCATGCTCTTCTGGAGTCATAAAATCTTCTCTTGCCTGTATCATATCTACAGATGAACCAAAAAATCCAGATGGGGTTATTGAAAATCTATCATTTAAAAAATTATTAGAATATTGCTGTTCCATAATATTATTTTACCATTTTCTTATTCATATGTTCTTTTTGACCATACTTCATTTTTATATATTCCACCATTTGGGATTCTATATTTTTTTGTATTTTCTATATTATTTCTCATCATTTCTGACTGGCTTGGAATAACAATATCAGACTTCCAGTCTTCTCTTTTAAAAGGAAGTAGCTGAATATATGGTGTTCCAGACGGCACGATACCAGTCCATCCTTCTCTCAAAAAAAATGGCATAGTCCCTGGCAAATTAACCTTATCATTATCAATAATTCCAGATACAGTCATAAATGGCAGGTCATACCTATTAAATGGTGTAGAGTAAAGCACACTATACCCCTCAGGAGCCTTTACAGCCCATTCTGGGAACCAAGCAAAGTGTTCCTTATAGAAACCATGAGGGTGCTCAAACTGTGGCATCTGAGGCCTTGCTGAGCAGAAATCTTTATAGTATTCATTTTCGATCCTATAATCAATTAAGCCTTTATCATTAATAAAAAATTCAATATCACATGGTGTTACCAAAACGTATCCTGTGCTCATGATATCAAAAAGTGCTGGGCATGCTTTCCATGTTGGAACTTTTCCTCCATCTGGTCCTACCCAAAAGTTATTTGTAACTGGATCTTTAGCAAACCTATCTGCTACCCTAAACCAATCTGGAAAATATTTAACAATTGCAGAAGGTTTATTATCTGCATCTTTTTTAAGCCATGGTCTATTTGCTATAAACTCAATTTTTTTAGACATCATTTTTCCATCTACTATTATTTAAAACTTGAAGTTTAAGATTTTTTACTTCATGGCTACCAATTTTTTCACCTTTTTCATTTACTGCATCACGATACCAGTCAGTCCATTTACCAGCTTTATTAACTAATTGAGCTGCATCTCCATAAGCCTTTAATCTAGTTTCATATTCATTATTTTCAATGAAACTTTCTATTTTAATAGACTCATCTTTTAATCTAGTTAAAGACATTGGTATTATTGTGGCAATTGGTTCACCTGCCTTTATTGTTATTAATTTATCTGGAGTTCTTGCCTTAATTGCAAGAGGGAATTCAGTTTCTAAAAAAGATGTACTAATAAGAGAAGAAATTACTTCAAAGTCTTGATAGAAATAATTTTGTGGTGTTATAGTAAGCACACTTATATCTTCATCTGACTTTAATATAATGCCAGTTCTAAAACTTATACTAGACTGACCTCTTCCAGTATAAGTATGATCTTTACCATCTATTATTTGAATATGTGAATCTCCAGTATCATTAACACCATCCCATATAAAACTAACATCATACGGAGCAGATAGTGTCCACCCAATAGTATTTGCTGTAGTTACTGGATAGCAGTGATATGCATGCTTTTCTGGAGTATTATCCATCCAATCACGCTGTACTGGCATCGGCTTAATAATTAATGCACTATCTGATCTTTTATATGCTGTTAAAATTGACATCATGATCCAGTTTCTTGATAAAACTCTGGCTTATGATATTTATCGCTATAATCTAGCATAGTAACAAGTGAGTACTTTACTCCCTTTAAAACTTTTTTTGCTTGGTGTGGATACATATAGTTTGAAGGGAAAATAACCGTATCTCCAGCCTTTGGTTTATAATCAATGCCTTGAAGCCTAAAAAATATTTCTCCACCCTCATAATCATCATTAAGATATGAAACTAATGAAACAGTACAGTTATATGAATATCCATGATCATGGTGTTCCATAAAGTGTTGACCTTCTCCATAACGAATAAAATTAAAGGCTTCCCAATATCTAAGATTATTAATATTAAATCTCCTACAATAGTCTTCTACTGCTGGAAGTTGTACATCATAACAATCTTGCCAAATATCCTGGAGCTTTTTTGAAGCTTCAGATGGATCTGGATTAATATCTGTTTTTTTAAACTTAAAATCAACGCAATCTCTGTAGTCTGGCATTCTTTCTCTGTAACCTACAAATGCTTCCTCCCAGTGATAACTATTACTTGAATCATTCAACACAGCCTCAAGTCTATTTGGTATATCTAGTTCTTTATTAATTACATTATGATAAACAAATATGCCTGGAGCTAATTCTCTTGATTCTGTCCATGTTTTATTTGCTATAGCAGGATTATTAAAACCAATATCCATTATATAATTTGTCCACTTTCTGTTATTCTAATTGCATGCCCATTATCTTTATGAGCCAAGTCATTTATATCCATCATTACTACAACACAGTATTTTGTTCCAGATTTTATTGGAAGAGATGCATGTTCATATGCATAATTTGAAGGGAATATCGCTATATCGCCATATCCTGGCTTTACTGTTGTCTTATCTAAACGTGGGAAAAATATTTCCCCGCCCTCATAATCATCATTTAAGTAAATAACTGCAGATACAGCACATTTATAATGAGGTCCATCATCTGCATGAATTCTAAAATGCTTTCCTTCTCCATCATACTTTACAAAATTAAATATCTCGTAAAAGTTTACATTTATTCCCCAATATCGAGAATAATCATCCACACACCTTCTGAGTCCATCAAAAATTTCATCATAGATTTCATGAAGTTCTGAGTTTAATTGATTCTTTGCTCCAAGGGATTTTGAATTCATCTTGAAGTCTACACAGTCTCTTGCCTTTTTGATTGGTCTTTCATCATTAGTTACTCTAGCTTCACTCCATGAATATATGCTGCCATCAATAAGATTTCTTTCTAAAGTATCAATATATTTTTTAATTTTATCTTTTGAAAAAACGTGATGATATACGTTTAAGCCGAAACCTGGGTTTGAAACACGGATTCCATTAAAATCTTTATCTGGCATTCTAAAAGAGGTTGATTCTGATCTATCTTTTTCTAGCCATTCATTATTAATATCCATTATAGCCTCCGATATACAGTATATCATTTATATTTATGATATACAATAGCGTTACTTAAATAGTTAATATATTGTTTAAGAAATTACAATATTGTTTTCAGCAATGTACCATTGGTATGGTACAGTTCTAATATCGTAAACATCTCTACCAACTTTATTTTCTATAGATTCGACTACAAAATTAGATATTTCAAGAGATTCTGTATCAATGTTTATTACAGTATCTCCAATGGATATCTCTCCAGCTAGTATACTTGTAAACTTTCCACCTCTATCAACTACTATAGGTTGTGTAGATGAATAGAACACGTTTAAATTATTAAATGAAATTACATCCTTAACATCTTTTTCAATGCTTGTAACCTCAACCTCAATAAGATTTATCTTATTTGTTACAGGTGTGTCAAGGATATTATCTCCAGGCAATCCCGAAGGATCTACTGTTAATAGCTTATCGCCAACTTGTATATCTTTTGACGCAATATAACCATTTACTGTCAGTAATCTTGTTTCTCCATCAATGCACTTATATGCACCCTTAAAGTATGGGAACCAAGGGAAATATGGGCCGAATGATGGTGGGAAGTATGGTGGGAAGTATGGAAAGTACGGGAAGTATGGTGGGAAGTATGGTGGGAAGTATGGAAAGTACGGGAAGTATGGCGGGAAGAAGGGTGGGAAGAATGGCGCTGTTGTAGTAATGCTATTTGAACTAGCTGAATATGAGCTACTTCCATTGCTATTAGTTGCAAGGATCTGGTAGGTCTGAGAAGTTCCAGCTGTTTCATCAATAGTTTTTGAAGTTGCTGATGCATCTGCTAAGTATGTAGGTCCATCAGAAGATTTAATTGTATATCCAGTAATTGATTTTCCACCTGTTGCTGGAGCTGTCCATGAAACTGTATCTTGATTAGCATTTGGTGATGCTGCAGTTGGTGCAGAAGGTGTAGCTGGAACAGTTGTTATAGTAATAGAAGAAGATGTTACTGTAGTTTTTGCTGGGCCAGATCCATTTACACCTACAACAGAAAATGTATAAGCGGTGTCTGATTTTAATCCCTGAAATGTATATGAAGTATCAGATGTTCCAGTTTCTACTGTATATGTTGTAGGAGTTGTTGTAATAGTATAAGATGTTGCAGCTGGCGAATTTGATGGAAGATTCCATGAAAGAGAAGCAGCTCCACCTGTTCCTGCTGCAGAAGCTGCTGAAGTAGTATTTGCTGTAGCTAAATATGGTCTATTTGTACCAACATCTGATGCGGATAAATTAGTAATAGCCAACGGCTCTAAAAAGTCATTGGACTGTGAAGAATGTCTACCTGCTCTTTTACTCATAAATTATCCCATCTAACATATTTATTATACTATATTCTTTTTATGCTGTAAGATCGCCATACACAAGCCATGTATTTGTATCACGCTTGAATAATGTGGCAGTTGACCACTGGGTTCTAAGCTTTAGTCCTGGTGTAGCATTTACTGTAACTCCAGTATCTCCAGCAATTGTTACCTGTCCAGTAGATGTCTGGCAAATATCAATCGAAGCTCCTATTGGAAATGATACGGCTGAATTTGTTGGAATTGTAATTGTAGTTCCAGATGAAGAAGCTACTTCGATCATAGAATCTCTTTCGGTTAAGTTTGAAAGAGTGTATGATTCTGTCTTATTAATAATAGGTGTTCTTGAAGGAACGCCTTCCTTTGTCTGAAGGCCATCTGAAAATTCAATTCCACCTAATTTAAGTGTATCAAATGTAGCCTCTCCAAAAGCCATTGTGTTTGTTGGCTCGGTTGTAATACCAGAAAACAGTTTCCATTTTCCGTCGCTAGCATCACGAACAAGTCCAGTGTGCTGGTAAGTTCCATTGTCAAAATGTCCAACAAGACCTATATCATTAGCATTTGCAGTATTTCCTGTGGCAATGTAAATTAAGGGATCTGTAATCTCTAGATCTGTAGCATTAACAGTAGTTGTAGTTCCTTCTACAACAAGGTCTCCAGTGATTGTTAGTGCCCCATCAATTGTTTGAGATGCTGCATCTGTTGTAACTAACTTTGAAGTGTCTGTAATTCCATGGACAGATGTTGTATCTGAGCTGTGTGTTGAAACTGCATTGTTTGCATATGTTTTTGTAGCTAACTCTGATGTATCAGCAATTCCATGAACAGATGTTGTATCTGAGCTGTGTGTTCCAACTGCATCATCTGCATATGTTTTTGTAGCTAATGCAGATGTATCAGCAATTCCATGAATATCTGTTGTATCACTAGCGTGATTTGAAAGAGCTGTAGATGAAGCCTTTGAATCTATTTGAGACTGGATTCCAGAAGTAACTCCATTTACATAAGAAAGTTCTGTTGAAGAAACATCTCCAATTGTAGTTGTTGAAGGAAGAACTACATTTCCAGTAAATGTTGGGCTAGCAAGTGGGGCTTTTGCTAAATCTAAACCTGATATATCTGTTGTGTGTCCAGATATAGTTGAATTAATTGTGCTTAATTCTGAATTAATATCTGAAATATCTGTAGCAACGCCACCAAGTGTTGTGTTGATAGAATTAATATCAGATGTCAATGTTGAACTTAGCGAAGATATCTCACTTGCAACATGAGAAACTGTTGAATAATATGAATTATCAATCTGTGAATTTGGAACTTTTGAACTTGAATTTAATGAAGCAACTCCATTTGCTGCTCCACGATCAGACAAAAGAATATAATCTCCAAGGGATGAGGTTAAATCTGCTGGTGTTGTATTTGCATATTCTGTAATGCTATTCCAGTTTGAACCATTACCAATTTTAAATTTAAGGGTATCTGTTTCAATACCGATCTCACCTGCTAGTAATGTTGGGTTTGCGTTTTCCCAGTTAGTAGCGGTATCTCTTCTAAGTTGAATTCTAATTGCCATTATGCGTTACCTCCGTCAAGTATATCATTAAATGTTGTTGAATACGCATTTCCTGCGTCATATGAAACAATTCCAGAGTCTACAAAAGTTCCATAATTTACATATCCAACTGATCCATCATAATTGTGCACGTGGTCTAATAACGCTTTTGGACCTCCGACATCTGACCAGCTTACACCGTTATATGTTTTAATTACATTTTCTACAGTGTCAAAATAAACATCACCCTCAGCTGGAGAAGATGGTGCTGAAGAAAGGGTTCTAATTGAGCTGGCAGCTGTTGCTCCACCAGCCTGTGAAAGCTCAACCCAATTAGTACCATTATAAAATTTTAGAGCATTTGTTGATGAATTGAAATAAATAGCACCATCAGTACCGCCAGATGGATCTGAGTCCAGAACTGGCGGAACTATAGGCGTTAGGAATTTCTTAGACATCTATTATCCTACTATTACTACCTGATATTGATTTATAGACACAGTAGAAGCAAACTTGAGTGTTACTTTATTGTTATCTGTATGCTCAACATCTGCCTCAACTTGTGCATATGGAGTCGCTGCTTCATACAGCTGAACTGTAACCTGTCTAGTACCTAGATTATGAGATACCTCAATTGTTGATGTGAGACCATCTCCAATTGTTTCAGTATATTTGCGAACTCCATATCCTGAAGCAAATTCAAGTGATCCTGAGGATATATCAAAACCTGTTCCTGAATTAATTGCTACATGACCAGAACCATCAAATTCAATACCGTTTCCAGTAGTTACCTTGATTCCATTGCTATCTATTGCAAGTCCTGCTGCTGTATTTACCTTAGCATTAATTATATTTCCATCAAGCTCGATTGAGTTTGATCCAACATAGGTTCCTTGTCCAGAGAACTGTACCCACTCTTGACTAGTAAAGTCAGTTAGATAGTGATTTGACTGCACCCATGAAGTTGATCCATAAATAGTTCCTTCAACAACAAAGACTGAGGCTCCGACAAGCTCTGTGTATGCATCTGCGTCTGTTGTTCTAGTAAAGCTTATATTGCTTCCAGTTGCTGCAACTACTTGATAAATACCATTTTCTGAATCAGTTGTCTGTCCAGTAAGAAGTACTCTATATCCAAT
>JACCDQ010236788.1_pt1 | contig 107621 bp, 160 predicted proteins | sample 7446031 | NCBI WGS metagenome assembly JACCDQ01 (sample SAMN15323442, study PRJNA562643) | freshwater metagenome | isolation source: river surface water | place: USA:Blue River Watershed | collected 2017-08-17
CGCAATTTCTTGGGAACTGCCTGAGAAGGACACTTTGTATGCAATTGCTCAGACTAATGGTCTGAAGCTTGCTGTTATCAAGACTAGTTTGGAGAAATAGTATGGCTCGCTTTGGGGGAATCGATCAAGACGCTTTTCATCACATATCAAATCTAGACTATGCTCAGTTTGATACGACTAACACTACGCCTCCTGCTGTAGAGGGTCGGATGGCCTGGAACATTGATGATGGAACCATGGACCTTAAACTTCAGAATGGTGTTACCCTTCAGATTGGTCAGGAGTTCCTTGCCAAGGTTGCTAACTATTCTGGTGTCCTTATTCCAGAAGGTGCTGCTGTTCGTGTGGACGGAGCACAAGGGCAGAGACTAAAGGTAACTTTGGCTGCTGCAACTGACGATATCTATTCTGCTACAACTCTTGGAATAGTCACACACTCTGGAGGAATTCCTCACGGATCTTCTGGGTATGTAACTATTCTAGGGCTTGTTCGTGAGATAGACACATCAGACTTTAATGATGGGGACGTTCTATATCTTTCAGCTACCCCAGGACAGTGGTCTAACGTAAAGCCAACTGCTCCTACCCACACTGTTCAAATAGGCTATGTTGTAAATGCTGCTAACGGAAGTGCTGGTAGCATCTACGTTCACGTACAAAATGGTTATGAACTTGAAGAGCTTCATAATGTTAAGATTACTGACCCACAAGATGGCCAGGTATTAAAGTACCAGGCATCTACTCAACTATGGATAAACGCTAACGCATAATGACAAAAGAAGTATTGCTCTGGTATAAGTGCCCATGTGGAACTAATCACGACATCTATTGGTCAGTCTATAAACAATTAGTTGAAAAAAGATTGCAATGCAATTGCGATCTAATTAAATCTCTGATAGAATAGCTTTTAGGAACCATTAGTTAATGGTCTAAGGAAGTACGCTGGAGTTGGAGAGCCAGGGCAGACTGTAAATCTGTTACTTATGTTGAGTGGGTTCGAATCCCTCTACTTTCACTATAACAAGCCGTATGGGCTTCAGGATGCCGAAAGGGTCTGATCGCTACTGACTAAGTCCCTATCAGTGTGCAGTAGTTAGGTTATGATAACTACAAGGGCAACCATTCCCCGATGGTGTAACGGTAGCACGGCAGACTCTGACTCTGTTTGTCTTGGTTCGAATCCAGGTTGGGGAGCAAAAGATTCCTATGGTGTAATTGGCAACACCCCAGATTTTGGATCTGGTATTCTTGGTTCGAATCCAGGTAGGAATGCTATTGACAAACATAGATAGACGGGGTATGATATATATATGAATGAAGTATGGGAAGACGGCCTACGTACAGGTGCGTCTACAATCATTGATGCTATTGTTAGCATGTTAGAGCGAGAGCTTTATAAAAATAAAGGACAAGATGTGACATATGAATATGCCATCAAGGCCGTAATTCAGAAGATTAAGGATATGAAAATTGATTAAGCCACTAGAAGACAAGATTGTACTAGAAATCCCTGCAAAAGAAGAGAAGACCACTCAGTTTGGACTTATTATTGCAGGAGCAGCAGAAGAAAAGCCTCAAGAGGCAGTAGTTGTAGCGGTTGGTCCAGGAGCAACATTTGCTGATGGCACCAAGATGAAGCTAGACCTTCAGGTAGGAGATAGAGTTCTATTCTCTAAGTACCAGGGTACCGAATTTAGTCGTGATGGCAAGGATTATTTGGTCATTGCTTACCGTGATATCTTTGCTGTCATCAATGACCAAGCATAGAGCTAAGCTTAGGATTCTTAAGTATCCTATTTCAATTTATAAACACTGGTTCCTTAATAACTGGAACTACTTTACTAAACCAAAACTAAAAGCAAAGATTGGAGAGACTATCAATGCTATCAAAACATGGCCCAGCATATACAGAAATTGGGCAAATCGTCCTGACAAATGGACAAACGTATGACCATGAAGCTGATTGGGCTACCGCTGGTCTAGATGCTATTGCAGAGATCATTAGAGAACATCGTGGGTATACCATGGGCAAGTGGGGCAATGGTCCACTGCTAACCTCTAATGATGGTGAGGAAGAGTTTGACAACGATACCTTTACTATGCGTAGTTATTGCTGGTGTGATGGTGGGTTGCTTGGACATGATCCAGACTGCCCTCCAAACTTTGTCCACAAGAAGACTGGTATTGAGATTTCTTGGTACAAGCATTCTGGACGTGGAATTACCGCCAACGTTGATTGGCTACCTGCCATTACTTGGCACCGAATTGTAAACGAATGTATTGAAAGTGTAGTAGCAATTGAACTTAGTTAATGAAATCCACGATGAATTCTCTCACGATGGAGGAGACATATTCTCAACCATCCTGGATGTGACCTTTGGATTTGAACATATGGTCGCAGAGTTTTTCTGGAATGCTGTCTTTGTGCTGGTTGGCTTCTTGGTTTCTAAGGCTGTTGCCTTGCGTAAGATTCACAAGTACATCGATGACAAGCACGGAATCGCTCATAACAAAGAGGAATACTAATGGAGCAGATTGATAAGAAACTATTTAACTGGGCATCTATTCTAGATGACAAAACACTTGAGCAGGCAAAGCTTACATCATCTATGCCATTTATCCATCCACACCTGGCTCTCATGCCAGACGCACACTTGGGTAAGGGATCTACAGTTGGTTCTGTAATCCCTACCGAGGGAGCAATTATGCCTGCCGCAATTGGTGTAGATATTGGTTGTGGCATGATGGCCATTAAGACTAACAAAACTGTTGCTGATCTAGCTACAATTGACCTAAAAGGTTTGCGTGAGTCTATTGAGTCAGCGATTCCTTTGTCAGCTTTTAAGCATAACCAGACTGTTAAGCCTGATGCCATGGATGCTGCGGAAGAGCTTCTGGATGCTGCACTAGATGCAGGGTTCCGTCCAGAAACTTATGCAACTAACTGGACCCATCAGCTTGGCTCTTTGGGATCTGGTAATCACTTCATTGAGATTACTAGAGACGAAGAGGGTTTTGTCTGGTTGTTCTTGCACTCTGGCTCACGTGGTATTGGTAATAAGATTGCCACACATCACATTGCTGTTGCACAGGACTATGCAAAGAGACATTTCATTACCCTGGCTGATCCAGACCTGGCATATCTTGTAGAAGGCACACAGGAATTTGATCGCTACATTGCTGAGATGAGTTGGGCACAGAAGTTTGCATTTAAGAATCGTGAAGTAATGATGGGGCGTGTCAAGAAAGCATTCAAGCACCATGTTGGAGAGTTTGAATCACTTGAAGAAATAAACTGCCACCACAACTTTACACAGCAGGAGAGCCAGTGGGGAAAGAAACTCTGGATCACTCGTAAGGGAGCAATCTCTGCATATGAAGGGCAGATGGGACTTATCCCAGGCTCAATGGGAACAGCATCATATGTTGTTGAAGGTCTTGGCAACAAGCTTTCATTCTGCACTGCACCTCATGGTGCTGGTCGTGAATACTCTCGTAACGAAGCACGTAAGACCTTTACAAAAGAGTCTTTGGATGCTATGATGGAGGGTATTGAATGGTCACACTCTGATGCATTCATTGATGAGCATCCTAATGCTTACAAAGACATCGACGTTGTAATGGAAGACGCAAAGGATCTAGTAAAGATTCGTCACACACTACGACAAATTATTAACGTTAAGGGAGACTAACATGACAGAGCCAATCGAAGGCCAGGTCCGTGGAATAGGTATTCGCCTAGATCCACAAGAAATTCTAATTGCACCTCACGAAATGAAGGGGGCAATGTGGGGATACACAATCCTTGATAAGACTAATATTCCTACAATGTATATTAAGGGTGAGTGGAAAGAGGTTGTTCCAGAGGGTGTCTGGGTTCAGATGCTAGCCAACTGGGAAGACATTGCCAAGACTGCTAAGGATGTCTTTTCAGAACATCCAGAGTATTTGGAATACCCAGAGATTAAGGCATTGATTAAGTGATTAACGATTTTGACAACGTAGGCGAAAACACGCTGACCATGTCTCGTGCACTATTTAACGATTATCGTAGATATGCTCGTAGGGATATGAAGCAAGAAATCCTAGAGTCTTTGCAAGAAGCTTTAGAAGAGATGGATAGCAAGTCACCAAATCTTGGTGGACTAATCCTTTCAATCGAACTAGTAGAAGGTATTAATGAGTAACAATCAAATTAGCGTATTAGACAAGGGATACATTCGTCTTGTAGATACCCTTGGAAACGATCTGTCTGTAGTAAATGCTGCACGTGTATCTTACGATAAAGAGTCTTCAGAGTTTGCTCCACGTGATGCAAAGCTGATTGAGTTTCTTATTCGTGAGGGACACACTTCACCACTAAGACACGCAGCATTGACCTTTGAAGTCTATGCCCCACTATTTGTCGCAAGGCAGTGGTGGAAGTATGCTGTAGGATCATCTCATGTAGATGACCAGAACGGCTGGAATGAATCAAGTCGTAGATACATCACGGAGTCTGAAGAGTTCTATGTCCCATCGGCATCATCTTGGCGTAGTAAGCCAGAGAATAGTAAGCAGGGCAGCGGAGAGCCAATTCATTTTAGCAATGGTGCTCACTACACAAATAAGCTTAATGATACTATTGCTAATGGCGTAAAGCTATACCACGAAGCAATGGAAGATAACGTTGCCCCAGAGATTGCTCGTCTATTCTTGCCAGCATATGCGATGTATGTACGTTGGCGTTGGACTGCATCCTTGCAAAGCGTTATGACATTCCTTGATCAGCGTTTGCCGCATGATGCACAAGTAGAGATTCAAGAGTATGCAAAAGCTGTAGAATCATTGACAAATGAGGCTTTTCCGCATACAATGGAAGTATACCAAAACTTTAAAAAGTAATGGTGTATAGGGGTGTTCGCCAAGCTGGTCAAGGCATCGTGCTCATAACACGGAGATCGTGGGTTCAAGTCCCACACACCCCACCATACTCCAGTATCTCCTCACTCTTATAAGGTGTAGAAAGAGTAATCGGTGACATCTGGGTTCGATCCCCAGCTGGAGTACTCCACAAATAAATATAACCCTCCATAGCTCAGGGGACTAGAGCAGAGAACTTCTAATTCTAAGGTCGCAGGTTCGATTCCTGCTGGGGGGACCATGCTATACTAAATTAAGGATAATATGAATAAAGTACACCAAATACTAATCTCTGATGTAAAAGACATCACAAACCATTTACCCGATGCCACAAAGAGTATCGGGGTTTATTTTAACAACCATGAGCATATCATCTGGGATAAAGATTCTATTAGAGATTTTATTCGTGACAACTTTGTTTCTGATGTACTAGAAGCTTACGACAAATTGAAGCCATATGCCTACAAGGCTGACCTCGCTAGGTACTGTATTGTTTACGCTCTAGGTGGATGGTATGTGGACATTAACATTGAAGTAGTCAGTCCCCCACCAAATACTGATCAGTTGGACATGTGCCTTATCAGAGATTTTAATAATGGAACTAGGATGGCTCCATGGCAACTAGCCAATGGTCTATTCTATGCTACCCCAAAGCATCCAGTCCTGCTAAATGCAATTAATAGGGTAGTAGCACATACCAGAGATTTGTACTATGGAAAGAGAACTCTATCCGTTACTGGTCCAGAGCTATTTGGAAGTGCCGTTGCAGATTTCGGATGGGATGATGACTTTAAGACTAACTATTTAGTTGGAGACTTTACAGACAACCCTAAGCTTGGTAGAAAACAATTTCTATTTAATAAAAAAACTTTTGCTCTACATAAGCTAACAGCAGGTGGAGATGTAAATGTTCCAGGCACAAACAATTATGTGAATATGTGGCATAATAGAGATATATATAACAGATAGGTTAAGATGAAGTTTTCAATTCATACAGACAACCCAGTAGATGGTGTTGATCACTTTGGTTACGCTTTGGCATACCACAAGATTAAAGAAACAATTGGTCAGATTGAGCTGGATGGTAAAAAGATTGAGGTAACTCAGAATGATCCTAATACCATTGTTCAGCTATTTATGGGAAGTAACCCAGGACAGTTTTACATTAATCAGTATAAGATTCAGATGACACAGTGGGAGTCTACAATTGCTCCTGCGTCATGGAAGGGTTTTGCTGAGAAGTACGAAGAGTTCTGGACAGCAAACCCCTATGGTGCATCTGCCATTATTGCTGCAGGTGTTCCTGCAAAAAAGGTTCATGTCTTTGAGCATGGAATTGATTCCTCTGTTTGGACTCCAAAGCTACGTGGACAGAATGATAAGATTAGATTCCTACACGTAGACTCTGATAACCCTAGAAAGCGTTCTGACCTAGTTCTTAAGGCTTTTAAGAAAGCTTTTGGTGATGATCCACGCTACGAACTAACCCTAAAGTACTCTCTTAAGAAAACAAAGTATTATGATACTTTTGAGCACTCGGTAGTTGACTGGGATGATCCAGAAGTAATGGCTAAGCAGGGCCGCTGGGAAGGCAATGTTAGACACATTGAAGAAATTACTAGTACCTCCGACCTAGTAAAGATCTATCATTTCCACGATGTAATGGTATACCCATCAGAGGGGGAGGGCTTTGGCTTCATTCCATTGCAGGCTATCGTAACTGGTATGCCTACAATCTCTACCGGAATTTGGTGTTCTTATGAAAAGTATCTAAATGGTAATGTAATTAAGTCTACATTTGGTCCATCTACTTTTATGAAGCACTATCCAGGTGACTGCATTATTCCAGACTTGAGATCTACTGTAAGGCTGATGGTGAGGACAGCAGAGAATATTCAGGAGCAATCCAAACTATTCTTTGATAGGGTCCCAGAGGTTGCTGAAGAGTACTCTTGGTACAATAAGACCTATCCTGTAATCAAAGCACTGTATGAACGTGCTGGACAATACTTCTAAAGTTCATACTTAGTAGGACTTGGAAACATATCTTTTAGCAGCAAGTTGTAGACATCTCTAAAAGACCCATCCTCACTAGATATAAAAGGTAAGCTACCATTTTCAAAGTCATAAGAGTTTGAAGATAGGTAGCTTCCTTTTTGGTATGCCTTAACGTCTCTGGTTAGCTCTCCACCAATGCTCATAATATTTCCGTAAGCAGATCTTGGGAAATATGCTTTTGTAATAGCTAATCGTAGTCCAGACTTTGTCATAGGCATTGGAACATGTATATCGTAATCTAATGGATCAGAGATCCCACTGTTGACGAGCTCATGATATGTCCTCTGTAGCAAGCGAGCATAGCTATTTGAGATGATGCTCATATACTTCTCTACCTTGTCAAATAGAAGGCCACCATGTAGCACTGGGATAGAGTCTAATTGTTTTAATAAGAAAAAATCATCATTCATAAAAATAAAGTTTTCCGAAACATCTTCTGAATCAATAACTACCTTAAGACAATTAATTATATTGTTAAACTTGCTACTGGTATCTTCTACTGAAATAAAGTCTCCAGTATACCAGTCTGGTTTATACCCAACAATCCAAATCTTGTTATGCTTTAGGTTAGCTACTACTGATCTAATTGAGTATCGCAGTTCTTCATTATCCCCTGGCCTACAGACATAGACTAAATCTGTTTTAAGACTCATCGTATTCCCTATAGTCTAGGAAGTATGTTCCTGTATCTTGAAATAGCTCAAACTTAAATATGTTAGTAAAAGTATCCATGACCTCCTGATGAGTCCAATCGTCCTTGACGTGCTCTTCATAAGGATTACCGTGAACATGTCCTTGGGGACAATCGCAGGTAGGAATAGAGATGATCGCCATCTTTGCCTGCTCCTTGATCTTATTCATAACAGCAATAGCTTCATCTTTAGTCATATGCTCTAGGATATCTCCCAAGATAACTAGATCATAGTTAAAATTATTAAACTCTCTAACATCCTCGTTAAAGATCTTATTGTATAAGCTCTTGAGTTTAAACTCTTTGATATATGGTTCCCAGACCTCTAGAGCATCAATCTTAAAGTATGGATAGAGTGCACGACAAATATGTCCATACTTTCCTGCACCTGCTCCGACATCTAGAACTGTCTCTGGAGCATTATCTCTTATTAGCTTGGCTACGTAGTCTACATTTGTATTGTGTGAAATAGGCATAGTTTAAGTATAGCAAACAATCTGTCTACCTACCCCATAAAAACCCCTCTACGGGCATTCTGAGGCCTCTGAGACCATAAAAATATTAATGAAATACTGGTTAAAATAGCATAAATATTGGTAAATATCAGTTATACTAATATGGATGGTTAAGTCAAAGAAACATCGTGAAGAGTGTGCAAAAGTATTGCAGGAGCTTCATCTTTTAAAAGAGAAGCGTGGATGTTATGACTGCCGAAATAAGTTCCCACACTATGTCCTAGAGTTTGATCACAGACCAGGAGAACAAAAAATAGACAACGTCACACGAGTACTAAAGAACTTTGGGACCGAGATGGCCTGGAAAGAAGTAGCAAAGTGCGACGTTGTTTGTTCAAACTGTCATAAGGTTAGAACTTATATGAGAGAGCACGAAGAGACTAGTTAATTAGATTAGTCTTCTTGACTTGGTATAATCTTTACCAAATTCTGAGAATACGGTCTTGTCCATTTCACGCTGAACAATTCCACGTGACCAAGAGAACCCTGCATCTCCGCCCCATGCAAGCCACATGATGTAGCCATTAGATGGATTAGCCTGGTTTGCCCAGTCCTTGCCCTTCTTGTCTACCTCGTGACGTGAGAAGTATGAGTACATACGCTTAACAGTACTAAGAGACAGAGTCTCTCCTCTTGCTAGCTGTCCTGCACGAGTCCAACCTACAGCAGTTCCTGCACCATTAGCCTTGCCATCCTCTTTAAACTTAATAGCTTTACGAGCTGCTGAACGAGCTCCTGCAGGAGGAGAATATCCATCTGCCTTAGCCATTGAGTCAGTATCATATACAACGTCATCAGAGTCTTCCCAAAGGTCATCGACCTTCTCAACTGGAACACAGTTAGGAACCATAGCTCCATTATCTCCTGGCTTCATACCTCTTTGGGTATAGCCTTCCCAGCACGGGTTAGCCATTTGCTTCTGCCTGGTAAGTATTTCTAACAGCCTTGGTATAGTCCTTGGCAAAGCCAGAGAACTCTGATTTCATTTCTGGAACAACGGTAATCTGCCCATCAACATCAATTGCATCTACCTCTACTTCTAGTGGCAATGCTGAGATCTTTGTTACTTCACTTGCAGATACCCCAATAAGGTAAGCAGTCTCTTCCCAGTACTGACCCTCATCATCGAACTCAAGGGTGCGTAGAAGGACTGCTGGGGTGTCACTGGTGGCTTCTAGATAATACTCTGATCCAGGAAGTCCAAATGCTCCTGAAGTCATTACGTGCTCTACACGACCTACGTGGATCTCATCCTCGCATGATGCAATAGCGAAATCACCAATAGCTACTAGAGCCTTACCGATATTACCTTCACTACGGTTAATAGCATAGATCTGTCCTGCTGCTTCTTTAGCAGTTGCGTGACAGCCCATTACAGTACCGTCTTCCTTTAGGGCAGGGAATCCTTCGCATCCGTATGACCCTTTTTTACCTACATGGTATGGCATAATAAATCCTTCTTTAAGTTATCTTAATTATAGCATAGATAGCAGAATGCCCCCACACAGACACATTCAACCTGCAGTAGGCTCGGTCATAAAAAGGTAACTATTCCATCCTAAGAGCGATCGTCTGTGTGGGGACACTTATAGTATACTACTTAATTTTAATGCTCTTCGGTTTTTTCTCTTCTGGAACATTCTTAATTAGATCGATATACAAGATACCGTCTTCAAATCCAGCAGACTCAACCTCATAGAACTCAGGCAGTGAGAATGAGCGAGAGAACTTGCGAGCAGCGATACCCTTATATACGTAGTTCTTTTCTTCTCGTTCTGGCTTGTCCGCCTGGATCGACAGGACGTTCTTCTCAGTAACAATACTGATTTCATCCTTCTTGAATCCAGCCACAGCAAATTCCATAACAACCTTATTGTCATTAATTCTGACAATGTTGTAAGGTGGGTAGCTAGATGTGTGTGTATTAGAAAAAGCTTTCTCAAATTCCTGAGCAAAGCTTCCAAACGGGAAGAGGTCTCTTCCAGCGTGTCCGTATGATGTAACCATACTATCATCTCCTTATGTTAAGCGAGTTAATTGCCCCCAATTGGCAGGCATATAAATTATAGCATAAGAAAAACAGGCTGTCAAATTAATGACAACCTGTCTAACTTAGCTTAAGTGTTACTTAGCAGCTGGCTTCTTTGCTGGAGCCTTCGCAGGCTTAGCTGGATCCTTCTTAGCAGCTTTTGCATTTGTCTCATTGTAAGCCTTCACAAGCTTTTCAATTGCATCTTTGTTCTGCTCTAGATATTCCTGTGGAATTACCGCTTCGCCCTGTGGAAGATAGGCAGCAACTACCTGGTCTGCCACACGACCAAAGGCCTGGTCTTTCGGATTAATGTATCTAATTGCTACTGGAAGAAGACCTGCAGCCAATGCGTACAGCAACTCTAGTGGGTCAGTGACTCCAGCTAGATACAATGCTGACGCAGCTCCAAGGACTGATCGTCCATATGATGCTAGTAGTGCTTTAAATTGTGCGTTCATTTATATTGTTCTCCTATTATTAATTACTTAATTATAAAAAGTGTATTTGGTTATCTATCTCTCTATAGTGAACATCGCAGACATTTACTCCGCCAGAATCAATTTCATAAAAGTCATTAGATTCATGTTCACACCCAGATACTTCACACACGTCATAAAAATACTCAAGTAATTCTGTTGTGTCTTTTAATGCAAGCATGTTACCTCCTATAAAACTAGAGGATCCATTTTATAAGTGTATCATACCTATTTATCATTCTCTGGCAAAAGCTTTTTTAGCTCATCATAAGCCTCGGAAATTCTGCCTAATGCTTCTTGTAGTGGATGCTCAATTAGAGACCCATACTTAGCAATGTACTTCATGTCAGCATCAACCTTATTAGAGTAGTTAGACAATTCAGTCTGAACCTGCTCAATGTAATCAAATGCCCAATCACGAGAGTCTGAAACAAACTTTAGGAATCCTTCGGTTTGCTCAATAGTTTTGCTATCGTTATCTGCACTAAGCTTTTCGATATAACCAAGCAAGGCTGTTTTATCTATGGTCTGCTGAAGAAGCTCTTGAAGAGTTTTCTTACGCTTAAGCCTAACCCTAACATTGTCAACTATTAGCAACGCTACGACGATAGAGAAGGTTATAAAAGCTATTAGTGTTACCAAGTCAATCAATCTTCTTTACCTCCTTCACGAACTAGTAGAACAATTGCTCCGTTATACTCTAGAGCATCCTTCACCCTAATCATATACTCCACAGCCTCACGCTTACCCTCATCAGACAGTCGCATAAAGATATCCTCTTTAGCTTTTACTGTAATGAAGGTATCATTGTCAATCAACTGTACCCCAAAATTCTTTGGAGCACGAATTGAGTGAAATGCCATCTTCATGTTCTCTGTATACATATCAATTATCCATTGTTAGTTTTTGCCATTTTTCAGCCCATTGCTGCTTGGTTCTGTGTCTATTGAACTCACGAGAGATTTTCCCGTTTTCCAAATAGACTCCACCCCAGACACCCCATTCTTTTTGGGAAACCCCAACTGCGAAACAGCGTCTGGCTAGTGGACAGTCTGAGCACATCTTGTCAACTACTGGTCGTAGCTCAAGCTCTTCCTCATACCTATCAAAAAATAAATTTACCTCATTGTTTAAACAATCGGCATCGTCTTTCCAACTATGCTTGTCAGCCATACTAGCCTACAAACTTGTCAGGAATGTCCCATCCGTTAGAATTGGCTTCGTATCGCTTCTGTAGAAACCATCTACCGTTTCGTCTAACGCCATCTTTTGACATTACTCCATTATGAGTTGGCTGTAGGCTTACTACGGTCCATCCATCCCAGATCAAAGATTTATTCTTCTTTACGATCTGTTCCATTTGCTCAAGAGATTTGATTAACATTTTCTCTCCCTGTTTTTGTGTGCGGTCATTTATTAGTATCTGTAGATTCCTACAGAAATATCCTTTGCCTCAGCTATATCTACTAGTTCTGAGACTGGTTCTTTTGGCTTACTAAAGTAAGCAAGATAATCTATATCGTGTATATTATCCCTGATCCAGCTAGGAGGAACCTTAAAGAGTCTAATCTTTATCCCCCTGGCCTTGAGGCTACGCTCAGAAACATTTGAGAACTCCATAGCAAAAGAGTTTATTTGTGCAGTTCCTACCGCATAAATATAAAACTCCTTATCTCCTTCAGCCATACTAGACATTGCTGTCCCCATAGCTCTAAGAAATATAGAGTAGTCACTAAAACTTCTAGTTCCTTGGACTCCAATTCTCACCGTTTCCTCCTTCCGTCAGTGCTTCAACAATGACAATAACCTTTTCTAATTGTACCTTATCCATGTTGATTGTGTCAACTGGCTGAGTCGTTGTTTTATCTATAGCCCCCTCAACTTCATCTGCCATATAGAGTACATTGTCCATGATCCAGTATGCCTTTTTGTTTGATAAGACAACCCTGATGTGCTGCCTATCGTAATGTTTTGTTGACTGCGAAACCAATGGCTGAATAAACATATCTGGAACAATGTATGGCTTTATAAGCTCGTACACGTTGCTCTGGCTATACTTAATAGCTATTGGTTCTAGGTCTGCTTCATAATCTTTTTTTAATGCTTTTGTTGCAAAAAAGAAAATTAAGATAGTTACTAATGACCCAATAAGATATTCCATAATTAATTATCCTACTAGTTATTGAATCCTAGTAGTCATCTCCTTTGGATCTATTTTCAATCAAACGGTCTCTCTCATCAGTAATAGCGTATGCAAAATTCATCATACGCTCATATCCAATAGGATTGTTAACAGCTTTCTCGTAGTGGTGATGACAGAATAGAAGCTCTCCTAGCACTCCAGCAGCCTTTACGTAAGCCTGTGCTCCACAAGCGTCGCAACGATCTGATGCAGTTAGGGTGTATTCTTCTAGTTTCATTCTTTAGTCTTTCGTAGTTAGATAGTCGCTGCAAATACCATAACAAGTATATCCTATTTCACCTGACAAGTCAACGATTATTGAACTTTCTCCAACTGCCTTACCTGGATATGTCCAAATAAAACCTTGGCTAGTCATAGTAAAGTCATCATTTTGGTGCCAAAAGTAATTAAATGACTTATAGTTTTTATTCAAATAGTCTAAGGCCTCAAAGTTTTTACAGTGTATCCATAGGTGTGCCATGTTCTTAACTAGATAGTCATCGCTCAACAGATACTGTGCAGAATTATGACCAGCCCAAAGCTTACCTCGGATCATCCAAACATCTATTTCCGCATCAAAGCCATTGTCTAGTGCTTCCTGTACATACCATAGCTGATTCTCGTGAACGCTAGGGCCATTGGTGTTTCCTCTATGTGCAATCTTAATCATTTATCATCCTATTAATGTAATTGTTCATATCTTCTGGAGTTCCTACCCCGTGCATTTCATCTACCTCGTAAGTAACTATAACCTGTCCGTCAGAGATAGCTTCATTGTACACTGGAGCAATGTAGAACTCATTGTTAACTCTAATATTTTTATCTATCATCTGCTCTGCATACTTGACAAAGTCTTTGCCAGCTTTAAAGCTATAGATACCAACATTAGCAATATTACTTATAACTTCTTTTTCTGCCACTCGTTTTACAATTCCTTGGTCAACTTCACAGTATGACCACTTAGGATCTGTATCCTCAAATACCGCTATAACGCCTTGTGAGCCTATCCTAGACCTAAACGCTAAACTGTCCCATACTACAACCTGGTCTGAATTTGATATTACCAGTGGCATATCATTGTTTATCAAATGCTTTGCTTCAAGAACAGTTCTTGCTGCTCCATCCGTCAAACCATCTACCTCTACAATGGTACAGCCAGGGACAATCTCATCTAATACATCATCTAGATGATACTTAACCCTGTGTTCTTTTTGAACAATAAAAATATAGTTAGCTTCAAGGTTGAGGCTTTCTACAACTAGCTGTATCATTGGCTTGCCAAATATTCTAATCAGTGGCTTTGGCAGATTGTAGCCCTTTTCAAGAAATCTAGTTCCTAGTCCTGCCATTGGAATGACAACATTTATTTCACTCAAAATAACTCACAATCTTGTTATTAATTAGTCTAGTATTTAAGTCTTCTGTTCTATTGACATCTACCAAAAAGGCACCGCTGAGTCTAGCTGCCATCTTTCCAATGTCGCTATCCTCAAATATAATAGTGCTTGTTGGAACAGATCCAAGCATTGCCATACACATATTATATATTTCTGGATTTGGCTTTGGGTTCTTGACATCCTCATTACTCAAGGAGACATCTACATACCTCCATAATCCAATTGACTGTAGGCAGGTGTTAAGAGTTTCTCTAATGCTGTTACTTGCTACACCAATCACAATTCCTTGATCTGTTATATGCTTAAATAGATTACAAAGCTTTTCATTCCGTGGCAAATCTTCAAACATTGCTGCAGAGTACTGTTGCTTTAGTGTCCAAATATAGTCATGTAATTCTTTTGGAAGACCACGGGTATGAGTAAGGATATCTAGCTTAGACCTTGTAGTCATACCCTCAAAGATATCTGCTTGTTCTTGCCTAGAAATCTCATACTTTTCGTTTACGCTTCTTAGAGCAAGGTTCAGTGCATCGTAATGCATCTCCTTACTATCTACTAGGACTCCATCAAGGTCAAAGATAATTGCTTTATTTTTCATAGTAACTATAGCCATCTAAAATATACTAGAGAGAACTTTATTGCTCTCTATAGACTTTATAATAGTCTCCGATTTTTTGTCTAGGTTTGATATTGATACGTAGGTGTGTTCCTTTATATAGGCCATAGTCTTGTAGAAATGATGAGCCTCTAGAATGTATTCCTCAACCTCAAATCTTGGCGGATTATGATCTACTAGAGACATCCGTCCATTAATTAATGGCAATAGCGTCATTAGTTCAACCACTAGCTGCCCTGGCTTCATAAACAGGGAATTTACAAGACCAGAACTTGTAACCGATACCAAAGTAGATACCTCACTGAAGAACTGTGCTTGCTCTTTAAATGAAGAGAACTCTTCTGGACGAACTATCTCGAACCCCCTACTAGAGAAGAAAGCCTCTAGCAGACTCTCATTCTTGATTCTATCATGATCAATTTCTATAGGCATTCCTTCATGGATTGCTAAAAATTTTTGGCCAGTATTGTATCTTCTACTGAGATAAACTTTTTTAGTAGGAACTACAGAAGAGTTTAAATCTGCGGCCTTTTTAAAGAAGTCATAAGAACTATTAGTTCTGTTTGCCATAGATATTGGAGCATAGTTAACGTAAAAGTTGTTTACTATAACTGCATCATATTTAGCCAGGCTATACACCAATAGTCTAGACTTGTACTCTTTTTTAAGCATTTCAACTATATCCATAACATACTTTCGACTATCTTTACCAGCTGGTGCACTAGCTTGATAGTCCTCAAATTCAAGGTTTAGAATAACTTGATGATTATCTGACTGATTCAAAAACCAGCATACATCACCAACGATATCGTTTATAAGATGGTAGGGGCTATGATTGACATAGATAATCATTTTCTTAGCATCAGAAGATAAATCTAGAACATTCTTTGTCTTATCTAAATCTTTAAACTCTTTTATCTGAGAGCTATCTAGATTTATGCTATGAGCATATTTTGAAAAAACTAATACTCTTTTATCCTCTATGATGTCAGAAAACCACTTCTTATTCTTATCGAATTGTTCTGTCTCCATTCACCCCTACCCCTTACTTATCAGTTCTGTAGAATCCGCTACCCTTAAACGTAATTCCTATACTATTAGAGTATATACGAGTAAGTGGCAATTTGCAAGACTCACACTCATACCCAGGATCACTCTCAGAGATTCCACGAGTTATAGTAATAGACTCGTTACAGCTTGCACACTTATACTCGTATACCGCCATATTAGCCCAGAGCCTTCCAGGTAAGTCCGCCAACGACTCCGTCAGGCTTTGTAATTTCCTTACGAGTCTTCTGGAACTTGATGACTGCAGTCTTAGTTGCAGCATCGAACTTGCCAGTTACAGGAACGTTTAGTTTTGACTGTAGATACTTTACCGCATCTCCAGTTGATCCAACTTTTAGCTCTCCCTTAAGAGCTGGCTTAACAAGCTTCTCAGTCTTGGCCACAGGCTTAGATACAGCCTTTGTAGCTACCGTTGGTGACTTAGCTAGGGCCTTCTTTGCTGCAAGCTCAGCATCTACAATCTTTGCCTGAGCAGCATCGTGAGTTGGAGCTGGTGCTACGGGGTCCTTGTCAGTTGCAACAACTGCAGCTGAAGCAATTGCCTTTTCTTTGGCAATAAGGGCCTTGAAGAATGCGATTGGTTCGATATAGTTCTTTCCATTTGCATCCCAAGTGTGAACCTTACCAAGACGAAGCTCCCAGTGAAGGTGCTTGCCAGTAGACATTCCAGTTGTGCCCATCTTGCCAAGCATCTGTCCAGCAGTTACCTTCTGGCCCTTCTTGACCTTTAGAGAGCCATCCTTCATATGTGCATACAAAGTAGTATAGTGCTTTCCGTCAATCTTGTGTAGCAGAATGACATAGTTGCCAAAACCACCACCAGGAGCAGTAGACTTCTTTGCCTCTAGTACCTTACCATCATATGGTGCCTCAATAATGCATGGCTCATGTGGTGACCAGATGTCTGTACCGTTGTGGTGCTTCTTTTGCTTAGTAACAGGATGGATTCTCATCCCCATAAGCGAGGTAGCCTTGAAATCTTTCCCAAGCTTACCGTCAATTGGAAATTGTGCCTTAGCCATATTTCCCTCCTTTTTAGTCTTATAAGACTGTTTACTTAAATTGTATCAGATCTAGACCCGAAGGTTATTCTCTTTATATGATTTAAAACCTTATACTTCTTTTTTGGTCCAGATTCATTGGCATAGAAGTTTTGATAATTCTTGCCATTTCTATTCTTTGGATCTTGAAAGGCTATCCTAGAGTTTGCGTACTCCGTGAAGTCTTCAAAGAACTCTTTATCATTTTCAATAAAGTCTTCCTCTATTGAAAAGTTTTCTACCGTATTTCTTTCTATCGGGAAAAAGACAAACAGTGGTTCATCTTTTTTAAATGTATAAGTTCCTGGCTCAATAGTCCTGAAGTTATAAGTAAAAGTAAATGGTAGCCAGTCTGTTTCTACAATAGCATCTAGCCCACGCACACCATACTTAATTTCATTTGGAACGCTTCTAATATATGTAGAATATCCTACTGGAGTCTTAATGACAAAGTCTAGATGAATAGTAAATACTCCTTCACCAAGATACGATAGGATGTTCTCATCAAACTCAGGATTGTCCACGTCTATGTCTATATCTGGAGGAGTGTCTCCACCATAATACATAATAGAAAAATTTGTTGGAGACAGGACTGCCCAACCATACTGGTTAGCGATCTTAAGAGGAAGGCATTTATACAGGAACTTCTTCCTAGTATTACCCATCCAATCTCTAGGCATCTTCAAAGGCTCTATCCTAAACTTTGGTTTGTTAGGATGAGTTCTATATATCTTTATTTTTTCCATGATACTACCTATACATGTCGTAAAGTTTTTCTTTATTCTTAGTAAAACAAAGATTAACCATGTGACGTACCCCAGAAGTTAGCTCGTTAACTCCGTGAAGGTTAGCTCCATCTTTTTGAGAGAAATACGCAAAGGTACCTGTGTCTGGCCTCATCTCAAATCCGAGGTCTGGGAAAAATATTTCTCCACCAGTATAGTCATTATCTAGATAATAAACAGCTGCATACTCACAGGATGAGCAATCATCTTCGTAGTCAAAGTCATTATGAACTGCTACAGTAGACCCAGGATCCATTCTAACAAAGATGGAGTCATGAACTACATAGTCTGTGCCGATAATCTCTTTAGCTTTTTCTGAATACTTCTTCACAAAGTCAATAGCATCAGCATCCTCTGGTCTTTGATAGACATATCTAGCACCCTGTTTAGCCTCAATAGATGCCTCTAAAACTGCTGAGTCTTTTTGTACTAGTTCCGAGATAACCGCAATAGCTTTTTTACAGTCTTCGTCTGATATAAAGTTTTCTATAATCTCAATTGAATGCATTCTATTCCTTTCAGAGCCACCTGTCAGGATTGAACTGACGACCTACGCATTACAAGTGCGTTGCTCTACCACTGAGCTAAGGAGGCGTGTGTGGACACAGAAAAAGCGACTTCTCCTGTCCACTGGCTGGTAAGCACAGTACCAACAACTGCTACTACAAAGGTCCATAGTAGAGACAACTGCCACTTAACGCATACACAGTCACACGGATACACGTACAGATGTACGATTTATTAAGGCATATCAACCTTTCTCTGGTAGCAAACCAGAAGAGCGTCTCTGATGGGACTTGAACCCACGACTTCCACCGTGACAGGGTGGCACTCTAACCAACTGAGTTACAGAAACAAATTAGAGACAGACCTTCCGCAGGCGATCTATCTCCCAGTAATCTAGTAGTGGAGCGAGAATTCCCATTCCAGAAGTAGACTGCTGTTTGAGCGAGTGACCAGAATCGAACTGGCACAACCAACTTGGAAGGATGGTGCACTACCATTATGCAACACTCGCATTTGTCCATGTTTATCCCCTCTCTCATTTGGGGAGTGGTATGGACCACACCATTAGTTTCGGAGACAGGATTTGAACCTGTGACCTCCAGCTTATGAGGCTGGCGAGCTTCCGTACTGCTCTACTCCGATCTGTGTAGGATCTTGGGAAATCACTCCCTCACCTACTGAGTTGTTGCTACATCGGTAACTAACCGCTGAGGAGATCTTACTCCACGAGGTAAGTTTTTAGATACTTACATCTGGCAGCTTTCTATCGTAGAGTGCCTCCTACGAATGTAGTGATTAACCTACATCGCTCCCCCCTCTGGATTCGAACCAGAAACCAACGCATTAACAGTGCGACGCTCTGCCGTTGAGCTAGAGGGGATTACTACAAATATTATTGTAGCACGTTGATATACTTATTGCTAGTACTTTTTGAAAGTTTTTCATAAGTTTCAAAGTAATTACCGTTTGACACCTTGCTCCAATACCCTGCAAAGGCTGCTGTAGATGACGATGTAGACTCTGCTACTAGTCCTGCAGCTGTTTTAAAGTTACCATATGCATAGAAATCTGTCAAGACTCCTGAGTTAGTCCCAAAGGTTGGACGATATGAAGACCATACATTTGGTGTATAACTAGATGAATAGATACCACTAATTGCTACAGCTTCTGGAATGCAGGCAGGATAACTTACATTTACCTTATCTGCATTGTTGCCAGCAGCAATAATTGTTGGAACACCAATACCCTGAAGAGAGATAATCTTAGACTGGATATCCTTATTTACTGGACAGAGGCCATTCTTTGTATACAAGTTTGATGCTCGTGAAAATGAGACAGCTGTAATATTATACTTAGTCTTGTTAGCAATTACCCATTCAAGTGCTGAGCTAAACTCTTTCTCTCCACCAATATTAACTGCTCCAGATTTTAGAACAAGGGCATTTCTAATGAGAACTAAGTTCGCATTTGGATTAATCTGATTAATAACTCCTGCCATCTTAGATCCATGAGACCATTCTGATTGCCAGTTTCTCATAATCTTAATAGGTGTTCCAGATGCTCCAGCAGACTCATCAATGAGCTTGCCATTATTGCATCCATAAGAGATCGTTACAATACAGGCTTCTGCGATAACATTCTTAATTAGCGATGTATCGAATCCACTATCAATGATAGCTACTGTTGGGCGTTCTTCTGCTTGTGCAGGTGCTACTCCCAGTGATGCAATGGCTACCGCCAAAATAAAAGCTGTTTTCTTCATACCCTGATCCTATACTAAAAACTTAATTACTGGCGAACACGGGTCTCCACCGTCTTCCCATTCTTTTTCTTCTTCTTCTGTCATGTATGGATCTCCATCATGTGTATAACAGAATGGCTCAGTTACCCAGCCATTAGCAATGCCAGTTTCAAGCCATCGCCATACTTCTTCTTTATCTACTTCGTTACTCAATTAGAAAACCCTCCTTGGTGATATATTAAGTGTATACCAACCAAAGAGGGCTGTCAAGGGTTTTTTAAAACTTTTTTATTGCTCTGAGTGCTTGTCAACCTTGGCAAAGGCAGCATTAATCTCATCTAGAGTTAGCTTGCCATCCTCCAAGAAGAATCTTGCTAGCTTCTCTATAACGGTTGCCACACCTAGGATACCAGCCATAAATACTGCTGACAATAGGTCAATTCCAACAACTGCTCCTGCACCTAGGACTGATAGTCCTGATGCTGCGAATACTGCTAGGATTCTCCATAGCACATTCTTGATGGTAGCAAATCCTCCTGCTACTGCTTCTTCTTCCATAATAGACTCCTTTCTTAGTCTTCTTTGTTTCTAATTGGATATGTTGCAACCCAAATACCTAATGTAATCAAGATCAAATTTCCTGTTACTTCTTTTGCAGAACCTTCTAGCACTAGCCAAGCTACCGCCATACCAAGAAGTGTCCACGCTTGATCAAGAACATCCTTAAAAACATTCTTAAATCCATCTACCATTTTCTTCATTATCTTATTCTCCTTCCTGGTGATCCTGCTGAAGTTGCTCCTGCTGAAGCTACCGCTGCACTTGTGGCTACCTGAGCCACCTGGCCAACAATAACAGCAGCTACAATAGTTTCTTCTGCACGTTCACGTGTTTCTGGTGCCATGTCAGCACCTAAATTTCCAAGATCATTGAACAGCTCAAGTGCTGCTCCTGCAACATCTCCAAGCAATGGAATAGCAGCAAGCTCTGCTGGTAGCTCAGCGTCATCTGATTCAGCAGCTACGGCAAGAGCATCCAGGGCCTGCTCATATGCCTCTGATCCAGGCTCTGCTGTTGCTAAGACCTGCTCGGCATTCTCAACCAAAAGCTCAACCTGTGCATCTGTTAATTCTTCTGGAGCAATTTCAAGCATCTCTTCTAGCTTTACCTCTGGCTCTGCTTTAGGCTCAACCACGACTTCTTCCTCAATGACTGGCTCTACTGTAGGCTCAGGTGCTGGTTCTGGAGTAGGTTCTGGAAGCTTTGTCACTTCTGGCTTAGGCTCAATCGTTGGTTCTGGGATAGGCTCAATTGGAGTAGGCTCTACGGGTGGCAGAGGGACTACAGGAGGCACCTCTGGGGCAGGCTCTACTGGAATTGGTTCTACTGGAACAGGTTCCTGAGTTGGCTCAGGGATTGGTTCTATAGTAGGCTCTGGAGTTGGTTCTGGAGTAGGTTCTACTACTGAGATGGAGGTTCTGGTAAAGGCTGAGTCTGGAACTGGGGCAAACTCGTTAGCAGCAAAGTTATCCCATAGCAAGTTGATCATCTCTCCACCACCATTTTCATGGAATGCTACCTCAAAGTAGTATGACTGTCCAGCTACCATCTCATATGTACCAGCGAATCCTTGACCACCACCCTGATCGTACCAGGAATATATGACCTGGGTTCCATCTAGGTTAAGAATAAAGCCATCATCGCTGTATGATATGAAGGTCATTAGGCCAGTTCTTGTTGGGGTTATATATCCATTCCATAGGAATGTGTATGAATCAGCAACTCCTAATGAGGAATAGGCTTTGTCTTGACCATAAAAAATGACGTTTGTATCTACCCCAGAATATGAATATTCTGATGGATTGAAGCTTGGGACTATCTGCTCTGTGCCACCAGTCTCTGATCTAGCAAAAAAGTTAAGTCCAGGATCCAAGGCCATGGCTGGGGCAGCAAAAAACAATGGCAAAAAAGCCATAGAAAAAGATAGGAAGAATTGGGTTATTCTTTTAATTTTTGGGTCTTTCTATTAGACATATTGGGTGATGTCTAATAAAACAATTATACCATTCTTTAGATATGCAAAAAGGGGCCAGGTTTCCCCAGCCCCTTCAGCTTACCGATCTACCTTAGAAGTCCCAGTCCTCGTCTTCAGTCTGTTCTTGTTTACCAATAACATAACTGGAGCCTGAACCTGAGAAGAAGTCATGGTTCTCATCTGCATTAGGCGAGAGGGCAGATAGGATAGCAGGATTGACATCGCACTGATCTTTAGGGAACAGTGCATCAAAGCCTAGGTTCATTAGAGCCTTGTTGGCGTTGTAGTGAAGGAACTTCTTCACATCCTCTGTCAAACCGATACCATCATATAGGTCAGCAGTATACTTAATCTCGTTATCATAGAGTTCAAGAAGTAGGTCATAGCAATACGCCTTTAGCTCTTCCTGGCGTTCTGGAGACGACTCGTTATATGCCTGCTGGAATTTGTAGCCAATGTAGTAGCCATGAACAGCCTCATCACGAATGATAAGTCTAATTAGATCTGCAGTGTTTGTAAGCTTAGCACGACTAGACCAGTACATCGGTAGGTAGAAACCTGAGTAGAACAGGAATGACTCAAGCAGAGTTGAGGCAACCTTGCGCTTTAGCGGGTCGTCACCGCGGTAGTAACCAAGAACAATCTCGGCCTTCTTCTGAAGGTATGGGTTGTCCTCTGACCATCTAAAGGCATCCTCAATTTCTTGTGTAGATGTTAAGGTTGAGAATACGCTTGAGTATGACTTAGCATGTACCGACTCCATAAAGGCAATGTTAGTAATTACTGCCTCCTCATGCTGTGTACGAGCATCTGGAATCAAAGACATGGCTCCAACTGTACCCTGAATTGTATCTAGCATAGTTAGGCCAGTAAATACGTGCATAGTGAGAATCTTTTCATCTTCTCTTAGAGTACTCCATGACTGGATGTCATTAGATAGTGGCACCTTTTCAGGTAGCCAGAAGTTAGAGGTTAATCTATTCCAAACCTCAAGATCAATCGGATCCTCAAGCTTGTTCCAGTTTACTGGTCTTGTTATAGCTGACATGAAACACATCCTTCCATTTCTGTTCCTTCAAGTGCATCCTGACGAATGCGAATATAATAAATAGTCTTAATTCCCTTTTTCCATGCAGAGATCTGAGCCTTATTGACATCACGAGTAGTGGCAGTATCCTTAAAGAATAGTGTCAGTGAAAGACCCTGGTCTACGTGCTGGGTTGCAGCAGCATAAACATCAATGATCTTTTCTGGACCAATCTCATAAGCATCCTGGAAGTACTCACGATTATCGTTAGTTAGATAAGGAGCTGGATAGTATACTCGCCCCATCTTGCCTTCCTTGCGAATCTCAATCTGAGAAGCGATAGGGTGGATAGATGATGTTGAGTTATTGATGTAGCTGATAGATCCAGTTGGTGGCACAGCCTGAAGGTTCTGGTTGTATAGACCATGAGCCATTACGCTCTTTGCAAGCTCCTGCCAGTCCCACTGGTTTGGAATCTCAATGCCAGCATCACTAAATATCTTGGCAACCTTAGCTGTCTTTGGAGCCCACTCGTTTGCAATGTACTTAGCAAAGAATGTTCCATCTGCATACTTAGACTTCTCAAAGTTGTAGAACGGATTCTCTGTCTCAATCGCCATTTTGTTTGAAGCCTTTAGAGCGTGGAACAGAACGGTGTAGAAGTAGATGTTGGTGAAGTCAATAGACTCCTCATCTCCATAGTGCATACGCTCTTTTCCAAAGTAACCATGAAGGTTCATCTGGCCCAGACCAATTGCACGTGACTTCTTGTTACCCTCAGCAATTGACATAACAGACTCAATGTATGACATATCAGCAACTGATGTCAATGCACGGATAGCCGTCTCAATAGTCTTACCAAAGTCTGGAGACTCCATTGCCTTGGCAATGTTTAGTGATCCTAGGTTACATGAAATATCATTTCCAATCTTGTCATAAGATAGGTCAGCATTGTATGTAGTAGGTGTGTTTACCTGTAGAATCTCAGAACATAGGTTAGACATGTTGATACGTCCATCAATAGGGTTAACGTTATTTACAGTGTCTTCGTAAACAATGTACGGATACCCCGACTCAAACTGAAGCTCAGCAATAGCCTGGAAGAATTCACGTGCCTTAATCTTTGACTTCTTAATACGAGCATCATCTACCATCTCCTGGTACTTCTCAGTTACAGAGATGTCTGACATTGGAACGCCATAAACTCTCTCTACGTCATATGGAGAGAATAGATACATGTCTTCATTATTCTTAGCTAGCTCAAGAGTGATGTCTGGAATAACAATACCCAAAGACAAGGTCTTAATTCTAACCTTCTCATCGGCATTCTCACGCTTAGTATCTAGGAATCGCATAATATCTGGGTGGTGAGCGTTTAGATAAACTGCTCCTGCTCCCTGACGTGATCCTAGCTGGTTTGCGTAAGAGAAAGCATCCTCTAGCATCTTCATAACTGGAATGATTCCTGATGACTGCCCCTCAATCTTCTTGATTGGAGCTCCTAGCTCACGGATGTTGGTCATGTTAAGTGCAACTCCACCACCACGCTTTGAAAGCTGTAGAGAAGAGTTTACTGCACGTGAGATTGACTCCATGTTATCTTCAATACGCAAAAGGAAACACGAAACAAATTCTCCACGCTGCTTCTTTCCAGCGTTCAAGAATGTTGGTGTTGCTGGCTGGAAGCGACCAGAGATAATCTCGTCAACCAGATCCTTTGCCAATGATTCATCGCCCTTGGCTAGCATTAGAGCATTCATGGTTACACGATCTTCAAAACGCTCCAGGTAACGCTCACCATCGAAGGTCTTTAGTGCGTAGCTGGTGTAGAACTTATAGGCTCCTACAAATGTAGGGAACCGAAACTTATACCCATAGGTCTGCTTGAACAAATTCTTGATGAACTCAGGAGAGTACTGTGCAAGAATATCTTGGTCGTAGTACTCATGTTCAACTAGATAGTCTAGCTTCTCCTCTAGTGAGTGGAAGAACACGGTATTTAGATTTACGTGATCTAGGAAGTATGCTCGTGCTGCCTCTCTATCTTTTTCAAATTGTATCTTTCCATCTGCCCCGTAGAGATTGAGCATTGCGTTTAATTCATGATAACTATAGTTATCCATCTAGCATACCTAGCCTTTCTTTTACCTTATTAACATCGTCTTCTGTGCCAAAGATTTCCACTTTAGCGATTACTGGAACCCCAGTCTTTTGAGAAATCATCTCTGCAGCTTTACAGAAATGCTCTCCAAAATTTGTGTTGCCAAATCCTACTACTCCACGTAGCAAAGCTCTATTACTAGGAATGTTAAGAAACATCCTTACCTGCCTCGGTACCGCAGCTGTATCGCTACCACCACCATAAGTTGGAACCATTAGAACATAGTCCTCTGTTACTAAAACTGGAGAAGCAGGGTCCCAGTTTATTGGAATACGAATGGCATCAGTGTCCAACTTTTCTACAAATCTCTTAGTATTTCCAGAGTAATTTGAGAAGTACACAATTTGTGTAGACATCTATTCTAACCCCCTTTTTTACATACAGAGACACATAAGGGGAAAAGTTTTACCTTTTCCCCATAGCATTATAAGCTTATTAAATTAAGTCAAATCTTTCAAGATAGTCCTTAACCTCTTTTGGCATTGGCTTATAGTTTATCACATTATCTGGCCTACTGTCAAGCTGTTGAGACTTAGGTCTTGAGCTGAAAGTGTGAACCTCTACCTCAAGGTTTACATCTTTTGAGGTGTGACTAATGGCACCAAAGATAGCACCACAGACAGCGTCTGCAAGGTCCTTGGAGGACTTTCTAGGGTGGTCTACCCTATTACCCTTCATGATCTTTAGCTCTGTCAGTTCCTCGAATAGAAGGTCTATAGCAGGCATAGCTAGACGCTCTTCATACATAAGCATGGCCATATCTTCGTAGTGCTTCTTTGCAACAGAAACAGTCTCAGTCTTAATTCCAACAGACTTTAGCTCGTTCTGAATATCAAATGATTGCCAACGGTCGAAAGAAACCATTCCAATATCAAAGCCTTGCCTACGCAAGTTCTGAATCCACTGCTTAACCTCAGATAGATTTACAGGTCCTTCAATCTTTGGCTCCCAATACACTACAGCATCTACTACAACCACTGGAACTACCTGCTCATAATCTTTCATGACCTGAACAGATACCCACTTTTCTACGTGAGCAATAGCAACAGCACACTTGTCGTGACGCTGAGCAAGGTCAGCATGGACAAAGTACTTCTTATCTGGATCTGGCTTGAATGATGGGTCGAACCTCTTAGAGCTATCTATTGGATTCCTGACAGTCATACATGCCCGAACTTTATCCTGCTGCTTAAAGAATGCGTCTGATGCAAAAGTTGGTACACATGCAAAACGCTGCATGGCATCGCCAATGTCTGTATAGAATGCAAGCTTGAAGTCATCAATCTTACGAGTAGGATTTACTACCCAGGTAGGACGCTTTAGGGCAAACATTCCTGGGAACTTGTAGGATAGGATCGTATCCTCATCCCACTCAATCTCAAGTGAGTTTCCATCTGCATCCTCTGGCAATTCATCATTCATAATAAACTTATGACGCTTTGTTACAACTTCTTTATCAGCAATTACCGCATCATACCTAGTGGAGATAAAGTCCCCTGGGAAACGTGGGAATGATAGCAATGCAACTTTCCCTAGGTCTGGGAAACGAGAGTCCACAGAAGCACGGAAGGCCTTGTAGATGTTATCTGCAGTCTTGCCCTGGTCATTACCAGTACCGATTTCTTGTGCAAAACCAGAGATCTCATCTAGTACTGCTAGGATAAGGTTCAATCCCTCATGAGACTCACGTTCAGAGTGTCCAGAGTAAACTGTGATAGAGTGGTCAAACTCGATACTCTCAGCTTTAGCGTTAAACTTTCCTGCAAACCAAGGAGATCTTTCTATCTTTGTTTTGAATCCTTTGAAGAAAACGTTCTTAGCCTGCTGAGCGTTGATCGCAACGTTGATAATATCGATAGCGTCACCCGATGGCTTGCCAAAATACCTTGCTGGATCTTTGAGACACAATAGCTTGTAAACAATATAAGAACAAGCAACAGTAGAAGTGAAGTCTTTACCGCTTCCCTTACCCAATTGAAGGATGACTTCGTTCTTTGTGTACTTCTTATAGTAACGTCTTCCATCTTCTTCTCCCATTAAATCGATTAAGTCTTCTAGCTTATAGATTTGACTCATTGCCTCTACGATATCGTACTGGACATCAGATAGAGGTGGCTGGTTTAGATACTCTGCACCCTCAACAAATGTTTTAGCATCTACTGGAACCTCAGCAAAGTTATTATCTTTTAGAACTTCAAAGAACTCATTGAACATCGTGGACAATTGTAATTACTTCCTTCTCTTTAGCCACATCAGACAGTCTTCTCATGATCTTGTCACGAATTTCTGGGTGTTCTGTGGCGATATCCTTAAGTATATTAACTAGGATATCCTGCTTGCGTTCGATCTCAAGCATTTCCTCTGCTAGCTCCTTGTTTTCAAGAAGTCCAGCCTTTTGCAGCATATCAATGCGAGTTTTCTCAATATCCATGACTAGCTTGATAGCACCATTCTTGGCACCTAGATTTGCTGTGGTAGTTGCATCATCCATAACCTCATAAGCCTTTTGAATAAGCTTGTTATAGTGAGTGTCTGCACCAGCTAGAGCTTCTTTTGCTCGCTCACGAATAATCTTGTTATCGGAAGCCATCATCTTCCACTCATTGAGGTGTGCTACAACCTTTTGACGAGGAAGGGCTAACTCTTTAGAGATCTGGGTAGGCTCAGCACCCTGTAGGTATCTCTCTACTACCCTATTTACTTCATCTAAGTGATTAACTAGATCTGATTCAGCTGACACGCTTTGCTCTCTTTCCTCTTGTAGGTATACGCTTTAGACGCTCTGTACGGAACGATCTAAATGCCCCGACCTGACCACGGAATACCTCAAAGCAATCAATCCATTGAGCATCAGTGTTTATATTGGTAGTCAGGGAGTAGAACTTAAACTTTACTCCATACTCACCCTTAATCTTGATAAGGTCTCCCTGAGCAATAATAAAGCCTTCTGGAGTAACAAACTCATGGTTGTACTCTAGATTAGACTTTGAAATTGTCGTGGCCTGGTTCTTTTTAGCCATTAAGCCTGTCCTTCAATTCTTTTAATTTCATCATTAATGTAGAAGATTGCCTTCTTCAGGTCTTCGACATGCTTGTCTTGATTCTTTAGGCCTGCTCTCCAGATATACTTAATTGCATTTCCTAGGTTAAAATTCATGTGTCTAGTAATCTGGATAGCCTCTATACCACTTGGATGGGCAGTATAGTGCTCTGGATGATTTACCTGATCGACCTTAATCTGTAGTGCTGTCTTGTTAGCCATTAGTGTTTCTTCCTCCAATAATCTTTGTGCATCTATTACAAATAGTATATGTTACCCCCGTAAAAGGGCATGATGATTCTCTTGTGGGTTCATGCTTACATGTTATCCCAATGAAGAAACCTACTAGCTTCTTCTTAAAGTGTCTTATAATTCTCATCGCTTTGACTTTCTTAGTCCAAATTTAGCAAGGTAAACATAGATTGTCTCTACACTTGTACCGCACTCTTTCGCTATAGCCTCTGGAGTCTTCTTATCGATCCAGTAACGCTTCTTTAGCCATTCTTGACTAGTATACAGCTTTGCCATTATTTTGTCAACTTTCCCCAATTATTAATTGCCCAGTGACCAATGCCTACCGCATCGGCAACATCATTATCAGAAATATCTTTATCATAGTATGTATTTACAAAGTGGATAGTTCTAATCTTTCTGATGTCCCTTGCACGATTCGTATACCATGCTTTTGATTTACCAGGATAATCATTCATTAGCTCTTGCTTTTCAGCAGAAGATAGTTTGTTGTTTCCTATATAAGACTGCCAGGTTATTGGATTTATAGATCCAGCAATCGTTATGCCATTAAGGCTAGCAGCCCCAAGAAGTGCTCCCTGAACTAGGGCCAGGTCTGCAGCAGTCTTGGGACTATTTATAAATACTGTGTGTTCAATTACAATAGCATCTATATCAAAGTGCTTTAGAAAAGCTAGCGTCTTCCTTGATGCGTCAGATACCTTTGAATATATGTTTGCCCCACTAAAGTTTATCTTTCCATATCTTATTAGACTTTTGTCTGAGAAAATAGCAAAAGCTAAGCTGTTAGTGCTAGCATCAATAGAGCATATAGTCTTTGGTTTTTCGTTAATCTTGCTTAAACTTGCCATTAGCAAACCCCTTGAGTTCTTTTAGAACGCTTGAGACATCTGTTGGATTAACGTTGCAATCAGCACATAAGACATCGTCGTTATATGCAGAAAGCACCTTCTGACAGGACTTACATTTTCGTTCTTTTCCATACCGCCTAGTTCTCCTAGACTGAATATAACGCTCTGCAATCTTTTCTTTAGTTGCAAAGCCCCTACACTCAGGGGAGCAGTATATTTGATATGATATCTTAGTTGTAAAGGTGTTGTCACACCATTGACAGTGCTTCATCTATTGGCTCCAGAGCTTTAATCTTAATGTCTCCAGCACCAGCATCTGCACATATCTTTGATATAGGACATGTCTTACAGATTTTTGAATTTGATCGGTAGTTCTTCTCAGGAAGAGTTCTATCTTCCCAAGCTTTTCGAACTTCTCTCATCCAATCAAACGCACGGTCTACCCACCCAGCGTAGTAGTCATTTAACTCTACTGGCAATATTAGCAATTCATGATTATTTTTATTCTCATAAATCAATACTGCCTTATCTTTTTTCAGGATCTTCATATAGATTAGAAGCTGGATTAGGTGACCAGTCTTGGCCCTACCAACATTCTTTCTATACTCAAATCCCTCACTTGGCATAGTTTTAATCTCTCCAAGAAGTTCTTTACCATCCCAATTAAGCATTACGTCTCCGTAACCAAAGATTGGTGGGTCATTGCTAGTAATCTTAAACTCAGAGTCTACCAAGAAGTCTGGGACATTACCCATAGCTTCCTGGATACGCTCGTGAGATTTAGTACCAGCAGTCATGTTGGCACCGCCATAAGCATCAGCGTTATCCTCAAAGATTCCGCCATCAAAGGCTAGGTACCAGTAACGAGCACACTCTCCATGAGAAAATGCAATAGTTGATGGTGCAAAGGTTTTCTTTTGAGCATGTTTTGCCACACGCTTAATCGTGTAACCAGAGTTGATCTTTGCAATCAGCTCGTCTGTATCCAGAAAAGACTCAATCTTCTTCTGAATTGGCTTTTGCATTACTTGCTGTAATAAACTTTTTGCCATATTAACCTTAGCGAGTTATATACTTCAGAGCAGACACCAATTGATTAATTGATTCAGCTGCTGTATAGTATATGTTTTTCTTCGCTCTATCTCCTTTGTCTACGTTTGCCATCCATGTTGCTTTAAAGGCCATCTTAGCTGCAATTGCTTGCAGTCTGACGATCTCTACAGTAGCCACGTTTAGCGGAATGTCTGGTTTAATAATGATCTTAGCAATAAACGTCAATGCTGCCGTTAGCTCTTCATCATTCATGTAGTCAGCGATCTCTGTAAGTCCGTTGACCATTTCTATTGTTGTCTGTTGTTGTTCCATTAAAACTCCTAAGATCTAGTATAGCACTACTCAGACTGATTGTCAGCAATTAGTTGCTCTAAAATAGACATTTCTATTACTGCTAATCTTGTTTTTATTCCAGAATCTCCAATGACCACTACGATAGCAGGATCATTATTGTTACGAATAGCATCGGTAGTAGCCTTAGCCCAGACCTCTTTGTTAAGAGTAAAGGACTTGCCAACCTCTTTAAAGTCTACTGTGAAGTTCTCCCATGTAGCATCACCCTTATGGGTTCCTCTACCAGAGTTCTTATGCTGCCTTGCTCCAAGACGCTTACTCTCTGATTTCTCGCTCATAGTCCTTCTTGTTCTTCTTTACTCGTAGGTCTACAACACTTACGTGCTTATCTTTACACATCCAGGTGAATTGCTTAGTATCTGGGTATGAACGTAGAGATGTTACCTCTACGCCACACTCCTGACACTTGAACTGACCCTGATAAATACTATACTTCGCCATTTACTTTAGCCTTAATTGAATCTTGAAGATCTAGGTCTTCACGTACACGATTTACAAATGCTTCTCTACCCTGGACTTTTGAGCCATCTGGAAGAAGGTACCATGCTCCAGTACGTTCTACAATACCCATCATCTCTGCAGTATCCACAAGATCGCCCACACCATCAATACCCAGTAGAGGACCTCTGAAATAAAAGTCGTACTCTCCACTCTGGAATGCTGGAGAGGTCTTTGAAAACTGGACTTCCCAACGAACTTTTCTGCCAACCTTTTCTTCAATAAGCTTGTCTCCCACAGGAATCTTGCCCTTGATAGCCTGATTGTCAGACTCAGAGCTAAATAGCTTAATGACTGTTGAGCTATAGAACTTAGTGGCTTGACCACCAGACGGTTGCTGGCTTGTATACATAGCACTAATGTTATTACGGCTCTGACTAATAAGGACAAGCATCGTAGGCTTAACCTTGTTATTTGCATAGTTGAGCATTTTCCACGCATTACTAAAGTCTCGTGACTCTGCTCCAATTTGCTTAGTATTCTCAAGCTCCTTGAGTTCATCTGTACCCTTTTCAAAGTAGATTGCAGGAAGCAAAGATGTGATAGAGTCAACAACAATTAGGTCTACCCCTGCTTGCATAAGTGCAGTGCCAACATCAACCATTTCATTAATAGTTCGTGCCTGAGAGACAATAAGCTTGTCTGTATCTACCCCAAGATTCTTTGCCCACTCTTCTGAGTAAGACATCTCAGCATCAATCCATGCACACAACTTCCCTTCTGCCTGGGCATCACCAATCATCTGTAGACATAGGGATGACTTGGCTGAAGACTTACTTCCCCAGATTAGAACCTGTCTACCCATAGGCAGTCCACCGTTCAAAGCACGATTTAGGCCATGACTAGGAGTCTTTAGGAACTCAGTCTTAAATCCAACACCACTAGAGAGACGCTTACGTATACGTGGGTCTAAGGCTGCTAGGGCCTCTTCCATAGTAGTCATTAAGCCACCAGCCCATTGATCTTGGATGGATTGAATCCTGCCCATGAGTCATTATCTGTAATGACTACTGGTGCTGACTGGAATCCCATAGCTACGACCTTGTCGTAGGCTGCCTGGTCTTCTGTGATATCAATGATGTCAAACTCTAGGCCATTCTTAGTCAATAGCTTTTTAGTCTGCTCACACTGCACACAGGATGGTTTTGTATATACTGTAATTGTCATTAGAACTTTACTCCATGCTTCTCTGGACGAGTCTTGTTGTACCCAGTCTTTTTCTCAAATGCCTCATCCAATGATACATTTGTGTACTCATGCTCTACTAGGCCTGCGTATAGATCAAAGGTGCGGATGAGGATGTCTGCCATCTCATCGGCTACAGCCTCTGGTCCATGCGACTTTCGGATAGCCTCCATAACTTCAACAGCTTCTGACACGATCATCATTAACTGTTTAGTTATAAAGATATCCTTCTGTGCCTGGGTTGCATCATTGATTACATCCCAGAAACCTTTTTCTACTGCTACTGCGTGTAGCTCTTCTGTTACTTCGTTAAACACTTTCAACGTCCTCCATAATTACTGTGCCATCTTTTGTCTGTCCAAAGGTAAAGTTATAGGCATTACCTTCTTCAATCTTCATGTACGCCTTGGCAAATGACGTAGGAAATACTGTTACTGAATGCAAGTCTCGGTCTGTATCTGCTACAACTAGAGAAGCCATCTTTTTGCCAGCTTTGGTAATACGTGGTCTAAATGATACCACATATTTCTGGTCATCCTTGTATGGTAGCTGACGGTAGTTTAGGAACTTCAAGAATGCTGCATCTGATGTTCTAAACTCATCTACAGGAACAGCAGATACAATTCTGTTGTCGCTTGCTAGAAGAATATAGGTTCGTCCTGCCTCAATCTTTGTCTGCTCTTCATCAAAGATGCCAACACTACCAGTCTTATCTAGAATCTCCACACGAGACCATCCATTACCACGCTTGATGCCCTTAATCATGCCCATTAGGATGAATGCTCCCTTTTCTTCAAACTCATCTACCTCATTAATAAAGGCATGGAAGTGTGCAGGAACAGACATATTGAACTCTGGCAAGTTTAGATACTCATATAGATTATCCTTAATCTCTTCATCATTGCGAGGATTGTCTGGGAATGTTGCTCCACCAACCACACGCAAGGCCTGTAGGGCACGTGAGTTAACTCCGCTTCCCTTTGTGAATGTAAACTCTTCTAGCTCCTTGTATGAACGGAATGGACGTGCCTCAATATACTTTGAAGCAATATTGTCTGAGATGTACTTGATTGCAGTTAGACCGAATCGAATACCCTTGCCCTCAATCTTGAAGTCTGCATCAGAGTCATTGATGTGTGGCAACTTGATAGAGATACCCATACGCTTAGCCTCAATTAGGTACTCTGTACGAGCATCCTTGTCACCCTCGTTCTTTAGAAGCGAGTACATGAACTCTAGAGGATAGTGATACTTCAACCATGCAGTCCAGTATGAGAGCGTTGAGTAAGCCACAGCGTGAGACTTGTTGAAAGAGTATCCAGCGTGGGCCTCAAAGTCCGTCCACAGCTCTTCTGCGACCTCTGGGCGTAGGAATCTAGATGCACCCTTAACGAACTGATCACGATAGGCATCAAATTCACGTGCGTCTTTCTTCTTACCAATGATCTTACGAACCTTGTCAGCTTCTGCCATGGTCATGCCACCTAGTTCGGTACATGCCTGCATAACCTGTTCCTGGTACAAGATACATCCATAGGTCTCAGCAGTAAATGCCTTCATGACTTGGTGGTGATAAGAGATATTCTGCTTACCGTGCTTACGAGCAATGTAGTCTTTACCAATAGTGTTAGCAGCACCTGGACGTACTAGAGCGTTAGATGCAGCAAGTTCAGCAAAATTCTTAACGCCCATCTTTACCAATAGGTTAGTATATGGAGTTGCTTCACACTGGAAGACACCCTTAGTATACCCCTCAGATAGCATCTTGTAGACATTAGCATCATCCATGTTGACCTTTAGCAGGTCAATCTTCTTTCCATCACGCTCTTCAATAATCTTAAGAGTGTCCTGCAATACAGATAGGGTCTTTAGACCAAGTGCATCAATCTTAATAAGACCAATACGCTCTGCCTCTGTCATGTCTACTGCTACTACTGGAATACGTTCCTTAGATCCCGTTGCAGAACGAGTCTCCATTGGTGCAAAGCGGAAGATAGGCTCCTTAGCAGTAACAACACCTGCAGCGTGAATACCTGTGCCACGAATGCGACCACGTAGCTGCTCACCATAGATTTCAACCTCTGGATACTTCTCACGGAACTCAGCAGTTGATTTAGATGTGCAGTACTCATCCCAAGTGTCAACAAGCTTAAGTACCTTATTAACATCTGGTAGTGGGATATTTAGTACACGAGCAACGTCACGAACTACACCCTTATCCTTGAATGATAGGAATGTTGCAATAGATGCTACGTGGCGATACTGACGAACAAGGTAGTCCTTAACTTCTTCACGACGGGAATCCTGGATATCGGTATCGATATCTGGGAAGTCATTACGCTCAGGGTTAATGAAACGGAAGAATAGCAATCCGTGAACGATAGGGTCAATGTCTGTAATGCCTAGAGCATAGCATAGCAATGAGCCTGCAGCAGAACCACGACCAGGACCAACCATGATGTCTTCCTTCTTAGCCCACGCAATCATGTTACGTACAACTAGGAAGTATGGACCAAAGTTCTTGTCCTTGATAACTTTCAGCTCTTCTTCAAGACGTGCCATATACTCATCATTGTATACTCCACGAGCCTTCAGGCCTTCAGTAGCAAGCTCTAGAAGCTCTCCATCAGGATCCTGGTACTGTACTGGGAGCAAGTCCTGGTGATCTTTAATCTCATAATCTTCAATCTTGCTCATCACCTCAAGAGTATTTTCATAGATGTCCGGACGGTCAATGCCCTGCTCTTCCATTGCAGTTTTCATCTCTTCATATGAGAGTAGGTGAATATCAAACTTGTTAAATGACATTGGTCGGTCCTCACCATATAGGTAATCTAGACGTTCCATCATGTCTGTGTACTCCGCAGACTCGGCAAATGTAGATTCCTTCTGGACCTTGTTACCGTGGCTGTTTAGTAGGAGCTTAAACTCCTGAATCTCCTTCTGCTCTGGACCTGAGTGGTGGCAGTCTGGAGTTGTGATAGCCTTTAGCTTAAACTCATCTGCTAGCTCTAGAAGCATCTTGTTGACCTCTGGGCCATTGTGAGGCATTACCTCAATATAGTAGTCGTCTCCAAAGGTATCTGCACACCACTTAATGTGCTCTTTAGCGTAGGCTAGCTCTCCTGCTTCGATAGCCTTGGCTAGTACGCCAGATAGACATCCAGAAGTTACAACAAGGCCTTCCTTGTATTCTGCAAGAATATTCCAGTCAATACGTGGCTTTTTGTAATATCCCTCAGTCCAGCCAATTTCATTAAGCTTGTTAAGGTTCTCTAGTCCCTTCTGGTTTTTAGCCAGAATAACTAGGTGGTTATAGTTAAGGTTAAGTAGGTCAGTCTTATCCTTGTCTTCGTGGTCAAAGCGATCCTTACAGATATATCCTTCGATACCCAGGATTGGCTTGATCCCTGCTTCTTTTGCAGCACGGTACATCTCACGGTGGCCAGATAGCGATCCGTGGTCGGTAATAGAGATTGCTGGCATACCCAGCGATACGGCACGATCCACATATTCCTGTGGGGTTGCAATTCCATCGAACAAGCTGTAGTGCGTGTGTACGTGGAGTCCTACGTAGTTCATATAACTCTTTCTGTTTTGATTAGGTTTCTAGTATGGCATATCAAGTATGCTTTGTCAATAGCAAAGGAGGGCAGCTTTCGCTACCCTCCCTGACTAATCTTTTTACCAATCGGTATTGGTAGCAGTGACAGATGTAGGTCCATCAAAGCCGAAGTAAAATGCTTCCTGCTCTGAGTAAGGAACTTCACGTACAACCTTCTCTAGGTTGTGGAACTCTAGAGCTCCCCAGTTGAATGGCTCAGTATCTGGCTTGCTTGGCAGTAGGGTGTAGTTAGTCTCGGTACCGAAACCGTTACGCTTTAGCTTCCACTCAAGGTTAGAGATAGAACCAGTATCCAGAGCATACTCACGGATGTTGTTAAACGCAGACTGCTTTGAGATACCCTGTGACCATACAGCTACATATGGGTCTTCTGTTCCATCGTCTACAACTACGTTACAGTAGAAGCGTAGACGTGAACGCCAGCCTGACTTAGGCTCCTTGCGAGCCATCTCACAACCGAAGCATCGACCCTCTGAATCCTGAGTACAGGCAGCCTTACGCTTGAAGTCTTTTGGATTGGTGTGTTCAGAAATAACTACAGATAGACCTCGGTCTGCTGAGTAGTTTGCTGAATCAGAGTCTAGCTCTTCTACGAAACGGATCTTTGCTGACTGTCCATCGGCTAGCTTTACCCAACGGACCTTTGCCCCTGTGCTTTCATACTTTGGCTTATCAAGTAGTGCATTGATATCTTTTAGCCCTTTAATTACGCTCATCTTTTTTCTCCTTATATTCTTTTGGCGGTATATTAGTTTAGCATACTGGCGATTGTTTTGTCAAACGAAATATCAAGACTCTTGATAGCTTCATCGGACATATCTCCAATATCCTTATATTCTTTATCTAGTTTTACTACGGTAACACGAGAGCCCAGACGTTCTATAATCTTGTCTTTCATATTACCGCCTGCTTCATCATTGTCTGCAATAACAATAATGTTATTGAAGTATTTTTGTAGTAGGTCTGTTTGCATGTTGGATACGTTTGCACCCAATGTTGCTACCGCTGGAAACCCACACTGGTCTAGGCGAATAGCATCGAAAGATGATTCTACCACATAAACTCGGTCTGCGGTCTTCACACGGTGAATATTAAACAGGGTCTTACTCTTAGGTAGCCCTGGGGTGTTCTTGAACTCTTTGCCCTCAATAGACCTTCCAACAAATCCAATCTCCATACCATCTGGAGAATGAACTGGAATAGTGACCATGTCTTGCTTTTCAGAAAACCCTAGAGAAAACTTTTTCACAGATTCCTCAGTAATAAGTCTGCCAGAGTAATATCTCATTGCACGTGGTGACTCTAGGGCCTGTTGATTTAGACGCTTAATCAGTACCTGATCATACTGAACATAGACTGGCTTTTCAACCAAAGTTTTGGCAATGTCCTGATCGAAGTTTCCCTCTTGTTCTTTGCTTTTTATAAAACGAACTGCTTCAAAGTAGGTTCTAGCAGACATATGCATAACAAACTGAGTAAGGTCTGCCACCTTCTGGCATGAAAAACAAAAGAAAGTGCCATTAAACTTATCAACTTCTCCAGCAGGAGAGCGATAGTTATTGTGGTATGGACAAAAGATAATGTAGTCTGAATCAATCTCGTTTTCAATTGTTACTCCTGAGCCAACAAGGATACGCTTAATCTGCTCTGGAGTATACATTGCCTTGCTGCGTTTCATTATTTATCCTCAAAGTCCTTGTATCGGTACCAGCCCTTGTCAAAGTCTGCCTGAACCATAAACTCACCCATAAAACCATTACGGTTCTTACGGAATACACACTCAATAATATCAGAGTTAGTTCCACGACCAAGAGCTAGAACCCAGTCAGCATCGTATGCAATCTGACGTGACCAAGCGGTCTGACCTAGTGTAGGAACAGTATCTAGTTTGTTAACGTCATCTGGCGTTGCAGATGAGATAGCAATAATAGGCATCTCTTCACCAATAGCCATAAGCTTTAGCTCACGTGATAGGTTCTTCATACGAACGGTCTCGTTGTCTGCCTTTTGATTAGGAGACATGAGCTGTAGGTAGTCTACAATGATTAGGTCTGGCTTATACTGGTCAATCTTACCACGAATAACTGATGGTGTGACCTCTCCTCCAGAGTCATTAGAGATAATGTGGAACTCTGGCTTACCAGCAAGGTCCTTCTTGTGCCAACGCTTTAGGTCATCAATATCAATCTGTCCATCACTAAGCTTACGATGTGACCAAAGACCTTCGCCCATGATTGTAAAGACACGGTTACGGACCTCTGTCTCGCTCATCTCAAGAGAGATAATTAGTGGAGACTTTCCCTGCTTCCATGCCTGTACCGCAAAGTATAGAGCCATCCATGACTTACCAATACCTGGGTATGCTAGGAAAACTCCTAGCTGTCCTGGCATAATTCCTGCAGGTAGGTAGTTGTCAAAACCAGCAAGGCCAGTCTTAATACCAATTGAACCAATAGCCTTTTGCTTCTGAACGTTCTCATAGTATGCTACTGCATCTTCTAGGTCTGTAGCATCAATATCACGAATTGTTGAAGTGTTTTTCTTTAGAGCTGATGTCTTTGTAATTAGCTCTTCAAGAGCCTTTACACCCTCTCCTGACTGAACTTCTCCAGCAGCCTCACGAATAATATCCTTAAGGCTATCGTTTAGATACTCAACCTGTAGCTCTTCTAGGTGATGCTTAGTTGCACCAATGCCATCTACTGGCTGGAAGTCACGGAACTTGTCAACAACGAGACCTACTGGAGGAACTGATCCATTGTTTTCAGAATAGTTACGAATGAATGTCCAGATATCATTGTGAGTGCGTAGAAGAGTTTCTACGTTTGCCTGTAAAAGGACGTGAATCTGCTTATCTGCCAGCACTGCTGAAATTAGTTTTGACTCTGTATTATTCATTGATTAGCCACTGCTGTGCCATCTTACGACGTACAGCTCTCTCCTCTTGGTCTCGTTTATAGTCTTCTCGTGCATCTACAATTTTGTCAGCATAGTTAGCAAAGTATTTCCATGATGGATTCTGTGCTGTGCCAAAATAATATTCTAGCAGATCATAGCAAAAAGGTAAAGTGTAAGATTCAATGAGTGCATCTGCTGCCCATTGCTCTACGTTTAGATTTAGTAAAGGCTTTTCCTCATACTTAGCTTTGTGTAGCTTGCTATAGCGAGAGAGCAAAGCCATTCGGTCTTTGCGTTCTACAGCCATTAGTTATCTTGGTTCTCTTTAATCTTCTCAGATAGCTTAGATTCTACAAAGCCATAGATACGCTCAAACGCTTCGCTTGTAGTTTCTCTATCACGCTTGGAGTCTTGAACCCCAATATCAATACGCAATGACTGAAAATTTCCTAGGTTTAGTGTGTAGCCCAGTGCTACGTTTACTTTTGTCTCGTCCATACCCATACCTCTTAATTAAATTGATTCGCCCCAGATTGGGATAAATCTACCATCTTCTGTTCTCGTATAAGTCAGTATACCATCGCCCATACGTCTTGTCAACTCTTGCTTAGATGGCGTAATGTCGTTGGTTATTAGCTTATCAGCTCTTGGTCTACCGATGTGGTAGGTAGCAAGTATATCACGAATTTCTCTAACCTGCGACTCTGAATAGTAACTTCTTACTTGCCAACCTCTCTCTCCACCCTTTTGAGATCCAGTGGGGAAAGGAATGATGCCCCTCTTCATAAGCGATGGAAGATACTTTTTATGGCGATTAATAAGCTCTGCAGTTTCACCAACAGTATATGCCTTCTCACGATTCTTTTTAAAATCACTAATAAGACAGCTTTCAATCCTGTCTTGAATTATGTTATAGACTGACATGATGCCATTAGATCTATTTAAGTGATGAACTCTTACTAAATCACCGTTTAAGAACCAGACCTTTTTGTTGCCAGGAATTACTGGAGCAGAGTTATAGCCTTCGTCTTTTATTGTGCCCTTTTTAGACATCTAGACTCCTTTAGTTTGGTATGCCAATAACTATAAGGTTTACTCCGATAGAGACATCTCCTGCTGACTTGAAGGCTACGATACCCTCAATCCCAGATGCAGACACTGTCTTAAGAATTACGGATACGTTCTTGCCAGCTGTAGTGTTTCCAACGTTTACTGGGGTTGCAGTAACGATTGGAGGATACTTAAAGTTGACTGGGAAGTTGTATGAGAATGGCTTATCTGTACCAGCGGTAACAGAGCTGTTTGTTGCAACCTCTTTATAACCACCAATAATCTTTACGTCTGAAGACTTTGCTGTTTGAGTACCTGCTGTAGGGGTGTCGATAGACACGTACTTGTCAGCAGTAGGGGCTATCTGAGCAGACAGATCATTAATAGAATTTGCTATTTGATATATGTAGGATAGGTCAATTGGTTGACCTCGTTCTGGTAGTGGAATTTTTGCCATGGTTAATTATATCACAGAGTGACGGGGGTAGTAGTTTCAAATATCTCAATAGCCTCTGATCGAATATTTTCAATACTTTCTATCTGCAGAGCTATGTCTAGCTGGCTAGCATTAGGATTGGCAATAAAGCTATAGGTATGAATTGGGGTTGATCCATGAAAGACATATCCAGCCATTACTAGACCGTTTGCCCCAGTATTATTTACATCTGGGGCTGTAACTGCATAGCTTATGGTTTTCGCTGCAGGGCTAGTAGCTGTAACAACGTGTACGCCATCGAAGGTTGCATCTATACCACTTACAGTTATGGTATCTCCTACAGATACCCCCGAATCATTGAGGGTGGTTATAGTTGCTACGTTGCTGAGAAGCTCTTTATGAGTAGTTGTAAAATAGCTTCTAGTGAATACGTCATACGATTTTGCACCTGAGATATCCGTCCAAGTAACTGTAATGGTCACGTCTGTACCGTTATAGCTAGTAGTCTTTGTAATATTGGCAGATGTTGTTGCTGGCTCTGTAGCATCTAGAAGATAGACTGGAGACCAGTGAGAAACTCTGTTCTTGTCATCTGAAACAATCCTATACCTAATGGCATACTGGTTATCTGAATTTACTGGCGGCAAATCCTTTTTTAAAATAGTAACCTTTTTGACTTTGCCATTGTCCATTAGATTACTCCAGATACATTTAGTCCAAATCTAAACTCTGACAAGTTTGCAGTGTTTAAGTCTTTTAACACTGTGGAGCCTTCTGTATTTTGAACGACAGTATATCCAGTCATTCCGTATAGTGGATTATATGTAGAGACATTCTCAAGTCTCATAGCGTCTAGTGATACATAGTAGTTAGACGTAGATGACTGTGCTATTCCAGACCCTGCCTGAGATGGCACATCTGTAGCTGTTAGGCTATATGAGAATGATGTTGCAGTTACATCAGAAATAGTATGAATTCCATCAAATGTTGAATCTACTCCAGCTACTACAACTCTAGAACCAATGCTAAACCCATGTGCCGTCGCAGTTGTCAGGGTAGCAACATTGCTGGTCAAAGCCTTGTTTGATATAGCATAGCTGTCTAATACAGACGAGTATATTTTTATAATTTGAATGTTTGACCAGTTAAACGCACTTGTCTTTTGCAATGACTCTAGAGTTTTAGTTACAACGACGTATCTATTAGAGTCAAAATCATAGGTTCCTGCAGGGATGTTCCTAGATCCAAGAGCTAGAGTGGTGCCAAATCTTGAATGTTCTCCTGATGTAGTTGAGTCACTTGATGAAAATTCTACCATCACAGAAACTCTGTCTGGATTTGATTCAGAAACACCATCCTTATTCATTATAGAGAATGCTAGCTTTAGCTCATCCTGTGGAGAGTTTTTGTTAAATGATGTTCCAGTGCTAGAAAGGTGTATGTGGTTTCCAGAAATAACTACTGGGGTTGGAAGAGTAACCAATCCACCAGACACATACGCTCCGATCTCTGTGCTAGAGATTGTGAGAGATGTAGGAGTTACTGCTGTAAGGACTACATCGGATAGGTTGTAGTTAGACGGAGAGATTTCTGATGTGGATATTTTGTTTCCCACAGAAAGACCATGCTCTATCTCGGTAGTAAAAGTAACGGAGGTTCCAGTAGCAGAAACCCCAACAACCTTTAGGCTGTTAGACATATAAGAGCTATTACCAGACATCAAGACGGTATTGTTAAGGAATCTAGGTCTTTCGCTTCTGAGAACTCTCTGGACAGTACTGAATGTTGGATTATTTGCATTAGTCTGAAAGGCTGCATCTGGTACGTCAATCATGCTCTGTTCGTTACCAGTAGCATTTAGTGGCTCAATGTAATTCTTAAGTCCAACAGATGCTGTCTCTGTATGGTATTCCCAAATCTCATTAGTACCAAATGACATGACAGTTCTGCTATCATTCATAGATGCTGATGGATTTGCCCCAGCAGAAAAAATTCCTATTTCAGATATCTCATATCTCTCTTCTGTTGGTAGCTCTGATGTTAGGACTATCTTTTGAACACCATTCTCAGTAATGTACCCACGAGATATGATTGGTACACGGAACATCTCAAAGTCTAGAGATCTCTTATCGCTATAGTCTCCGTGAGTGTCTGTAGTCTTTAGTGGAGCTGCTCCGCAGCCAAATGCCATATATGAGGCATAGGCTGGGGCCTGGCCAATCATGTACTTAGCTATAATGCTTTTACCAGTATTAGTTATCATATTTATCTATCCTATTATAGCATTAAGTGCTAGTTCCCGATTTTAATATCTGGACTTCGACCTGCTCATCATCTGGAATATCAGATATGCTGATTACTAGGTCTCCAGTTAGTGGATCAATCTCAACAGAGGATCCATCAATATACACAATATCTCCTAGCTCTGTATAGCTATAGTACTCCTTTGGAAGATAGTCCTCAAGCTTTATAGTAAAGTTATTAAATATAGAGTCTGACGAGTCATGTACAGAGATAATGTTTTTTGAATTATATTGTTTAGTTATTTTTGAGATATTTGATATTGGATTATACGCTGTGCCCTGGCCATTTATCAGGTCATGCCTTGAAATGCTTAGCAGCTCTTGACCACCTATATCCTCAAATATTAAATTGGTCATCTCTTCAATAGGTACGATATCTTCATTAAGTTGAATTATATCTTTAGATGCTGCACGAGTATCGCTCTTGAAGGACGATAAATATTTTTTAGGAGAACTTGGTACTGCATCAACCATTATATTACCTCACTTAAATAGACATTCATCATTGGACCATCGGAATTCTTCTGATACTCTATATTGTACACTGTATATCTAGATTCTGTAGCTCCAATTCCTACCTCGTCTGCTCCGCTAAAGTCTATAGTTACAATGTCTCCTAGCTGTAGTGTAGGCATTGCAAAGATTGTTAGGCCTATTGACTTTCTAGGCTTCATAATCTTAGAGGATATCCAGCCCATTAGGTCACTAGCATCATCATAGCTCTGGATATATGGAGCGTCGATAGAGAACTCATTCTTTCCATAAGACATTCTACTAGCCTTTAGATCTCTATATGTATTTAGGTTCTGTTGAACATCTGTAGTATAGAATGCTTGGCCAGTGGTGTCTTGTGCTATCCCAGTAATCTGTGGATTTGAGAAGTCGCTGTTCTTAGAGAAGTAGTCATCAAGCGTTAGCTGGTTCTGTGACTCCTGAGTAAATGTTACACCTTGAATCCTTAGATAGTTTCCGCTAGTTGAGTCCAAGCTAATGGCTGTGTCTGTAGAGTTAAAGATTAAGAACTCTGCTCCGTATGCCCCTGCCATAAAGCCAGAAACAGAGTATCCCTGAATTCTGTTAAAGGTAGGAGATAGTTTTGCTGCAAGAGCAGGGTAGGCCTTGTCATATCTAACATTAAAGTATGCAGCCTCACGCATAATTGTTCCAAACTCCTCAAAATACATGTTGTATTTTGGCGATGTCGTAGTGCTAATTCCAGAAAGATATCCAGACTTAACGACTCCACTCAGTGAATACTTTCTAAACGACTCACTATATCTAACTGAGTCATCGTGAAAAGTCTCACCAATTGGGGTGTCTGCAACAAAATTTTGAGTCTGACTATAGTTTTCTGCAATCGCATAAACATTCTCAAACATACAGCGAGCCGCACCTCTTACGAATAGTGCCATATTATTGTATACTGGCAAAGGTTCGTCATCATCTACTGTAGCGACTAGGCGATCATTGATGTATAGGTAGAATCTTCTAACACTTCCGATATCTAGGTACTCAACAGCAAGGTCATAGACAGTAGGGTTCTCTTCTCCAGCTAGTCTTCCCTGTCCAGTAAAGTTTCCGTCGTCTACTAGAATTTGAGATAGGTTTCCCCATAGCTTTACTGGAATAGCAGATGTAGAGTATGCATCCTTCATTACCTTGTAAAATAAGATGTTGTGAATTTCCTCAGAGGTATCGTATGCTTCAAGGTTTGCCTCAGACAATGCAACGATTTCAAAGTAGTACCCCTGGTTAGAGTCTGGGTTAATCATAACAGCCAAGCCACCTGATGACCCAGAGATAGTAGAGCTTTGGGCTGGAGTGGAGCTTGTGGTAGAGCTTAGCTCTCCAGTCTTGGTCAAAGCGAAGTACTCGGTGCTTCCGAATGGTGACTGTAGCTTGTCTAGGCTATCGTCAACCTTTCCAATTATTCTCATTCTAGTACCAAAGTGCTTGAATCTATCCTCAAGTGGCTTATAGACATAAGACAAAAAGTTAATTGGAGTATAAGAGTTAGACATGTCTGGGCCATTGAGAACCAAAGCTGATGACTGAATTGTTCCAGTTTCTACGGAAGTCTTTGTTGCCTTGCCCAGTTCTTTTTCAGTTAGGAATGAGCTGCTTAGATATTTTCTAATAACCCCATTCCTTGTTGACTTCTTTGCTAGAGACAGGCTAGATGATGTATGTCCAGACAATCCATTCTCAGTTAGTGGGTCATCAACAAGCTGAATCTTTTTGTTAGAAAAGTTTGATGGCAATGATCTGCTCAGGGTAACCTTGTAAGTTCCATTAGTTTCTGCAGTAGTTAGCCAAGAGATAACCCTAACATCTTCATCTCTGAATGGAGGCTCATAGGCAGAAGTTGAGTCAGACCATAGGTTTAGAATTTGATTTTCTTTTAAAAGGCTTACGTTCTTGACATACAGGGTTGTTGACCCAGAGTAGCTTGTTTCTGCTAGCTCAATCTTCTTGATGACATCATTAAATAGATACTCAGCCTTCATGTCTACGCCACCGACGTTATTATCACTTGACCAGTACTCAGCAAGTCCAGCATTGTGGTATTCAACAGGGGTTCCGAACTGACCTCGTCCATGTCTTGCAACATTTCCATTTTTAAGCCTTGTGACTCCGTCTAAAGTTTCATAGTTAGGCTCTGCAAAGATTCTGACAAGGCCAGTTGGATAAATCTTTCCATTAAATGGAAGCTTAGAGAAGTAGTTTTGATACTCCTTTGTGCTAGTGATCCAAACATTATTATTTTCAATATTTAGGTTATCTGGATCAACCAGAGAGATTCCTGGAATATTAAACTGGACTGCATCATACTTTATAATTTCTCCATTAGCATAGAAGTAGCCGTTGTACCTTGTTACCCAGTAAATGCCCTCGCCAAAATCAATTGTATTATTTACTATTTGATAATCTTCTACATATGGAATTGCGTCAGATAGATCAGAGTTCAGTGGCATTGCCCCTAGAACGTAGCTTGACTGGTTATCAATGGTTCCTCCAGTAGATTTTGTATTCTCTGTTCCAGATACTTCCCAAAGAAGTGCTGGCTTGTAGATCCAAGTCTTATCTCTATCTGTTAGGCTAGCTTGAGCTAGAGATCCATAGGATCTTTCAATTGATCTAGATGTGTAATTAATCTGACCATCATTATATACAGCATTATCCTGAGAAGAAACATCTATAATGTTTGCAAGCTTAGGAATAGTTGTTTCATTCTCTAAAACACCTGAGTCTGAAGAATCTGCCGATCCACGCAAAACCATGTCTGTTTCTCTATCAGTTAGGGATGGCATCATGTACCCCTTGCTCATGGTTATAAAGTTGTTATACTCGTCAAAGAACATTGCTGACTGAGTAGAAACAGCAATATCGTTCAAAACTTCTGCTACGCTCTTATCTGGTGCTACAAAGAAGAATGGAATTATTTCAACCTTTTCTCCTAGCAGTCTCTTAAACTCATAGTTAGAAAAGCCAATAGAATCTAGCAGGATTGATACAGCCGAACTAACTGATACGTTCTGCATAAGTAGCTGTGGAGCAGTCATTGACTCTAGGTAGAAGTACATGTCTCGAAGGTCTAGAGATACCTCTCTAGAAGCTCCATTAGTTTTAGGGAATCCTTCTGAGTACAAAGTCTTGATAGGAATGTGGTAATCTACAAGCTCATTAGGATTTGTTGGATTTTCTACCCCAGAAATTATTTCGTAGATCTTTATCTGAATGTTTTTAGATAGATGGTCTTTAATAATACTGTTAGTGTTATTCTCATTGAACGCCTGGTCATGGTCAAATAGGTCTAGAGATCCCGTTGAAGCTAGCAGCTGACTGACTGGCATTCCGCTTACACCCAAATCTGAGGCTACCTTAGTGACAGATAGGCCTTTAGTTTTTTCTACTAGATCGACGCTGAGCCTTGGAGACAGCTCAATAAGGTCAAATGACGATTCATTGGTGTTCATGCTCTCTACGACGATCCTGAGGCCGCTGAGATAGGAAAATTCTCTGTAGTATGAGCGTCCATCTAGAGAGTTAGAGAACCGTGGAGGATTTGTCAAATCAGTAGCGTGGCTTGAACTATTGCTCTGGCTCTCATCGACTAGGTACCAGGAATAGTTTGGAATAAATGACTGATATTGATCGCCTAGATAGATGTAGTATATTCCCAATTCATTGTCTGAAGACTTAACTAGATATGCAGCACCACGTGCAGGATTATCAGGAAGTAACGTCTCTGAGTATAGCTCTCCTGCCTTAAAGAATGATGACTTATATGTTTCTGGGACTACTAGCCCATATGCAAGCTCTACATAACCATCTGGACCGATAACCTGAGATCCGTCAGATCGTAGAGAGTTCTTATCGAAGGCGATGGCATCTACCCAGTCATTGTTCTGAAGATACTGAATTCTCCACCTAACTGGTGTAGTTTGATTTTCATATCCGTAGAATGGATCTGCAAAAGATGATGAAGAATTTGAGAATGGTCCAAGATTTACAGTTCCAACATTAGTCTGCATCTTTACTATAATTCTATTTGCAGGCACTGGGGTTTTGTATACCACAAATGGAGCCACGTCATCTATAGCATAGGTTCCACTTGAGCCTATCTCTGAGTTGGAGATTCCTCTTTCAGTATTTGCTACTGGCTCTCCTTGAGCAATAACTAGTTCATCTTGTGAGTCTCTATAGGTATATTCTGGATTTGCTCCATAGGCAACATATGTAGGATATGTGTACTTGTATGTAGTCTCAGTTCTAAAAGATGTCCAGTACTTAAACTTATCACTTTTGTCAGACATGTAATATCTAGGACGATTAGCCATGTCTTCATTTGCATGGTGAGAAAATCTTGAGTCAAAGTACCTGGCTTTATTGATACCTGATCGTGGTCTAAACTTATAAAAACATTCTTCTAAAGAGTAAAGCTGAGCCTCTTTTTGTTTCTTAGATAGAAACAGCTGTGGGGTATTATCATTTTTAGTTCCACCATCAATGATGATATCTGCATCTGTAGCATTTGTATAAAAATATCCATCATCGTACTCGTCATAAGATCCTGTTAGGATTCTGTATTTTGAGTCTGCCTCCCATGGTCTAAAACGGTAGTTTCCAATTTTATGAATATTATCTGCTGAGTTCATGTTCCACTCAGCAATAATAGCTGATTGACTTCTAACAGTAGAGGAGGTCTCTAGGTGATCTTGTAGTGTCTGATCTAAAAACATTTAGACCTCTTCCAGGCTAATATTAACATTCCAAAGATCGAAGTTTCTTCCTCCACGCTTATCTACTGAATAAGAGAAGTCTGAAATGTACATCTCAATTACCTGAGAATACTCTGCTAGATGGTTGTATCTATCAGAGTCATTTGCAAAGTTTTGTGGCTTGTCATAAGACAGGTAGACCCAAAATGATCCCTTGTGGTTTTCATACCACTCTAGAATCTGAGCTCCACCAGCACCACCATCAGTGGTGTATGACGTGTCAGCCAGTGTTGGGTGTCCACTAGAGGACAGAGATGTATCTCCAGATGTTGAAAAATTAGGCAATCCAGAAAATGCTCTAGATGGAAGAGATGTCCAAGATGTAGAAATAGATAGCTTATCGGCAATGTGGTATGAACGCATACGTCCATTTATCATTCTTTCACGCTTTTCTATTCTAGTGTTACGCATATCTAATGGACTACGACCATCGTCAGACAATATGATAAACTGATCTATTACTGATGGGTCAGACTGAGAACCATAATCTGCCCCGATTTCATATCCATCTGGTATGTGCTTGCCATCTATTTTTATTCCTGGATTATCTGCCCAAAGCATCCCTTGTGGTCTTTGGTACTGCTTTCGTCCAGACATGTATGCTAAAGTGTTAGTTGGCATTCAGTCTATTACCCTTCAATCGTTGGCTATCGATACGCTTGATCTGTGTCAGAACTGTGTTTGCAATTTGATCTGCATTTGACTCTGATTTAACGTTAATCTGTATATCATAATTATACACTGAATTGCCGAGCGATGTTCCAGTCTTATTTATTGCTGATAGGTTATTCTCTCCAACAGACTTGACTACTGACTTGCGGATAACAAACTCTCCTGGAGTTAGCATGGCTGGAACAGTATCTGTTCCACTTGGAACAAACCCACCAAAGTTAAAGTATCTAGGCTTAACGATTCCACCCATTGCATATTTGCCTGCCTTAGTAGCAGCAATGGCAGTATTCTTTGTTGCTGTAGCTGCGGCAATCTTTCTTGTTGAAGATGCCTTCATAGCTGCAGTGGCTGTAGGAGAGTTTAGAATCTTTGTATATTTATCTACAGTGGCAATGTCTGCCATAATCTTGGTATAAACTGGTGAACCAGTATCTTTCAGATAGTTAATAGCCTCCCAGTTAGTAGATGCTTTAGTTGGCTTAACGACTGGATCTGGTGTGGTTGATTCGGTGCTGCCACTATCAACATTCTCAAGGTTTAGAGAAGCATTATTGGAGTCTGCAACTGGAATTACTGCATCTAAGTTTTGCTGAGCCAGACTAGCAGCTGCAGGGTCAACGGTATCTACCTTTACCTGTAGAGCCTTCTGCTCTAGCTCTGTAATCTTATTTGACAGCTCCTTCATAGTTAGGGATTGACCACTAACCAAGACTGTCAAAGCATTTACCTGAGCATCACGACCCTCAGCAAGAGCTTTTCTTTGAGTATCAACAGAGTCAGCAACAGCCTTTGCACGTATCTCCTGTGCAGACTTAGCTGCAGCAGCGATGTCACCTCTAGAGATTGCATCTGCTAGATCTAACTGTCCACGCTGTTGTTCTAGAATTCTCTCATTTGCTTCCTGAATTGAATCTAGAGCCTCTATACGCTGGTTGTACTTTTCGTTGATCTTTTCTTCTTCAATTTGCAGAAGAGACAGTGCGTCCTGGTACATAGTCTGGTTAGCACTATAAACATCTATTTGAGCATTAGCATTCTCAATTTCTACCTCTAGAGGATTCCTTGCTCTTTGCTGAATAGCAGCAAGCTCCTCAGCAGCCTTTACATAGTTATTGATTTCCTCTGTAGATGCTGTTTGAGCAATGCTAGCAGCAAGAGCTGTGTCTTCTATTAGCTCATATGCTCTTGCAACATCCATCCCTGCCCCGACCAGCTTGTTGAAGGCATTTACCTGATTAATGGCATCGTTCTTTGAAAGCTTTTGCTCAGTCTTTTGTTTTGCCCAAACGTTTGCCTTCTCCTGCTTTGATACAGTTCTAAGTGCTTCTGCAATTTCATCAAGAGCCTTCTTGCGTAGCTTTGCATTCTTAATGGCTAGGGCAGCAGCAATAGCTGCCTGAACATCTGCCCTAGTTGCTGCTTCGACTGCTGTTACATAGTCAAGACCACTAGCAATAAGCTGAGTCTTTGCTACTTCTTCAGCCTTCATGCCCTTTACAAGTCTTTGCTGAGATGTTGTGAACTCTTGAAGTATCTTCTTATCGTAAGCTGCTCTTAGTGCCTGGCCAAGCTTGGTTAGGTTGCCCTTAGCGTTTACATACTGTCTTCTAGTCTCTTCTGATGCACTAGCTAGCATGTCTACAAACTCAGTGTTGTATCCTCTCTTAGAGAATGTCTTTGACATTCTTGATAGAGATGTTTCTTTATTTGTTTGAGCAATTAGGTTTTCTGGTGCAGTACCGCCACCAGATCCTCCTCCGTCATACTTTCCGAAGTCCTTGGTGGATTCTTCCTGAGTCTTGTTCTTTTCTTCCATCCAGGCAGATGCTTCATCTAGATAGTTTTTTACTAGATCGTCACTGTCCATTCTTCTTAGAAGTGACTGTCTTCCAGTAGCGTTTGCCCACTGATTTACCAGACCTAGATCTCCGCCAACAGTTGTTATCTGTAGGATCAGGTTCTTTGTAATTACATCATCGCTGCCAACGATATCTGCCCAAGAGTTATAAATAGCGGCAAAAGTTTTTGGATCCTTAGCCTTAAGCTCTTGTAGCTGAGTCTTTGTTATCTTGTCTGGATAGCTTTGGAGCTCAGCCATAGCATTACCAATTTTGTTAAGTCTTTCTGGGCTGGTAGCATTAATATCTACATTTATCCCAACACCCTTAATTGTTTGAAGATATGTTATTCCATTAATAACTGAATCAATCTCTTCTGGATTTTCGTTTACAAAGCTAAAGTTTGTCTTCAAGGTTGACGTAGTTCCGCCAAGGTTCTTTACAACATTTGTAAGAAGTCCAGTCTTGTCCATTCCAATAGTATTAATTGAAAGGTTTATGTCTGCCTCTAGAGCCTTGTCTTCTTCTGCTGCAGATAGAAGGGCATTAACTGTTGACCAGTCCATTAGACCACTAGCAAACCCAATTTGTAGGTTTGTCTTAAAGTCAGAGTTAGCCAGCTCACCTAGATCTTTTTTAGTTTGTCCAACAAATGTTTTTGTTGCAGAGTCTGCATCTTTATAGAGAGTGTCTACAGAGGCGTTTATAGCTGCCCCAAAGTCTGTTGCAGTCATGGAAGATGCTGCAGTTTTTAGCTGCTGAAGCTGTCCTGCATTCTGAGCATTTAGCTGCTTAATGGCTTCTGCTTTTTCTTTTTGAAGCTGAATAATTTCTTTATCAGTCTTTGCGTTCTGAATCTTTAGGTCATATTCTCTAGACAAAGAATCTAGAGCTCCCTGGTTAGCAGCAACCTGTTGAACAGCTAGCTGTGTTGCTGCGGCTCTTAGCTTATTATTCTCTGCCATGGCAATGTTTTGCTGGACAAGTGCGACTCCCATAGCTCCAGCACCCACACCAGCTACAATTGCTCCAGGAATAGCTGCAACTCCAGTAGCAGCCATTGCTCCACCAGCTGTAGCCGCTGCCGCTCCAAGCGTCATCAGAGCAGTTCCGCCAGGAGTTACTGTTGGCTGCATGTTGGAAAGTGCTGTCTCAAAGCCAGACAGAGTCTCTTTCATAGATTGCTCTTGAATCTGCAATCTTACCTGTAGTGGGTTATTCTTTAGATCCTCATCATTAAATCCAAGAATCGATAGTAACTTACCCTCTACGCCAATTTGAATAGAGTGGTCTTTCATCTTGTCGCTTAGAGCTGCTGCTAGAGACTTTGCCTGATCTGAGGTAATTACCCCTTGAGTAATTGCTGTAGCTAGTTGAAGTCCTAGATTGTTTCCAATCTGTGCTCCACTACGCCCTGCCTTTTTCTGATTCTGCAAGTCTGCTAGAAGAGACATTCCAAATTCACTAGACGCAAGCTTTTCTCCTTCAGACATCTGCTTCTTTGTTAGACCAGATAGAAGAAGTTGGTTAGACTTGGCTCTGGACTCTGTAGCAGAAACCTTTCCAGTTAGAGCTCCAAGCTTTTCAAGCTTTTCAGATGTCATAGACATTGAGTTAGCTAGTTCAATGCCAGCCTTTTTTGCCTTTTCAATGTTATCGCTAAATGCGTAGACTGCATACCCTAAAGCACCTAGTCCTGCTACTACAATTCCAATAGGTCCTGGAAGCATAGACATTGCTGATGCGATACCAGAGATGGCCATTATTGGCCCCATAACCTTATTTGCCACGTCTCCTACAGGGCCACCAATCATAGATGCCCCCATAGCTATAGACCCAATACCCATAGCTCCGCCTGCGATGGCTCCACGTGATGGCATTAGTCTTGCAGCAATATTACGACGAGACTGTCTCTTTTGATTTGCTTCTCTTAGTCTGTTTTCTGCATCGATCTGTTGCTTAATAGCTAGACCATTTGCAACTGCAGCTTCTTTTCTTGCCTTTGCAGCCATAGCCTGAGACTGCTTTTGAATCTGCTGTTGACGCTTACGCTCTTGTCTTAGTTCTGGAGAGAAGTTTCCACCATAGGTTTTTGCTATACCTGCTGCCTTACGCTCTTCAGCAGTTTGTGCAGCTATTCTAGCTCTTGCGTCATCTCTACCATCAATGGCTGCCTGTGGATGAGGACTGTTACGCTTCTTTGAACGCTGAAGCATAACTGGGTCAGCTGCCTCGCTTCTAAGAACTGATGCTTGACCTTTCTGGAATGCGTTGGCACTCTGTCTACCGCCCTCAAAGCCCATCTCTGCAAATCCACCCTGGGACTTGTTCTGTCTTGAAATCCAAACTCTTCTTTGATCTCCACGACTGGAAACAGCTCTAGTAAGATATCTGCTGGCATCTGGACTTGCCATAATCTTTTCTTTTTGCTGTGCTGTTAGACCTTCTCCAATGCGTACATCTCTAACTGTTCTCAAGGCCTTGCTACGTGAAGCGGCAAACCTCTTATTGTCTTTGCCAATACGCTCAACAACATCGCTGTCAATTGACTCTAATGATTTAGTAAATTTTCTTTGTGATTCTGGTAGCTCTAGGAGCTGCTTTTCAGTATCGACAATGCTCTTAATTCCGCTTGCCTTTAGCTCCTTAATCCTTGCGGACATAGCCTTATCATAGTTTTCAAATTCTTTTGCAGTCTGAGGGTCATTAATGTCGTCGCCAGTAAGCTTGGTCATTTCACGATATCTTCTACCAATATCTGATCCAGTAAACTGAGCTGCAGCCTCATCTATGCTAGCTCCAGTTTTATTACCAAGCTTAACGTTTACAGACTTATCCATAGAAACGCCATAGGCGTTCTTAAGGTTAACCAGAGCATTTGGATCAATTCCAAACAACGCCTCTAGAGGGTTTTTTACAGACTGCCTCTGAGTAATACCTGGCATCTTCAATACATCTGCAACACTTAGCTGTTTGCCTGAGCCAAGGTGTCCAAAGTCATACCGCCCCTTTTCAAATCCTGGGATGTTACCAGCTACCATACCCTGAATTAGACCAGAGTACCTTGTTACCATATCTGCAGGAATTACAGCTTCTCCTGGAGCAAGCATTGCAGGAACAATATCTCCTGCACCCTTTGGACCAGGAACAGATACTACTCCAGAAGCATACTTTGCAGGCTTTTTGCCCTTTCCAATATTGGTTGCTATTGGAGCTACGCCAAATTTAGCTTGCTCAGATATAGCAGAGCGATAAGCAATGGTTAGTCTGTCTAGAGCACCCTTCTCTACTGAGAAAGTTTGAATAAGTTTATTGTGAGTTTGATCAAGAGATGAGGCTACCGCTGCAGCTTCTAGCTGCTGTTGTGTCATGTAGTCTGTTTGCTGACCTAGGGTAGTAGATGATGCTCCAGCTCTCTGGAATACTGCTCTAACCGCAGCAAAACCCTTAATGATCTGGGCAACACCGTTGGCCAAAAGACCAAAGGACATAACTGCTATAGGACCGATAGCTCCTAGAAGAGTTGTTAGACCTATTACAAAAGATTTTGCTCCACCATCTAGTTCGTCAAACTTCTTTAGCAGTCCTGTTCCAAACTCAATGAATGGAGTAACAGCCTTAAGGAAGGCCTCTCCAACTGGAGCAATAGAAACTTTTAGATCCTCAAATGCCTTCTTGAACTTAAACATTGGAGAGTCTTCGATACGCTTCATTTCTCGTTCAGAGAGAATCGCTAGCTCTGCAGTAGATGCATTAGTCATTTGTAGTACACGGCTAGCCTGGCTACCCTCGGCAATTACGTTCTTAAATAGAGTAGAAATACGAGCAAACTGGAACTTTCCAAATAGCTGTTCGATAGCACGTGCACGGTTTAGTGGATCTAGAGTGTCCAAAGCTTTTGCAAAGTCAACAACTGTAGACTTAACATCACCCTTATTTACTTCAACTATGCCCTTTAGGTTGATTCCAAATCCTGCAAGGAATTTTGAAGCCTTTTCAGTTGGGTTAATCATCGATGCCAGACCAGACTTTAGTGCGTTAGCACCTTCTGAAGCATTGATTCCACCCTCCTTCATTGCTGTAAGCAAGAATGCTAGATCTTCTACATCTCCACCAAGCTGCTGAATTACTGGACCAGCTTTAGGAATTGCGATGGTCAAGTCTTCAATCGAAGTGACAGTCTGGTTCTCAACTGCGTTTAGGAAGTCAATCTTCCCAGCAAGCTTATCACTAGCAACACCAAATGCGTTAGTTACAGAAATTGTGGTCTCTAGTGCTTGAGCCTGCTCTACGTTACCAAGAACTGCAAGCCTTGTTGCTTCATTTACCTGAGCAAGAAGGTCTGCCCCCATCTTACCTGCTGCCGCAGCGTTAGCAGCCATTTCCATGGTCTTCTCTACAGCCACACCATACTTGGTAAACTCAGAAGATAGCTCCTTAAGCTGATTAAGCATGTCGTTGGTCTCTTTTGTGGATGTAAAAGCATCTCCATAAACACGCTTAAACTTAATGGCCTGCTCTTCCATAGCCATAAATGTCTTTGCAGCAGCAGTACCAAGCATTGTTAGAGGAACAGTAAAACCAACCATAAGCTGACGACCAGCCCACTGGGTGTTCTTACCAAAGTTTAGAAGATTTGTTGACCCCTGCTTAAGAAGCTGGTTAAAGATTTGCTGCTTCTGTGCAGCTATAGCAGTCTTGGTCGCAAGGCTATCCATGTCCATCATCAGAGGTCTTACTGATATGGCACTCATTGCACCGTTTGCTTCACGGCCTAGTTTTATGTATTGGGTTGCTAAGGTCTTCACACGCTCACGTGCGACCTTTTCTATAGTGTTAAATTCATTGGTAAATAGCTTACCGAATGTCTTTGACGATGCCCCAGCATATCTGAAGTACTCGCCTAGAGATAGCTTGTTCTTCTCTAGTGCAGTTGTAAATGCATCGGCTGATGTCTTTACATTGGTTATACTGGCTGCAAACTGTCCGCTAGCATTAATGCTGCTTAGGAGGTTTCTCTGTAGGTTTTTAGCACTTGCTGCATTGGCAGCGGTGCTCTGAGCCATGGAGCGTTGGAAGGCTGATATCTCTCGTTGCAAACTCTTCAAGTTTGCTAACGCAGCAGTAGTATCAACATTTATATTGATATTTGACTGGATATCAGCCATCCGGAACACCCTCTTTATTTATTATTTAAAAGCACTGAGAGAAGCTGTGTCAGCTAGGTTTATTCCTGACGCTTCCTCAATAATCTTGTATACTGTTGGTAGATCTAGGAGATCCTCCAACTTTGCTGCATCTGCAGCTAGCTCTGGACTGTACTGCTCCATAGCAATCTGGACACACTCAATGAGTAGATCCATAGACTTCTCGTTATCCTCAGCCACCTCTGCGATTCCGTCAAAGCTCTTCATAAACTTACGAAGCAGGGAAATCTTTAGTGGTCGCACCTTAATAGCCGTTCCGTCTACTAGGCTGATTGTTTTTTCTTCATTAACTACTGTAGTCATTGTTTTTATTTCCTCCTTTAAAGGTATATCAATTATAACATAAACACTATTTCTGTGTTAGTCTAATCGCTCATAGTCTAGGCCCATGCCGATACCAAACCCAGCCTTTTGAGCACTATAGCCTTGTAGAGAGACTACGTCGTTTCCATCTTGCGTAGCTCCACCACTAAAGTGCTTTGCTTTTAGCCTATCCCAAGCGTTTTCTTTCTTCTTTGAATTAGCCTCAAGATCAATTCCTTGAATTGAAGCCAAGAACTTTTTCTCCTGATAATCAGCCTCTCTCTTTGCCTCTAGCGTTGCTGTTAGTTCTGGCATTGATAGAGATGTTTCAAGCTCCTCATAGTCCCTCCAAATTCCTAGCAAAAAGACTTCTGACTCAAGTCTTGCTAGGTCAAAGGTATCCCAGGAAGACTTCTCTCCCTCAGCAACTGGCTCGTGAGAATCTTTATCTTCTTCTGTTATCTCTGAGCCCATCTTTACGCCTGCCCCAATATTAATAATCTTATACATAGTCTTGAGGTCTATGGAGTCTTCTAAGTCATCTACAGTCTTTATCTCTGGCAAATACTGTTTCATAGCAATTAGGGCACACCCAAGAATCACTTCCATCGATTCGTCATCACTCTGTACAGTTTTCATCTTCTCAAACTGAATCATAAATTCTCTGAGATACTTGATCTTTAGTGGAGTAAGATAAAGGTCACGCCCGTCTATTAGTTGTGCCCATCCAGACTCATATATTTTAGTTGCCATCTTAATAGTATACCAAACACAAAACCGCCCAGTGTTTAAACTGGACGGTTCTGCTATTCAATTATTATTAAATTATGATGTTGCTGTAACAGTGCGGTCTACGATCTTACCGTAAGATGCATTGCTGTTAGGTAGCAGACGGAAAGATACCTCAAATTGGGTAGCTTCGTCACGCTTTGCTGATACTGATACGCTCTCGATTGAAAGTGCACGATAAGCAACATAGATACGCTCTAGCTCTGATCCAACTGCACAGTCTCCTGTACCAGGACCAACTGCAACTAGACCACGCTCAACAGGACACTCTCCAATGTCACCAGCTGATAGGTTAAGAACCTTCTCAGTTGACCATAGAGTATTGTCTGCTGGCTCGCCAGCTGCACCAGTCTGTGTACCATTCTCGTCTAGCTGGTTTGACTTTCCAGCAAGTGCGAATAGCAAGTTGTCAAGTGTACCTTCAGCAAGAGTTGTATTCAGGTTAACCTGCATACCCTGCTTAAATAGCTTAGCAACGTCAAGTACCTGGTCAACAGAAACCTCACCGAAGTCAGGTTGGAACTGAATCTCTAGACCGTTAGAAGTATATCCAACGTTCTTGAACTGGGCTGCTTTAACTGCATTTCCTGATACCTGTCCTACGTAACCTGAAAGCTCGTCCTTGAACGATTTTCCAGCGGTTGGGGTAGGTAGGTCAGTGTCTGACAGTTCTCCACCATTGTATGTAAAAAGTGCTGCTGCACCAACAATGATGTTCTTGGCTTCACCACGTGTATATGCCATAATATTTCACCTCTTTTTCCTTAAATAGATGTTAAAAGGCGTGTTTCCTCTTTTATAGTATACCAGTGTATTTAAACTAATACCTATTATACCGTGGCGTGGGTGAGGGCATCCATCTGGTGATACTCATACTCAATGATTATCTTATTACCACCATAGGTTCTTGCTGTTCCAAAGTCTATAATGTCAGCCACCTCTTCTAGCTGATAAACTCTGAACTTGTGAAAATAAAACTGTGGAGAGAATCCAGCTATGGTCTTGCCCTTAGCCCAGTTATTGATTTCTTCTGCGGTCTCGTCTTCCCTATCCATAAGCCTCAAGGTCAGCTCGGTAACGGCCACCATCTTCTCTGTAACATTTTCCTGTGTTGCAAAATAGTAGTACAGGAGCTGCTCACCCTTTATGTGTGGGAACGGTGATCTTCTTAGCCTAGTTAGTCTGTCGTATGTGCATCTTACTCCTGCGTAATCATACCTTACATCGTTAATAACTACCCATGACTGAGTTAGATCATCTAGTGTGCCTGGGGCTGCTGGAAAGAATGGAACTCCTATTCCTGGAATAGATCCTCCAGTTGTATACTCAGCAATCTTCTCTTGAAGATATGCGTTTACCCACAGCATTGGTGTATTTACTAGGAAAGTCCCATTCCCTAGACTTAGCTGCTCTTCACTACTTAAAATTGTCATTATCCTACCAATCCTGCACTAACTATCCATCTATACCCTGTTGACTTACCTATAGACTTTCCTCCACGCTTACCAGCTGGTAGGTTAGCCTTAAAAGCTATAGGGTTTTCTAGGTATTGGGCTATGCCACTAGACCTTAGAAATGACTGAGAGAAAAATAAAAAGAATGAGTCAAAAACTTTTTCAAAACTTCCTACAACCATTTCTCCACCAGGAGATTCTACACGAACACTTTTACCTGTAAAGACTTCTTCTCCATCTACCTCAAAGGCTAGCACTTTTGCTGACTTTGGCTTAATAGTTACTGGGATTCCCTGCTCCATAATTCTTGCCTTATCGTAGAATGGAACAGTTGATCCGTCTCGGACAGAAGTAGACTGTCTAAAAGATGCTCTAACTGATAGACCTAGCCCTATCACAGAATACTCTATATTGAAAAGTCTTGCATTAGGACTTCCAGACCTATTCCACTCATACATGTGATGAAGCATCTCTGGATTTACTCTAGCGTTAGAGTCTATGAATTGCTTCATTGCTTCGATTGTTGAAACGCCAAGGTTTGACATAAAGGCCTTTTTACCAAGCTCCACGCCCTCAATAAAGCCCATGGAGTATTTCATAACATTATCCATGTCTATATTAAACTGACGTGTATCAAACTTCATCATTAGATGTCTACCGCCTGATTTTGAGAACGTCTAATTACTAGCCTATAGTATTCTACGCTTCCAAATGGTCCAGAGTAAGGTTCTAGCGTAGCAACCTCAAAAATCGTTGGTTTTCCAGATCTAGGACCAGCTGTCTCATTATATATAGATCTGCCAGACTTGTCTCTAATGTTTGTTAAAATAATATTTGTTATTGAGTTTCTAGATTCTGACTCAGATACTCTGATGTCTCTGCGAACACGTCCAAGAAGAATACCATCCTGAGTTATGTTTATGTTGGGGATGACTTCCTCTTTAGTTGCAGATCCAGCTGAATTAAAGTTACCAGAAATAGTGCCGTCAAGAACCCACTGCTTCTTTACGTTTCCATAAATAGCCTGATCTACAATCGGATAGTATATATCAGCTAGCATTGGGTATATAAAGTCTGTTGTCTCACAATATGTCATTACAAGACTCCAACTTTAGTAATAGACTTCATGTACTTATCAAGTATCTTGTCTACTATTACATTTCCTGTTCCGTTTAGTATGCTCTTGTCAAATTGAATTCTAAACTGGTCAGTGTTATAAGATGTTACATAACGCTGATAGTAGTCTAGCTTTCCACACTTTAGGTCATCAATAAGCATTTCTGTAGCATACTGCACATCTGCTGGAATTGCTCTATACCCTTCATCTAGTACGAATAGGTAGTTATATCCTTGTGGGAATGCTCCAGGGGTTGATGATCCCCAGTAAATGTCTCCAGCTGCCCCAGGAAGTCTAATAGGAGTTCCAGTAGATCTATTTGCTGGATCGTTCTCTACTCTATAGATAGCAGAGTTATCTAGTGTAACTTTATAGATGTATGTATTCGTTGTCGGATCTATGGCATCGGCATCATATACTAGAATATCATTTTCATAAACCTTCAAGACTCTGTTTGCATCTCTCCATACTGGAAGATAGTCTGCACCAGATCCGTTCACCTGTAGAATTGACTTATGATTATAGAATCCAATTCCAGTGTAAGTATCAATAATTGATCTAGCTATTAGCTCCCACTTTTTAAACTCAGCAATCTCAGTAGCAGTAGTCCCCAAGTCGTTAGGGTTTGTATATGGACGAACCACATCTAGATTTGACTCAAAGATGATGTGCTCATGATCCACATCGTAGAATCTAATAAGAAACTGTCTGTCAAACTGTACCTTTGACAATGGAAGAATATACTCTACTTTTCCATTAGCGTCTGAAGTAATCGTCTCTTCCTCATAGGTGTGATCAATGAGGTCTTCAACATAGACAATGTAGTCATAGTTGGCATCTGGAAGCATCCAGGTGGTAGTGATTGGATATGGTGGGACTCTTAGAATTTCCATTATTTGTTATATGCTCCTGCTACTTCTTCCGGAGTAGCTAGCCTAGTATGGTTTCTAGTTAGCCACTTTGCAGCCTGTGCCTCAGTAACAATATTGTAACCAATTGATACCGTCCCAACTTCGCTCCACGATACGTTTCTTGTAGAGTAAATAGCCACCTTAGTGACAGTGCTTGCAGGCTTTACTTTAGGAGTCTTAGTCGATTCTGTAGACACGGTTGTTGATCCAAAGACCCCATCTTCTACTGGGCCAATTGCTGGCTGGGTTTTTCTCTTAGACATAAATGATCTCCTAAAGTATAATTATATCAGATATTAAATATGAAAAGAGGGCAGGAGCCGAAACTCCCACCCTCTCTCAAAAAGGAACCTTTACAGATTATGAATCTGCTCCAGCATCTGCGAATGCAATTGCATCCTCTTCCTCCCACTGAACGCCGAATCTTACGAATACGGTGTACTCAATGGTGTCCTTCTTTGGCTTGTACTCACGGTTTACAGTGATGTCACGCTGGAATCCCCATACACGGTTCTGTGGGAATGTAAGGTCTACATAACCAGCAGGGTAGTAAGGAACTTCCTGAACATCAATGCCTAGAACACGAGTAGTACGTGCTCCACCGAAAGTCTGGCCAACGCCATCTAGGTAAGCCTGGCGGTTAGCCTGGGTCGAACCTGGAATCTGGCCAGAGAATGCCTCTGCAACTGCATCAGCAAGGGTACCGTTGTTCTTAACGATTCCCTGGAATGCGTCTGTACCTGCGTAGAACTTTAGGTTGTTCTTGAGTGCACGGTACTTACGTGGCAATGCAAGAATAATCTTCTGCATTACGTCAGTAGTCCACTCGTTGTCCGCAACAGTTACAACTGCTTCGTGTGCATCACCAGTAGTAGCCTTGTTAACAAAACCATCCATGATTGACAGGAATGGGTCTGTGCCAGTGCCAGTACCGTTAATAGCTAGATCCTCGATGTCATTCGCAAAAGCGTTTGTCATTAGACGAACTAGGTGATCCTCAAGAGCACCACCTTCAATTCCATCTTCTAGACCTTCAGCTGATACTTCCCAATCAAGACGAATCTTCTTGGTAGTAAGCTCAACCTTTGTGAACTGTGCGCCAGTGTTGGTGTAGTCTCCAACAGCCTGAGCTGCCGCACGGATAACACGCTCTCCAACATTAACCTTCTCAAGTTCCATTGTGTTGGCTCTCATAGTTACACGACGACCATCCTTGGCGAGAACTGTAGCATCCCAAACGTAGTCAATAAAACGACGTGCCTGTTCAGGGCGTAGGATACCACTGCCTGCATCACCAGAAGGGTTAACAGCGTTAGCCCCAGTGGTTTCACCGAAGTTAGCTACTGGAATGTTTCCAATGGCACCACCAGTTGTGTAGTTGCCTGGAACATTGTCACCAGCCGTTGATCCAGACGCAAATGCACCTTGACCTTGGTATAGACCAGGAGTTGTTCCTCCTAGCTCACCAGTTGTACCTGGTTGATTTTTAATAATTTCTTCCGACATAATTGTCACCTCCTAAGTGATTTTTTCTTTATTTAAATAGATCGGCAGTTTTGAGGAAACGTCCGCCCCATAGGGATTTCTCAACCTGTTCTGGTTGAGTTTCCTGTACGATCTCGCCTAGATCGCCAGATTTACGGAAAGCAGTATCTGCTTCAACAGCGTCAACTCTCTTTCCAAACTCATTAAACACGTCTTTGCTAACAGTTACCTCATTCTTTACTGCGTCAATAGACTTGTGTAGTTCTGCAATTTGCTCGGCTTGAGCTTTTACAACTGCAGTTAGATCGCTAAAGGCTTTATTAACGGTGTCCTTGATTTCAGCAACTACGTCAATAACTGCTTCCTCTCCTGCAACGTCTGAATTAGACTCTTCGGCTACTGCCTCTTCAGCAACAACTTCAGCTACATCCTCAGCTGGAACTTCGTCCGACTTCTCTGTAACTTCTTCTGCTGCCTCTTCGGTAACTTCTGCGTCTGCCTCTGGAGCGACCTGTGATTCTTCAACTGCAGCGTCTTCTACAATAGCATCTTCTGCTACTGCTTCAACGACTGCCTCATTTGTTGCGTCAGTCATAGGACTTACCTCCTTGTTAATCTCAATTGTATTAATGCCTTTAGCACTATCAACTAAGAACTTTATCATATCTGATTTCTCGTTATCGTTCTTTTCAACGAAACCTATGTTTTGCATTGGAGCTCCACTTGTAGGGCTCTGCTCAACTTCATTTTCTGATACTAATACTATACCAGATTCTTTGTCCCAAAATACGTTTTCTATAACAGTTTCTGCAATTTCTCCCTTAACAGTATCTACTCCATCAACTTTCTCAATAGAAAGGATGCTAGCAAACTGGTTAGCTGGGGTATCAACAAGTGACAATTCCATTAGGTCGTACTCTTTAATAACTCTTATAGTCTTATCTAGGTTAGCATCATAAGCATCATCGTACTTATTCATTCTACCGCCGATAGAAAATCCTGAAAGTGTGCCGTCAAGAACCTTTTCCCAAGTATCCTGAGCACCCTTTGAAACATATGCTGAAACGTAAACGCCTGAATAGAACTTCTTTGACTCAGGGTCAAAGTACTTGTCTTCCTTAAATGCAACCATCTTTCCAACAGCTAGTGGCTGGTGCATCTCTCGGATGTTCCCACGAAACTTTGAGAAAGCCTTCATAGAGGCTTCTGCTGTAACGATATCTGACTGACGGTCAACGTTGTCAAGTGTAGCAAATCCAGAAACGATGCGACGTTCCTTATCTACTTTAGAGAATGGCATAGAGAGACGAACATTCTCTCCCTCTGAATCCCAATGTGCTTTAGCGATAGTCATGGTAGTTTAATTATAAACCCTTTTTTACAACATCTGTTAATAACTGTGTTAATAACTTCTATTGTGAGGATCTACCCTCTCCCTGGGCATTACGCCCAGCAATCGTTGCCGTACTATCTGATGCATTATTAGCTCTCTCAGAGTCTCTAGCACGGTTTCCAGCAAGATTTGCTCTTGCATCCGTAGCCTGTCTTGGAGACAAGTCTAGGAATTCATCACCCTCTGGGTGCTGAGGTAGACCAAGTTGCTCTCTAGCTTCGTTCTTGGTGATTACCTGGGTCTTCACATAACGCTCAATGATCTGTGACTGTGCAATCTCATCAGTTAGCGTAAGCTCATTAAACTTGAACTCTAGAAGATCTGTCTTTTCCTTAATGATCTTATTAAGGGCTTTCTCAAGGTTACGCTGAGCTGGTCTTGCAACCTGCTCCTTAAAAGTACGGTCTTGAGCAAGTGCTGCAGCGATAGCAGAAGAGTCCCCTCCACCAATCTTTGATAGTGGAACCTGGTGTGCTACTAGAATATCATCACGGTTACGAATGCGGTAATCATTAAACGATGCTTCCTGAGTACCATTCTCGACAGCTTCCATCTTGAACTCAACCTTGTTTGTGTCAGAGTCTCCTGGTAGTGGAATATATAGAGTTCTGTGATTAGATCCTTTTAGGCTTGTCTGTAGGAAGCGGAACATCTTGTCCTCTGCTTCTTCTGAAAGCTTTGCACCCTTTAGAGTTACGATATAACGAGGAACACCCTTGTTAGTAAAGTAGTCAATGTTGTACTGTGAGGCTAGCTGGTCTCCCTGTAGAGACGAGATAGCTGACATGATATCAGGTACTCCATAAAAAGTGTTTAGTGGAGAGTATTCCTTATAGTGGATAATCTCATTAGGACGTGGATCGTTGGTGATTGGGTTTGCATTCTTTGCCCCGAAATTACGGAAGTAAACAACCTTGTTTCCAATGATCTGAATGTATCCGTCACGTAGACGACGTACACGCATAGTTGTAGCAGGAATGTGGCCAATGTATCCAATGTCACCCTTTGTTGTTCTACCAATCTCAAGGTATCCGTTTCCGGTTGCCTGAACGTCAGTGTAGAATTTCATCATAGTGTTGGTAAATGAATCATCGTCATTGAGGGACTCAATCCAGTCAGATAGCTCAAACTTAGCTCGTTCAATACGCTTACGAGCCTTCTCTGTCGCTGAACTGTTATCCGATGCCTCTAGTGCCATCATGGTACGCTTTGTAGGCTTAAATTCATAGCCTAGACCTACAATGTTTTCAACCTTTGCATCAATAGCTGCGTGGTTAGCAAATGAGGTATCGTAAAAGTTTGCTAGTTCGTATAGGTTCCATGGTGGAGTAATAACGTCAAAGATACCGTAACCATTACGGTAAACTCTTCCAGGATTAATCTCCTTAGAGTATGCCCCATTAATTCCACGATTAACAGCAAGAGCACTGTCTTGGTATAGTGGGTTGTTTAGGTCTACGTTGTTATATCCAACTGTAGTATCTACTGAGTAATCAGCCTTTTCAATGCGGTCTGAGCGACGCTTAAAGTTCTTCTCTAGACCAGCCAACCCTTTTAGGTTGTCCCAACTCTTTGAGAATGGGTCCTGGTCTTTAAATGTGTTTGACTCTTGCTCTGCATCTGGCAGGCCTAGGTCTCTAATTAGGTAATCTTCTGACATCAATCGTCACTTCCATACATAGCAATTGTATCCTTGGCTGCCTGGACAGCTCCTAGGTCATTTAGATTTGGAATTAGCCCCTGCTTCATACGATCTAGCTGCTCGCTATACTCTTCGTCAGAGATTCTACCCATACCTGCATAGAACTCGTATGATCCATCGCCTTGGCCAAGTGCCTTAGCCTCTTGCTCTAGCTTACGAATCTGAAGTGCGTCACCCCTATGGGACGGAACGTTTAATACGTTGCCATTACCATCTGTAAAAGGCTTGCCGTTAGCCTTCTTCCAAATGTAGATTCCCCAGTCATAGTTCTTATCCAAAACTGTAAGCTTTGATTCTCCAACTTGACCAGGTACTCTAAATTTTTCAGCATTCATAACCACTAGTATACCATATTAAACGGCACTCAGTGTTTGCGACTGCCACGAAACTTCGTTATAGAAACCATATTGCTCATCGACTAGCGACAAACTCTTACTATCTGTAAAGATTAGCCTATTTGTTCCAGTATAAATCTTATAAATGGTTCCTGGATCAATAGCTTTACGCTCAACAGTCACAGTCATCATGACATCTCTCCATGTAAATGCCTTCCAGTAATCCCAGATTAGTGGATCTACATCAAGAGCAACCGCACTCCATGGTCTAGTCTTAGAGCTTTGCTGCTCTTGAGAGGCTGTATATTGATAGTGAGAGATATTTGTTATGGACAATGGCCCTGTGATTCTGAATGCACCAGACATACCCCCAAAATCTGGCTTACTGCCTAACTGTAGACCTAGAGCATACCATTCTTTTGTATTTATTAGTGTCTTACTTGTCAGACTTCCATTAAGGAACATCTCTAGCTCTGGCTGCAGAAGCCCTGTTGCTGTATCTATAGCATAGATTCTTCCACGATCTCTCTTTGGATCATTAGCTACTAGATAAAACTTTATTTGAGCATCTGAAGCCTGCAGCTCAAAGACCTCTACTGGAGCTTCTGGGAATATCTGATCTTCAAATCTAATAAACATTTGCATAGCTCCAACCTTATAGGTTTGAGACTTACCAATGTTAATTGGCATTGTCAGCCCACGGCTAAGACCTATCTTCTGGTCACCTCGTAGTCTAAACCCACTCTGCCTTGATAGGTATAGGAATGGAGTAGTTTCTTTAGATATACGGAATGGATTCTGCTTCTTGTAGTCCATATAGACTCCAAGCCTTGTGTATGGCCTTACAGGAATTCCAAACCTAGTGCCCAAGCTGTGACCGTTTACGTCGTCTAAGGCCAATGAGGATAGATGAAGCTTCTTTATCTTGATAGGATTAGAGACTGTTCCTCGTCCCTTAATTTCTATAGATACTGCTATAGACAATGTCTGTACATCTACACCCGTCGGTGGATAGATGATGGAGCCATTTACTACCTCGTATCTAGTCTTTGCCCATCCAGTACCAGGAGATACAACACCATTACTTGCTGCTGGAGCAGTAGCAATAAAGGCAGAGTTTTGCTTGTTTGCAGAATAGTTTAGAGACTCAAATGTTACGTAGGTCCTGACTGATGAGCTAAAGGTGTTATAGGCTGTAACAGATATAGTTTCTCCAAGAGCATCTACGTAGTCAGTCAGAATAAAATCTTCTGGCTCTGGATATCCAATGTTCAACTGCAGCAAGTCTATGGAATAATACTTCTTTCCATCTGGATCTGACACATACTTTGAAAAGTAGCTTAGCGGAATGTACTCTTTCCAAGAAGATGCTGATCTGATGTCTAGCTTAAAACCAGATAGAGTATCCTTCAACATTAGGCCATAACTAGGAGTTTTACCTGATAGATCTGCATCATGAATGGCTGTGCCATCGGAGGAGAAATAGCTCTTTAGCTCATACAAATTGTTGTCACTACAGAATCCAACATCAAGGATGTTCCCTGCAAAGGTGTTATTAAATCCAATGTTTCCACCTAGCAACATCTTTAGAGAATTTCTATTTCCAAAGAATGCCTGAAGGTTGTATCCATAGGCCTTTACGAAAGCATCAAGGCTAAATCCTACGGTAAATGGTGTTGTGTCTACGGTATGTCTTGCTTCTATTACTTCTGTTGTTACGTTATTGTAATATATCTCATACTTTACTGTATCGTTTACAATCGATGCCTCAAAATAATTTGGGCTGATGTTGCTATAAATCTTAAATAGAGTCTGCTTCTCTGCAGAAAGAGTTGGCTGCTGAAGTGTAAGGTAGAATGCATGAAGGTCTTGGCTCAAGACATTGAAGTCTTCAAATAGCAAATATCCACCTACTGGATCCCAAGTGCTATTAGGTTTTAGAGATATGAAGTAGTCGTTACTTGTTTGAGCATCTTTGAGATCTGAATACCACTCGTCTTCTGTTCTATTATTGAATTTTACAATTGGTAGATTTTGTAGTGGTGTTGAGATTGACTTACCGTCTACTTTTAGGTTTTCAATAATTCCAACCTCCCAGGCCCCTAGGTCTGGATAGCTATAGTTATTGGCATAGTTTGCAAACTGGTAATCTGGAACTATGGACGTAGTGCTATAGGATGCATTAATGTTATTGGGAAACTCTACTCCTTGGCCATACACAAATCTTCTTTTTGCGACAGCCTCTGGTACTGCATATGGATAGATGGCAATTGCGTCTATCTGAATTGGATAGATTTCTTCTGGAGCATAAAAGCCTATCCAGTCTTGATCTTTCCCAGTAGTTGGATTTACCTTTGGCAGAAAAGTGAGATCTTCTGTTTTATAAAACATAGAGATGACCTCTTCTCCATTGATAAGCAGCGATGCTGAGTCACTAGAGATTCTTATATCTATAAGCATTGGGCGACCCCATTCGCTTACAAAGTATGACTTTGACACATTATTAATTTTTAAGGATAAGAATTCTCCATCAACATACAAACCGTCGTCAGAGTTGATTGGACCGATTATTCTTCTTGCAATGTACCTCTCTTGTCCATATGGAGAAGATCCATTGTTTACCCTTATCCAGGCCTCTAGAGTTCTATCTTGGTATTGTCCAGATTCCCCTAAAAACCCTAAAGCTGGTACTATCAAGGATGGTCTGAGAGTTGCAACGTCGTCTACATAAACATAGTTTGGAACCAGAGTTGTTGAACTAGTAGACCCGTAGACTAGTGGGACTCCAAAATTTCTTGCACGAAGATAGTTTTTCTCTACCAGGTAGTACCCTGACTCTTCTGAAATGCTGTATCGACTTGCAACTACAGCTTTTGTTTCTGGCAAATCTATTGATGCTGGTAATGTCTGTGGTGTCTGTCCTAAAGATGTTCTATGAAACTCTTCAGAATTTCTTCCAATAGATAGACCATTGATCTGAAATCTATATGTTGCCCCAGGAGTCTCAGACTTATCATAGTTTACTTTTATTATAATCTTAAAATTTGATGATATGTAGGGAAGGCTGTCAAAGGTGTGTGAGGCAAAGGTCCAGGCATTATGGGTAACCACAGCAATTGTATAAAGGTCGTCTACCTCTATAGAGTCTGTATATCTAACTCCTAGCTCTATGCTTGTAATACTAGCTGATTGAGAAAGAAAGTTTGTGGCTATAGAGAATGTTTCGTTATAGTTTCCTATTGAATTTAATGGAGCAATGTCTTTGCTAACCATTGTAACTGTTCCTGTTGAATTTACCCCAGGGTCGTCGCCGTCTATTCTAAGCAGAATGCTATCTTCAAATTCTCCAAAGTCATTGACAACAAATGCTGTTCCGCCAGTAATTGTCCACATAGCAGGATTTGTCATATCCCGATCTGACTCGGCAATCAATGATGCGTAGTCTGCTCCATCATCTAGTGGCCAGATGGCTATTGGGTGTTCGCTAAAGATCTTTTCAGCATATAGGTTAGATGAAGTTGACATGATAGTCTATTTTACCACATTAAGGTTTATATAAATAGAAATACCCTGCCAACTTAATGACAGGGCATTCTAGATTGATCTATTTTTTATGATCCAATAAGTGCGGTTATATGATAATCCACATTTATGTCACTATGAATGGCTGTAATCATTAGCTTGGTGGTGTAGTTTCCAGCTGTTCCAGTAACCGTTGCAGTAACGCTGAACAGATCATTGTTAGTTACAACATTCCCATACTCAGTGATAGCAACATTTCCAGCTCCGTCTGACAGTACAAGAATTTTTGTAAGCTCTAGGTTTCCTGGTGCCGTTAAAGACTTTGCCTTAATCAGTACTTCGGATGCATCGTACATCCCTGAACCTAGAGTTATCAGCTCTGTTGCCCCATCGGAAGTATAGATTGATGAAGAATTAGCATATATGTGAGCACTACTTGAGATCTTTAGTTTAGATACCAATGGCTGGCTAGCCAACTTTAGTTGGCCGCCTACAACTGTGTGGTTACTATCTGTAGAGAGTATGAACTGGTTTCCAAGTTGTGATGCTGGTACATCTCCGCCTGCATCTAGAGTTGCCACTCCGTCATTTGAGCCCTTAGCGGTTAGTGGAATATACTCATCTAGCTGCCCAGGCAAATCTGCAACATTTACAAAGTTTGCATCTACATAAGTAGTATCTGCCTTGGTAGCAATCATGTTGCTTACTGTTGTAGCGTAGTTTGCGTCATCACCGATAGCTGCTGCAAGCTCATTTAGAGTATCTAGAAGCTCTGGGGCAGCTCCAACTAGGTCAGAAACTTTACCATCGGTGTATAGGTTAGCTGAGGCTAGTGCTGCATTTGCCTTTGTAGTTGCATCATCTGCAGCATTTGCTATTGCAGTAGCTTTTGCAGTTGCAATGTCATTAGCTACAGCTGCCTGTGCACGTTCATCTGTAAAGTATAGATTTGTTGCACCCTCTTCAATGTCATCGGTATCTAGAGCATTTATTGAGCTTGTGGTAAATGCATTTGCATTTGACTCTGCAGTAGCAGCTGAGCCAGCTGGGTCATACCATGCATCAACAACATTTCTGTTTAGCCCAAGACCGTTATCACTTATGTTGACTTGAAGCGGACCACCTGCAGAGAGATATAGATCTAGCTCGCCAGTCGAAGAGTTGTATGTTAACGGACCACTAGCATCTACAGATATTGCATTACGTGCACGTTCGGTAGTGAAGTATAGATTTGCACCTTCTACTAGGTCTGATGTAGTTGAATCTGCAAAACCATTCTCAGCTACAAAGCTAATTGTTCCAGATACGTTGTCATAAGTTACTTGGATGTTTGTCTGAGTACCGCCAGTAATAGCGTCCTCTGTAATAATGCTTGAGCCATTGATTGTACCTGTTGCACCTTCAACGACAAGTCCAGACTTAATTCTAAAGTCTTTATTTACTGTTGCCATGGGTTTATCTCCTTATTTTATGCCTTGAGACCGACACGAGCAAATCGTGCGGTAACAGGCTTAACTGCAGGGTTTGGAATAATGCTAAGTATCAGAGCATCTCCATTCCTTGAGACATCAACGGTTCCAATATCCCCATCATTGTCTATCACTCCATACTCGCTGATATTGATATTATCTCTATCAATTAGTATAGAAAATTCGGTGGCATAGAACTTATTGTCCCCATCTGTAGTCTTAGAGAGAGACACCATATACTTCACTAGCCTCCACTCTGAGGCAACTAGCGTTTCTAGGATAGTAACATTCTCAATACCAGTAACTGTGTGATCGTTATTACCGTTCGAACCTAGGTCAGTAGAGTTAGAGGCAAGGGTATCGATCATGTTCATATAGTCTTGTTCTACAGGGCGATCTCCTCGCTGGAACTTGGACTTTACGTCTGATATTGAAATTTTAGCCATAGGCCAATTATACCATTATTTAAGATTTGTAATAATATAGATTGTCTTTAAGCCTAGTGTTTTGTGGATCTAGAGATAAAGCTAGTTCTCCATACTTATGTGCCTGATCTTTCATTCCCAAATGCCACGCAGAAATTGCTGCTAAGTCATATGGCAGAGCACCCCATGCAAAATCTTCGCATAGATAGTCTAAAGGCTTTACGTCTATGGCTATTGCATCGATAGCGAACTCATAGCAATCTGTCCAATTCTTTTCAGCGTACATGAGCTGGGCCATCTCAACAATAGCCTCACGTCTTCCTGGATCTTCAGCCATGGCCTTTTGAAGATATTCAAACGCATTTGCTGGATCGCACTTTGCTAAATATCTGTAGGATGCTGCTCTCTCTGGTGCCCAAGAAGCCGTAGGAAGGCTTAGGTGGCGTTTAAACTCTTTTTTGGCTAATTCATATTCCCTATAAAAGAAAAGCTCTCTAGCGTAGTAGTAGGCGTTTCTATCATCTAGTGGATCTTCTTTAACCGATAACTCTAAAAGTGGAAAGTACTGGCTACGAGGTTTTGATAAGTCTGGGTAATGATGAATTTCTAGGTTACACCACCCCTGCTTTTCTTCTAGCCTGTCAGTAATCAGCACTTCATGGACTGGGTGCTTCCATCGATAACCGTGGCGAAGATGAATTTTATCTCCACCGTACTGTAGTCCTGGAATGCCATCTGATTTCCAAGACCAGGTATATTGATATCTGGGTCTTGTAATACCTAAAGAAAACATCTTCTCTAGCTCGTTTCTCCAGCCAGGAATCAAAACCTCATCCATGTCTAAAGCAATACAGTAGTCTATGTCTGCAGGGAGTGATGCTAACGCTGCATTTCTAGCATCATCAAATCTCCATGGACTAATTGATAAATCTATAACCTTAACATTATTTTTCTTAGCTATAGACTTTGTCTTATCTGTAGAGCCAGTATCAGCAATCAGAATATAGTCAGCGTCAGATGCTGACGATGCCCAACGCTCAATAAACTGTTCTTCATTTAGGGCTATTGTATATACTGCAATCTTCATAGTATTTTATATTGTATGTTCGCTAGTGTCATTCTGTCAATAGCTATCTTTGTTTGATCGCTAGATATGTCATTTGATATTGCCATACGTCCTAGCCTTGCTGCAGTTTGAGCAACTACCCCAGATCCACCGAATGGGTCTAGAACTACATGATTGCCCTTAGAAAACATCTTTATAAGTCTCTCTGGAATCTGCTCATTCATTGAATCTAAAACAAAGTGTCCATCCTTATCTAGGACTGTGTCTATTGGACTACTCAAATTATTTTCTGGTAGATCCCATACGGGATTATTATATTTCTTCACTTCGAATGGATTAAAGTATTGAGCTATACCCTTTTGAAAATGATGCCAAGTTGTTATCTGATTTATAGCAATTTTTTCCTGGGAATCTACACCATTTGCATAGTCAAAAGAGTTCTGAACAATAAAATCTACATATTTTAGCTTAGTCTTATTAATGACCATAGAAACGTAGTCTGTGTCAAAGCCGTCCTGCTTACCGTTGGCAATCCAAATACTTCCAGTTGGCTTTAAAACTCTTTCCATCTCTTTAGTTGCTTGCAGCATTAGCTTCAGCATCTTTTTCTTATCTTGAGAAGCGTTGATCTGGGCATTACTATTTCTCTTAGAGTATCGATCAACACTTGCCCCCAAGTATGGTGGATGAGTTATTATTAGGTCTACACTACTAGTTGCAACTTTTAACTTTGTAGCATCTCCAGTAATTAAAAGTACACTACTCATCTAGTGGCTTCTTAAATGAAACGCTATCCTCATCAAATGCTTCCCACTTATGCTCTGGGCATGACGCATTTGGAAGTCTTGTCTTTGCATCCATAATGCATCCACACTTCTTGCATTGGTTGGTAAGCTCTATAAAGAATTCACAACTTCTGCAGATTGCCATACGTTCTTTCTGAAGGCTTTCTGAAACTCTACCAATATTTTTGTTGAATAGGTCCCAAGGTCTTGCTGGTCTATCTTTAGCACTCATTATTGATATTTCTTCCTTTCCCAAAAATTTTTCTTGTAGAACCCAAAAGGTGGCTGCAAGAACCTGTACTGCTGCCCATAAACATATGACTTGCCAGTATCGATTACCTTGCTTACCCATGTTTCTCTCTTGAAAGGTATCAGCTGAATAATTGGGGTTCCAGCTGGAATAGTTCCTTCAAAATCTTTTTTCATAACAAATGGAAAGTTTACTGGAACTGGGTGCTTGTCACAATCAACTACTCCAGAAAAAGATTTGAATGGTAGGTCTTCTCTGTTTAGTGGGTGCACAAATAGAACGCTGTAGCCTCTTGGAGTTTTTATATACCAGTTGTTAATCCACTTGTGTGGCTGCTCGTCAAAAGAGTCACCGATGTCTATTCCATATACTTGACTTTTGTGGTGATCGCTATTGATTGACACAATCGCCTGAGTGAGGATCTTGTTTTCATCCTTGTTCCAACTTACGTCTGCGGTAAGTGGAATAATGTACCCTGATGAGTAGGCATCTATAAATGGGACACACTTCTTTACGCTCATGATACCGTCATTTATATTGGACATATTTTTAAACCATTTAGGGATAAAGGCTACAGATGGCTTTGGCTTCTGAATGTCTATCTGTGTGTCTATTGAGTAAAACTTAATTAACTTCTTCATTATTTTCTTCTACATTCCTGAGCACTCCATCCACAACCTTTGTTTTCCCAAGGACTGGATACATTACATTTGGATCAAACTCTATAAACTCTGGCTCACTTAGTAGTAGGGCAGCGAGTCTATTCTGAGCTCTAACTACCTCCTGTACTGTGCCATCTAGAACTATAGCTATATGATTGATTTCTATTCCAGATGGCTGGTGATTTATTTCATGATCTATGACACTCTTTTTAGCAGATGGAATTTTTGACTCTAGATACTTTCTAAAAGTTTCTAGCAGACCTTGCGGCTTATGAGAACTTACGTCTAGTCTGACAATCGTCTTCTTGTTATTTCCTCTAAATACCTTTTTCATTAGTTGTAGTCCTTTCTGTGCCACATAGACTTTTTATATAGTGTGTCTTTCCCTCTAGCAATCTTCCCTAGCTGCTCACTTTCACCCTTTTGAGAAGTATCATTCTGAATCATTTTCCAAGAAGCTCTCTTAATTGGGATCAGCTGTGCGTATGGTGTTCCTGCTGGAATTGTTCCTGTAAACCCTTCCTTTAGAAAGAATGGAACATTTCCTGCTCCCCAAAATTCATCGGCATCCATGATTGCAGAGACTGTGGTAAAAGGCAAATCAAATCTGTTTAGTGGATGCGTGAACAATAGGCTCCATCCCCTTGGTGTTTTTGTTGTCCAGAAACCAGCCCAGACTAGATGGGTATCTAGGTGACCAGCTGGTCTTGGCATAGTGTGCCCAAGTTCATCTGGGCGTACACCAATAAAACCAGAAAGATCTGAAGGACCATTCCACTTAAAGTCAATGGTTCCATCATCCTTCTTTATAACATAGATGTCAAAAGGTGTTGTAAGAACATATCCAGAGACTAGTGAGTCCATGTATGGCATACACTTCTTTAAGCCTGCCTGCTCTTCTGGAGAATCTCCTGTTTTATAAGTGCTCTCTGCATCCTTATACCATTGTGGAATGACCCACTTTACTGGTACTGGCTTTCCAAGCCCCTCATATTTTTTCTCTGAAAAAAACTTAATAAATTTCATACCTAATCCATCTCTATTTATTATAGTTTAGCATAAACTTTAATTTTTAGAGATAGAGACAGAGTCTATTGAGTATCCTTGGTTGTAAGAAGAAGGCTTTATTGACACACCAAACTCAGTCTCAATGATTGCCCCTGATGGAGAATAAACGATGTCTGATCCTATCTGATTTGATAAGCTTGCATCAGAATATGCCTGAATTGTTAGCTGAGTTCCAGATGTTTTTACTCTTAGAGAATTTGCTGCTGAAGATATTGCCCAACTAGCTACTTCAGATATTGTATTAGATACAGATTTTATAATTCTAATATATGCTGGGTATGTAGTAACACAGTTGCAGTTATATGCAGATGAACTGGAGCAATATGTGTACGTGTTACACGTTAGATTTGAGGCATTGTAATTTCCAGTACAGTTTGTTCCTGCTGGGACGTATGGGAATGTGTAATAGTAATAGTTAGTTGCACAGTTTGTTGAGTTATATGCGTTACAATAGTTATATTTAGCATTTCTTGAAGCACAGTTTGAGCTATTGCAAAAAGAGTAGGACTGCAATGATGGAAAACCACCATAGGCTGAGTTCCACTGATTGCAGTTTGAGCTATTGTAGTAGTAGTTAGCACAAGCAGTAGCATAGGCATCGCAGCTATAACATGTTTGACATGTTGTACTAGACTCCTGATCTACACCAACTGCCCACCAGTTTCCAGAATCTGTAACCCATAAGGCAGCTGATGCACCTTGAGATATTCCAGATAGTTCAATCTTAACGTCAGAGTATGGCATCTCTATTGTTGACATGGGGTAGTTACTTGAATCCCCCTGAGCTTTAGACCCAGAAATTGAGAATAGTCCACGAACTGATTTCCAAAGGCTTCCATCTGAAGCTGGATTTATTGTTGACTGGTTTACCCTGTTGAAATTATCAAAAAATGATTTTCTAACTGATGACTGTCCATCTCTAAATATATCTTTGAATGCCATTATAGTGTCAAGTCTCCATTCATAACCCAAACATTAGATGCTCTCTTAGTAAGAGTAGCCATTGACCACTGTGCTCGTGTCTTGTTTCCTGGAGTATAATTAAAGGTTACCGATGGCCCAGTTACTGTTACCTGGCCAGATCCAGTCTGAAGAATTGTTATTGTAGATCCAATTGGAAAGTTAACCGATGACTCTGCTGGAATTGTTAGGGATATTGGTGATGCATTGTTTAGCTCAACACACTTATCCTTATCTGATAGCTGCAAAGTATATGCTGTTGATGTTTGCTGAACAAAGCCTACAAGAGCTGGGGCATCTACACCTGCTGGGCCAGTAGGCCCTGTTGGTCCTGGTTCACCAGCAATGCCAGCTGGTCCTGTTGGACCAGTAGGACCAGGAACTGTACTGTCTAACCCTGAAACTCCTTGAGGTCCAGTTGGGCCTGTAGGTCCAACCTCTCCTTGTGGACCTGTAGGTCCTGCTGGACCAGTGTCACCAATGTCACCAGTTCTAGCAAAAGTTAGGTACAGGTGTCCACCAGTTGTGTGTCCAGTAGTTGATGGTCCAGATAGATGTGCAATTGGAACAGTGAAGTATTGACTTGTAGAGTTCTCTGTATGTGCTCCAACAATTGCAAACATGATCGGATCAAAGGTTGGTGGGAATGACTCATCGGACACAGTGAAGTGTCCTTTTATAGTAGACGTTGAATCATCAATTGTTTGGAGGTATCCATAAGCTGAATCACCATTATCGTCAGTGTAGTTAATATACATTTCAGTAGCTAGACTTAGATCAGAGTTATTAAACTCTACGAACCCAGCTGATGGTGGTGTTGCTGTTGTATCTGATGAGAATTGGTAATCAAGGAATATGCCGCCAAAATCCCCTTTTGGTCCAGTAGGTCCTGTAGGACCAGTAGGTCCAGGAATTGTGCTATCTAGTCCAGGAAGGCCTTGAGGTCCAGTTGGGCCAGTAGGTCCATCTAATCCAACATACCCATCTGCACCTGCTGGGCCAGTAGGCCCTGTTGGACCAGCTAGGCCTTGTAGTCCTTGAGGTCCTGTAGGCCCAGCTATTCCTTGAGGACCCTCTGGTCCTTGTGGACCAGTTGCACCCATAGATCCTGTAGAGCCTGTAAGACCCTGCGGTCCAGTCGGTCCTGTTGGCCCCTCTAGTCCCTGAGATCCAATATTGCCTTGTAGTCCTTGAGGACCAGTTGGTCCAGTAGGTCCAATCTGCCCTTGGGGACCTGTTGGGCCAGTATCACCAATTGGGCCATCTAGACCTTGTAATCCCTGAATCCCTTGTGGCCCTGTAGGCCCAGTTGCACCATCTAGGCCTGCTGGTCCTTGTGGACCTACAATCTGGCCTACATTTGTCCAGGTAGTGCTTTCCCAGACATATAGATCTCCATCTGCTTCTACAATATATGCTTCATTTTGCATAGCTGATGCAGGAAGATCTTGAATCGTTAGAACTGTACCCTGAAAATTTATAGATGTACCTTGAGGTCCTGTGGGACCTTGTGGTCCTGTGGGACCTTCCAGTTCTGCAATCCACTGTGCTTCTGTGCCAACGTATCCAAACTGTACGGCAACCTCGTATGCTGTCTTACCGTCTGCTCCATCAAGTCCTTGTGGACCCTGATCTCCTTGAGGACCAGTTGGCCCTTGAGGACCAGTCGGTCCTAGTCCTGCTGAAGCAATTCTCCAAACAAAACCGTCCCATCTCCAAACACGAGAATCTACGATAAACTCATCGTTTATCTGTGGGGTATCTGGAAAGTTAATAGAAGTCATAGTATTTCAATTATACCAGTTTTATCTATTTTATTTGATTAGTATTAGGATAACTGGTCATCTACTGCTGGCATAATCCATGACCAAGATTCTTCATCAAAGCCTAGATTGCCTTCTGGCTCTACTGGCCTAAAGTTTGTTCCATCAAAGGTATCTCCAATGCCTGCATACTTTTTACCGAAGTTAGCGTTGTAGGATGTTTGTACCCAAGTACCTTGTAGGCCTAGGTCGTTTATATATTGCTGACCATATGTTTCATGTTCGTTATCTATTACGATAACAGTTGTTACAATGCCGTTTTCAATTTTTGCAAAATGTGCCATTATAGTGCGCTCCAATACTTGACAATTGCTATTCCAGATCCACCCGACATACCATTTTTATATGCAGACCCTTGTCCTGCATATCCAGCACCACCGCCACTTCCAGTGTTAGCAGCTCCAGAAACACCGCTTCCGTACATCCAGCCACCTCTACCACCTCCAGATGATCCAGAGCCTGCTGGACTTAAATTGTTGTTGTAGGCGTTTCCTCCGCCTCCGCCTCCGCCATAACCATTTAGCCCTGGCATCCCACTTGTAGGAGCCTGATATGGTGTCCATACGGTAACCCCTCCGCCGCCGCCAGATCCTCCCTGATTTGAGCTAGAGCCACCATTTGATGAGCCATTACCAAGTCCACCAGATCCTCCTGTGGCCGTTAGTAGGGCTCCAAATGATGAGCTTGAACCTGAGTAGCCCGTTCCAGACGTTGTCATAGTACTGCCTCCAGCACCAATTGTTATAAGATATGCTGAACCAGGATTTACAGATAGTACATCGTATGTTGCTGACCCTGCTCCACCTCCTGGACCTACGCTTCCATTTCCGTCGTAACATCCGCCACCACCACCGCCGCCGCATAGAATAATTTCAATTTCTGAAACATCGGCAGGGGTTGTCCAATATTGAGAACTCTTAAATATCTTAGTTTTTTGAACTTTTCCAGAAGCTCCTAGGCTCTTATAACTAATAGGCATTATCCCATTCTCCATCCATAAGTTGATCCAGTGTAAATAAATGTTGCTGCAAACCCATTTGAGTCCAATATTGCGTTATCAGATAGGCCGTTGATCTTGTTGCCATTTCTTAGAATAGTAACTGGATTTGTTGTTCCATAATTTGCAGCATCAAAAATCTGAACCTCATCCCCCAGCCTAGGGGCAGGTGGCAAACTAAGAGAATAAGCTGACTCATTAGTTGGTATAAAGTGCTTTCCAACTGATAAGACATCTCCGCTTGTTGGAATTGCTGGAGTTGAAGACAAAGACTTTAGTTGAACAAAATCTTCTGGAGACAAGGTGACAGATATATTTCTTGTCCTATATGCATTTGCACCAAAAACATCAAGAGTGCTAAGCTGTGAAAGCACAGTTGGGTTATCTGTAGTAACTACTAGCTGGCTATTTAATAGAGTAAAAGATACAACTGTTACTGGCTCGTCCAAGACCTCTGTTCCAGACTGCAGCACAATCCTGACTAGATCTCCTGCAGCAAAAGAGTCTGCAACAAACGGTGTGCCCCAGCTAGAAAAGCTAATTGTAATCTGGTTACCGTTGGTTGATTGATATGCAGACACCAGATATTCCGTCATAAACTCTTCCATGGAAAAGCTAGCATTAATTGTTGGATTTGTAATTGTTGGAGCGTTTGACACCAGATACGTTTCTGAATCTACTGACCCATCAGCCTTGAGAAATTGTTCTGAAGTTCCCCCAGTTTTTGCTATAGAGGCTGCTGTAAAATCTCCATTAGGGGATACGCTAGCTAAGATTGTATCTGAGTCATCCGCCCAGTTTTGCAGATTTTCTGTTTGTCCATTTGCACCATGAACTAGCAGCCCTACTGTATCTGATGGTGCATAAATCTTGGTTGGTCTGTATGCAATAATTTCAGTTTTTGACATTTCAAGACTTTTTGATACTGACCAGTCATCTGATGCCTGTCTAAAAGCTATACTTGTTGGCTGGACCTGTAGCTCTCCATAACCAGCATAGTCGTCTCCACTAGAAAGTGTTGCCCATGGTGAACCAGAAACCCGTAGCGCACTATACTTAGTATTGGAGCTATTTGAGTATGCCAGACTATGCTCACCAGAGGTATTGTCACTACGAACATCTGACGTAATACTACCGTCAGATTTTATCTGAGTAGTAATATAGTTTTTTCCATATAGATGCCATGTCTGTAAGGGATCAGTTTGGTCTGGTTGGGCTTCAACGGCAATTGGAGTTTGATTATCTCCATACGGAGATGAAAAAATATTTGGACCAAGGAACGTTTGCTCTACAGCACCAGATATTAGTTTTGCATAGTTTTCATCAGCAATTCCAAGAATCGCTGCGGAGGCAGTTCCAGTATTTATGATATTACCAGTTACTGATACGACACCAGATGAACCATCTGTCCCGTCTGCACCAGCAGGTCCTGTAGGACCTAGTGCTCCAGTAGTCTCTATCCAGAAGCCATCATAGTACATAAAAGTTGCACCAGTTGTTGTGTCAAACCATGCTGTATTGTTTTCTGGATTTGCTGGAGGCGTGTCTGAAGCAATGTATGATCCTGCAGGACCTTCTGGTCCTGGGATAAGTGAGATATTGTCTACATAATCCTTTGTGGCTGCATGTGAGGCATCTGTAGGCGTTGGAACTGTTACGGGGGCACCAAATGTACCGCCACCAGCTACGCTGAGGCCGTTCTTGACTCTAAAGTCTTTATTCTCCGTAGACAATGTTTAGCTCTCCTAATAGTATAATTATACCATTTTATAAAATATAGTTGTTGAAACCAATAATGGCTATTCCAACTGGTGGGGCGTTAGTTGCAGAATATGATGGAACACCAATATTTGTAATTTTAACTCTGAATGGTAGTGTTTGGGTTACCTTCACCGTTCCAGACTTAAACAGTATTTTTGATATCAGGGAGTTTGAAGCTGCTATGCTTTTTAGTTTTCCTACTGGTCTATCTGAAATAACTGCTTTTGCCATTAGCCAGTAACACTCTCAAGGACATTCATGCTTCCCTGAGTTACTGTCCATACAATTGAGTTCTCTGCATATGATAGCTGGATATCAAAGATATCTCCAGTTTCAAGGAGTGCTGACTGGGTAGAGGTTAGATTGACTGTAAATTCTCCTGGAAGATCGTCTGGATCTGCCACTGGGTTTAGGGTCAGTACGAGTGTAGCGTCACTAGTAATTACCCCAGCATTTGCTGCTGAGTTTGGACGCTTAATCTCCATAGAGATTGTCCAGTCTGGAATATTTAGAGGAAGCTTTGCATCGTCAGTTACGTATACCTTAAATGAGGCTGTGTCTCCACGGACTACCGTCCATACCGTTCTTGGTGGGGTATTTCCAACGTTATACCCTGCTGATGATCCTCTTGAAGTTGCCATATCTTAAATTATACCATAATAAAATAACCCAAAATAGCCGAAATAATGCTATAATTGTATACGACTTCCCCTCAAGGGAAGTTTTTGTTCTAAGGAGGACAAATGATTAAACAAAGTGACAACAATGTTGAAATCCTAACTAACTCTCAACAACAGACATATTTATTGCTATCGCACTAATAAAAATATTGTCGCCAAGGTATTAGAAGTTAATACCGTAACAACGAAAAGAATAAAAAGGAGGTAGCAATGAATCGCAAGAAAATTGCTGCAATAGTTCTATTTGGGCTAGTACTAAACACATGTGCATCACCTGCTATTGGAGAAATGAATAGTTACGTTTCTACAAATACCGCAGAAAAAACCACACTAACTGATGCTATGAAAAAACATAAAGCCGAGCAAGAGTTGCTTTTGGCAAAGGCAGCTGAAGCTGCAAGATTACAAAATAATACAGATCTAGTAAAAAGTGCAATAAACGAACTAGAGAATCATGTTGGGAAAACCTGGTATGTATTCTCTGGATCAACTCCTAGTGGCTGGGACTGTTCAGGGCTTACAAGGTGGTTCTATGAACAGATTGGAATTAGCATTGAGCATAGAGCATCTCTACAAGATAAGACTGGACTAGAAACAAAAGCTCCAAAGCCTGGAGACATAGTCGTTTTTACGTACAAGAAATCTTCTGAGGCATACCATGTAGGAATTTACATCGGAAATGGGAAAATGATCCATGCTCCTAAGATTGGACATGTTACTAGAGTTGAAGATATCTCTACCTTTGGTGGTAGTTACTCTAAAGTGAGTTATCGAAAACTAATAGATACAATCTAAAAAGATACCCCCAGTTATTTACTGGGGGTTTTCTTTTAAACTAGATATTCGATATATCTATCCAACTAGTTCCGTTAAATCGCTTCATAACTTTTAGATTTACCCAAGATGTTCCATTAAACCTTTTACCTACAACAAGAGTTGTAGATGTTCCAGATCCAGTCATTCGCTTTCCTGCAGGGTAAATTGTAAGACTTAGTTCATTAGTATCAGTCGTAAATCCATTATTAGATGCTCTGACCTTGAATGTATAATATCCTATTTGTGGTGGGATACCGGAGATCTGGCCTGATGAGTTTATGGATAGCCAGCTTGTAGGGTCAAGTCCAGGCCCAGATGAGATTATTGAATAACTTGTAACTGGGCTAGCAGTTACAGTTCTATCTGGGTTGGTGCTAATATTTTTAGCAAGAGTTCCAGTATTTGTTATTGACTGATCCGAGAATGATGGAGATCCTGCATTCCAAACAGCATATAGTGTTTGAGACCCACTACTGTTATTTAAGTTTATAGAAATTGATGCTCCAGGATAATAGTCAACGGTATTATCTTGACTCGTTGACCATCCACCAAATATATAACCAGATGGTGGAGTAAAATTACTTGATCCTACAGTAATAGATGTTGCTGGATAGTAAACTGTAGAGCCAGATGTTGATCCAGAGCCAGAAATACTTCCGTTACTAGGACTATAAGAAATGTCATAGTAGTTTGCTGCCCACTGAGCGTAAAGGGTTATGTTTCCAGAAAAGGAATATCCTGGATAGTACCAGGTTCCTGATCCATTGGATGCAGTATTCCATCCAGTAAAATAATATCCAGTTCTAACAAAACCATTACTAGAAACTGTTCCAGAAGTATTTGGAGGATCTGTGTACGATGTTGAAGATGTCGATCCGCTAGTATTACCATTACCATTGTATGTTGCTGTATACGTGGTACTAGGAATTGGCTCCAATGCTACAGCAACGCTTACCGTTGTGGATAGCAGATATGATGATCCAGTTCCTGCTGCAGTTACAGATACTGTAATGGAATTTCCATTAGATGCAGCATCTGCATCGGACACATACCTATTTAGTGTTCCCCAGACGCTCTGGGTAGTTCCATTTGCAAAGTTATATGCCCAAGTTGTTGAAAGACCTGATTGAACTGGCGTAGTTCCGTAAGTTCCAGATACAGATGATATGCGTCCATCTGGAACGCTAAAATTTCTTGTTCCAGAGTCAGAAAAAGCATTTACAAGCTCTGGCCTTATCTTTGTTGCGTATGCATTAAACGCTACTCTTGTTCCACCGGTAACCCTTGTTGTCGTCACTTCGACAGTTAGGGTATATCCAGCTGTACCAGCACCATTCTCGTTAAAGTTTACAGTATTAGAAAAGAATGCCATCTAAGCTCCTACCAGAACCAGAGGTCGCCGCTGACTGCACCGTCTATGTTTGCTCCAGTAGAACCAACAATTGCTGGATCTGCAATAAAAACTTTTCCACTAAAAGGAACTCTGTCATTGCCAGCTGTAACTGCTGTCTGAGCATTAAAGATTTCTAGACCAGCTCTACCAGTATCTGCGGTAGTTCCTCCAGTACCGCCCTTTGTCAGAGGGACTGAGGTATTTAGATTGTTTGGATGAATAGACGAGGCTCCAGAAGTTTGCAATTCTGTTTCAGTGTAATATCTATCATCGTGAGTGTGATTTAGGTCTGCTACTTGCTTCCATGCTGACCACGTTCCTGAAACGTTCTTTGATCTCCAGAACTGTGCTCCAGTAGAATCTACAGACTCCATCTGGTATGTTTGAAAAGTTACACCCTCCGCAGATACAACAGTTAAAAGACCTGCATAGGCTAGTCCACCAACTAGTGGATAGTTTGACGATCCTTCTGATCTAGCGTCTGCTGTGCTAACTTGACTATAAAGACCAGAAGTATTCTTTGTGTTGAGGTTTTCTGCTATGCCTAAGTTTTGTGGGGCATTTGATCCAATACCAGCAATCTGAGTATATAGATCATTGATGTATCCAGCGATAGACTGAGGCTCTACAACACCTTCTGTAGCTGTTCCGTAGTGATAAAGCCTAAGAGCTGCTTGAATATCTGCCACCTCTGAAAGAGATGGGATAAGTGTTGGTCTGGTAGTTCCAATAGATTCAGTCATAGGTTATCACTAACTAAATTATACCACATGGGGATTTAAACATCGGTATCGATACTTATGATCAGGTGGACTTCTTTTTCTCCAGATAGAGGAGCCCAGGTTGATGACGAATACTCTACTCCAGATATTCCTAACGAAAGAGTTCCTGTCTGATTCTCTAGATCAAAGGTTATTGAATCTAGTGGAGACAGTGGTGGATTTGGATATATGTTTGATACCGTTGGGTTAACGCCCATAATGTTGTACTGAATATTCAATACGCTTGCCAGTAGCTGAGTTTTTAGGTTAATCATATCCTGTGGATCTCCACTACTTGAAGCATAAAGAACTTGAAGCCATAGAGGGTCTGGAATACTTATAGGTGGAAGTGGAATAATTGCTGCACCGTTAGTAAATACAACATCTAGGCTACCACCTGGATCTCGTCCAGAGATGTATGGGATAGAGGTTGGAGTAAGTTCAAACTCTTTGTACCACTGAACAGTAGTCTCTTCTGGATTGCTAGCTCTTGGCTCACGGTACTGATAAAAGTCTAAGTACCCTGGGTCAGCAGGATTAAGATTTATACAAATATCATTTAGCTTTACATCTGCAACAATTGGAGTAGTTTTTGCCTGAGTATCTGTATAGCTATAAACAATTAGTGTGTCCTCTGCGTTTGGGTCTCCATTTGACAACAAGAAATGAGTTCCTCTAAGACCTTTCTGGCCAGAGTCTGTAACGACTCTAACTGAATGAGGACCACCAAAAGATGCAGGACCAGTAAAGCTTAGGAGGGTATCTTCTGCAGTTGACACGTTATACCACCGTTACAATTAGGTGAACTGTTCCTGGGCCATCTGGAACGTTTTCCCAGGTAGCACCATTAAGCTGAACAGCTCTAAGTGTCATATTCAAGGTCATCGTGTCTAGATTCATTGAATCTACCTGAATAGATGACGCTGTTGGCAATGAGTTTATAACTGTATGCTGAATATTAAAATTTTCTTTCTGGTAAATTCCAGTAGATGATAGTGGAAGAATGTCAATTAACGGAATAGATATTGGCATTGCTCCACCTGCATAAGCTCCTTCATAGTTGTCAAGGAATGTATTCGGAATAAGTCTTAGAAGCTGCACCCACTGGTATTGTCCATCCCAATTTAGATATTGAAAAAGATAAAGGTAGTCAACGTCATTAGGGTTTAGATTAATAAACATGTCATATGTCTGAACCTTTTGAGTTGGTATATATGTTAGCGGATCGTTTGGATTTCCTGAACCTACAAGAATGTAGCTTCCTCTATCCCCCTTAGAACCAGAAGTAAGTGAGACATTGACCTTCTGTGATCCACCAAGGACATCAATACTGTCTGAGGCTAAAAGAATGTCTACCATTATGCAGTAGTACTTCCTGACGTACCTGCTGGAGCACTAGATCCACCAGCGTTTACAGAAAGAACGGCAAGGCCATATAGGGTAGAAGGCGTTAGTCCAGTAAACGTATAGGTCAGTGTACCTGACGATAGTAATGGTGTAACTGGGATATATGACTCAGGATCTAGTGGCGTTGTTGAGTATGCAACCTGATAGTTTGTAACCTCAGAGCCAGCAGTTGGAGCAGCCCAAGTTATAGTAATGCTGTCTGATGTGCTGGCAGTAACCGTTACGTTGGTAGGAGCATTTGGTGCTGACAAGGCTCCTACAAGAGTTACGTCATTTGTTACAGATATGTTTCCAGTTAGTAGAGTATAAACATAGTCGTATGGGTTTGATGAGTAGCTAATCTGTACGTCATAAACATAAGTTTTTGATGCATCAAGCTTTGCACCTTCAATTGGTGGAATGACACAGGCTACATAATCCTTAGTACCTGCAATAATTGCAATGCCAGTAGCTGTTGGAGTAAGAGATCCTCTTTGCTCAGAGATCGTAAACTTTGCAGTGGAATCAAAGCTAGTCATGTTAAATACAGCACCAGATGAATCCTTTGGGTATACGTTAAACTCAAAGGTATCACCCTTGTAATAGGAAATATTATATGTTCCTGGAAATGCCATTACTTCACCTTCACTTTAAAAGTCTTACCTTGTACACGAACAACTGGGGGAATCCAGCTAGATCCTGTAGAAACTTTAACTACTGCCATTATAGCCCACCACCAGAAACATCTCCAACAACTTTAATGATTCCTACAATAGGAGTCCAGACAGAGTCATTGTATGTAACTTCTAGATCAAAGCTGAGCTCTGCTACTACAGAAGAATAAGAACTACCCCATGTTTGAGTAATCTCTGCTGGAGCAGTAATCTTAACACCAGTAGCAGTAGTAGTTACCTCAAGCTCATCAATAGCATCTTCTTTAGGATCATAGGTGCTTGATGCAAATGTCCAGGTAGAAAAGTCTACAGCTGTTATCTCATCATTCTCTAAGAAATCAACTAAAAGTTCAGCGGTATCACCTCGTACAACAGTCCATTTAACACTGATAGGAATCAATCCGAAATCAGAAGGTGGGCAACAAGATGTAGAAGTAGTCATAATAGCTAATTATACCATTAAATAAAAAGTAAAACCGACACTCTTAGTGGTGGGTATGAGAGACAACTAAGAGTATCGGCTTTGTAAAAGTATACCATATTCTCTGTAATTCTTTGTAGATAATCACAGTTAATATATGTGTAACAAAAACTTAACACAATTGTAACAATTAATATTCAAGAAAATTGTTGTGCTTTGCCGTTTTGTGTGTATAATTTCTATATATATAATAAAGATAAATAAGAGATATATAGATATATAAGATATAACTACTAGCTATATAGCTTTATATATTAAATAATAATAATGGGATTTCAAAGTTCCCAGCGTTCTTGATTCTGACTATTTTTTAGAAATGTAATCTAGCAACACATCATACATGTGATCAATTTTTTTATTCATTTCTTTTCTTAACTGATCAGCTTCTTTTTGTTGATTCTCTAATCTATTTACCTGATCTTTAATTGAGGATCCACCGTTGGGTTTAAGCTCGTGTTTGATTTCATCGAAATAGTGTTTCACTAGCCAGCGGACCCCCAAACCTGCCGAGGTCACGATAGTCGAAATACCTACAACTATACCGACCCAGTTTTCAATTGTCATAATAGTATAATTATAAATGCTTTTTTAATTACTATGTCCGGACATGACAATGTAATGACATAATGCCAATAAAGGCTCGCCGCAAAAGCGGAGCGAAAAATTCGGCGGAATAAGAGACACCACCCACTATCTACAAAACATGTATTAACACAAATACACTATGTAGAAACATGTGGAAGCTATATGCTATTATTGTTCTATGGAAGATAACGAGAATACCTCTGAGAAGCCACAGGATGCCCCAGAATCGATTAAAAGCAAAGATGTGAACTTCCTCTCATTATTTGATCCTAGGGAGCCTAGAAGCGAAGTAGAGCTTCAACAAGCTAGATTAGAAATTTGTAAACAATGTCCCTGGCTAAATCCAATAGGGATGAGATGTCGTCAATGTGGATGTTTTATGACTTTGAAGAGTACTTTACGTCAAGCTAAATGTCCATTAGAGAAATGGTGACAATACATCATTAATTGGATCAAGCAAAGCTTGATTATTCCCCGAAAATTTGATATACTAGTCCATAGATGAAGGAGAGACACATGGATATTAAAGAAATTAACGAACTTAGAAGCACAAAGCCTCACAAAGATCAAGAAAAGCTTACAAATCTTTGGAATGATGGACTTGAGGTTGGAGAAATCTCTAAGCTACTGCATATTTCTGTAAAGCTTGTACATATTAAGCTAAAAGAATATGGTCTAACCTAAAGTGTTTGAAGTAATTGTTTCTTTTTTGTTTGTTATAGGAGTTGTATGGTTGATTTGGTTAAGAAAATAGGAATAGTCATGGCTGCAGCTACCCTCGTTTATTTATGGATGGCTACATTCATGACTATTATTGAAGCTATTGTGTAATTATTTACCGCATGTGCAGTTTTCACAGTTACATTCACCTTTAAACATATACCCCTCCTCTCATGAAAGAATTATATCATGAAGCCATATGGTAAGGCATCTACCTATGTATTTGGTTGTAAATGTTGTTCTATGAGTATTGCTCCTAGACAAGAAGCTAAACGTGAATTAGCTAAGCTTATTGAAGAAGAGCTACACGATCAGTATGTAATCAACGGACAAATTGTTTCTGACCCCCGAATTTTTGTATGTGGAGTTTGTGGAAAGCCAGATAATCCAGATTGTGCCTATGAATGCTAAAAATATATTGCAGCTTGTTAGATTTATTCCCAAAATCTATTATATTTATTAGATTTTCTTAAATCGTTATCGTTTTGTTATATATATAAATCTGAAAAATCTGAAAAATTGCATATTTTGCAAAATCTGAATATTTTTTAGTTGTGTATGATACAGCTTTGGAAGAAAAACACAAGCATTTTCTTAGTGAGCACACTGTTTGGGTAGTGCCCCTAATAATTTGATCACTAGTGCCCCGATCGTAACATAACTGTTACAACTATTTTTTCTTTTTATCGGCGTGTCGCCTTGACTTTGTCATAGATGTATGTTTAGATAGATACATAAGGAAAAGAAAGGAAGTTCAGAAAATGACTTCACTAGTAAATGTAAAAGATGTTCAGTCAATTGGTCGTGGCATTGAGGTTGCTACCTGTGTTGACTGTTCAGAGCGTGTTGTAATGGGACGCTTCTCTAACGTGTTTCAGCACGAAATCATTCTTGAGCAAACTCTATACCCTAGCGGTGTAGTTGCTCACCAAGTATCTAAGCGAGTTGACTACTGCCCTAACATCTAGGGCGTGTCTAACTTGACAAGTGTCAGACCCATACACTAAGATAATAGTATAAACAAAAGAATGGAAAACAAAATGACTAAGCACAATGTACTAACTGCCAAACTAGCCCTCGTATCAAGCATTGGTGTAGCACTAACCTTTTTTCTAATCAACAACGCTATGACTACCTCTAACTATGCCGTTTCTTTTTACAGCCAGGCAGGTGCGTTTGTTGTTGGTATGTTTTCACTTGGTGGCGTTATCGCTACCCTCGTTTACTTTCTAAGCACTGAGGAGAACTAAATTGTCAGACACTACCCCTAAACTATCAGTAGAAGAACTAGAAGCCCTAATCTTCAAAATTGACCTAATGCTAATGAACGGAATGGACTAATGACCCCTCTACTATCTTGGATTGTAATCGTAGGACTAGCACTAACTGTCTTCCTATCTATGAACGCCATATACATTGACAGCCTAAAGAACGACAAGGACAACAACTAATGAACATGGAAATCATTCTAAAAGACGGTACTACTATTTACCCTTCGTATGACCCAGAGCACAAGGATAGCGTTCTAAAATTCTACAAGGATCTCTATGCCAAGGGCCTAATCACTGGCTGGGGAATTCTTTATCCATACACTGGCGTGTTGGCTTGACAAATACCCGAAAGGGGTGCGCCACATTTGATCAGCTTTGTCAACTTATAATGCTTTAAAAAATTTCCCCAAAATACGGCGTGTCGATTTGACTTTTGATAATAACTATGATTGACTATAGGTAGATAAAGATTTAACAGAAAGAGGTTCCAAATGGAATTCGTAACTATCACTCTAAAGAATGGTGAAATCTATTCAGCCCCTGCCGAAACATTCGGCCAGTTCCTATCAAAGCGTGGAATCACCTCGCTAGACATTGAGAGTATCGTCAAAGCCTAATCGGCGTGTCGGATTTGACAATGTCCTAGGTATCTGTCATAATAAATGTATTGAAAATTAAATAGTGAAAAAGATAGAAAAGTTAGATAACCTCCAATGGTTAGTCGTAGTTATCCCTAGACAGATTGAAAGATGGGTTTCTGAGCAATGCTTGACAGTAATCGCAAGTCGCTACATTGGTTTCCGTGACCGCAATTCTTGGTAGCAATACCAATACTAGAAATAGTAGGAAAATCTTTTTCACCATTCTTTCAAGAAAGAACCCCCAAAGGTCATTCCAATGGGGGTTTTCTTTTGTCAAAATCTTTTTCAAATAGACTTGACAAATACTAGAAATTGTGCGCCACCTGTGGATAACTCTGTGGATAACTCTTGTTAAGACTATACAAAAAATCCCCAGAAAGTTTGTATGTTTCAGGCTTGACTTTTGTATGTATCTATGATTGAATAGTTATAGATAAAAGAAAGGATAGATAATGATTTTGAACATTGGTTTCTGTGAGGTATGCGATAACCACACCCCTCGCCTATTCGTAGAAGAATTTGGGCAGGAATGCTGCCAGTACTGCTATGAGGCTTATGGCGATTGTAACTAATCGTTATAATCCCGTTACCAAAATAGTATTGACAAATCGCTAAATGTATGTTTAGATAGTAATAGATAAAAAGAAAGGATACAGAATGTATCACTACAACGACAGATTCTACGAATCAAACTCTTGCCCAACTTGCGGTCAGTCAGAAATGGCTAAGACTGTAAAGGAATTGGAAGATTTGCTTTCTAAGCACTCTTGCTAATTGTCAGCCCCCTCTGATAAACTCTAAGTAATAAAGAATAGGAAATAAAATGAACAAGACAATTGGTGAAATCAAAGACGAACTAATGGTTGTCGTTAGCAACCTTCACATTGCCTACATGGGTGATAACCGTAATGAAATCAACGACGCTGAGAAGGCTTATGCTACCGCCAAAGAAACCTATGGCGTGTCCCTAGTGAAATTGGTTCAGGACTACTACAACGCTGAGGTTATTGCGAAAGCATAACTTTCGGCGTGTCGTCTTGACATTTGTTCAAAAAATGCGCCCACAAAGATCACCATTTGTCAAGTTAAGAAGCTTTAAAAAGATCCCCAGATTTGCCGTGTCGATTTGCGTTTGTCGTACCCCTATGCTAGATTTATCTTATGGCTAGATACGGTGATTTCACAGACGAAGACGTTCAGGAATTTCTATCAGAAGGAGAGCAGTAATGGAAGACATGGCTATGGATTTTGGTTGGGACCTAGATGATTTCTTTGAGGAGGAAATCCTCACCCCAGAGGAGCAGGCAGCCTCTGACCGTGCACAGGCACGATTGGCTCACGAGGAGTCCATTGGCGAAATGTACGCTTCCCAGTTTGCGTTTGATTGATTTGACAAACCACCCTTCGGGATGCGCCCTGTGGATAACTCTGTGGATAAGTTAAGATCACTGTTAAGAACTCCCCAAAAGATCCCCAGCGTGTCGGTTTGACTTTGTCAGTGGTATGTGGTAGATTTATCTCATAAAGGAAGGAAAACTAATGGACAAGATGTGCGTATACTGCGAGGGTGTTTTCGACGAAGATGTTATCGTTTGCCCTAACTGTAATGAGTATGACGGAATGATGCCGTTGGATAATGCTATCGACTATCTAAACCTTGACCCTAACGACTATCTATAATGTCATAGGGTAATGCTAAACTAAATCTATAAACAAAGGACAGAAAATGTATGAAGATGAATCTCTAACCCCTTGCCCCGAATGTGGCAAACTTTCAACCCTTGCCCCAAACCTCCACGGCAAACTAACACGCTTCCACAAAGTTCCAAGCAAGCGTGAAGGCTATTTCACTTTTACCGATAAGCACTCTACTAAAAAGGATAGTAAATAAAATGATGACCCGTAAAGACTATGTTGAAACCGCAAAGATTCTAAACTACGCTTTTGATAAAACTCACCCATCACTGTTTGCTAAGATGACTAATGATTTTGTTGAAATGTTCAAGAATGACAACCCACGGTTTGATGAAGTCCGTTTCCGTAATGCTGTAAGGGGGCTGTAATGGAAATTTTTTTGTCAATTGCTCTAGTAATGTCTATGGTATACAACATCATTCAGGCTCTAATGCTTGACCAAGCGGACAAGGCTATTCGTGAGATGACTAGTCCATTTTAGGACACGCCCAGCCAGGACTTGACAAAGGTCCTGAGCTGTGCGCCGATTTCCCTTGTTTTGTCAAGTTAATTACGTTAATTAAGAAATTTCCCCAAGATCCCCCAAAATGTCGTAGGTATCTGATAAGATTTTAGTATGTTGGGAAAAAGAAACGAAGCAAGACGCAAGGCTGAGAGCCAAGCGTTATTTCACTCTATGCTAAAGACAGGCAAGAAGCAAGTTGTCGTGCCTAAAAAATACAAGGGGACACGCTCAGAAAATAAGCGTAAAGCCCTTGACAATGACTAACTACTTTGGTAAACTTAATCCATAACCCCAAGGAGTCAAAATGTTTGAAAACGTAATCAACGAAGAAGCCATCGCAAGGCTAAGCAAAGATGAACTTGATACCGTATTAGCAATTCTAGAGAAGGCAGGCTACTAATGGAAATTGCTAAACACTATGGCCACAAGGTTGTTGTTGCTAGGTATAGTGACTTAGAAAATGTCTTCGTAAATTATTCGGTAGAGTGTGAAGATTGTTTTGAAGTAATCGTAGATGAAGAGGTAAACTAATGGATGAAGAGTACGTAAAAGAGCTATTCGCAATGATGGCTGAAGGTGAGATCACCGCTAGTGAACTAATGGCTGATCTAGACATTGGCGGATTCGATGGCGACATCTTTGACTTTATCTAATTGTCAGACCCCTAGTGTAAACTAATTCTAATCACCCCAAAAGAAAGCAGGTCCCTAATGGGTTCACTACAGGCAGCAGAAATGGCAGAACTACTATCTATCGAAGACGGTATCGCATGGCACTTAGCCTACAACCACTATCCACCAGTACCAAAGTCAATGGTTCGACCATGTCTTGACGCTATTGAAGCATGTCTTGACGGGGACTACGATAGACTGATTCACTTGAACGGTTCGTCCTGGCGTGGCAATGATTCTGCCCCTGCCTACGCAATTGCCGAGAGCCACCACCTAAGTTCATGGATTGAACTTGACGAGGAGTATGAAGACTAATGGAACTACTATTTATTTTATTTTTTATCTTTACCCCACTAGTGATGGTACTTATTGGAATTGCCCAATTTGCTAAAGCAGCTGAGACAATCAAAGAGCTAAGAGATAACAAACATAGGCCCTAGGGGGGCGCACAGATCTGATCAAATGTCAAATTAAGAAAGATGTCTATTAAGCTTGACTTTTATTCTTTCCCCATGTACAATTTATCTATAACCCAAAAGAAAGAAGTCCCCCAATGACTAACTACGTAAACATTTATTCAGAGATTGCTTCACGTGCTACCTTTGGTCAGGTTGAACAGGCTAGCAAATGGTACATAGACGCTGAACGTGTTGCAGAAGAAGTTGCACGTAATCTTGACGTTACCCTTGAAATTGGTGCAACCGTTGTGTCTGCATTCTCTCCACGTGAGCGTTGGGCCCGTAACGTAACTAATGCTATCAAGTTTTCACTAGGTGAGCCAGTAGTTGCTCTAGGCAACAACATTCGTATGGCCAATGCAGCATTAGACAAGGGGTTTGACGCTCTAAACGGCCAGAAGACTAACGCATTTGCACGTGCTATTGCAGGGGATGAGAATGCTGTAGTGATTGACGTATGGATGTTACGTGCATTAGGTATTGAAAAAAAGACACCTAGTCAGTCAGTATACAAAGAAATGGCAAAGGCTGTAACGACTGTTGCTATTGAGTATGGAATGACACCTAGGGCAATGCAGGCCTTGATTTGGATTGTGGTGAGAGGAAGTGCCGAGTAATGGGGTGGGTAATTCTAATCATCCTATTCCTAAGCATATGGATAATGACTCAATGAAAAGTGAATCACTTAGTGATATGGACTTGGGGTGCTTGATTTTTTCAATGCCCTTCGCTATGATAGTTATCATAATCACCCTAGCTGTCGTCTTCAATTGGCGATAGTCTGGGGCGCACAGCTTAGCTCATTTGTCAAATTAAGAAGATCCAAGCTTTTCCCCCAAATTTTGTGAAAACCCACAAACAAAAAAGGCACTCTGGGCTTGACAAACAACCCGTTATGCCCCATAATAGATACATACAGAAGAACAGAGAACGAAACACAAAGAATAAAAAAGAAATGTTGTTATCATTTAGTTATCAAAAGTGCTTGACATTCTCTATTCTTTCTGTAATAATAGATAAGTAAACAAATCACCTAAAAAGAAAGAAGCAATCCTATGAACACTCTAACTGTTGGCTCACAGTTCACTACTGCCAAGTCAAAGGTATCTGGCGTAATTCAGGAAGTTGTAGCAAACAAGAATGGCTCATTCCGAGTTCGTCTTGATGTAAACGGCTCACCTCGTTGGTCTACCGTCAAGGCAGACAACTAACATAAAACTGCTGGGGTAGCGTAATACTACATAAAAGATAGTTGCTGGATTAGAGTAATAATACGGACTATCTGCTACCCCATAATGTCAGACCCCAATGCTATACTGACTAAGTAAACAAAATACCCAATAAGAAAGTAGATAAATAATTATGGCTCGCACCCTATCTGTAAAAATTCCTGTATCAACTCTAATCGCAGACATTGAGGCATCTATTGCTAAGATTGACGAAGATGTTGCCAACTATGCTGAGGCTGTAAAGACCTACAAAGAGCAGGTCAAGAAGTATGAGGCAGATGTAATGGCAAAGGCTATTGAAGCCCTTAGCAACCCTGAGAACATTGGAACTGAGAGTTCTTCACCTGTTCGTCTAACCAACTCATACCGCTACAACGCTATCTCTGTTGAGTTTGATACTGATGCCCTTGGTTTTCCTGAGAAGCCAACTGAACCAGTTCGCCCTAACCAGAAAGAGTCGTTTGGTCGTGAGTGGACTACCCGTAAGGAAATCCTAGAACGCAACCTACGCATCTTGCGAATGACCACCCAAGAGGAAGTTTCGGCAAGTTCCTACTCTGCTGTTATTGACCTTATCTAAATAACCATTCCCGAAGTCCAATGTGGTAAGTAGGGAAAGCACCTGAGCAAGTGTCTAAACTGCTTCCCGAATTGGGGTAGCGACTAGACGGGTAAAACAATCTTCGCTCAAGGGTCATCACATTAGTCAAACAACCAAGCTTGACTTTTGTGGTGATCTGGGTGCGCCCAGCACTGGCTCATTAAAATCCAATTAAGATTATTAAAATAAATCCCCAAAATGCTTGACATTCTTAGCAAGATAGGTCATAATAGTAGTACCCAAAAAAAGAAAGATACCCCAATGAACCCAATAGCAGATAACCACATTATTCTAGACGGTCTCTACTTTTCCGAAGATGGAAACTATGGCGGTGGAGCAATCATTATTGCTGACCACGACGCTTTTACTGATGAGCAGATGGAACTACTTGGTACCCTGAGCGATAACGACCGCTATGACTATGCTAAGGCTGTACTAAATGGACAAGACGTTTCAGAATGGGAGAACTAATGGGATACCGCTACGAAGTTGAATACTCTGCCTGGTATGAGGTTGAGTCAGATGTAAAACTAACGGAAGAAGAAGTTCTTGAGCAGGCTATGGACCAGCACAGAGATTTCCCTAATGGTGATTGGTCTGTTGAGTTGGAAGAAGAGGTTTAATAAATGTCAGAGGGTCAGACTACAATGGTATCTATGAATGAATTAGAAAAGCAAATCCAGTTGGCAAGAACATCGCTAAAGCGTTCTATCTTAGACGAAGAGGGCTCTGGCTATGAAATTGAAATGACAATGGAACGCAAGTGGAACGAGGGATTCCTTGAAGCCCTAGAGTTTATTTACATTCTACAGAACGGACACGAATACAGTGAGTAAGTCTATTTATAAATGTCCTACTTGTGGAGTGTCTAGTGACAATTCAGCAGATGCCCTAATGGAGTTCTTTGGGTGTTATGCCTGTGCTATAAATGTCAGACGGTAATGATAGGGTTATTGGTATGGAAAACAAACAACTTACAAATCAGCAAATCATTGATTTCCTAATCAGTGATACCCAACTTTTTATTGATGAGAAAGAGGGCCTAGACATCAATGATAGTTTTGGTGACTATCTTGAGGGGCTTATCAACAGAAGTCAGTCTGTCCTAAGAATGATGGGTGTAGATGAAAGTCTTATCCCTACTGATGGGAGTTGCTAAAATGTCAGAGGGTAGCGATACAATTGTGTGTATGATGAAAGTATGTCCTAACCATAATGGTGCGTTTGATTGTAATCCGTTCTGTCGTATTTGCGAAGGTGAGCAAGAGTATGAGTCTAATGGCTCGCTGCCCTGTAATAACTTTGGACACTGCGGAACCTATGTTGATGAAGACATTTGGCACGAAGAACTAGGGTTCTGTGTTGACTGCCAACACGACTACTTTGACGGAACCATTGACCCATTTACCTATGAGAGGATTGAGAATGCCTAAGTTTTATGTTGAGATGACAATTGCTTTTGCTGGAGAACTTGAAGCGGAATCTAAGGAGCAGGCAGAGGCACTTGCATGGGAATCATGGGGGGACTCAATGGATAGTGATATTACTTATCTAAACGTTGACTCTATTACCGTTGAAGAATTAGAAGATGAGGATGAAGAAGATGAATAAGACTTTTAGAGTTGAGGCAACACGTACGCATGTCTATGAGATGTTTGTAGAAGCAGCGGACGAGCGAGAAGCATATGAAAAGTTTGATACTTGGATTTCTGATGATTTTGCTCCTCATGAAGTAGACGCTCATTGGGGCTGGAATATCTGGGAGGCAACTGATGACTAAGCGTAAATACAAGCGGTATCTAAACAACAGACTTAACGAGATAAATAAACTATACATTGATAGTCATAAGCAAGAAGATAAGTACTTCTATGAGGGAATGATTGAAGGCTTAGAACACGTACTTGCAACACTATAGTTTTCCAGTAGGGGTACTGGAACGTGGTCCCTTCTAAGCCTTTCTTTGGTGACCACACAACCTGACCATGTTGAAAAACTGGTCCCCTTTGGGTGCGCCCACCAAGCTGATCAAATGTCAAGCTTTAAGAAGACTAATTATTTTTCCACAAATATGCTAAATAGTCTTGACTTTGTCAGTGGTTCCCTGTATTATTAGATAAGTAAAGAAAATCACCCTCTAAAGAAAGTTGCTACTTATGGCTCACGAATTGGAAACTGTAAACGGTCAGACTGCTTTCGCTTCATTGCGTCAGCCTGCCTGGCACAACCTTGGCACAGTGTTTCAGGACGAAGTAAACACGACCGAAATGTTGGAACTTGCTCACCTAAACGACTGGAACGTTCGCCTAGAAGATGTTGCTATGCCTGATGGCTTCAACTCTGACAAGTCTTATTCATTCGTCACCCGTACTAACCCGTTTGACCGTACCCAGAATGATGTTCTTGGCGTTGTTGGTGAACGTTATGTTCCGCTACAAAACGAGGACTTGTTCTCATTTGGTGATAACCTGCTAGACGGTGGTGGACGTTGGGAAACTGCTGGCTCTATCAAGGGTGGACGAGTTGTATTTGGTTCGATTGCTCTGACAGACTCTATCACTCTTGACCCTAGTGGACGTGCTGACAAGATTGACAACTACCTGCTAATCAACACCTCTCACGACGGTTCGATTGCTATTCAAGCGTCTATCACACCTGTTCGTGTTGTTTGTGCTAACACTCTAAACTTGGCTCTATCTTCACTAAAGGGCAAGAAAGATGTCAAGCAAACTTTCAAAATTCGCCACACCCAGACTGCCGAAGGTAAGATTGCGGTGGCACGTGAGGCTCTCGGACTTGCTCACAAGTACATTGACGAGTTTTCAACTATGGCTAACGAGATGATTGAAACTGAAATTACTAAGGCTCAGTTTGACAAGATTGTTGAGTTGGCTTACCCTGCCCCGACAAAGGACGCTAAGGGTTCACAGAAGAAGTATGACGGTAAGATGGACTTGCTTCAGTCTATCTATGTTGGTGATTTCAACAACACCATTAGCGGAACTGCTTGGGGAGCATACAACGCTCTAACGGAGCGTTTGGACTGGTACCGAAACTCACGTGGCGGAAACAACGAAAGTATCTATGCCTCTGCCTCTGGATTTGACCCAGTGATGAACGCTGAAAAGAACCGTTTGCTAAAGGTTGTTCGCTCTGCTGTAATGGCATAGCGACACACCTAGGTTTCCCTCTTGACAAAGGGGGAGATCTGGGGCGCACCACTTCAAAAATAATACATCTAATCATTAAGATCTGATTAAGAAGAGCTTGACTTTTCCCCAGTTCTATGAGAAAATTGTGGTATGAAGAAATTTGCAAACAAAAAACCAAAGGTCTCTGAAACTGGATGGGACCAAACATTCCATAACGATAAGGTTGCATTCTATAGTAGCGATACATTCTTTGACTACTACAAGGTAGTTATCAAGGATACCAAGAAAGCTAAGTATTTCTTTGGTGAAATGGCATGGATGGATTCTCAACGATATGCCGTGGATCATTCAGACTTCTCAGCTTATTCTATCTTTAACTAAAAAACAATTACGAAACGCTTGACATTTCCCCAGTTCCATGGCATAATTTATATATAAACCTTTACCCCAATAAAAGGAGACCCAATGGGCACTCGTAATCTAACTAAAGTAATTGACAAAGATGGTATTACACGTGTAGCACAGTATGGACAATGGGATGGCTATCCTGAATACACAGGTACACGTATCCTTAGCTTTATCTCTGAATACAAGATGATTGATAAGATTGAGCAGTCATTGGTGAAGGCTCGTTTCATTACCCCTGCAGAGTCAGAGGAAATCTTCAAGCCATATACAGATACAGACGGTATGATGACCTTTGAGCAGGGTGCAGACTTCTCTGTTATGTTTCCTAGTCTAACTAGAGATACTGGCTGCGATATTATCAAGGTATTAGTTTATTCCAATGCAACTGTACCACTCCAGGATGAGTCAGAGTTTGAGGCAGACGACCTATTCTGCGAAGGTGTATATACAATCAACTATCAGACACGTGAGTTTATCTCTAAGTGGAATGAGATCGTTGTTAGTTTTAGTTTGGATGAACTGCCTACCGCAGAAATTTATCTAGCAAGTTTCAAAAAAGACTTGACAAATGCATAGCACTCTGTCATAATATATATTGCACCACACTTGGTTGGTTAGATCTGATTACAGGCATTAGGCCAACCATGGTGCAGGGGTTGTGTGGTAGCTGGAAGCACTCCAGTATGAAGCCACGGCAAACGGTGCAAATCCGACAACCCCACTATAATGCACGTATATTTTATGGTATAATAGATGCATGGAAGATACTAAAGAATGCCCTAAGTGTAAACAGATCTTAGATAGATCAGAGTTTCATATTGTAAAGACTAAGACTAAGGTAGGATGGCGTTACTCATCTGACTGTAAGTCTTGTCAGGTTGAATATGCCAGGGCATGGAGAAAAGCTAATCCAGATAAGCATAAGCAGAATGTTAAGAAGGCAACTCTTAAGATGCGTTATGGATTAACCATAGATCAGTTTAATAAGATGATTAGTGATCAGAATGGCTTGTGTGCTATATGTAATAAAGACATAGCAGATTATCCATATGTAGATCACAACCATGTTACAGGTAATGTAAGGAAGCTTCTTTGTCTTGGTTGTAATACTGGCCTTGGATCATTTCAAGATTCCCCAGAAATTTTACAAAAAGCAGTAGATTACCTATTGACAAATGATTAGTGTTCCTGTATTATAGTTATATCAACCCAATTAGTGATAGGACCCCAAAATTCACGTTTTACAATGGATAGCAGTAAAGAACCCACAGCCGTTTGATATTGAAGAGCTGGATAGTTGTAAGCAGGAAGCCCATGACTTTGTCAAGGCTAAGTTTGAAGAGATGTATTCCGAATCAGAAGGTCTTGGTGGCTGGTCTGATTGGTATATCGTTGGTGGTGGCCGTTGGAATGAGAATCCTGATAGCCAATACAAAGAAGATGATTACTCTATGGTTATCTCCTATGGGGCAGAGCCTGATAAGTTTATTGAAACTATCAATCGTTCTATTGAATCTCGTAAGGCAGAGTTTGCTGGATACCGTGAACGTTTTGAGGCACAGAACCTTGACCTCAATGCTACGCTAGATAAGTATGACGGACTAACTAATTACTCATTTGATTTGTATGAACTCAACAAGATGATTGACATGTTGCAGGGTAAGTGGGATTATAACTCATACTTCTACGACCTAAACAACTGGTCAACAAATCCTAAATGGGTACTTGACACGCTTGACGATTCATGGTATATTGTACCTGTAGACTTCCACTTCTAAGATAGGAACCCAATGAGCAAGTTCTATACCTATTCCGCTTGGGAAGATACCTTCAAGCCAATCAAGAATAGTATTAGTAAGTATCCTGACATTCTTCACTTTGAAACTTATGGTGAGGAGCAGGAGTTTGTTCAGAAGGCAGATAACAAATACATCTGGACAGAGGTAGACGGTGAGGGCGGTACTTACATTGTTGCTGGATACCACTATGTAAATCGTATCCACTACTACATCACTACTAATCCTTGGATTGATGAGTTCACAGAGGTTCCTACTTGGGTATACCGTTCGTGTGACTGTACCGAGGAAGAGGGCTTTGAAGATGGCAACCCTGACTGTAAAGAATGTGAGGACGGAATCATTGACATTGACTGTGACTCTGTGGTAGCATTGAAAGACATCTACGGAGAAGAGGCAGACATTGTCGGTTGAGATTCTAAACAAGGGCGTAATCTGTCAAGACTGTAGAACATTGTATACATCAGATAACGAATGGGTGATGGATGTATACCGCTGTGATTCACAGCAAGCGTATTGTTTGAACTGCTGTGGTTGTGAAGACCACAAGGGAGAGAAGTGGTACTAATGAGCATTCCAAGTTTGATTACAGAGCAGGGTACACTGTTTGACTATGACCTAAACATCTACCATACTGAAGAGAGTTCGATCGATGAGGATGGACAAGAGGTATGGGCCTACACTGACCAATGGTATGTTGACATCTATGAATATCTTCGTAATGATTTTGGTGGTTCAGAGCAGGTACACGTAGCAGGACCTTTCAAGATTACATCACAGCAACGAGACCTACTACAGTTGGAAGATGGAAATCAATGGGACAGTGATTCTTGGTATGGTATGTGGGGACTTATGCAAGACTACGAAGGCAATTTGCTACCAGAACTATTAGACATCTTGAATGCATTGCCTAAGTACAAAGAAGAAGTACTATTTTAATTAAATAAATAAGCTTGGTGGGTTGAGACTACTCCTCGCCATTGCCATCCATGGTTTTGGGTTTCCATAGGGTGGCAAACGGGGGAAGGCACTTGAATTGGGTCTTGTGCTTTCCCCCTATTTTTGATACAATTAGCATACAGGAGAACTATGAAAAGACAATCATCAAAAGAAGAAAAGGTTGCTCTACAAATTGCTAAGATACTTTCACCAGTAGATTTGGACTTGGATAAGGTTGGTTTCTTTATTGCCAATCTCAAGCCAGCAGTCCACTACAATCGGCTAGTCCTTTTGACAGAGGCAGCGGTAGAGGAACAGGATTTTCAGCAAGCAGAGCCAGACCACAATCGCTACAACCAACCAACACTATTCTAAGGAAGACAAATGACTACACCAAAAGAAACTAAAGTAAAAATCCTAGCAGACTTGTGGATGGACTACCGACAAGAGCCAGAGTTTGAAGACTTTATCTCGTACAACGATTTGGGACTGCCACTTGCTTACATTATTAGCGAGGACATTGTGAAAATGACTAACAAGGCAGAAACTTTTATCAACGAAACTTTCGACCTATTGCTAGGTGGACTTGACCTAGAGGATACTGGGTTTGAAAGTCTAGATGACCTGCTAGATGGAGTTGGAGATATCACTCTTACTACAGATACAGACGAGACTCCCTAGAGATGTGAGGATCCCCTCTTCGGAGGGGTCCTCCTAGGGCGCACAGCCATAGCTAGACATTCCCAGTATACCAAAAGGTATTACGATTGTCAAGTATTTTCCCCAGATTCACAGACATTACGAAGGATCAAAATATTTCCCAGATCGCCAGGGTATTACGATCAATAAGCTTTATCCCTAGTATAAGATATAACAGTAAAGGAAACACATGGAACTCCTATTGACAGCTATAGTAGTATTTGTATGTGCATATATAGGATCAAGACTTAGCTAGTGTATATCCTACTATAGGTATTACGATCTTATCATCTGATCCCCCAGATATTTAATGTCTATCTATCCTGATATGCATATATACATTGCTATGTGTGTATGTTTAGTTAGATAGATATATACAAGCTTTGCTTGTGGCCTTTGGCCAGGGTAGGTAGATCATCTCTTGATATAAAGAATCCTCCCTAGTATATAAAACACCCCTAGTATATATAAACCCTATAGGGATTACGAACCCATATAAATTATCCCCAAAAGTCTATATGTTTTAGATAAAAAGATATATGTTTATTTAAATAGTATTACGATATTGGTATATTTTTCCATATTTTTATAGGGGTAAAAGCTTGACAAATCAGGCTACAGGGTATATAATACAAGGGATTTAGGGGGATAGGGGCTATGGGGAAAATGATTACGAGGCTTATTAATGATGCTCCATTATCCACTATTCTCCACTATCCTCCACTTACTAACATTCTGTAAATAACTCAGTAAGATATTTAAGCTATCAAACACCATCAAACATAGCTCTCAGAAGCCATAGGAGGCTTGTAGAGAGGTTTAAATGTCTGGGGGTATTAGATCATCCATACAGGGTTTATACTCTCATATCAGGCTATTTCTGATATGTTTTATATGTGGACAAGTATGTGTATAACTCTCTTTAAATAGTATAACGTCATACAGTTTGTAACTATATGCAATATAAAGAAAACCCTAGCCATTATGTCCTGACTAGGGTGTTTCTATTACTAGGTTTATTTTATACTAGGGATACTTATGCTTATTCTTGATTCCCCGATTTTTTATAGCCATTCTCAGTCATCCAGATATCAATCTCTTTTTGATTAGGAGATCGTAGGTATACACCTTTGAATCGTTCTTTGAATGCATCAAACTTTTTAATAAACTTTAATTGCTCCGTACTATACTTACGTGCCTGATATTTACTCATCGATCTCTACCTGCAAGATCTCATTAAGATTTTTATATCCAACATCTTCTAGCTCAAGCATATTCATTAGCATGTCAAAAGTTTCAAGAATAAACTTCTTTGCTGAATCAGTCATAGGAACAATATTATTAACAACAGCATATGCTAATGGAAGTCCTAGATCATTGTGCTGAACAAACTCTCTAAAGTCTTCTGCCTCAGTATAGTGAATCCATAGGTCTTCTAGAATTTCTGCTTTAGTACTTAGAGGGGTTTCCATTATGTCTCCTGTGTTTTTGTTGTATACCTAGTATACCTAACCCATAGAGGATTGTCAATACCTATGTTGGGTTTAGGATCTCTATTTACCGCCGAGCTTTTACCGCCCGAATTTATAGTCTATTTAACCTATTATAGATTGCAGACTTCTCGGTTATACTCATCAAAGAATGCTGTCATACCAAATGCCATAGTTTCAGTAATCTCAACTTCCTCACCATTTACTACTAGAATATACTTAGATATAGCATTAGTCTTTATATCAGTAAGCATAGCTCCAAAGTCAGCATAGTCTTTGTGCTCTAGTCTAATAGACATTTCATTCTTCATTACTTCTCTCCCTTCAAGACTTTTAGAGATTCCCATACATAGCCATAATTCCAAGAACCAACATAAAGTTTTTTACACCATTCGCATTGAACAATTACTGATTTGTATTTTTTCTTTGGCTTCGGTAGCCATTCTTTGCAGGTTTCTAGCGGAGGATGGTTTAGTTTCATTTACTTCTCCCCCTTGATAAGTTCCGCATAGTTGATTGTATCAGGCTGTGGCTGACCACACTTTTCATCGTGAAACTGTTTCACTTGGGAAAAGTTATGTTCCAGGTGTTCCCAAGAGATTGAGATAAAACATAGACCGCAGGTCAAATATCCTTTCACTTCTGTTCTCCCTTGATAAGAGCGATAGCCTGAGCAATCAAGCACTCTGCTAGTACGCAGCTACATAGCTCTTCCTTCAGCAATTTGATTGTGCGTTGGTTAGCCAAGAGCTTTCCAACCTCAATAGCATTAAGAATATCTCCCTGATTGTATTCAATTCTCAATGGTCGTTTCGGCTGGTTAAGAGAATCGTTTATTGCTTGTATAAGTTCTTCTGCTGTAAAGTTTGCACCATTCATTTGTTATCTCCAAACAATCTCTTTAGCCCTTCACTTGCCTTTGGTGGTTCATTAAGATAGTCATTAAGCTTATCCCATTCTTCTGCAGATACCTTGAAGGTATATGGATTAATAGTATTAAGTTCATCAATAGCAGAATAGCTAGGATCAAGTCCATTTTTATCAAACTCATCAATACCCCACCATTTTAGCTTAAGTAGCTTATTAAAGTCAGTCGCAAAACGGTATGCCTCTTTAGTGCTTAGCTTGGTCTCTGTCTTAAGCAATGGTCCTAGATTCTGGGAAATCCAGTGCATTTCTTCTTCAGTCATTCTAGCCATTCCTCAATATAGCTTTCAATTAGATCTCCAAACTCATAGCAGTTGTCATCCTTACCACAGCTCTGTAGATCAGTCACTCTGTCCATAATATTAGCTTTAATGCGTAGCTTTGCTAGGACTACAGCATTTTCTGCAGCAGCATTCTCAAGATCGTTAACCATATCCCAAGTTAGAATATTGTTATTCTCAAAATCTAACTGCTTATGTAAGCGTTCAATCTCTTCTTGGATCATATCCACTAAAACATCTGATAGTAGGTGAGAATGCTCTAGATCCTCAGTTAGCTTTTGGATATGGCTTTCTAATGCCATGATACTCATTTAACTTCCCTAGGATAGTCAGCCATCCAATAAAAGATGGCATCTATTTGGGTATTTGTATTAGATAGTAGATCTACAATGTGTCCACCGTCTGCCCCGAAATCTTTAGTAAGAGTCTTGCGAAGGTGTTCTGTTAGATAGTCTAAATAGTCTTCTATGTCAAACTGAGTCTTCATTGTTTTCCTTAAATGAAAAGTATTTTTTGTTTATAGTAAAAGGATACCGTTACTTATCCTGTTTGTCAAGAGCTTCTAGAGCTTTCATTACACAAATGTTTGCTCCATCACCATAACGATGTTTGAACTTTACACCGCCAAGCCAGCCTTCAAGATATTCTGGCACCTTACCCTCTACTGCATAGTATTCGTTAATACTATCTGGCTGAGTCCCACCACCGCTGGCCCTGCCAATATGGATGGTATTAATTAGATTATCATTAATCCTAATGTCTACATGGATTGGCACAGATTTACACTCCATCAACCATAGACTTGATAACCTTACGAAGCTTTCTATTGCTTTCTTCAAGCTCAGCGATTCTAATTTCCAAAACTTGTGGATCAATAATTACACTAGTTGTCATTGGGAGCCCATGAACCATGCCTTCTTGTTCTACATTGATAATTTTTAGATTTCTCGGCATATCCTTAACAGATCGTCTAAGATTGTTTGCCTCTGAAACAGTTTGTACAACATATAAAACAGGATTGGGGAAAAGCTTTGCAAGATCAATAGCAGCATTTAGCAATGCCGTAGTTCTTCCAGTACCTCTATGATTATAACGCTCTAAATCTTTTAAACTCATGTCAAACTTTCTTTATTATATTTAAATATCTAGCTTGGCTTTGATAGCCTCTAGCTCTATTGTTATGATGTCTATTCGCTTAACAATCTTATCTAAGATTGCTGCAATTAGCTCTTCATTATCCATGGGGCATCCTCCTTAATAAATTTGATTAGGTCATCGGAGTCGAAATGGTCACGATGGATATAGATATCATCTTCAATTTCAATATCTGATCGATTGTTGTTAATCCATTTCAAAAGACTGTCTACAATCTCGTTGTGCTTATCAACTTGCCCCTCATAATAAGACTTAATCCTCATTAGAGTTCTCCTCGTGCTCAATTAACCCAATATTGTGTATCTTTATATTGTTATGAAAATGGGTCAAAAATACATCTTTGTTCTCTGCCTCGTTTGCTAGCCATACTGACCAGCCACAAATACATGCGTACGTCATCATTCTCCAGTGTCTACATGATGGACGTGGGCATTGCCCACTTTCCCAATCGGATTTCCTTCAAGTTTAATAACATATCCAAGAGATGTCAACTCCTTTAGAGTCATATCGCCTAGTGGACGAAATAGCTTCATGGCTTCGTCATTAGCATTCTTCTTCTGCCATTCAATGCCATGGCCCCATCCATCTGAATGCCCCTCAGAATATCCATCCTCAAAAGCTTGAACCTCTTTACGCTTAGCCTTACGCCACTTAAGGACAGGGCCACCACCATTACATCCCTGAAGGTGGTCAGCAGTCATCTCTGGTTCAGGAATGCACTCACACTTTATAAAAGACTGAGTGATATCCTCATAGTATTCTCCACAACACTCAGGGTCTCCACAGCCTGGGATAGTGTCGTCTTGCTCAATATAGTAAATAGTCATTAAAACATCTCCAGTTCGTCGAAGTCTTCTTTACGTGCAATGTATGTAGTCTGAAAGTCTAGAGACTTGCTCCATACAATAATTTCTGGTACCATAGGGTGCATACGATAGCCAATAGAGTCAAGCTCCTTCATGATCTTGTCGTTATTCTTAATAAGAAAGATAGCTTCATCGCTATCCCACTCTATTTCGTAATCAGTATTGCCTACACAGAGAAGTGTCGTTGGTTTGTTTCTTACTAGTAATTGGCTCATGTATTAAGTATAGATCTTTGCTACAGAAAAGTCAAGCATTTTTATCGTTGACTTTTAAATATTCCATCTGCTATCATAAAGGTAAACACTAAGGAGATTTTTATGGAGACATGGCAGATTGCCGCTGCAATACTAATAGGACTGTTTGGCATTGTTGGAATTGTTCTATATGTACTAACAATGTTGGTAAGGGTTATTTTCCCAGATAGGACAGCCGATGACTATTACGATGCCTGGGAAAATTACAGTGATGCCAATGACTAATCAGTACGTTGTTAAGATAACTAGAGATGGGTACTATAGCTCTATTGTCTATGCTGGAACCATCCAGGAGTGCGAGAGTGCAGCTGAGAAGCTAAACGCATACCATCAGACAGATACATACCGTATTGAAAAATATGATCCAGAAAAAGCATTTAAGTGAGCAATCTATTCGGATGGTGTCTAGACAACCATCACGATAAGTGTATTAAGATACTTAGTTATAACGGAGTAGAGTGTATTTGTAAATGTCACTCAGAGAAGAGTGGGGAAGCGTCTTCATAGGTAATTTCCTCAATCTTAGGGAATACTTCGTGACAGCCATAGCAATAATGGGTGGGCATATCTTTAGCCAAGATGGTTCCGCCAAGGGCAATCCCCTCTGATCTAGCCAATTCCACTAGCTTAGGTGTTGGGAACCCATAAATAATGTTGACTAGCTCGTGGTTACATTCAGGACAATTGTTCATACATTAAGTATAGCATAACAAATGGTATAATTAGTGAATGGCTACTACACATTCATTGGTTACTTTGAGTAACGTTACGGAAACAAGACTTACACCTCCAGGGATTCACTCAGGTATGGATATCACTATCCAGAACGTTAATGATACTGGATACATCTATATAGGTGGGGAAGGTGTGACTAGTACTAACTATGGCTACCGTGTATCACCTAATACCGCAATTTCTTGGGAACTGCCTGAGAAGGACACTTTGTATGCAATTGCTCAGACTAATGGTCTGAAGCTTGCTGTTATCAAGACTAGTTTGGAGAAATAGTATGGCTCGCTTTGGGGGAATCGATCA